>Ga0187884_10001686_pt1 | contig 19557 bp, 20 predicted proteins | sample June2016WEW_20_4_FD_132983 | JGI IMG/M metagenome (GOLD analysis project Ga0187884, IMG submission 132983) | Peatland microbial communities from SPRUCE experiment site at the Marcell Experimental Forest, Minnesota, USA - June2016WEW_20_40 | ecosystem: Environmental > Terrestrial > Soil >...
AGCAGGTCCACGGTCACATTCACGCGCTTCACCTCGGGCGTCGCCACATTGTTGAGGTACAAGCGGTTGAATTTGTCGCCGAACCAGCCGGCCAGGAGCATGGGAGCGGGCATGGGCATTTCACCCGAAGCCTGCATGGTGGATAGGGCGATGTGCCGATTGCCGCTCATTTCCACGTTGCCGCTCAGCCGGTAGGTGGCCTCGTCGGCAAACTCATTCAACTCGGAGAGCGAGGAATAAAGCGTCAGCATCATCAGGTAGGGAGTCCACTTTTGATGGACAAAAATGTGGAAGTGAAAGTCCTTCTCGCGCTCGGGCTGGCCTTTATCGTCGAGCGCGCGCACTTTCATCTCCACCGGAATCATGGACGAGGTTGCTCCCAATTGCCCTTCGATGCCGCTATGCCGGTCCTGGTGCAGCGCACCCACGATTTCGGTGGCGTTGGCGAGCTTGGTGGGTTGGTAGGAAGAGGCCAAGGTCATCAGGACTTCTCCCTTAGCCATTGGCATGTCGATCGGCCCCAGGTTGAAAAACGGGTGGCCGAAGGCCAAAACCCGTTTGCCGTCGTTGTAAGTCACCGTGCCCAAGCCGGTAATGCTCTTATCGCCATCCACCAGCACGCCGGCGACAGGATCGCCGGGATTGAGCGAGTGCTCCCAACCAGGCGCGGGTTTGCTGCCCTTGAGATCCGCGCCCATGCCGCCCGCCTGCACCGCCATGATACCGAGCTCGTGAAATAGCGGGCCGAATTGCTGGAGGGTGCTTTCCGAAAAACCGGAAAACAACAGCGGCGATTCGATCGGTACCATGGTTTCGGATTCGAAAGCTAGCCCTGGGGAAGCGCCGGCGGCCGCCAGTTGGCCGATCAGGCTGCCCGGCGCCACGGCGGCGGGGGCTGTGCTGGCGGCCAATTTGGCCGGGCTGCGCGACTCCTCCGGACGCGAGGCGTCAATGTCGTTGATTTCCAACATTTCCTCGATCGGGGTAATGCCGCAGATTGCGTCCGGCGAAAATACGCTCAGCCGCAGAGCCACCGCGCCCACCAGTTTACCGCCGATATACACCGGGCTGCCGCTCATGCCGGCGGCGACATTGGTCCGGATCGCCTTACCGAGCATTTTGGCCACCAAAATGTCCTGTTTCGGTCCCCACTGGTTCTTCAATCGTCCGATGATTTCGATGGGCACCGGCTCCGGCTTGGTGCCTTCGAATACCGTCCAGGCCTCGCCTTTCATGCCCGGTTTGACCTCGTCGAGCCGCATGATCGCGACTTTTCCCGCCTTGGGAGGCGAAGGAAGCGAATCGGCGGCGCGAACCGTAGACGCGGAAACCGCGAATCCTAATAGAACCGCGGCGGGTGACCATTTCATGTGGGGGAAAATCTCCAGGTGCTTCTATTGTACTCGATCTCGCACTGGCTCTGTCGATGACGCTCCATGACGGGTGCTTAGCCGTTCTGGGGAAATCCGTTCCCGTCAACCGCTCCCTGACGGTCGCGGCTCGGTAAGTGACTGCAAACACGCAGCCGTGACCGAGCCGCGAGCGTCAGGAGCGGTGAAAAATCAAATTCGAGCCGCCGATGAACACCGATGAACATCGATAACTTCATTGTTCTTCTTATCGGCGTTTATCGGCGTTTATCGGTGGCCATATTTCTTCACGGGTTCTCAGGGAGCGGTTCGGGCGACGTGGCGCAAGCGAGAGCCCGCGGCATCGGTCAGGCGGCAATGCGGCGGGGCCGTTTTCCGCGAGCAGACAGATTTTTATTCCCATTTTCAATGACTTGCGCAGAATCGACATGAATCCAGCAACATTTTAAGCGAGAACTGTCGTGGTTCTGGAGTGCATCCATTTCGTGGGTCTAATGAACATTTTTTGTCTAAAATGTCGTGACTTTCAGGTGATTCGGCAGATCCGGCGTTCCCGCTTTTGGGTTGGCTGCCCGCATCTTCGATGGCTTTGCCGTTCCTCTGAACCCCAGTAAGAATAGTATTGTTTTCTTAATTGAAATCAGTTAGTTAACAATGCAAGCGCGGAAAGGAATTGGGCGTCTCGGACGGCGCCGTGAACGACTGACGTTGGGGGAGAAAATGCCAGTCGACAGAGCGGAACAGAATCGATATTGGGGACAATCAGATCTTATAATTTCTGTCGAAGAGTTGAGGTATTTCGCGGCATAATCAAGTGAATCTGTGAGCTAACATCATTGTTATCAGCAAAAATAAAACTCAAAATTCTACTTGCCAATTCAAACGTAATTGCTGATATGATTTCATTTGGGTGTTTTCCCTTTGCGGAAGATACCCGAGTGAAACCTTCCAGGAACGTTAGGTACTAAGCGAAAGTTGGCGTGCGAAACCGAACGAAAGTATCGGCTGGATGCCTGCTCTTGCTCTTTCTCACCGACACGGTAAGAGATTCCGTGCGCCGGTCGGCATGTGAAACATTCGTCCCGGCAGTCTGGCCGGAACGCAAGGTTCCCACAGAGCATCGGCGCTGGCTGTGTACCGGCCGGGTGCGAACGGTTCGCTCATGCAGGTTACCTCGCCGCGCGCCACTGGGCTACGCCCGACGAGAACGTGGCGTTATTCAGATCAGCGCCGTTTGTCCTATTTTGCGCGACCAAGGCAGAATCGATTCCGCCCCGCCGAGGCGCTTCGCTCGGCGCAGCGGCAAACCATCCGCACCAGGATTGGCAGGCGCGTCCGAGGTATTGGGGCGCTTGTTTTGGTTGTCTGGGAATCCTAAACCTCGATTGAAGGAGTTTGGAGCAAGTTCATGATTCCAGAAGCTTTATTTCAGCCGAAATCCGATATCCACGAGGATCCGGATCCACTCTCGCCTGCCTGGGCGGAGATGGTGAGCCGGATTCAAACGGGCGATCGGGAGGCGCTGGAGGAACTGTATCGCGTATTTTCCAGAGGCATTCGCTTTTACCTCTGCCGCCAGCTTGGATCTCAGGATCTGGACGACAAAGTCCACGATGTGTTTCTGATTATCACCCAAGCCATTCAAAAGGGTGAGTTGCGCCAGCCGGAGCGGCTGATGGGATATGTTCGGACTATTGTGCGCCGGCAAGTTGCCGTTCATATCGATGCCGCGGTCCAGGCGCGGCGCAGCCAGATCAGCATGGAAGTGGGATCGGCGATTCGCGACCGGCGGCCCGACCCGGAACGTATTGCGATCGACCAACAGAATCTCGAGTTGGCCATGCGGATTCTGCGCAGCATTCCGGAACGCGATCGTGAGGTGCTGATCCGCTTCTACTTAAGAGAGCAGCCGCAGGAGCAGATCTGCCAGGAGCTGAAGCTGAGCAACACTCAATTTCGGTTGATCAAGTCGCGAGCCAAAGCCCGCTTTGGCACGCTCGGTAGAGCCAGCCTCTCGCATCGCCTAGGATTTGTCCGAAGGCGGCAGGCGTAAATATCCCTGAGAATATTCTTATTGAGTTCACACCTAATTAGTGAAAGACCCAAAATTAGTGAAAGACCCAAAGAGGTCGTTTAATTTAGGTCACAAGCCGGCCAAGTACCGGCGTGAACAGTGGGTGGAGGTAGTTTGTGGTGATTTGTCACCTTGATGAAATCGGAATGGATCGGTATGCCTTAGGCCTCTTGGCCGAGGAAGAGATCTCGGTTTTCGAAGAGCACCTCTTGATCTGCGCATCCTGCCAGGAGCGTCTGGCTGAGAACGACGTTTTTGTCAAAGCCATGCAAGGGGCTAGCGCGAGGTATGTGAAGGAAAGAGGCAATCGGCAGTCCGGCGGAAAACGGCGGGGGCCGATGCTGGTGGCGGTCGCTGCGGGGCTTTTCCTGTCGGCCGGAGCGGCCGCGTGGCAACTGGCCAAACTGACCGGACAACCCGCCATCGTCAGGTTGGAAGCGTATCCGGGCGGGACGGTTGGCACACAGGCTCCCGCAGGGCGTAAACTCCTTCTTTATTTCGACATGCTAGGGCTGCCGGATTTGCCCTCATACGAGTTGGAAATTGTCGATCGCTGGGGCAATCCGGTAACGCGGGTGAACGCCCGGCCGGGATCGGCGCCGGCGCCGGCGCTGCGGGCGGGCTCGTACTACATCCGGCTGTACGCCGGCGGGGGACAACTGCTTCGCGAATACGGCTTCGAGGCTTTGGACCGGTCCCGCTGATTCGAGACCCGTGGCGGCCCCCGGGGCTCGCGCTCGAGCGGGTACGTTTCCAACCGGCCGCCGTTAGAATAGAGGTGATGCCGCGCACGGCCGCTGTTACCGCCGAACGTCCCGAACCGACGATGGAATGGGCCGTGACCGGGCTGGCCGCCAGCGGATTTCTCGCAGCCGCGCTGGCCGGCGCGTTCGGGAGCGGCTTGATCCTGCTGGGGACGGCGGGATTGCTGCTGCGCATCGGCAAGCTCATCTCCCAAAGGGAAATCCCGCATCACACGTTGCTCGAGTTGCTTTGCCTCCCGGTTTGTGCCGTATGGTTCGGGGTGGACGCGCTGGCGGCTTCTCGCGATCTGCATCTTGCCGCCCTCCACGGCGCGGTCCTGACCGGCAGTTGGCAATTGGCGGCCTCGACGATGCGCCGGTCCCGCTGGATCGCAGTCGCATGGGGCCTGTTCGGGCTTCTCCTGGCGGGAGTAGCCGGAGCGGGAATCTCCTTCCTGTTCTGTCTGTTTCTCTTCCTGGGCTTTGGCTCTTTGGCGTTGCTGGCCGCGCAAGTCCGCCACGGACTCGCCCCCGAGGCGCCGTCGCAACCGATCCGTGGATTGACCCGGCGATTGCTCCTCTTGGCCGCGGCGATCGCGGTCGCGGTCATGTCCCTCACCGCCGGCCTGTTTCTGCTGCTGCCCCGCGGCGCGGAAGCGGCCGCGCGGATCTCGTCCCGCCGCCTCTGGCTGCCGGGTTTGTCGGGACGGGTCACGCTGGGGGAAATCGGTAAACTCCAGGCCAGCTCTCGTCCGGCCATGCACGTTCGAATTTTTGGCAACCGCGATGGCTCTTCTTTGCGCTGGCGCGGGCGGGTATTCGACCGGTTCGATGCCTCGACCTGGCGAAGCACCAGCCCCGAAACTGCCATTGCGGTGGACCACGGACACGTCGCGCTCGCCGGCGGCATGGCCGCGCGATCCGCCGAGCACCTCACCTACGACGTGGAGACCGAGGCCGGCAATTCGGACACATTATTCCTGGCCGGGCGGCCTGAGTCGCTCGATTTACCCTATCCGACCCTTCTGGAATCCGCGAGCGGCGCCTACCGCTTGCCGTACGCGCAATCCGCCGGCGTGCGCTACGAAGCCTACTGCGCGCTCGAAGAGGCGCCTGAGCAAGGCAGCGCCCAAATGAGCGCACCTCGGCTAGATCCCTCCGAGCGCGTCCGGGAGTTGCAGGTGCCGGACCGGCTCGACCCCCGCGTGCCCGCATTGGCCCGGGCCTGGGCGCAGGGCGCACCCACGGATTTGGCGGAAGCCCGCGCCCTGGAACGCCATTTACGTTCGGAATACCGCTACACGCTGGCGCTTCCGCGCGAGCGTCCGGCCGACCCGGTGGCCGATTTCCTGTTCCGCCGCAGGCGCGGCCACTGCGAGTATTTCGCCTCTTCCATGACAATCCTGTTGCGCACGCTGGGTATTCCAGCGCGCTTGGCTACCGGTTTCGCCGGCGGCGTCTATAACCCGCTCACCGATCTTTGGTTGGTGCGGACCTCGGACGCTCACGCCTGGGTAGAGGCTTGGCTGGGGGACCTCGGTTGGACTTCCTTCGACCCCACGTCACCCGCCTCAAACTCCCTGGCTACTACCCTGGAAACAAGGCTGAGCCTCTACCGCGACGCCACCGACACGTGGTGGAGCGCTTGGGTGATCGACTACAATCCGGTGCGGCAGGGCGTGTTGGCCGACTGGGTGGAGCGCGGGGCGCGGCACATGGGCGTGGACTGGATGGATTGGTTGGCTGCGGCGCGGCAGTCGAGCCGCGGGCGGACGCCGCTCCGCGCGGTCGTGGACTTGGTTGCCGTGCTCCTCGGTTTGGCTTTGGCCGCACTCGGATGGAAAATCGGACGGCCGTGGCTGCGGCGGACCGGGGTTCGCAGGCGGGTGAACGGAATCCGCCACGGCCAGGTCTCCGAAGACGATGCCACGGTTCTGTACGAGCGCATGCTAGAGCTGCTCAGCCGCCAGGGCTATCATAAGCCGGCATGGTTCACCCCGGCCGAGTTTGCCGGCACCCTGAACTGGTCCGCTTGGGGATCTCAGGTAGCCCAGTTCACCGTGGCATACAACGCCGCGCGCTTCGGCGCTCGCCGGGAAGCAAGCGCGCGGCTGGCGAAGCTGCTCGACGATTTGGAAAGCGCGGTGCGCATGGGCAACTGAGGTGGGACAGACGATCGTTTTTTGTCGTCTGTCAGGCTGTTGTGGCTTGGCGAGGGCCTGACAGACCGCAAACAAACGATGGTCTGTCCACCCCGGATCGCGGAAAATCCAGCAGACTAACCCTGGGACAGATGTTGGAGCAGAAAACGGCAAGCAGCGCCGCGGGCGGGTTGCATGGTTTTCTGCCGCATCGCACGGCATACGGTTTCTAACACCTCGCGGCGTTCCTCGTCCATGGCTGCCAGGCGCGAAGGCCGGGTCAACCGCGACAGATCTCTCGACAACCCCTGATGGCGGAACATTTTACGAGTCCCTAGCTCAAAAACCCGTGCGGCAGTCATCAAAACGGCCTCCAGGGACCATATCGGACCGCCGTCGGTTTCCGTGAATTCTTCCCATTAATGTTTTGTGCGCGGCCTGCCGATAGTATTACGCGGAGAGCGGATGATTTGGCTGACCCGATTGAATCAGACTTCCCTAGTGCTGAACTCCGACCTGATCGAACACATCGATGTCACGCCGGATACAGTGATCACGTTGACCAGCGGCCAGATTCTTAGAGTGCGGGAGAGCGCGGAGGAGGTGATCCGCCGGGTAGTCGACTTCCGGCGGCGAATTTTGGCGGTCCCTCAAGCCAATCTGCCGCCGGCGCCGGAGAGTCCCGCGCCGGAAAGCGCATAGCTCATGGCCGAATCGCCCGCGATTGCCACTCCATCGGCAAAGAAGCCTCCTTCCGAGGGCCATAAAACCGGCGCGGCACGTTTCGATCTGGCCACTCTGGCCGGAATCGTTCTGGCTCTGGCCGGCATCCTGGGCGGGCTGCTGCTGGAACGGGGCAGCATTCAGGACATCGCCCAAGCCACAGCCGCGATGATCGTTTTCGGCGGCACTTTCGGCGCCGTGCTGGTGACTACCCCATTACCGGTCGTCCGCCGCGCGCTCAAAGGCTTGAAAGCGGTCTTTCTGACAGGAGACGAGGCGATCGCCCGCCGCATCGACAGTCTCATCGAGTTTGCCGCCAAGGCGCGCCGCTTCGGGATTGTGAGCCTGGAGACGGAAGCGGATGGACTGCCGGATCCTTTCCTGCGCAAAGCAATGGGGCTGGCGGTGGATGGCACGGACCTGGCCGAGTTGCGCAAGATCATGGAGATCGACATTGCCTTGACCGAGCAGGCGGGCGAGGCCGAGGCGCGAGTGTGGGAGGCGGCCGGCGGTTACGCCCCCACGGTCGGAATCATCGGCGCCGTGATGGGCCTGATTCAAGTGATGAAACACCTGGAAGATATCAAAGCGGTGGGGCACGGCATCGCGGTGGCCTTCGTCGCCACGGTCTACGGGGTAGGCTCGGCCAATATTCTTTTTCTCCCTGTCGCCAACAAGTTACGGGCGCGACACCGCGCCGCCACGCTCCTCAACGAGGCGACTTTGGAAGGCGTGTTGGGAATCGTGGAAGGTTTGAATCCGACCCTGTTGCGGACCAAGCTCAGCTCGTTCAGTCCGCCCCAAGCGGAGCCGGCGAAGCGGCGCCGTGGTAAAGCTCCGTCCCGCGCGCCTCGAAATCCCGCGGCCGCCGCCGCTCGCGCTGGAGTTGGCCCAAGCTGAGGAAGCCTATTGGAACGATGAAACGCACCCGCCAAGTCGCCCGTGAAAACCACGAACGGTGGCTCGTGTCCTACGCGGATTTCATCACCCTGTTGTTCGCCTTCTTCGTGGTCCTGTTCGCTTCCACCCAGGACAACCGCTTGCGAGCCGACCAAGTATCCGCTTCTGTGCGCGACGCCCTGGAGCACGGGCAATTCAGTAGCGCGATTTCGATGGTCCTGGGGCGCGGCAAACATGTCAACGGCCAGAAGCCTCCGCACCCGATCCAAGCTCCAAGCGAACCCCGGAGCGGCGATCTTGGCGCCGCGCATCCGGCAGACTTGAAAGCCTCGCTGGAAACCTTGACGGGCAAACTGGCGCCGGAACTGGCCGCCGGCAAGGTGGGGCTGCGGTTGGAAGGCCGCGGTCTCGTCATCAGCCTAAGGGAAGCCGGTTTCTTCGCCTCGGGCGACGATACGGTTTCTTCCGCCGGTTCCGACACCCTGGCCAAAATCGCGGGGGTCGTAAACGCCCTTCCCAACCCGATTCGTCTCGAAGGAAACACCGATTCCATCCCGATTCACAATTCGCGTTTCCACAGCAATTGGGAGTTGTCCGCGGCCCGGGCCATCGCCATGCTCGGAGTTCTTTCCACTCGTTTTGGGGTTACCGAGGAGCGGATGGCGATCGCCGGGTACGCCGATACGGCGCCCGCCGACAGCAATGAAACCGAGGAGGGCCGGGCACACAATCGGCGCGTGGATCTGGTGTTGCTGACCCGCCAGGGCGAGCGCGCCGAACCGCCGCCAATCGGGGCAAAGCCATGATTCTTTCCACTACCCGCTTCGGCCGCCTGCCCGTCGACGAGACCCAGTCGATCGAATTTCCCGAAGGGCTGCCGGGGTTCGAAGATTGCCGGCGATTCGTGCCGTTCGAACACGCCGAATGTGCGGGGCTGATTTTTCTCCAAAGCATGGACCGGCCGGACTTGTGCTTCCTGACGCTGCCGGTTCGGTCGCTACGGCCCGATTACCGTCTCTTGTTGAGTCCGGAGGATTCCGAATTGCTGGGGCTGGAGGGCGGACGGACACCCCAGATCGGCGCCGAAGTGGCAGCCATGGCCATCCTGAGCGTGCGGGAGGGGCACCCTCCCACGGCCAACCTGCTCTCCCCGATCGTGGTGCGCGTCGCCACCGGCCGCGCCGTGCAGGCCGTTCGCCCCGACAAGCGATATGGTTGCCGCGAGCCGTTGGCGCCCGAGGAGACCGCATGCTCATAATCCAGCGTCACGAAGGCCAGACCGTGCTGGTCGGCGACGATGTGGAGATCCTGATCGTTGAGTGCGCCGGGCGGCGAGTGAAACTCGGCTTCCGGGCGCCGCGGCAGGTGGCGGTCACGCGCGGTGAAGTCAAGTTGACAAGGGAGCAAAACCTGGTAGCTTCCCAACCGGTATCGCCGGCAGCCCTGCGTGCCGTCGGCCAGAGGCTGCCGATTCTGCGCGCGGGCACGCCTTCTTCTCCTGGAGGCGCCAAACCATGACCGGCCGCGCCGCCAGGCGGACGAAGACCGGACCAGGCGGCAAGCGGACTGCCACCGCCCTGGCCTCTCCGCCGGCCGGATGGCTGAGCCGGGCCTTGGACGCGCAAAAGGCGGGCCGGCTGCGCGAGGCCGAGACGCTGTGCCGCCAGGCGCTCCAATCGAACCCGGCCAATCCCGATGCGTGTTACCTGCTGGCTCGGAACCTGAGCCAACGGGGGGAACTTCGGGAAGCGGCTGTCATGGCGGCGCGCGCAGCCGGCGGCAGGCCGGCCGAACCGATGTTGGAGGCGATCCAGCGAGACTTTGCGTGCATGGCCGGTTCAAGCAAAACCCGCCGAGGCCGATATGAACGGATGAAGGGCAGCGGGCCGAGGGAAGCAACCTGGATCCGCGGCCAACGGCAAGATGCCAATCTTTCACGACAGGACGTAAAAACATGTCACTTTCGATTCAAACCAACGTAGCTTCGCTCGTCGCGCAGAACGACCTGCTGACGAATACCAATTTCCAGAACAACACGATTCAACAGTTGTCGTCCGGGTACCGGATCAACTCCGCCGCCGACGATCCGGCCGGTTTGGCAGCCGCCAATCAATTCCGCAACTCCGACGCACAGCTCACCCAGGGCATTGCCAACGCCAACGATGGCGTGAGCCAATTGCAGATCATCGATGGCGGTCTGACCAACGTCGGCAATATTCTCAATCGGTTGCAGACGCTGGCCACGGAGTCGGCCTCTCAGACGTTTACCGGCAACCGTGCGACCATCAACAACGAGTATCAAAACCTGCTGTCGGAGATCAACCGCCAGGCGGCCAACATTGGGCTGAGCAGCCAGGCTGGCGGCGGCGGCAACAATACCAAGATGTCGGTTTACATCGGCGCCGGCAGCAATCAGCTCAATTCGCAGGTGCAGATCGATCTAGCCGGCGGGGCAAACCAGGTGGATGCCGCCGGTCTGAGCCTTGCCAACACCAACGTCTCGGCGGGTGGGACGGAGCTTACGGGCGGCAACGCCGGCCAAGGCAACGTAATCAATCTGAACAACACGGCCGGCAATTTTACTGGCAATCAGACGTTCACTTTCAACATCGCCGGCGTGGCCAATCCAGTGGCGGTTACCACCGGGGGCACCGGCAACGCTGCCACTTCCACCGTTGCGGGCGAAATTACGAACCTCAACGGGCAGCTCTCGGCTTATGGGATAAGCGCCTCGGTTGCCGCCGACGGAACGCTGCAGTTCTCCGGCGGGGTGGCGTTCAGCGTGGCGGCCGATGCGACTGCTAACGGCTTGGCCACCATTAGCACCACCGCGGATTACAACGCCGGCATGTATGCATTCGATCAGGTAACCATGGCCGGGGGCGCGTGGGCGGCCACCGGGGAGACCGAGGCAATCACCAACTCCCAGGGCACGTACAATCTGACGCTTGACACTGCAACTACCGGCGCTACACCGACTGTCGCCACCGCCCTACTCGCCATGAACAAACAGTTGGCCGGCAGCGGAATCTCGGCGGTAGCGAACGCTTCCAATAACGGATTCACCCTGCAGAGCGCTTCCACGTTCACGATAAACAAAACGACGGCGGACGGGGGCGGGGGCGGCGCCGTTTTCGGCACCGCTGCCGGCATCGGGGCGATTGCCCTGAACAATACTACGCCGAACTCGTCGAGCTCGTCCGCCGATGCGGCGATCACGGCCATCACCAACGCCGTCTCGCAGCTCGGGCTGGTGCAAGGCCGGGTGGGCGCCGGCGAGAACCAGTTGAACTATGCCATCAGCCTGGCGACTTCGCAGCTCACCAACTTCACGTCGGCGGAATCCCAGATTCGCGACGCCAACGTCGCCCAACAGGCCGCCAACCTGACCAAAGCGCAGGTATTGCAGCAGGCGTCCATCGCCGCCATGGCGCAGGCCAATTCGGCTCCGCAGCAGTATCTGGCCCTGTTGAAGACGTAGCGCGAGCGATCTCAGCGCAGATCGTATTGGCGCTCGAGGAGTATAGATAAGCGGTCGGCCCGGATAGGCTATTTCGGAGCGAGTCTCCGTAGTGGCCTTTCCGGGCAGCCGCCATTTTCCGGAGAGAAGCAATGAGCACGATTTCTTCCGCCAGTTCGCTGTTCACCGGGACCAGCCAGTTCTCGAGCGCGCTGCAGACGGCATTGCAAACCGCGATCACAGCCGCCTCGCAGCCGCTTACCCAGATGCAGTCGGACCTGACCACGCTTCAGTCCCAGCAAAGCGAGTTGAATACCCTAAGCGCGGATTTCACCAACCTGCAAACGGCCGTCGCCAATGTGGCTTCGGCTTTGGGTTCGAGTTCGTATTCGGCTTCGCTCTCGGATTCTTCGGTGGCCTCGGTCTCTTTGAGCGGCACGCCCGAACTCGGAAGCTTGAGCCTGGACGTTACCACCATGGGAAGCCCCGACACCTCGATGAGCTCCGACGGGCTCACTACCGTGACGGATCCCACCACGGGCAATATCAGCGATGCCACCAACTACACGCTGACCGTAGGCTCGTCTTCGGCGACCGTTACGCCCAGCGGCAGCTCGTTGCAGGATCTGGCCGATGCCATCAATCAGAGCGGAGCGCCAGTCGAAGCGATGGTGGTCGATATCGGGTCGTCGGGTTCAGACGACTATCGGCTTTTTGTCCAGGGCACCCAGTTCGGAGATCAGCAGATTCAACTTACGGCCAACGACGGCACCGAATCGGGAGACTCGTTGTTCACGCCCGAGACCACCGGAACGGATGCCGCCTATCAGGTAAAACGGCGAACCGTCGACTCCGATTTCCACTTCCAGCTCCACGGTGACGCTGGCCTCGGGAGTAACCGCCACATTGAAAGGCGCCGGCGCCACCACCATCGACATTAACCGTTCCACGTCGGCGCTGACCACGGCCCTGTCCAACCTGGCGACCGCTTACAACACCGCAGTGACCGATCTGAACAACAATCACGGACAGAGCGGAGGCGCGCTGACGGGCAACAGCGTCGTGGCTACACTTTCGCAAACTCTCCAAAACATGATGAACTATACGAGCGGAAGCCCCGGCAGCTCCGGATTCACCTCATTGACCAGCCTGGGGTTTTCTTTCAGTACGAGCGGGGCGCTGTCTTTCGATCCGACCGCGATCGACGGCGCCTCGAGCAGCCAACTGAGCCAGATGTTCAGTTTCCTGGGTTCGGCTACGGGAAGCGGTTTTTTGGAGACGGCGACGAACGCCATGACTTCGGCCCTCGATCCCTCCACGGGCTATTTGACCGGCGACATCACCCAGGTGGGCAAAAATATTACCGCCCAAAACACCAAGATCAGCAACGAAGAAAGCTCGCTCAGCAGCTTGCAAACGACACTGACCAACCAGATGACTACGGCGGACGCTTCGATCTCCTCCATGGAGCAGCAGTTGATGTACATGCAGAACCTGTTTTCCGCCACCATGGTGGAAGAACAAACCATTGCGATGGGATAGGGAGGGCCGGGTTCGTGAAGGCGCCACTCTCGTTGGAGCAGGCTGAAGACAGGCTGCGGACCGCGGCCGCACGCGGCGATTTCGCCACCGCCGAGACCGCGGCGCGCGATTACGTGCACGCCGTCGAACTCGCGGCAGGCAGTTTGCCGCACGCGGTGGCGGCTTCGCTCATCCGGCAGGCCATGGCCGCGGTGGAGACGGCCCGCCGTCAGTTGTGCGTGGCCCGGACGCGCCTGGCCGGTAAGCTCCGCGCGGTGGAACGCCGGATGCGTTACGTGCAGACCGGTGCCGATGCCCATACATGGCGAATCGAGGCCTGAGCCGTTCCCGGCGGCTTCGGCCATTTGGATTGAGCCGGGGCTCGGGCCCGGTCCACCTGCCGCCGAGCGGTCGGAAGTGGGACAGACCATCGTTGTCTGTGGTCTGTCAGACCCTCGCCAGGCCAACCGCCCGACAGACGACAAAAAACGATCGTCTGTCCCACCCGTGAGCTGGGTCAGCGCATTTTCTCACTGCCTGTAAAATGGCCGGCAAGATCGGACCAGCCCTCCGCTTTTGGTTACAATCGGAGTTCCTCGCATGAGCACTATCGCAGTTCACCCCATTCATCGGGCGGTGCGCTTTTACGAAGCCCCGATCGGCAAGAAGGCTGTCATGGCGGTCACCGGAGCGATTCTGGCCGGCTACGTAATCGCCCACCTGCTCGGAAATCTGCAGATCTATTCTTCCGATCCGCAGCAGATCAACCGTTACGCCGCGTTTCTGCACAATCCAGCCAACGCCGCGGCGTTATGGACGGCGCGCTCGGCGCTGCTGGCGGCCGTGGTTCTGCACATTGTGGCGGCGGTGCAGCTCTGGCTGCAGAACCGGGCCGCGCGCCCGCAGGGCTACGTGAGAAAGAAAGACGTTCCCACGTCGTACGCGGCGCGCACCATGGTATGGAGTGGGCCGATTGTGGCGGCGTTCGTGGTGTTCCACATTCTCCACCTGACGGTGGGCTCGGTGCTGCCGGTGCGCGACATCGGACTGAACGCGAACACGCCGGACGTGCGTTGGAACGTCATCACGGGGTTTCAGAATCCCGCCGTTTCGGGTTTCTACGTCTTTGCCATGATCCTGCTGTGCATGCACTTATACCACGGGATCTGGAGCCTGTTCCAGTCGTTGGGCGTCAACCATCCGCGTTATACGCCGTGGCTTCAGAAAGCTTCGGCGATTGTGGCGATTCTGGTGGCGGTGGGCAACTGCTCGATTCCGATCGCGGTGTTGAGCGGCTGGTTGACGTATTAAGAGGAACACATGCAACTCGACTCCAAATGTCCGCAGGGTCCGATCGAGACCCGATGGGACCGTCACCGCTTCGGTCTGAAGCTGGTGAACCCGGCCAACAAGCGGAAGCACACCATCATCGTGGTCGGCACGGGCCTGGCGGGCGGATCGACGGCGGCTACGCTGGCGGAGCTGGGTTATAACGTCAACTGCTTCTGCTTTCAGGATTCGCCGCGCCGCGCGCACTCGATCGCGGCGCAGGGCGGCATCAACGCGGCCAAGAATTATCATAACGACGGCGACAGCGTCTATCGCCTGTTCTACGACACCGTCAAGGGCGGGGATTTCCGGGCGCGCGAATCGAACGTCTACCGGCTGGCCGAAATCAGCCTGAATATCATCGACCAGTGCGTGGCGCAAGGCGTGCCGTTCGCGCGGGGATACTCGGGCTATCTGGATAACCGGAGTTTCGGCGGAGCGCAGGTTTCGCGGACCTTTTACGCGCGCGGGCAGACGGGCCAGCAACTGCTGCTCGGCGCGTACCAGGCGCTCGAGCGGCAAATCGGGATCGGCCAGGTGGCCATGTATCCGCGCACCGAAATGCTCGATCTGATCGTGATCGACGGGCGCGCGCGCGGCATCGTAACCCGCAACCTGATCTCGGGCGAAATCTCCTCCCACCTGGCCGACGCGGTGGTGCTGGGCACCGGCGGCTACGGCAACGTCTATTATCTGTCCACCAACGCCAAGGGCTCGAACGCCACCGCCATCTGGCGGGCGCACAAGCGCGGCGCCCTGTTTGCCAACCCCTGCTTCACCCAGATTCACCCCACCTGCATTCCGGTTTCGGGCGATTATCAATCCAAGCTCACGCTCATGAGCGAATCGCTGCGCAACGACGGGCGGGTGTGGGTGCCGTCGCGGACCGGCGATACGCGCCCGCCCAGCCAGATACCGGAGGCGGAGCGCGATTATTATCTGGAGCGCCGTTATCCCAGTTTCGGCAACCTGGTGCCGCGCGACGTCGCATCGCGCAACGCCAAGATGGTATGCGACGAAGGACGCGGGGTGGGCGAAACCCGTCTGGCGGTGTATCTCGATTTCCGCGACGCCATCGAGCGGCTGGGCCGGCACGTGATTGAGGAGCGCTATGCGAATCTCTTCGAGATGTACGAGCGCATTACCGGCGAGGACCCGTACCGGACGCCCATGCGCATCTATCCGGCGATGCACTACACCATGGGCGGACTGTGGGTGGACTATAACCTGATGACCACCATCCCCGGCTTGTATGCCATTGGGGAGGCCAATTTCTCCGACCATGGCGCCAACCGTTTGGGGGCGAGCGCCCTGATGCAAGGGCTGGCGGACGGCTATTTCGTCCTGCCCAACACCATCAACGACTACATCGCTTCCTCCAAGCTCGAGAAGGTGGATGGCAGCCACGCCGCCGTGCGCGAGGCCGAAAGTTCGGTAAAAGCGACGACCGAGAAATTGCTGGATGCCAAGGGCACGCGCTCGGTCGACAGCTTCCATCGGGAGCTGGGCAAGCTGATGTGGGACTACTGCGGCATGTCGCGGACCGCCGAGGGTCTGAAGCTGGCCCTGGGAAGCATCCGCGAGCTGCGCGAACGGTACTGGCGCGAGGTGAAGGTGCTGGGCGCGGGCGAAGGGTTGAACCAGTCGCTCGAGAAGGCCGGCCGGGTGGCGGATTTCTTCGAGCTGGCCGAGTTGATCTGCATCGACGCGCTCGAGCGCAATGAATCGTGCGGAGGCCACTTCCGCGAGGAATACCAGACGCCGGAAGGCGAGGCGGCGCGCGATGACGAACAGTTCAGTTATGTGGCGGCGTGGGGGTTCCGCGGCGTGGGCAATCCGCCCGAACTGCATAAGGAAAACCTGACCTTCGAGTACGTGCACCCCACCCAGCGGAGCTACAAGTAATGCGAATCACTCTCCATATCTGGCGCCAGGAGAACGCGGCCGCCAAGGGCCGAATGGTGCGCTACGAAGGCCCCGACGTCAACGAGCACATGTCGTTTCTCGAGATGCTCGACGTGCTCAACGAGGACCTGATCTCGAAGGGCGAGGAGCCGGTGGCGTTCGATCACGATTGCCGCGAAGGCATCTGCGGCATGTGCGGGGCCATGGTGAACGGTGTGGCGCATGGGCCGCTCGCGGCCACCACCCTGTGCCAGTTGCACATGCGGTATTTCAAAGATGGCGACACGCTCTACCTGGAGCCTTGGCGGGCGCGCGCGTTTCCGGTAGTGAAGGACTTGGTGGTGGACCGCAGTGCGTTCGACCGGCTGATCGCGGCCGGTGGATTCATCGCCGTGTCCACCGGAAGCGCTCCGGACGGCAACGCCATCCTGGTTGCCAAAGAAAAGGCGGACTTGTCCATGGACGCCGCCGCCTGCATCGGCTGCGGCGCCTGCGTAGCCATGTGTCCGAACGCCTCGGCGTCGCTGTTCATGGGCGCTAAGATTGCGCACCTGGCCCTGTTGCCGCAAGGAGAGGCGGAGCGGGAGCGGCGCGCGGTGGCCATGGTGGCGCAGGCCAATGCCGAGTTGTTTGGAAGCTGCACCAACATGCGCGAATGCGAGGCGGTCTGCCCCAAGGGGATCAAGATCGAAGTCATCGCCCGCATGAACCGGGATTTTCTCGGCGCCAAATGGACCGGCCGCGGAACGGTGGAAACGTAATCCGATTCTTCGGCTCCGGCCTCCGGCTCCGCATGTCATAAATACACCCGCCAGTTGTCGGCCGCCGGCTTGACGCCGCGGTGGATAGCTGGCGGCCTGTTTTTTGCGGGTGATTTCCGTCTTTATTTCTTACTCCGACTTCTTTTTCTCCAACTTTCCAGGGTCGCGCCGATGAGTTTCTTAGAGTTCCTGGAACACAGCCGGTCCGCTGTGAATTCCGAGAGCCTGGCGATTTACAGAAGCATTGTAAATGCTTCACATAAGCGCGGTGAATGTTTACACAAGGCGTGAGTCCAAGTTTGATTCCACGCGTCCAAACCATCAGAAAGGAGGGCGTTGGACATGGCCGCTCTCAGGGTAATGTTGGATCCCACCAAGTTGGGACGGGAAGCGGAGAGGCTCGAGGCGAACCTCCGGAAGCGGGTAATCGGCCAAAGTCACGCCATCCGGCAGACGATTGATCTATATCAGATGTTTTTGGCGGGAATGGCCACCAATGGACGTCCGGTCGGGAACTTGTTGTTCCTGGGGCCGACCGGAACGGGGAAGACGCGCACCGTGGAAGCGGTGGCGGAGAGTCTGGTCGGAGATCCGCGGGCCGTGGTCAAGATCGATTGCGCCGAATTCCAGCACAGTCACGAAATTGCGAAACTGGTTGGCTCCCCTCCGGGATATCTCGGCCATCGCGAGACGCATCCGCTGCTCAGTCAGGAAGCTCTGAACCAGTATCAGACCGAAACCGTGAAGCTGAGCTTCGTGCTCTTCGACGAGATCGAAAAGGCCAGCGACGCGCTCTGGAATTTGCTGCTGGGAATCCTGGATAAAGCGACGCTGACCTTGGGCGACAACCGGCGGGTGGATTTTTCGCGGGCAATCATTTTCATGACCAGCAATCTGGGATCGTCGGAAATGGAAGCGATCCTGCAGCCCGGTATGGGCTTTCAGGCCGCGAGCCAAACCGCGCCGCTGATCGCGGCCGCGGATTCTTCGGTGACACGAAAGATGGAGCGGGCCGGCCTCGAATCGGCGCGGCGCCGCTTCACGCCGGAGTTCATGAACCGTATCGACAAGGTTGTGGTATTCCGGCCGCTGGGCGAAGGCGAATTGCGCGACATCCTCGATCTGGAAATCAATGCCGTGCGCGAGCGCCTGCGGCAGGCCACCGGCCCCGGTTCTCTCGCGCTCAAGCTCAGCGACGGAGCGCGCGATCTGCTGCTGCGCGAAGGCAGCGACCCGCGCTACGGAGCGCGCCACTTGAAGCGTGCCATCGAACGCATGCTCGTCCATCCCATGTCGAACCTGATTGCCACGGGTCAGGTTAAGGATAGCGACCAGGTGTTGGTACATGCCGACGCCGAGGAGGGCCGCCTGGTATTTCTCAAGGAATTCAAAGGCGCGGCGCCCCAGCGCGAAGACCAAGCCGGGTCCTCAGCCGCCGCGTAGCCAAGGCGGCACGCCCCCTGTCCAACAACCTCTTCGAATGGAAGCCGGGAGCCTCAAAGCTCCCGGCTTTTTGGCGTATGCCGGGTAGTTCGAAAGCTTGGGACTGTGGGTTCCGGAAGGGTCGAGGGCAGTTTCCAACTCCCTAGCTCCTATCCGGAAGATTTGGTGCGGATGAAAGGACTTGAACCTTCACTCCCTTGCGAGAACTAGAACCTGAATCTAGCGCGTCTGCCAATTCCGCCACATCCGCATACTTGGGCAGCAAACTCTATTCTAAATCACATCGACGCCCATGCTGCGGGCGGTGCCGGCCACGGAACGCATGGCGGCTTCCAGGTCGAAGCAATTCAGATCGGGCATTTTGATCTTGGCGATCTCTTCCACCTGTTTCTGGGTGATCTTGCCGACCTTGGTCTTGTGCGGCTCGGGCGAACCCTTGGCCAGGTTAACGGCGCGCTTGATCAGCACCGGCACCGGCGGAGTCTTCGTAATGAAGGTGAAGGAACGGTCCGAAAAGATCGTGATTACGACCGGGATGATCAGGCCTTCCTGGTCTTTCGCCGAGGTCTTGGCGTTGAACGCCTTGCAAAAATCCATGATGTTCACGCCTTGGGGACCAAGCGCCGTGCCCACCGGGGGCGCCGGCGTCGCCTTGCCCGCCGGGATCTGCAATTTCACACTGCCGGTAACTTTCTTTGCCATACTTCCAATCCGAATCCTCTAAACTTTTTCCACCTGCAGGAATTCCAACTCCACCGGCGTGGCGCGTCCGAAAATCGTGACCATCACGCGGAGCGTGCCGCGCTCGGGATTGACCTCGTCCACCTTGCCGGAGAAATTCGCGAACGGCCCATCGACGATGCGAACCGAATCGTTCTTCTCGAAGGTCATCTTGGGCCGCGGGCGTTCCGCCGAAGAGGCCTGCCGGTACAGAATCTGGTTGACCTCATCGGCGCTCAGCGGTACCGGCGAATTGCCGCCTCCCACGAAGCCGGTCACACGGGGCGTATCTTTCACCGCGTGCCATAACTCGTCGCTCATTTCCATTTCCACCAGCACATAACCGGGATAAACCAGGCGCTTGCTGGTGACCTTCTTACCGTTGCGCAGCTCGACTACTTCCTCGGTGGGGATGAGGAGTTGGCCGATCTTGTCGCCAAATCCAAATGCGTCGGCGCGGGTTCGCA
>Ga0187884_10001695_pt1 | contig 19517 bp, 17 predicted proteins | sample June2016WEW_20_4_FD_132983 | JGI IMG/M metagenome (GOLD analysis project Ga0187884, IMG submission 132983) | Peatland microbial communities from SPRUCE experiment site at the Marcell Experimental Forest, Minnesota, USA - June2016WEW_20_40 | ecosystem: Environmental > Terrestrial > Soil >...
AGCGATACAATAAGGTCATCGACATCTGGGCGGACGTGACCGAAAGGATCGCCGACGAGCTTATGAGAGAGCTCGGGTCGGAAAAGATTACGGCGCCTGACGGCACGATAGAGTATCAGAACAGTCTCAACCCGATGTTCATCATGGCCCATTCAGGCGCAAGAGGCAACGCGCAGCAGATCAGGCAGCTCGCGGGCATGAGGGGCCTCATGGCGAAACCTTCCGGCGAGATCATAGAGACGCCGATCACGAGCAATTTTAGGGAAGGCCTCACCGTCCTTCAGTACTTTATCTCCACAAGCGGCGCCCGGAAAGGCCTTGCGGATACGGCGCTGAAGACAGCCAATTCGGGTTATCTCACCAGGAGGCTCGTCGACGTGGCCCACGACGTGGTCGTGGGGGAGACGGACTGCGGCACCTTCGACGGGATAGAAGTGACGTCCCTCATAGAAGGTGGCGAGGTGATCGAGCAGCTCGGGACGAGGATCCTCGGAAGGGTCTCCCTGGAAGACCTCCGGGACCCTGACGGTGGGATCATCGTCCACAGGAACGAGGAGATCAGGGAAGAGCACCTGCCGATGATTGACGAAGCAGGGTATGAGACGGTCAGGATCCGCTCAGTCCTCTCCTGTAGATCGAGAAGGGGTGTATGCGCCTTCTGCTACGGCAGGGACCTCGCACGCGGTCGGCTCGTGAGCATCGGCGAGGCCGTGGGCATCATCGCGGCCCAGTCCATCGGCGAGCCTGGAACACAGCTCACCATGAGGACGTTCCATATCGGTGGGGCCGCGTCGCGGCGGGTCGAGCAGTCGACACTCGAGGCCAGGAACGAAGGGTACGTGAAGCTCGTCAACGTGAAGATGATCCTCAATAAGGAAGGGCAGCCTGTAGTCATGAACAGGAACGGCGAAGTCCTCCTGGTGAATGAGGCGGGCCACGAGAGGGAGAAGTATCCGATCATCTACGGGGCCAAGCTCAAGGTTGCCGACGGGCAAAAGGTGAGCGAAGGACAGACCCTCGCCGAGTGGGACCCCTGGACCACACCTATACTCTCAGAAGTTTCGGGAAAGGTGAAGTTCGGCGACATCAGTGAAGGCGTCACCATGCAGGAGCGGGTCGACGAAGTCACCGGTCTCGCGTACAAGGTCATTATCGAGTCGCGGGATCCCGATCTGCGGCCTCGCATTTCCATCAAGGACGAGAAGGCAAGGACGATAATGATACCGGGCACGCAAAGCCCCGCTCGCTACATCCTGCCCATCGGCGCCCATATTGTCGTGAACGAAGGCGATGAAATCTTTGCCGGCGACACCGTGTCGAAGATGCCGAGGGAAACCACCAAAACAAAGGACATCACCGGCGGCTTGCCGAGGGTTGCGGAGCTCTTTGAGGCGCGCCGGCCAAAGGAAAGCGCGACCGTGACGGAGATATCCGGTCTTGTCTCATTCGGCAAGCTTCAGAAAGGAAAGAGGGAGATTATCGTGACGCCGGAACGCGGCGAATTCCGTAAATATACCATCCAGAGGGGGAAGCATATCATCGTGCACGAGGGTGATTACGTGCGGGCCGGAGAAGCGCTTATCGACGGTCCCGTCAATCCCCACGACGTGCTCCGGATCCTTGGCACAAAGGATCTCGCCCGTTATCTGGTCGATGAGATACAGGAAGTCTACCAGCTCCAGGGTGTGAAGATCAACGACAAGCATATCGAGATCATCGTGAGGCAGATGCTCAAGCGCGTGCGGATAAAAGAGGTGGGAGACACAAATTTCATCATAGACGAACCGGTCGAGTGGTGGGTGTTCGAGGAGGAAAACAGGCGTGTGATGGAAAAGGGAGGCACTCCTGCGACAGCGGAATCGCTCTTCCTCGGCATCACGAAGGCGTCTCTGATCACGGACAGCTTCATTTCAGCAGCGAGCTTCCAGGATACCACCAAGGTGCTCACCCAGGCAGCTATCGAGGGCCGGGTAGACTATCTGCGCGGACTCAAGGAGAACGTGATCATGGGCAGGATTATCCCCGCGGGCACCGGCTTCTCGAAGTACAGGAATTACGAAATGGGCGCCCTCGACAAAACGGAAGAGCCGGCGCAGGGGGAGCAGCCGCTACTGGAAGGCGCCACTCCGTAGCGCCCTGTTCGCAAGCCGGGCTTCCTCGGTTTTTGGAAAAAGCTCTATGACTCTTTTCAGAGAGGTCGTAGAGCTTTTTTTATCGCCGATGGCGGCGAAAGCCTCCGCCTGCCGGAACATGGCCCTTGCCGCCTTGTCGCTTTTCGGGAACCTGTCGATGACCTCCTGAAACTGGACTATCGCCTTCTCATAGATCTTCAGGTTCATATGGCTCTCGCCCATCCAATAATAGGCGTTGGGGGCGAGCGGCGCAGTGGGGTTCTGCTGCACGAACTGCATAAACAAGGGCACCGCATCGCTGTATGCCCCTTTCTGAAAGGCATCGAAGCCCTGCTTATAGAGGTCTTCAGGGGCGCCCTTTGCTTCGCCGCTTGGGTTGGCGGTCTCCTCTCTCGCCTTCTTCAGCTCTCTGAGCTGAACCTTCATGTCTTCCCAGTAGGCATGGAGCTGGGAATCCAGCTCATCGAGCCTGCCGAGGATTACCTTGACCTTCTCGTCCCTGTTCTCGCTTGCCACCGACAGGTCGACCACCTGTTTTCGGAGGCCTGCATCAGGTGAGCCGATCGCCTTTTCCAGACGGGAGAGACGGGCGTCGGTCTTTTCCATGTAGCCCGTCTGCTCTGTGTAGACGGAGCTCACGTCCTGCTTGACCCGGCTCACTTCTCCGCTGGAAGCGCAGCCGAACAGAAAAAGGGCGATCAAAAGAAGCGGAAAAACTTTCATGCTTTGCCTCCTCATTTATTGGCTTGCAACATGGGCTCGCCTGTTCTTGGCCCAGGCTCAATTATCGGGGCTCAGCGCCCCCTCCATGAGCAAGCTCATGGAGGCTCCCCCCTCATAAAAAGGAAGAAGTATCAAATCATGGGCTTGCAACATGGGCTCGCCTGTTCTTGGCCCAGGCTTCTTCGGTATGACCCGGGTCGACCGGCGCCTCCTTCCCATAGGAGACCGTCCTTATCCTGCTCGCGCTCACTCCCGACTTTACAAAGTAGTCCTTTGCCGCCTCGGCCCTTTTCTGCCCCAGGGCGAGGTTGTACTCGGTCGTTCCCCTCTCGTCGCAATAGCCTTCGATAGTCAGCTTTATTGCCTGGTTGGCCGTAAGCCATTCGGCCATCTTCTTCAAAATGGGCATATCGTCAGATCTAATGATGTAACTGTCGAAATCGAAGTAGATGTCCCGAAGATGCGCTGCGACCGCTTCCTGCGCAGCCGCCCTTCTCCTCTCCTGCTCCGCCCTCGACAATTCTTCCTCGGTAATCACACCTTCTTTCCCCTTTTGGCTGACGGCTCCTTCCGCTGGAGTTGGTCGCCCGCCCGTGCTCACGCCCGGTGGGATTCGCTCGGAAATAGGCACGGACGCCTGCTTTGACGCGCATCCGTAAAAAAGCAGGGTCATGGCAGCCAGACATAAGGGAACTACATAGTGCTTCATCTCCCCCTCCTCTCAATTATTGGGACACCCGCGCGCGGGTACCCGGTCGCCCCCTCCATGAGCAAAGCTCATGGAGCCTTCCCCTCAAAGAAAAGCAATTATTGGGGCTAGCGTCGCCCCCTCCATGAGCAAAGCTCATGGAGCCTTCCCCTCAAAGAAAAGCCTTAAGGCATAAATCTTGGCTGGGTCTCCTCGGCGCCGGTGAACTTCAGCTCCCTTTTATTCTCTCCGTTGAGCAGCATCAGCCGGATTGAGGCCGTTCTTCCCTGTTGGGAGGAATAAAGGATATACCTGCCGCACGGCGAAAAATGGGGCGAATCATTTACCCCCCCGTCGCTGAGCACCCGCGCGTTGGACCCGTCGGTTCTCATCACGCACACTTCGAGGGCGCCCTCGGTTTTCGATACGAAGGCAATGAGATCGCCCTTGGGCGAGAAAGCCGGAGACGTATTATAGTTGCCGAAATAGGACAGACGCTTTATGTCTCCTGACGCCATATCCTTTATAAAAATATTCGGGCCTCCATACATGTCGGAGACAAAGACCATTTTGCTGCCGTCGGGGCTGAAGGCCGGTGAACTGAGGATCCCTTCCTTCCGGAGCAGAGAGGTCCGTTCCTTCGTCTCCACGTTGACGGCGTAAATAGTCGAGAACTTTCCAAGGGTATGGGCATAGGCGATAGTCCTCCTGTCTATCCAGTTTGAACCGACCTTCATCCCTTCCTGCCTGTCCACGTAGACTTCTCTGTGTGTTGCAAGGTCGACGACGTAGAGATTCGGCCTGCCCTCCTTGTAAGAGGTAAAGCTCAGATATTTTCCGTCGGGCGACACCGAAGGCGAGACGATAATCTGTTTCTGGTCCGTAAGCTTCCCCAACCCCATGCCGTCAAGGTCGGCCACGTACACGTCTCTATGGCGTCTATCCCCCGCCACGAAGAGGATTCGCGAGCTCATGATGCCCTTCTCCCCCGTCACCGTCAATATGATCTCATCGGCGAGCCGGTGAACGACCCTCCTCCATTCCGGCGGCGCGGCCCGGTATCTCTTCGCAAAGAGGAGGGTGCCGTCGTTCGCGTCATACAGGTACGCCTCCAGGGAAAAGCCATCCCCCTGCTCCTGCACGACGGCCTTGCACAAAAGTTCCACACCCAGGGCGTGCCATTGGTCGAACCTGATGCTCTTCCTGTCTACACCTTCACTCAGAAGGGCATTATCCATGAGGGAGCGCGGCGCGACAATGAAGAAACCCGACATGTCGAGGTCCTGACCGAGAAGGTCGCTTATTTCCGGTCTCGGTTTTTCAGCGCTTGCGAATGGCGGCGCCGCAATGCTGATTTTCTTGTATGATTGTCCGTATACATCGAGATAGACCTTCGCCTCGGCAGCCCCTGCAAAAAAGATCAAGGCGATCGGCAAAATAACCCATGTAAACCTGCTCATGCTGTCTCCGTTCATCGACGATTTTGAGCAAAGCCCTGCTTCCGCAACTCTTCCACATCTTACCCTGAAGCGGTTTGAAAGGTCAAGGAACGCAGATGCCGTACGGTCCGGCGCATAGACAGTTTCCACACGGACCGGCCGATCGCGCATGAAAACCGGCGGAGGGGATTGAAAAATAGTATAATAGCTAGCAATTACCGGAATAGACTGCGGGGGTAGATGAAAGAACGAGAAAACCCGAAAGAGGAGCTGAGGCCCGATCCCGATGCCCTCCTGAAAGAGATCGGCCGTGAGGAGGCGAAGAGGGGGAGGCTGAAGATATTCCTCGGCTATGCGCCGGGCGTGGGCAAGACGTATGCGATGCTGCAGGAGGCCCATCTGCTGCAAGAACGGGGAGAAGACGTGGTGGTGGGTATCGTGGAGACCCACCGCAGGGCTGAAACGGACGCTCTCCTCGCGCGATTGGAGATGGTTCCCCGGAGGCTCGTCGATTACGAAGGCATGGCGCTGCAGGAATTTGATATAGACGCGGTGCTTCGCAGGAAACCGGCTGTCGTGCTTGTGGATGAGCTTGCCCATACGAACGCCCCCGGCAGCCGCCATCCCAAAAGATACCAGGACGTGGAGGACCTGATAGAAAAAGGGGTTGACGTGTATACGACGGTCAACATACAGCACTTCGAGAGCCAGGTCGACGTGGTGGCGCAGATTACGGGCATCCATGTGCAGGAGACGGTGCCTGACAGCATCCTTGAGGAGGCGGACGAAGTCCAGGTGATCGATATCCCCCTTGAGGAGCTGACCCAGCGGCTGAAAGAGGGGAAGGTCTATGTCCCCGACCGGGCCCGCCAGGCCATGGAAAATTTTTTCCAACGGGGAAATCTTGTCGCCCTCCGCGAGCTCACGCTGACGCTCGCCGCGAGGAAGATGGGCACGGAGCTCCTCAACTATATGAGGGCGAAGGCGATCGCGGGTCCATGGCCCGCGGGCGACCAGGTGATGGTCTGCGTTGCGGCGAGTCCTTACGCGCCACAACTGCTGAGAAAAGCATATACGATCGCGAAGGCTGCCAACGCGGAATGGTATGCCGTCTACGTGTCTCCTCCAACTCTCAGGGAATTGTCCGACAGAGAAAAGCTCTACCTGTCGGAGGCGCTTAACCTCGCCGAAGAGCTGGGCGCAAAAGTGGCCACCCTGCAGGGGACCGATGTCGCGGGGGAAATTCTGAGATTCGCCCGGGAGAATAACATCACTCGCATAGTTGTCGGCAAGCCCCTTCGTTCAAGGCTCAGCGAATTCTTCAAGGATTCGCCGGTCTATCGACTGCTCCGCGCCCCGGCCCAATTCGAGCTGCATCTCGTCAGCCCCTTGAAGGAGAAGGAACGGGCAGCCGTAAAACTCCCGAGAAAGGTGAGCTTCGATCCGGCGTCCTACCTCATCACGTTCGGGCTGGTTGCCCTTATCACCCTTATAAACTTCTTCCTCCAGAAAGTTGTCGAGCCCGCATCCCTTGTCTTCATCTATCTTATCGTTACCATCGGCGCAGCCCTGCGCTTCGGTACGGGTCTTTCGCTCTTCGCTTCCATCTTGAGCCTGCTCACCTTCGATTTCTTGTTTGTCGAGCCCCGCTACACTTTCACGATGCACCGCGCCAATGATGTCATAAACGCCATTGTCTTCTTCCTCACCTCGCTGGTTGTCGGCCAGCTTGTCAAGGTAACGAAGCGGCAGAATTTTGCTCTTAACCTCCGCCTGCAGCGGGTGGCGCTCATAGAGCAGATGAGCAAAGAATTTCTCATGCTCCCGCCCGTGGAGCAGTTGATAGGCGGATTCGCTCAGAATGCCGACGAATGGAAAAGCGTCCTGCCTTTGCTGCGTACCACGGTGCTCGACGACGTAAGCCATATTGTAACCAAATACGTCGTCAAGGTGGTAGACGCGCCTTTTTTCGTGCTCTTTACCGGCCAGGACGGCAGGCTCCGGGTATGGGCAAAGAGCAGGAATGAGACGGAGCTTGACCCGCATGAAATGACCGTGGCGGAATGGAGCATGATAAACGGGCGGATGGCGGGGGCCGGGACCGAGACGCTCGCCAATGCGAAGACCTGCTTTTTGCCCATGAAATCGGGAGACGACGTCGTCGGCCTCATAGGCGTCCGCTATGAGTTCAAGAACCTGCTCGCGGACCAGCGACGCCTCCTGGGGGCAATCGCCAGCCTGTCGGCGCTGGGGGCACTACGCTGGGCAAAGGTGTAAAAGGTGTAAGAACGGCCGGGTTAATTTCGCGCCATGCGCCTGTATCGAGGGGCCGCGCGTCCTCGACGTACGAAAGAGTACGCCTCCGGGCGGCGGCCCCTCGATTTCGGCACCTTGCATCAAAATTTCCTCCGGCCGGAAAAGCAGATACAACCACAACACCTGCGAGGCTTCGAATCACCGGCCGGGGAGATTGTGAAGATTCGTCTCGTAGTAAGCAAGGCACAGTGGAGTGACACGGCTTAAGCAGGCGACACGAGGATTAGGAAGACTGATTATACCCCTTCCAGCAAGTTCTATAAACTTCCTATCTATTTGAAATTATTCTACTATCACCACCTTGCACCTGTCAACATCTTCTGCCTGATTCTGCCTTTTTCGGTATTTTTCTTGGCACGATTACACCAGCATTACACCAATAATTGTATCAAATAATGTACATTAGTTCCCACCTACCAGTCGCTTTGAACTCACGTGACCTCCTTCCTGTAGTCGAGTGCCTCAACCCTTGCTCACCTGTAAGGCATTTGGAGCGGTAATCGTTGCGGAAGGCTTACCCGATCGTCGATGGCTCGTGTCCCACCCTATTGCGTTGAGACTTGCTGAAGAAGGGAAGAATCGTCGTCCAGTCTTTGAAACAAGGCCACGGAGGATTATCGTCAACCCCTGAAATCCTGTTGCTCAAGCAAGGCCATGCAGAAGATTCTGGTGCGAGGCATAGCTGATCTGGGCTCACTTATTGAGTACCTTAGAAATGTCAGCTAAGATTTTTGCCTACAGGAGGTGAGCGGCTTTGGGAATATCCCCGTTAGCCAGCATAACCGTGGTGTTGCAGTGGGTGCAGCGGTGCTCTACGCCTGGATGGAGCTCCTCCAAAGATAGCCGAAAGGATTTCTTACACGCAGGACATGCAACCCGGTAGGTCATGGCCACTCTTTCTTACCCTCGTGGCGGTTGCGTACGCCGATACCGTCGACAAACCTACAGCAAACAAGTAGCCACCCCCTAAAGCGCTCTTACCAAAAACCGCAGGGAAGATCCAGGCGATCGACGGCGCGGCGGCATGACAAAAAAGGGGAGAACGAATCTCCCCCTTTTTGTCGTAAGCCTTGAATTCTTACTTGGCAGGAGCTGGCGCGGCAGCCGGAGCTTCCATCTTCGTCTCTTTCTTCGCCTTCTTCGCCTTCTTCTTCGTTACCTTCTTCTCCATCGCCGGCTTCTCCATCTTCTCAGGAGCGGGTGCGGCCGCCGGTGTCTGAGGTGCCGCTGCCGGCGCCTGGGCAAATCCAGTTGCGGCAAATGCAACCGCAATCACTACTGCAAACACGAATACCAGTACTTTCTTCATTTCTTTTACCTCCTTTTATTTTGTCTTCACCGGGTCATTAATGCATCGGATGTGCCACGCCGGTATCCCGGAAATAAGCGGCGCTCTGGTGCAAGGCCCTCGATGCGAAACGGATCGATGTCATTGTTTTTTCAAGGAAAGCTGTCCCTACTGAGGGAGGGTTACCAAGCTCGGTTGTGCGGTGATATACCCGAGGTGGTGGCGAATCAATCGGATTCTTCCGATAGTGTACTCAAGCCAGTCGGAGTAATCCGACTGGCAGGGCTCGTCCGCCTCTGCCGATACTCGCGAGATACTGCGCCATGGGTGCTGGCTCACTTCCTCTTCAAGAGCGGCACGTATTAAATGCTTCATATTACAAACGGTAACTGTATGAAGTATTGAGAATAAAGAAGGGCCATCTCGAAAATGATGTCACCTTATAGGAACTTCTTAGATGCCGGCATACCACTCGTATCCCCGGTCTTCCCAGTAGCCACCTTTCCCACCGGCTATCCTGGAAAAATCTTCGACGATTTCAAGGCGCATGACATACTTCGCCATTTTGTAGCCAAGCTGCCGCTCCAATCGCAAGCGAAGCGGTGCGCCGTTCTTGATCGGCACCGGTTCGTCGTTCAGCTCATACGCGAGTATCGTCTGCGGGTGAAAAGCGTCTTCCAGGTCGATGCTCTCGTAATAGAGGGAGCCGCCGTCTTCTCCCATCGGGTCTGCGCAGTAGACAACCACATACCGGGCATCGGGCTTCGGATGTACTACTTCGAGCAGTGCGCTGAGGCGTGCCCCCTTCCACTTGCCTATTGCGCTCCACCCCTCGACGCAATCATGCCGTGTTATCTGGGTCCGGCTGGGAAGCCTTCGGATTTCGGCAAGCGTTAGAGTCACGGGCCTTTCGACCAGACCGCCTACCTCGAGGCGATAGTCCGTAAATCCTTTGGCTGCCAATGCCCTGTACGTTTGATTATTCGGCATTGCCGTGCCGTTGCTGCGGAACTGCGGCGACAGGTCGGTTGCCGGGAATTCCTGCGCCATCGCCTTTCGCGGCACGACCAGTCTCTGAATTTTATGCGTGGCCTTCTCACCTAGACCCAACACGCCGGGGAACCAGGTGGTTTCCGAAAGCTTATCGCAGCCGTTAAGCACCAATACGCTTGCCCCCGCAAGCAGGCGCGCCATGAGACCACGCCGGGTGAGCCTGTCGTCATTACTCATGATCCGCCTCCGATTCTACCCTGTAGTATCCTGTAATCATCGAGCGAAGGTTGTTCCAGAAACCGGTCACGATCACCTCAAACACATGAACGATCACGAACAGCACCAGCGCCCAGGCGACAACGAAATGGATTGTCCTTACGGATTGCCGGCCGAAAAAGATATCCACCCAGCCGGGGTACACTGCGTCCAGCGCCGGCGACATACCCAGTCCCATCAGGATCATCAGGGGGAGAAGGAAAAAGATCACCCCCAGATAGGCGAATTTCTGGAGCACGTTGTAGTGCTTGGCCGCCTCGCCTGTGGGAAGCCGAAAGCGCAGATGATCGATAATCGATCCGCCTATTGAACGCCAATCCTGCCTGGTGGGAAGAAGATCATGATGCAAATGCCTGCTCACAATTGAGTAGGTCACAAAGGCGATGCCGTTTACCACTAGCAGCCAGGCGAAAAAAAAGTGCCATCGCCGCGCCATGGCAAGCCATGGCGAGTCGGGTATGGTAAGCCAGGACGGGAATTCACGTATGGTTAATTCTCCCTCCGGGCCTCCGGAGGCTCCCAGGAATCCCGTTGTATCGAAGTCGTGGCCCAAAATGCGGGTGACGCCGGTGATTTCTCCTTTATCGTTTTCCTGGCCCCGTATCTCCAATAAGGGGGGAACGCCGAGGTAAGACGACTTGCCCCAGTAGAGCGCCGGATGGGCACTGAGGATATTGAGACCGCTCATCAGGAGTACGGCAAGAAAAACAACATTGCTCCAGTGCATAATGCGCACCGGCAGCGGATGCCTGTAACACGGATATCCACGTGATCCGGCACGGCTGAAGTTTTTCAAAACTTTTATCATCCTGACCCACATCGTCTTGATTATTCGCCTCATCCGCAGTGCGGCAAGAACAACGGCATTGCCCCAGTGCTTAATGCGCACCCACAGCGAATGCCTGTAATACGGATATCCTCTGAAAATGGCGAGGCTAAAGTCTTTCAGACGTTTTCTCAGCCTGCCGTATATTGTCTTGTTCATTCGTCTCGCCATTATTTATCACTCTTAGGATCCAGTACCCGATTCTGATGCAGTATTGTTTCTTGATGATTTGAATTTAAGACAAGCGAATCCACTTTTCAGGGTCAAGTTCTCTTTTTCGGCGCCACCGCGTGAGGGCGCGCAAGTCCGTGCCCATTCTATGGCGACTGCCGACGAGCTTGACTTTTGTATCGATATCCGGTATCACACATTGAGTAGGCTGCATAGAATTTCAGGCCGCTCATGCATATCGGCGAGCACCGGTCGTCGGTTCTGCATGACACCACTGCGGAGTGAGACCGGATGACTGCTCCATCTGACCAGGCGCCTATCCTGATCATAGAAGACGACAAGAAGACTGCCTCCCTGATAGCCCTCTATCTCGAAAGGGAAGGGTTTCGCACGCTCGCTGCATACGATGGTGAGACTGCTCTGGAACTGGCGGCGGACCGCAAACCCATGTTCGTGGTGCTCGACCTGATGCTTCCCAGGGTGGACGGGTGGGAGGTCTGCCGGCGGCTGAGGAAGGCTTCGGACGTGCCGATTCTGATCCTGACCGCCAGGGACGAAGAGGTAGACCGCGTCTCGGGGCTCATCCTCGGCGCAGACGACTACGTGGTCAAGCCGTTCAGCCCTCGGGAACTGGTTGCGCGGGTGAAGGCGATTTTGCGACGGGCACAAAACCGGCCATCCACGGAAGCCAAGCCTGCGTTGAGCCACGGCGGTCTTATGCTGGACCCCGAGAAACGGAAAGTAACGCTGGACGGGCAACGGGTTGAGCTGACCCACCACGAATTCAACATACTGCATGCACTGATGGCGGCGCCGGGCAAGGTCTTTACCCGGGACGAACTGCTTTCCTGCCTCTATCCGAAACAGGAAGCAGTGGTTATCGACCGCGTTGTGGATGTCCACATCGGAAAGATCAGACAGAAGATCGAGAAAGACCCATCGAACCCCACACTTATCTTGACGGTCAGGGGATCCGGCTACCGGTTTGCTGACGAAGAGAGCGGGGAGCCTCATAGGGGGACTAGGCCTTGAGACAGAGCCTTCTGTGGAAGCTTCTCGGCGTCAACGTACTTGTCATTGCCTTCGTGATCAGCGTCGTGTGGCTCGCCATCGACTACCTCGCTGCCGGCTACTTCATGATCCTGATGGAAAAGTATCACATAGATCCTGCGGAGAGCCATCAGATGTTTGTCAGTGCTGTTCATCGGTATCTCATCTGGGCGAGCGTTGCGGCCTTTGTCTTCGCACTGACCCTGAGCGTGGTACTGATGAGGAGGCTACTCGGCCCGCTTACCAAAATGACCGTTACTGCGCAAAGGATCGCGGAGGGTGACTACACCGGCGAGGTACCGGTCGTTTCGCGCGATGAGGTGGGAAGACTTTCGGAGGCTTTTAACCGGATGTCGGCAAGCCTGCTGCACACCGAGCAACTACGGAAGAAGATGGTGATCGACGTCGCCCACGAGCTGAGGACCCCCCTAACCAACATCAAGGGTTATCTCGAGGCGCTCGCGGACAATGTCCTGGCTCCTTCCCGGGAGACCCTTCTATTGTTGCAGGAGGAAACGCTTCGCCTGGCCAACCTGGTCGAGGATATCATGAGGCTGGCCAGAGCCGACGCAGCGCGGGCGGACCTTCACAGGGTCGAGATTGAGGCTCACAGCGCAATCACACAGTTGCTGGACTCGTTTCAGCACCGGCTCGACGCCAAGCGTATCGAGGTGAAGGTGGTTCCGTTGCAGCGCGACATCCGGCTGTCGGCCGATCCGGAGAAGCTCTCGCAGGTCATGACAAACCTGCTCCAGAATGCCTGCCTTTATACGCCTATGGGGGGCAGGCTCAAGATCTCGATCGAGCGGACGACGCCGGGAGAGGTCCTGTTCGTCTTCGCGAATACGCGAGGGGAACTGGAGGATAAGGACCTTCCCTTCATCTTCGAACGGTTCTATCGCGGTGAGAAGTCCCGTTCCCGCGAGTATGGAGGCGCGGGCATCGGTCTCGCCATCGTCAAGGAGCTGATCGAGGCGCATGGGGGCCACGTCGGTGCTGAATTGTCACAGGGTTATGTCCGCATATGGTTCTCGTTGCCCGCACCCTTGGGGTGAAGACAGGTCTTTACAAACTCTTTACATTCCCTTTGTACCCTCTTTAAGGTCAGGTGTTATATTTGATCATGTCGAGTCATCGACAAATGGAGCGCAACGGAGGTCGCGGTGGAGGATAGAGAACGGCAACGTGTGAGAAAACCGGCGCTGTTGACAGGACTGGGCGTCGTACTCTTGGGGCTTATATCGGGGTTGTACGCGTATGAATCTGTAAAGGAGAAGGATGTGAGCATGAAAAAAGGTATGCAGTGTGCGGCGGCGGATCGGATGGCCGTTTCCCCGCCCATAGATGCTTCCCGACCGGGAACGAGTGAAACCGCGACCTTCGCGCTTGGCTGATTCTGGGGTCCCGATGCCCAGTTTGGGAGCATCAAAGGCGTTATTCGCACGCGGGTCGGCTATACGGGAGGAACGAAAGCAAATCCTACGTATCATGGCCTGGGAGACCATTCGGAGAGCATCCAGATAGATTATGACCCGACGGTGATCTCATACGAGGAGCTGCTCAAGCACTTCTGGGAGGGGCACGATCCGAGCGTCCGTTCCTGGTCGACCCAATACAAGGCGGCGGTCTTCTATCACAACGATGCGCAGAGAAAAGTGGCCGAAGAGACGCGGGACAGGATCGAGGCCGCGCAGAAAATCAAGGTTCAGACAGAGATCCTGCCGCTTTCCCGGTTCTACGTTGCGGAGGCGTACCATCAGAAGTACGGCCTGCGCGGAAATAACGAGTTCATGCGGGAATTCCGGAGCATCTATCCCTCCGACGAGGCGCTTATGAACTCAACCGTGGCAGCCCGCGTGAACGGCTATCTGAGTGGCTTTGGCAGCTCTGCAGCGCTTCAAGAGGAGATCGGTAGTCTCGACCTCTCGCCGGGGGCGCAGCGCACACTCCTGGAGCTTGTGAAAAAGAACGGACGGTAGGTATATAGGAACCCTTACCTCGCAGAATCCTTATGATTGAAGGGAATCAAGGAGGCACAATCGGACTCCATATGCATACCCGTATGAAATTGAGCGTGGGCAGCGAGCTATAGTGAACTTACTCGAGTTCTTGATGCTTGTCACGGAGTCAGGCAGTGCATGCAGTAACGCGATGAGAAGGGAGGTGATGAAGAAACCATAGATCAGAGGAAGTACAAGTGGGGACATCAAAAGGGACGAGTGGTAAAAAAGAAATTTAGGAAGCATCCATGGGCGCTTTGTACCTGAAAACTCACAAAAGTGATAGGGGGGGTGAAATGAACAAGAAACTATGGGTAGCGGTATTGGCCGGAGCATTCCTGATGATCTTCACGGTTGGCACCTACGCAGAAAGCCCGCCGTGGGGAGATGCGGCCGGGGCCGTGTACACCATGACCAACGACGCCACCGGCAACGAAGTGGTTGTCTTTACCCGCGATGAGGACGGTATCCTGACAAAAGCAGGTTCAGTGGCGACGGGCGGTCCCGGTTTTGGCAGTGCGTTAGATCCACTGGGTTCCCAGGGGTCCCTCGCGCTGAGCCAGGACCACCGGTGGCTGCTGGCGGTAAATGCGGGAAGCAATGAGATTTCCGTCTTCAAAGTTCGGCCGGACGGACTGGATTTCGTGGACAAGGTTGGTTCAGGCGGAGCATTACCCGTGAGCGTGACCATTTTCCATGACCTCGTCTACGTCCTTAACGCCGGGGCGTCGCCCAACATCACCGGTTTCTACCTGAGCCACAAAGGTGAGTTGGTCCCGCTTAACCACTCCACCCGGTCGCTTGGCACGGGCGGGTTCGCCGAGGTGGGGTTTGATCCTTTCGGCGAAACACTCGTTGTGACGGACAAGGCCGACAACAAGATTCTTGTTTTCTCGCTGGACGATGAAGGATTGCCCTCCATGAATCCGGTAACGTCGACGTCGAATGGCAATACCCCGTTCGGGTTTATCTTCGACCAATGGGGACACTTACTCGTCGTCGAGGCAGGCAGCAACGCTGTTTCATCTTACAAGATACTTCACAACGACACCTTGCAGGTGATAAGTCCGTCGGTGGCCAATGGACAAGCGGCTGCCTGCTGGATAGCCGGAAATGAGCGTGGGTATGTCTTCACCGACAATCCGGGCAGCGGGACCATTTCCAATTACAAGCTCACGGATAAAAAAGGCGATCTTGTTCTCCTCAACGGAGCGGCCGGCTCCGGTAACAAACCGCTCGACGTGGCTATTGCCGCGGACGGTCGGTTCCTTTACGCTTTAGACCCCGCCGGTGGAGGTGTGGACATGTTCGAAATCCAACCGGACGGCACCTTGACCAACCTGGGGTCGGCGGCCGGAGGGCTCTCGATTTTTGCGCAGGGCATCGCTGCCCGCTGAATTGATTTGGTTCCTTAGTGCAGTCGGTTCGTCTTGATCAGAAGATTGGCGTGGTTGTGCACGGGGAAAGGAATGGAGGAAGCAACAATATAATCATAATCAGGAAAAGGAGTAACACATGAAAAAGGTATTGACGATCGCCCTAGCCGTATTGATCAGCGCCGCGTTCGTCACCGCGGTTTTTGCCCAGGCCCCTGCAGAGAAGCCGGCGTCTGAGAAGATGATGATGGAGAAGAAAGAGATGAAGCCTCAGACGATGAAATTCTCAGGCGAGGTCACCAACATGGATATGGCGATGAAGATGATGACCGTGAAGGGGAAAAAGGGTGATATGTCCTTCGACGTCTCCGGAGCAAAGATGAAGGGAGAGATGAAGGCCGGCGACAAAGTGAGCGTGAAGTATATGGAAAAAGATGGCAAGATGATGGCGACCTCCGTCATGATGGCCGGCGGCAAGATGATGAAGAAGAAAGAGATGCAGAAGGAAATGAAGATGGAGGAGCCGGCGCCCGCTCCTGCCAAGTGAGAATATCAGCCGTTGCACCGGGGGGGACAATGTTCTCCCCGGTTTCACCAAACCCTGGTGATCTATCGTGATCCGCCCGGCCCTCCCGCACATGAGGGGAGAGTAGAATAAGTCAAAGGTGATGACCATGAAGCATCGAATAGCCAGCTATTTGAGCCTTAGCGCCATGATTTTCTTGACTATTTGTTCAGGATACACGGTTTCCTTTTCGAGAGAAAGTGCGGTATCCAAGGCGGTCTTTTGTGTTCAATGATTTGACGTTGGCAAGGACTGTCACGGGGTCAGCCCTTGACTGAGGACAGGAATCTTATAAAAGCCCTATAATATCGCTACCTTTGTCTTCTTCGGCATAGGTGATCCATTCCCTCACTTTTTCGAGTATTGACGAATCAGGCGGCTTCATACAGCACCCTGCCTTCTCTTGAAGCGGGCCGGGCTATCGTACCGGGAATCTCTTTGTCGCGCTCATATTCCTCAGGGGTGAGAATTACTATATCTCTGGCAATCGGCAGACCCCTCAGCGCCCTGTCCATGGCCACCATCAATTGACGACGGTCGCCTTCAAAACGAGATATGATCAGAAGGTCTACATCGCTTCTCTCGTCGGCTGTATGGCAGGCCTGTGATCCGAAGAGGATGATCCGTTGCGGGTGAAAACGGGAAACCAGCCGCTCTGTGGCTTCTTTCAGAATATCCACGTTCACCATCTACGCCTCTACGATCTTAAGCTTTTCGATCCCCGGTCGTCTGCCGCCTCACCGTCTGCGACTGCCGCCCCTACTTACCCTATTCTACTCCTTTACGATTAGTGAAATCAAAGAGAATCAACAAGGAAGGCATATGGGGTCAGGTCTTTCATTGTAGCATGTTCTGCTGTTCAGCCCGGATAATTCGGCTGCCTGTGTTGGCACCGAGGAAAAAGATACCAATTATTAGGGACTACCGGCTGGGTGTGAAGGCCCCGCCGGAGCTCTCGCGCCGGCGGGGCCGGTGCGCTACCCGGCAATAGCCGGCAATCGTCGGGAAAACCTGCGGCTCGGGCTGAGCGATCCCCAGACCGAGTATAATGGGCATCAGTACCCCTGCGAATGCCTGAAGCTTCTCCGGCGATTCCCATACGTCGATGGCAAGCACGCCGTCCGGCTTCTCGGAGGCGATGTGGAACATACGGCCCACCGGAGCGGCCCCCTTGGCCTGGAGGGCCTGAATGATCTGCTCGTACTTGTCCCTCTTGATCCCCTTGAATTCAATTACCACCGTTATTGGGTAGTGACTCAGTTTGAAAAATAAGTTTTGGGGGCTGCTCAATTCCCCGAGGATGGAGTTTAAGGAACTTGTTGACAACCGTGCCTAACTTTAGACCAATCCTTTTTTTCTAATCCGTTATTCTGTGTATGAATTGTAATTTGCCCATCCTTCACAATTTCCCATAGTCGATAATGTACAACGTATTTCTGGTTATTTGCCGTACTGATAAAAATCTCTAAGGGTACCCATGCTTCCCCATTGTTGCCTAAGTGCGACAATATCAATTCTTTTGTATTGTCTGTCGCATAATATGAATAGTCTTGAGGAGTTATACTCACGGGGGGATCATTCATATCTGGTGCCATATCACCATACTTATTTCCCCAAAGCATGATAACGGTTTTGCCACGATTCCATACTTGAAACTGATTATTAACATGAACCAAATTAATCATTGGTGCGTAGTTCAACGCTAGTTCTTCTTTGCTCAAATAGCGCTGATTTTCTATTTGACTCACCATTTTGTCATTTTGCCCCTTTAGCCCGTCTATAGACGTTTTTAGACTTTTAATTTCGCCTGCGTGCGCTCGTCGTTCCCGATCTTGTTGAATGCCGGTCCCTACGCTTCCTGCTATTCCCAGAAATATGATTAAGCACCATATCCCTTTATGAGACCGCTGTTTACTGAGCTTTATGCCCATAGCGGCCCCCAATACGGTAAGAGCGAATGGTGCGACAACAACGAGAATATCAAGGCAATAAGATGCACAAAAGCCTCATAATGCGACGAGGCCAAATGGTAGACGACGCATTACTTGCTACTTATGACGCTGATCATTGGAATAGTATAAACCCGGATCAAGAGCCGATCATTATTCCACTAGATTTTACGGAAGATGTTGAGTGGCGCAAAAACGGCCTTGCGGGAGAAAAAGAAGCGGCTATTTAGTTTCAGTTTTCTTCCATCTCGCTAAAGCGGCCATTCGGGCAATCTCCTTGCGCTTCTGCTCGGTGAGGCTTTTTGCCCGTGCATTACCGCCCTTCCGTCCGCCCTCACGGGCATACTGCTTGTTGTCGGTAGTATCTTCTTCTATCTCGCCCGTGGCGATCTTCGCAACCGCTATGGCATTTCCGATCACGTCGGCGGGTCTCTTCTGTCCTTGCGGGCCTTTGGGCATGCTATAAGTTTAGCACGGCCTTTCTGTTTTGTCCATCTAGTCAAGGCAAAAAGTAGACTTACCGGAGAAGGCGGTTAGGGCTTCGATTGTGCAGGATCGCAGAACAAAAGGGTTATCTTAAAGGACAGTCTGGAAACCGTAACGTCGTCGTAATCGGTCGGCGATAACGGGCGATGTGGATACCAGGGCAATGATTCTTTCGAGCATTTCCGTTCCAATATTACCTATATGAATATCCGGCTTTGCCTTTAAATCTCTTCTAAGCCAGTCAAAGTTCGCCTCTATGATTCTGGAACAATCAATGTGAGAGGCGCCTTCTAGAAATGGGTAGGCGTCTGTTGTAATTCCAATCTGCCAATCAGCAAGTGCTGGAAACGGGGCGGGTTCCCTATTGATAAACACATAACTCAAGGAGTTGAGCAAAGGAACAATAGATACGACGATAAATATCTTAACTTTAGGAGGAGTAGTGGTTGTAACGAATTGGCGAACAACATTACCAAGCTGGGGCAACCGGCACTTTCCTTCCTACCCGACATGCTACTGTATTCTGCTAGTTTCTTGTATATATACAAGTACTCTTTCGTCTGCACCGCCTACTTTCGCGATGTCTTTTGGGGATATTTCACTATTTCTGTTACCATCTGCATTATCATAAGCTTTATCGTGAGATTTTCTTTTTAACTGGGTATAAGAAAGACCCTGGTTTTCTCTTAAGGATTCATTGATGCATTCAATGTCAGAACGAGACAGTTCTTCCATATTTGGCTCTATCTTCGGAACCACTATATACTTTCCCCTTACCTCGAAAAACTCAGCATACTTACCCGGCACGCAGAGCTTAGAATCTCCCCGGACAGCTTTTGCTATATCATATATTTGACTCGGAACTGGCCCATCCGCCATCGCGATATAGAAATCTTTTGTTATCGATCTCCCGTACCTCACCATATGCTTCATATCGGCAAAGTACATTATTTTAAAGATTTTATGTAGGTCCGACTTAAATCGTCCTGCCAGAAGAGCGCGGGAAATGTAGAGAAGGGCAGATAGAGCTTTGTCCTCTTCAAACTTAAATCTAAACACATTATTAAACTGGCACACTACCGTAACTTTTGTCAAGTACGCATTTTCTATGCCATACCCCTCACCTCCCAAAGTCAAACTGAGACACTACCGAGAATGTGCAGAGACTTCGTATTCCCGATTGATAATGGCGCAATGCAACAAAAACCTTCATCGGTTCTCTTTCACGAAGCTATGTGA
>Ga0187884_10001699_pt1 | contig 19465 bp, 17 predicted proteins | sample June2016WEW_20_4_FD_132983 | JGI IMG/M metagenome (GOLD analysis project Ga0187884, IMG submission 132983) | Peatland microbial communities from SPRUCE experiment site at the Marcell Experimental Forest, Minnesota, USA - June2016WEW_20_40 | ecosystem: Environmental > Terrestrial > Soil >...
CCGCCGTCGCGTTGCGGGATGTTGTTGGTGAAGCACAGCACCGACTCGTGGTAGCCGTCGTTCCACCACAACGCACATTCGACCCCGGTGCCGTCGCGCTCGGCCTTCATCACGATCGGCTGGGGAATGAGCGGCGTCTTGTTGCGATCGAGATATTTGACGAACGCCTCGACGCCACCCTCGTAGCGCATCACTTCGCGCTTCTCGACCGCGTGGCGCATGTCGGAAAGAACGATGGTGACGCCGGAATTTAGGAACGCAAGCTCGCGCAGCCGGTGCTCCAGCGTGGCGAAGTCGAACTCCGTCATGGTGAAGGTCGTCTTCGCCGGCAGGAACGTCACCTCGGTGCCGCGCTTGTCGTGCGCGGCGCCGACGACGGCGAGCGGAGCGACCGGCTCGCCGTCGCGGAATTCCATGAAATGTTCTTTGCCGTCGCGCCAGACCGTCAGCTTGAGCGAGCTCGACAGCGCATTGACCACGGAGACGCCGACGCCATGCAGGCCGCCGGAAACCTTGTAGGCGTTCTGATCGAATTTTCCGCCGGCGTGCAGCTGGGTCATGATGACCTCGGCGGCGGACACGCCTTCGCCCTTGTGGATGTCGGTCGGGATGCCGCGGCCGTCGTCGCGCACGGTGCAGGAGCCGTCGGGATTGAGCGTGACGACGACTTCCTTGGCGAAGCCGGCAAGCGCTTCGTCGATGGCGTTGTCGACGACCTCGTAGACCATGTGATGCAGGCCCGAGCCGTCGTCGGTGTCGCCGATATACATGCCCGGCCGCTTGCGCACGGCATCGAGCCCCTTGAGCACCTTGATCGATTCCGCGCCATAGTCGGAGGGTGCAACAGAGCTGGACTTGCGAACGGGTTCGGCCATGCGAAAAGCTTTCGAATCGTCTGCAGAAAGCGCGTGAATCGCCGGTTCGTTGTACACGAAAAGCGCGCTTCGTACAGAGCAAAGTGGTTAGCCATAAGATATTGTCAGAACGCTATTTTTCAAGGATTTGCCGGCGCCGCAGACGGCGCCGATTCTGGGCTTTTCGATGGCCGTTCCGGTAGGCCGGAGCGAAGGCGCTGACGCCGCCCGATTGCGGCGGCAAATTGGCAACTTGAAAGGAGCAGCCGAGCACCTTTCCGACCCGATTTCAGTCTCTTCGCGCTTTCAGTTCCAGGCGGCCGGAATTGACTTCGATCATGGCCGCGTCGTCCTTGATCTCGGCAAACAGCGCCGGATCGGCGCCGGTCATCCACACCTGCGCGCCAAGCTCGGCGAGTTCCACATGCAGCGCGGCGCGCCGTGCCGGATCGAGGTGCGCGACGACCTCATCGAGCAGAAGCACCGGTGTGGACCCCGTCATTTCGGTGATCAATCGCGCATGCGCGAGGATGAGCCCGATCAGCAAGGCCTTCTGTTCGCCGGTCGAAGCATCGGCGGCGGCAATGCCCTTTTGCCGGTAGACGACCAAAAGATCAGTCAAATGCGGGCCGTCGAGCGTGCGCCCGGCGGCGGCGTCGCGGCCGCGGTTATCGCGCAGCACCGCGCGATAGCGTTCCTCGATTTCGATCGCCGGATGGGTCGGGAGGAGCTTTTCCATCCAGCCGTCGAGCGCAATCTCCACCGGCGGAAAGTCCGAGCCCTGCCGGCTCGCCAGAACCGACTCGAGCCGGTGCAGCGCCTCGGCCCGCAGTCCGGCCACGGCGACCGCGAGTTCCGCGGTCTCGTGTTCGACGGCATCGAGCCAGTGCGGATCCGGCCGGGCCTCCTCGAGAAGCCGATTGCGCGAGCGGAGCGCCCGCTCGAGCGCGTTGACCCGGCTTGAGTGCTCGGCATCGACTGCCAGCGCCAGGCGATCGAGAAAGCGGCGACGCTCCGACGGCGCGCCGACGAACAAGGAATCCATCGCCGGCACCAGCCAGACCACGCGCAGGTGATCGGCGAAAGCGGCCGCCGAAGCGACCGGTTCACGATCGATCCGGCATTTGCGTTGCACCGGCGCGCCGTCTTCGGGCGCACGCTCGACGCCGGTGCCGAGCGTGGCGAGCCCCAGCGCGCCCTCGACCTCGGCGGCCACCGCCCAGGAGCCGTCGCCCTCGTGGAATGCCACCTCCTCGAGCGTCGCGCGGCGCAGACCGCGGCCCGGCGCGAGGAACGAGATGGCTTCGATCAAATTGGTCTTGCCCGCGCCGTTTGGCCCGTAGAGCACGATCGGCCTTGCGTCGGCTTCGAGCGACGCCGCGTGGTAGTTGCGGAAATTGGTGAGGGTCAGGCGGTGGACGCGGGCCATCAGGAGCCAGTGATCAGTAATCAGTGATCAGAATCAGCGATCAATGAGCGTAACCGCCACCGCTTCTGATCACTGATTACTGATTACCGACGGCTGTCAAACGCGCATCGGCATCAGCACGTAGAGCGCGCCCCGCGGCTCCTTGTCCTGGATGAGCGTCGGCGAACCGGGATCGGCGAGTTTGAGCACCGCGGCTTCGCTTTCGATCTGCGCGGCGATATCGAGCAGGTAGCGCGAGTTGAAGCCGATATCGATCGGGTCGGCTTCGTATTCGACCTCGAGTTCTTCAGTGGCGCTGCCGGAATCGGGGTTGGTGACGGACAACAGCAGCCTTCCGCCGGTGAGCGACAGCTTGACGGCGCGGCCGCGTTCGCTGGAAACCGTGGAAACGCGGTCGACCGCAGCCTCGAACTCCTTCTTGTCGACGATCAGTTCCTTGTCGTTGCTCAGCGGGATGACGCGCGCGTAATCGGGGAAAGTGCCGTCGATCAGCTTCGAGGTCAGCACCACCTCGCCGACGGTGAAGCGAATTTTGCCCGGCGACAGCTCGACGGTGACCTCGGCCTCGCCGTCCTCGATGAGGCGCTGCACTTCGCCGACGGTCTTGCGCGGCACGATGATACCCGGCATGCCGGCGGCGCCTTTCGGCAGATCGAGTTCCATCTGGGCGAGGCGGTGGCCGTCGGTTGCCACCGCGCGCAAGGTCGGCGCCTGCGCCGTGCCGGCGGGGTGCAGATAGATGCCGTTGAGATAATAGCGGGTTTCCTCGGTCGAGATGGCGAACTGTGTCTTGTCGATCAGCCGCTTGAGATCGGCGGCTTTGAGCGTGAACTTGTGCGTCATTTCGCCCGGCGCGAGATCGGGGAAGTCGCTCTCCGGCAGCGTCTGCAGCGTGAAACGCGAACGGCCGGCGCGGATCGTGAGCGCGGCGCGGTCGCCGGAAGATTCGAGAACAATCTGCGCGCCCTCGGGCAATTTGCGCACGATGTCGTAGAACATGTGGGCCGGGACGGTCGTCGATCCACCGGGCGCGGCCTCGGCGGCAATCGTGTCGGTCACTTCGAGATCAAGGTCGGTGGCCTTCAAACTGAGCTTCGAACGGTCGGCGCGAATGAGCACGTTGGCGAGGATGGGGATGGTGTTGCGCCGCTCCACGGCGCGGTGCACGTGGCCGAGCGACCTCAGCAATTCGGAACGCTCTATGGTGACCTTCATCGTGAAATCCATTCACAGTACGGGCGGCAAAAATGGCGCGGCGCGGCCCATTCGGCAAGGGCGGAGCCCAGGCTGGGCAACCTTTTCCCTGCGTTTCACAACTCCTTTGACAGCCATAACGCGGATGGGGTGGGGAGGTCGAGGCTCATTTCCCGGCGCGTTGCGGAGGTGAGCCCGCCGAACGGCCGGGATCCGGCGGCGGGCGTCCTTGGGAGTCTCCTTTAGTCCTGGAGCTGGCGCTTGAGTGCCTCGATCTCCTCGGCGAAAGCGCTGTCGTTGCCGGCCAGGGTCTCGATCTTGCGCACCGCGTGCAGCACGGTGGTGTGATCGCGGCCCCCGAAGCGGCGGCCGATCTCCGGCAGCGAACGCAGCGTCAAAACCTTCGCCAGGTACATCGCCACTTGCCGGGGCCGCACCACGTTCGCCGTGCGCCGCGACGACAACATGTCGGCGCGGCTGACGTTGTACTGGCGCGCCACGACGCGCTGGATGTCCTCGATTCTCACCCTTTTCGGTTCGGCCGGCCTGATGAGATCGCGCATTTCGCGTTCGGCCATCTCCAGCGTCACCGGCTGGCCGGAGAGCTTGCTATGAGCCAACAAGCGATTGACGGCGCCCTCGAGGTCGCGGCCGTTATGCGTCACGGATTTGGCGATGAAGGAGAGTACCGGGGCGGGAACTTCGAAGCCGGGGTGGTGGACACAAGCGGCGGCGATCCGATTTTTGAGGATCTCCAGCCGTAATTCTTCGCCGAGCGAGCCGATTTCCACCACGAGGCCGCCGGCAAGTCGGGAGCGGACGCGGTCATCGAGGCTTTCGAGATCCGCAGGCGGACGGTCGCTGGCGATCACGACCTGACGGCCGGCATCGATAAGGGCGTTGAGCGTGTGGCAGAACTCGGCCTGCGTCGAGCGGCCCTGCAGGAATTGCATGTCGTCGATCATCAGGACGTCGATGGCGCGCACCGCTTCCTTGAAGGCCAAAGTCGTCTGCGTGCGTAACGCCGAGACGAAGCCGTACATGAACCTTTCGGCCGTCAGATACAGGACTTTGCGGTCGCTGCTGTTGCCGGCCCAGGTGATCGCCTGCAACAGGTGCGTCTTGCCGAGCCCCACACCGGCGTGGATGTAGAGCGGATTGAACATCAGCGGGTCGCCGCGTCGGCTGGTCGCTACTTGTCGCGCTGCAGCATGCGCCAGCGTGTTCGAGCGGCCGACGATGAAGGTCTCGAACGCGAGGCGCGGGTCGAGCGGGGAACCGCCGAGGGCTTCGTGCACCGTCATGAACGGGATGCTCGCGCGCATTCCGGCGCCGTTGAGCGCGCCGTCATGCAGCTGGCGCGACGGGGCCGGAAGTTCCGCTTGCTTCGGTTTCGCCGCCAGCGGACGGATTGCGGCCGAGCGGACGCTCAATTCCAGACGGGTGATAATCGGCTCTTCGGCCTGCCAATTGCTCAGCACGCGCTCGCTGTAATGCGACTGAATCCAGTTGCGCAGGAAGCGCGTCGGTACCGATAGTCGGACCGCCCCGTTCTCGACGGCGTCTACTTCCATGCGCGCGAACCAACTGGTGAACACATCCTCGCCGAGTTCAATGCGCAGCCGGCTTTTGACCCGTTGCCAGCGCTCCTGATCCGTGCTCGTCATTTTGGCCTGCTTTTCGCTGGGAATGGACACAAAGCGAGCAACTCAGGCGAGGTACCCCCACCATGCCCGACATCGGGAAACGCAACGCACATGAGTCATTGGGATTGGCGGCGCATGCGGAAAGCAAAATGCGGCCGCCGGTCGGATGAGAGCGGCTCAGCCGCTGGAGGTGATCGCCTATCCGTTATAGCGGCGCGGCGCCGACGAACGGACGCGCGCCAGGCCTCGAAAGACTCTGGGCGAAGAGACGCTAGCTGCTTGTACAGATTGGCGGATTTTTTTCATGTGCCCCCTCCATCGCTGTCAGATTCGATGGTTCGTGCTGATGTCTCACCGCGTGCCTTGCGAGACTTTCAGGCACGCTCCCTGTGAATTCACGCGGCCTCAACAGGTCTTCTCCTTGGAACTCCACGCAACCACGCTTTCCCGGACACAGCTTTCCCCTACCCATACTTTGATGAGTTACACCGAGACAATTTTTGAAGACCTTCGAAGCCGAAGGAATTAAAAATTAGCACGCCGTTTCCGGCCCGCAACGCAAAAAAGCCGCGCCAACATTGGACTTTCAGAAGCCGAGGCACGCCCGGGCACCGGCCGACAGCGCCCAAGACTTTGAGTCAACGGGTTGATTTACAATTCTGTGACAATCGCGCGCAGCCCAAAAATCACACCGGAGCAAACAAAGCCGCGCACAAAAAATTATGACCGACTCAAAGCCCATGGCTTCGTATGAGCGATAACCCTTTCATCGCGCATCAATTCTTGTGCCCGAGTTTGAAGGGTAGCCCCCGCGCGGCGCGCGCGGAACAAATAAAATTCAAACGCGCCGACGCGCGAAGCGCGGCGCAGTACCTCCGCTCGCAATTTTACGTTTCGACGTGACAATTCTGCAACAGATTAATGGCAATCCACCGCAAATGTTCGCGGGTTACGGCGGATCGAATGCTGCCGCGCCCGGAGCTTAATCCGGTGCAGCGATGGGGCGGACCAGGGCTGGTGTGCCAAGCCTTTGCAGATGGGAGCCGGCGGCGCAGAACGCTATGACTTGCCGAGCTTCGCGATCCGGTGGGCGAGCCGCGAGACCTTACGGCGGGCGGCGTTGCGGTGCACGACGTTCTTTTGCGCCGCGCGGATGATGACGGGCTCGGCTTCGGCCATGGCGGCGAGCGCGCGGGACCGATCGCCGGCCGCGATTGCCTCCTCGACCTTGCGCACGGCACCACGCAGGCGCGAGCGCCGCGATTTGTTGATCACGGTGCGGCGCGTGATTTGGCGTGCGGCCTTCTTGGCGGACTTTGTATTGGCCATACCGGTAAAACGGAATTTGTGAACGAAGCGGGGCTTATAGGGGCGCCGCGGGCCTTCGTCAACGCTCTCCGCGGTCTGGCGCGCTCGCCGGGACGGCGGACCGCCCTCACGCCACCCGCTTGGTGCGTACCGCCTCGTAACCGGCGATGACCGCCGGCCGGTCGGCCGCGGGGAGCGGCGACAGCGGCGGCGCGACGCGGGCCCATTGCGGCTCGCCGTGAATATGCGCCAGCAGCGCCTTGACGCCGGGGACCAGCGGCTTGCCGTCGAACAGCTTGCGGATCGCAACCGCCTGCGCAAGCGCCGCGCTATCGCCGGAACGATAGAAGCGGGCGCAGAGATCGGCGTTGAGATTGGCGGTCGCCGAGATGCAGCCGGCGAAGCGGCCGGCGCGGGCCTGCGGCAGCACCGCTTCGGTCGCGGGAAAGACCTTAAAGCGCGGCGAAAGGCCCGCGGCCTGCCCCGCAAAATCCATGTCGCCGGAGGAATCCTTCAGGCCGGCGACGCGTGCGCCGAAGGAATCGAGGAGGCGGCGGATCAGCGCGACCCGCCAGGGCAATCCCGACTGGGCCGGGAAGTGATAGAGGTAGATGGGGATTGGCCGCGCTGCGGTCGCGCTGACGATCGCCTCGATGGCGGCGAAGAGCCCGTCGTCCGACACGCCCTTATAGTAGAACGGCGGCAGCAGCAGCGCCCCGGCAAAGCCGAGCGCCGCGGCGTGTCCGGTCAGCGCCACCGCATCGTCGAGCGCCGCGGCACCGGTACCGACCAGCACGCGTTGGAGCGGCAGGCCGCTCGCGGCATAGGCGTTCATGACGGCGAGGCGCTGGCGCAGCGACAGCGAGGTTCCCTCGCCGGTGGTCCCGAGCACGTTGAGCCCGTCGCAGCCGTTGTCGAGAAGGAAACGGGCGAGTGCGAGCGACAGCGCGCAATCGGGTTCGCCCGTTGCATCGATCGCCGTCGCAATAGCGGCGATCACGCCGCGGAGGGAGCTGTCGATCATCGAACGCCAGAGTTTGGTGGTGGTACAGTTTGAAATTCCGCCCGCTCGCATCCTAGGCCGGTCAGTGGCATAATAGCAGGATGACAGAAAAACGCCTTCCCCGTCCACGCGATCCCGCACAGCTAGGCAAGCTGATCGGCGATATTCTTACCGGCCAGGTCGAGGACCGTGCGCCGAATCGCCCCGAAGATGCTGCCAAGGACCAAGCCGCCGTCGCACTCGGCCGCAAAGGCGGCTTGAAGGGTGGCAGGGTGAGAGCCGACAAGCTCTCGCCGAGACAGCGTGCCGAGATAGCCCGCAGGGCGGCCAAAGCCCGTTGGAGCAAGTAGTTCTTTAATCGGCTGAGGGATTTTCGATTATCTCGATCACGGCCTCAGCGGAAAGAATCATTTTTGGCATTATCGCGAAAGTATTGCCATATACGATGAAACCCAGCTTTTGGTAAAACTCCATTAGGTCTCGGTTAGCGGCTTGGAGCGTCATCGCAAAGATTCCGGTACGAATAACGACATCGTAGAAATCTTGAAGAGCGGCACCCATTAACACGGTTCCGTATCCCTGGTTCTGAAGATCTCGCTGAACAGCAACATAGCAAAGCTGAACAACGGCGAACTGGCCGCCTTGGCCCTTGGACCCGGCGGCATTCTTGCCGCCAAGCTCGATTTCCTTTTCTAGACGGATGGTCATCGCATAGAAACCCGCGACAGGCTCCGGCATGTCGGCTAGATGCGCTGTCACGACACGGCAAGTCAGGTCATTATGATGGTCGAGCGCGTTTTCTCGGAACCAGCGGTCAATATCGCGGTCACCACAAACAAAAGCGCCTCGCCCGCAGTCAGCGGCGAGGCGCCTAAACTCAAGCGGTCGGACGTTAGCCTTTTGCGGCTTCTCTCCGTCGCTCGTTGTCGAGGTAGGACTTGTAGACACGTTTCAGGTCCACCGTCGCGCCGCCTGTTTTCTCGTATGCGTTGCGAACGAACTCGCGCGCACCCTCAACTTTCGGTAGCTGGGGTGTGTCCTTTGTAAACAGGTTCACCACCTCCGGAAAGGTGGGAAATCGAAGACTGGCCATAACGCACCTCCGCCCATGCTTCATCATGGGCTGTTGCTGTCCAACTGATACTGTTTCTTTGCGACCATCTAAAGATCGAGAAGAGACCAAGGGGCGAAAAACATAAGGACTTCGTTAAGATCGCCCTGCACGGCATCCTACGACTGTTCGCAAGTGGGCGCGGCCCGCTGGCACATGCTCTTAGCACTATTCCCCTCGAAAGGGAATCCTGCTCAAACTGTAAAATTATGCTTGACCGTTCTGGCATAATATGGCAGTATCGTGCCATGAACAAGCTCACCCCACAGAAGCGCGCCCAAGCCCTCCAAATGATGGCTGAGGGCGTATCCCTTCGGGCTATCACACGGTTGACCGACATTAGCCGGACCACGCTGATTAAGCTCCTAGAGGATGCCGGACAGGCGTTTTCCGAGTACCAAGACCGCACGCTCATGAACCTGCCATGCAAACGGCTACAGGTCGATGAGGCGTGGGCATTCTGCTACGCCAAGCAAAAGAATGTGCCGACCGCGAAGGCCGCTCCCGAAGGTGCTGGCGATATTTGGACGTGGGTTGGAATTGATGCCCAAAGCAAACTCGCCGTATCATGGTATGTCGGCGGCCGCGATAGCGAAGCGGCGATGATTTTTATGGATGATCTAGCGAAGCGCCTCGCCAACCGCGTGCAGCTAACGAGCGACGGACACAAGGCGTATCTTGAAGCGGTCGAAGGCGCATTCGGCTCTGACATCGACTATGCGATGCTGGTCAAGGTGTACGGACCTGCGCCGGAAGGTCAGAAGCGTTATAGCCCTGCGGAGTGCATCGGTGCGATAAAGCACCGCGTCGAAGGCAATCCCGATCCCGAGCATGTGAGCACGTCGTTTTCGGAACGCCAAAATCTTTCAATGCGGATGGGCAATCGTCGCATGACGCGACTCACCAATGCGTTTTCAAAGAAGGCCAAAAACCACGAGTACATGATGGCGATTTACTTCATGCACTACAATTTCGTGCGTATCCATCAGACGCTGAAAATCACGCCCGCAATGGCGGCGGGCGTCACCTCGAAGCTTTGGGAAATGGCCGACATGGTAAAGGTGCTTGAGGACTGGGAGTCCCAGCAGTGAACTGCAACCGTCAGAACGCGGACATTTTCGGGACGGCGATCAGCGGATGTTAAAAAGATACATTGCACCAACAGTTTTTGTTGGGCTTGTAATAGCAGTGATTGCTGGTATCGTTTGGAGTTCATTGGAGTTTCAACAATGCGTAGAAGCCTATGGCCAGAACTATCCAGCCGCCCAACATCTTGAAAAAGGCATCTCCGTTTTCGTCCGCATGATCCCAACGTATAGGCACTGCGTTGGGGCTTATGTCACGGACAAAAATACCGTCATTACCGCTCTTGGGACTGTAGTAATCGCGGTTTTCACTACTATCCTTGGCATTTTCACAATCAGTCTCGCTCGTTCTACGCGCATTGCTGCTAATGCCGCTAAAGTCTCCGCTGACGCTGCTGTCGCATCCGAACGACCACGAGTTTATCTGAGTAGGCTCATATTCTCTCGGTGGGGAGGCGATATCCGCGACAGAGAAAGAATGCCGCAAATTGAGATCGGTTTTAAGAACTTCGGCCGCTCCGTGGCCGTCATGATTGACATCAGAATCGTCATGAAAATAACCGAGACGCTTCCGGAAAAACCGGACTATGGACTCCGCCGCATCTACATTCCTACTGGATTTAGCCTCATTGAAGGAGAGGAATGGATTCTTGATAAGCAACGCTTTTTTGACTTCAATCCAACGGAGCACAATAGTCCAGATACTACGCTTCCGTGGCCCTTCAAGGCTACTTTCTGGGTCTACGGGTATGTTGCCTATCGTGATCATCTCGGTGACGAACGACGGCATGGCTTTGTCGATTGCTGGGTGCCGCCGGATGTCCATAGTGTTTTGGGAGATACTAGCGGCAAGCACTTTATCCGGTGCGACATACCCAATTACACTTATGATACTTAGAACAACGCCGACCTGTCGGAGCCATCGCCCGGCATTGCGCCGTAGCCCGTGCCAAACTGTACCACTACCCAGAGTTTGCCCTTCTATACACCAGGACAAAGAATTGTCCCGGAGAATCGCGCCGCAGCCTCGGCTCGTCGGCATGTGCTGCCGGTATGCGCGAAGTTCAGCCTACCGCCCCGCCGGGCGGCGGCAGGCCGCGCATAGCGACCGCTCTTTTGGGCTGCTCACGGCAGCTCCGAAGCGTTACGATCGACTTTTGCTCCTGAGCAAATCAACGCATGCAAGCGCCGGGGAATCGGAAATTGGGACGAGTGCTCGAGCCTCCTCAATGGCGAGCGTAAAGAGCCGAAGCTCTTCGTCAGAGATCGAATGAACGATGGTCTGCAGCTCAAGCTTTGCCATCTCGAGCAATTGAGCCGTTTGCGCCAGTGAAAGTTTGCGCGCCAGCCCTATGTCGTTTGACAGTCGATCGATAAGAGCAAGAATCTGCTCATCCCTGATGCTGTTCATTGCCCCCACCCTAACTCACGACAGGTTCACTTGGAGTCCCGGCTATCCGGGATTTCGTGTTCAGCACCTCGCCACAAGCCTCGACGATCTGGGTGACCGCATTATTTGAATCAGTTGCCGAGAGATCGCCGATGCAGTGGGCGGAAATTGCAGCGCCAGCAGCGCCCGATTAAGCCGCGCCAATGTCTTACGAGTGACGACGCCCCCTCCGGTCACGAAACGTTCCCTCTCGCGAGAGAGCCGGGGGAGGTGCTCTTGATCCATGACCGGGTCGTGGTGACCGCGCCGTAAAGGCTGATCAGACGGGTGATGACGTCGTGCACGTCGCACGCCGGTATGCCGTCGAGCGCGTGGCTGGCGGAAGCGTCAGCGACAAACACCAGATTGTGGCCGCGGTGGAAAGCTTCAATCGCCGTCGACAGGCAGGCGACCTCACCGGCAAATCCGGCGATCACGAAGTTTCCGCCACTGTTGGCGATGACCTCAACGAAATCCTTGCTCGAATAACAAGACGGCCGGCATCGATCAAAGATCATATCGGTATTGTGGGGCTCGAACCCCTTGATCCAACCGGAGAAACGTGTCGCCGCATTGAAGAATGGCGATTTGCCGATCCACCGCGTGAAGGCGATCGGCAGTCCCACCGACCGGGCGTGAGTGAGTATTTCGCGGCAGTTGGCCAGCTGCTCGGATATTTCGGCCAGCGCCAGCGCGCGCGGCGCGGCCACATACTCTTGCTGCAGGTCGACAAATACGATCACCGGGACCGTGATGGAATTCGTGAATGTCCGCAGATCAATGACCGTGCTCATGCCGACGACCTCAGCGCGCCGGGTCGTGTCACCGGACGTGTGGCGGACCTTTCCAGTATCCCGCGCGCATGCCACCGACCTTCCGGCCGTATGGTCACATACGGATCACTCTCAAGCGAAATCGCGTTCGGGTGGCGCGGCTCGTCAAGGACGATCTCGACGAAATCGTAATCCGAGAAGACGATGTCGCGCGCCGTATTGGGAACGCGGAAGCCGAATTGACCATACCATTCGACCATGCTCCGCTCGGACTGGCCATAGATGCGAGTGTATCCCTTCAATCGGCAGATCTCGATGCCGGCTTGGACCACCCGTTGCGCAAGCCGCCGACCGCGAAACTCGGATCGCACCGCCAGCCGCTCAATCTTGGCGAAATCCGCGAAGTAGCGAATGCGCAGAGTGGCGGCGGGCTCATGCCCGACATAGCCGAGCAGATGCGTCCCCGAGAGATCGTTGCCGTCGAACTCCTCGCGATAGGGGCACCTTTGCTCGCCGATGAATACCGCGCTGCGAACCGCCATCACCCGCATGAGGTCTTCCAACGAGCGGGCAACCGTGACGGAAATCTCATCCTCGCGGTTGTGACTCATGTATCCGTCGTAGCAGGGCATCTCGCCCGGCGAGGCGGGGGATCGGCGAAAGACGTAAAGGTCGGGAGCAAAATGGCCCCGTACAGTTACTCCGTGCCGGAATCCCAATCCTTCCAAACTGGAGCGACCTTCTTTCGTGACCCCCCGTGCAAAAACATCGACATCGCGATAGAGCGAGGTGCTGATCTTTTGGAACGTCAGGGCCATGCCAGCAGAAAGAGGTCGCCGGGCGTGAGTGCACCAAACGTAGATTCCAGCGGGTTTTTCGTTTTGCGCCGCCAGCAAAGAAAGCTCGGGGTCGGTGGCTTTGAGAGTGCCAGCAAGAAGCTGTGCCAATCCGGCTTCATTCAGCGTCAGGAAGGCCTGGAAGCCTTCGGCGTGACGGTCCCTTGAAGTGAAGCGGTCGCGGCGTGCGATGGCCCAGAAGGTATCGGGATTATGGGATACGACGCGGTGCACGGCCTCATTGGTTCCGATTTCGGGCAAGTCCCGCCGCGCCCGGTCCAGCAGCGCGTCGATTTCGGGCGCAGACGGCGTGTAGATGACCAGCCGCCGCGCCAGACGCTGCGGGCTGATCTCGGCCAAGTTGTGCGCGTCCGCGCGGCAATCCCCGGCCGCTTTGGACCTCTCGGCGCGAACTGCCATTGATGGCGCCCTTAAGGGTTGCAAGTGGCCAACTACTTTGGGAAGGTTACCGCTTAAGGGGGCGGTTGTATGCGCGCGTTGGCGACCAGGGGTGAGCCGCCAGAGGCTCATGGCGGAGTGGGGACGACAGGTCGTACGCCTGATTGGGAGAGCGTCCGGCTGTTCATCGAGGTGGTTCGGCGCGGCAGCATTCGCTCCGCCGCTGATCACGTGGCGGTCTCGGTCAGCGCGCTGCGCAGAAGAATTGCCCTCCTCGAACGGCAACTCAATACGCCGCTGATAACCCGGCACGTCGATGGAGTCCGCCTCACGCCGGAAGGCCAGCAGATATTCGAGGCTGCATGTCAAATGGAAGTTGCCGCCTTCGGCATGATGCGGGCAAAAGCGGCGACTGCGACCGACGTATCCGGAGAAGTGAAAATCGCGGTCACCGAGGGCACCGGCACATTCTGGCTGGCGCCGCGGCTTGTGGAACTTCAGCGTGCCTATCCGAAACTTCTCGTGAATCTGAAATGCGCCATGTCGCCGGCCGACGTTTCCAATCTCGAAGCCGACCTGGCGGTGCAGTTGATAAGGCCTAACTCTCCGGAATTAAAAGTCGTCCGGTTGGGCTTTCTGCACACGATGCCGTTCGCCGCAGAGTCCTATATCAGCACCTATGGTTTGCCAACGACGTACGAGGAATTCAGAAGGCAACGCTTCGTGCTTCATGTTGCCGAGCAAACACAACACGAAACGTTGTTCGAGCAGTTGTTTCCGGGTCTACCATGGGTTGGGACAGTGGCCCTACGGACAAACGTCGCCAGCGCGCATCTGTGGGCCGTTGCCAAGGGCGCCGGCATCGGCTGGCTGCCCACCTACACCCATTTCATCGCAGGTCGCATCGTCCCGATCGAGATCGAACCGCGTTTTCGCTTTGAGGTTTGGTTGACCTATCATCCCGATGCCGCACGGATAGCGCGCGTGCGTCGCGTCATCGACTGGGTAAGGAATTCGTTCGACGCCCAGAAATTTCCCTGGTTCGGCGAGCGGTTTATCCATCCCTACGACCTGCCAAAGGCCTATCGGGGCGAGCCTTTAATCAATATGTTCGAAGGATTCGCCCACGCCGACGGCGGAATTGATCAGGCGTTCGGCCGGTCGAACCGGCCGGTCCCCGCCTGATTGGCTAAACTTCCCAGCAGTGCTAAAGGTGAATTTATGGCTCAAAGAAGTTCGACAGCTGCGGATCGTGAGATTGGCCGCCGCCTCAAAATACGGCGGCTCGATCTGGGCATTTCGCAAACGGCCGTCGCTGATGCGCTCGGGCTGACGTTTCAGCAGGTGCAAAAATATGAAAAGGGCACCAACCGCATCAGCGCCGGGCGGCTGCAGCGGCTCGCCGAAATACTCGATATCCCGATCGCCTACTTTTACGACGAGAAGATTGCCGGAACGAAGAAACATCAGACCGCATTCGCGCTGCTCGATACCGCATATTCACTGCGTTTGATGCGGGCCTTTACCCGCATCAAGGACCGCCGAATTCAGCTAAGGACGGTGGAACTGGTCGAGGGCATCGCGGACGCGGACCACAACCAGGCCCACTGACCGGCCGCAAATCCTCTCCGCTTACCTGAGACATCTGCTCGCGGCGCAGATGATATTGCCATTGCCAACGGCATGGACCACGATACCCTAGGTTGCATCTCTGCCGGGTAGCGTCCTCGTAGCAAAAGTCGGCACGAGGCGGCGCTGTTCGTTGCGTTGGGGGGCCAAGGGTGGCGTTTGGTGGCGTGAGGGGGGCGGCCGCGCGCCGTTGCAGCGCGGACGAGTGGGCGGACAGGGGACGGCGCTGGGTTCCCCGTCCCCGCGATCGTCCGTTACCGGCGCAGCCGAGCGCCTGCCCGGAAATCGACTGCGTCCGCGATCTCTTGCCCCGCCGCGTCATTGCCGCGGCGGAGCGTCGCGCGCGAGCGATCGGCCTCGGCGCCGACCGCGTACTGATTTGCGCCGACGCCATGACCGAGGACGCCTACCTCACGGCGCTGGCGGCATCTCTCGGCACATCCTACGAGCCGCTCGAGGGCATCGCGCGGGCCGACTGCCCGCTTGACGACGATCAACTGATCCAGGCCGCCGCCGCTGGATTGTTGCCGCTACGCGACGCCGGCGGAATCACCTGGATTATCGCGCCACGCCGCCTGACCGCCCGCCGCCTCGCCAACCATTCGCCGCGGTGGCTGCAACCGTTCCGCTTGACCTCGTCCGACCGGCTTTTGCGTTTCGTTGTGCAGCACACGCAGAAGGCGCTGGGCCGGCGTGCGGCCGACGGCCTGCGCCGTTCGCGGCCGCTGTTCTCGAATGCGCCGCGGCGACATGGCGCCCGGCGGATCGCAGCCCTGGCGCTCGTGCTCCTCGCCGTCACGATACTTTCCCTTGTGTCCGCTGCGGCGATTGAAACATTCGCGACCTTGTTGTGCGCGGTCTTCCTGGGCGCGGCCGCGTTGCGGCTGGCGAGCGTCGCCTTCGCGCGCCGGGCGCCGCCTCGGTCTATTCGCAGCGGCGACCATGAGCTTCCCATCTACACGATCATTTGCGCGCTTTATCGTGAGGCGAACGTCGTCAACGATCTCGTCGCTGCGATTCGCTCGCTCGATTATCCGCCCGAAAAACTCGACGTGAAATTCGTCGTCGAAGCCGACGACCACGACACCAGGCGGGCGCTTGCCCGACTCGACCTGGGTCCGCCTTTTGAAATCATCGCGGCGCCGCCGAGCGGGCCGCGGACCAAGCCGAAGGCGCTCAACGTCGCGCTGCCGTTCGCTCGCGGTTCGTTCACGGTCGTCTATGATGCCGAGGATGTGCCGGAACCGGATCAGCTCCGGCGGGCCTTCGCTACGTTCATGGCGGCCGACCATCGGCTTGCCTGCGTGCAGGCGGCGCTGACGGTCGACAACACCACGGACAGTTGGCTCGCGCGCATGTTCACCGCCGCCTACGCCGGCCAGTTCGATGCTTTCCTGCCCGGCCTGGCGGCGCTGCACCTGCCGTTTCCGCTTGGCGGCTCGTCGAATCATTTCCGCACGGCCGTGTTGCGCCAAGTGGGCGGCTGGGACCCCTACAATGTCACCGAAGACGCCGATTTGGGCATTCGTCTCTATCGCTTTGGCTATCGCTCGGCGGCCTTGTCGTCCGCGACCTATGAGGAGGCGCCGGCGCGGTTCGGGCCGTGGCTCAGGCAACGCACGCGCTGGTACAAAGGCTGGATGCAAACCTGGCTGGTGCATATGCGCCGGCCGGTCCGGCTCATTCGGGAACTCAATCCTGCCGGTGCCGTCGCCTTTCAGCTGTTCCTGGCTTGCAACGTGTTGGCGGCCCTGATCCATCCCGTCTTTATGTTTGGGCTTGGCTGGTCGCTGCTGGCTTCACCGCCGCTGCAGTTCGTCGGCGCCACCACTGCCGCGCCGGTGTTTGTCGCGACGCTTTGCTGCGGCTACGCCTCGACGATCGCGCTCGACGTGGTCGGGCTGCGGCGGCGCGGACTATTGGCGCACACCTGGGTGCTGTTGCTGACGCCGCTCTATTGGTTCCTGCTCTCCCTCGCCGCCTGGCGTGCGCTGTTCCAGCTCATTCACGATCCGCAGCGCTGGGAGAAGACCGAGCACGGGCTGGCAAGGACTTCGCGCCTGGCAGAAGCGGAGCGTTATTGAACAGCTCTCAGAGATAGCGGCGTAATTCCGCGGCCGCCGCTTCCGGGGTGCGCTTTAAATTGAACGGCGCGACGAAATGGCCGTCCCTGTCCATGAGGTAGACGACGGCGGTATGGTCCATCGTATAGTCGTTACCTTCGAGCGGAATTTTTTTGGCGTAGACCCGATACGCTTTGATCGCGGCGTTGACCGCCGCCGGGTCGCCGGTCAGCCCGCGCAGATGCGGGTCGAAGCTCGACAGGTAATCCTTGAGCGCCGCCGGCGTATCGCGTTCCGGATCGACGGTGATGAACAGGGCGCCGACGCGGTCGGCGTCCTTGCCGAGCTGACGCATGACCTCGGACATTTCGAACAACGTCGTCGGGCAGACGTCGGGGCAATGCGCAAAACCGAAAAACACCAGGAAGGGACGTCCCTTCATGTCCTCGTCGCTGACCGGCTGGCCGTTCTGATCCTCAAGGTGAAACGGGCCGCCGACGGCGGCAATCGCCGGTCCGATCGCCGAAGGCGAGCGTCCGCTGATGTGGATGATGGCGCCGAACACCAGCACCAGCCCGCACAAGAAGGCGCCGAGCACCGGCAGAACGCGGAAGAGCCGTCGCTGCGCGTTCAAAGCGTTCTCCTTTCGTCAACCGAAGCAGGCGACAAAACCGGCCCGGATGGTCTCGAAGAACACCGTCGCGCCGTAAACAGCCCAGAGCCAAATCGTGCCGGCGAGCGCGAGCATAATCGCGGCGCCCGCCAGCAGCAGTGGCCGCGACGTTAGGCGTGGTGCGACAGTCTCGCGCATTTGAGGGCCCCGGGTATCCCCGTAGATAGGCCCGAACGCGGCCGCCGACAATTGCGGCCGAGGTTTGCAGCGCCGCTTACCGGCAGGTGTCATAGAGCGCGGCGAGCTCGCGGCCGCGAAGCGCGATGATGCACGGCGTCAAGCCGCCCTGGCGCGCGATCCAGCTGCGGATCCTGGCCGGGTAAAGACGCAGCACCAGCCGCGTGCCGGCGCCGGTCGGCACCAGCGAGCGCCTGGCGTCGTCGTAGTAGGACGCCGCGTGGAAGCCGAGGACCGCCCGCGGGGTCACGCAAACCCGATCGCGCAGGATCAAGCCGGTGAATAAGGTGCAGGCGGAAAGGCACGGTCCGTCGATGACGAGGCGTTCGCCCGAGGCCCGCATGGCCTGGAACTTGCGAAGATAAGCGCTGACTTCGCCCCCCGGATCATGGGTGATGCGCACGTCGGCGGAGGCCACAGTCGTCAGGAGAGCCGACGCGAGTGCGCCGACCAGGGCTGCCCGCCATTTCATGAATATTCCCTTCCCCCGTTCCGCCGCCGAGTATCCTTCGGCATTGTGGCGAGAGTTCGGAAAGCCGATTGGTTCCGTCTATTTGGAACCGGATATTGCGCCGGCCGGAACTCTTAAGCTGATCCCCTGGGGTGGCGGCTCTAGTCCGTGCCACCGCAAAATACGCTACACTACGCGGAGGCTGAACCAAACAACGATCGGCTGCAGGATGGACACGTCAGTTGCAGGCAACACCAACGTTACCGAGTTCTCGACCGCCTACTATTTGATTGAAGGCCTGAACGAGATCGGCATCGAGTATCTGTTCTGCAATCTCGGCACCGATCACGTGCCGATCATCGAGGAGATGGCGCATCGTCGCCGGCGCGGCGAGGCGGTGCCTAAGATCGTGCGCTGCCCGCACGAGAACACCGCTGCGCACATGGCCGCGGGCTACGCGGTCGTCACCGGACGCGGCCAGGGCGTACTGGTGCATGTCGATGTCGGGACCGCCAACGCGGCAACGGCCATGCACAACTTGTTTCGCAGCCGCCTGCCGGTGCTGCTGATGGCCGGCAAGGCGCCCTATACAAGCCACCGCGAACTGGTCGGCACGCGCGATACCCATGTGCATTTCGTGCAGGAGCCGTTCGATCAGGCAAGCCTGGTGCGCCCCTATGTGAAATGGGAGTGGACGCTGCCTTCCGGCGTCATCGTCAAGGAGGTGCTGCAACGCGCTTCGTCCATCATGCAAAGCGAGCCGCGCGGTCCGGTCTATCTGATGATGCAGCGCGAGACGCTGACGCAGCACTGGGGTGTCGATGAGGTTCACCGCTATCCCGGCGACCGGTTCGGCGCGATGGCGCCCGGTGACGCCGATCCGCAGCTCGTCGCCGCGCTCGCCGATCAGTTGCTCGCCGCCGACAATCCGATCCTGATCACCGGCTATGGCGGACGCAATGCGCAGGGCGCGCGGATGATCGACAAGGTCGCGCAGTTTGCCGGCATCGCCGTGTTCGAGGCCAATACATGGAGCAACATCTCGCGCGCGAGCCCCTGCTTTGCCGGCTTTGCGCCCGACAAATCCCTGCCCAAGGCCGACGTCGGGATGCTCGTAGATGTCGACGTGCCGTGGTTTCCCGCCGACGTGCAGCCGCGCGAAGACTCGTTCTGGGCGCATATCGACGTCGACGTCCTCAAGCTCGGTTCTCCGATGTGGACCTTCCCGGGTCACCTTCGGATGCAGGGCGACAGCGGTCGCATCCTCGAGCAGCTGCTGGCGGAGCTGGAAGCCAAGGCAACGCCGCGCTTTAAGGCGGCCGCGGCGGCACGGCTCGGTCGTTTGACGGCCGCGCGCGAACAGCGCCTCGCCCAGGCCGCCCAGCTCGCGGCGGCAAAGGGCGAG
>Ga0187884_10001705_pt1 | contig 19444 bp, 22 predicted proteins | sample June2016WEW_20_4_FD_132983 | JGI IMG/M metagenome (GOLD analysis project Ga0187884, IMG submission 132983) | Peatland microbial communities from SPRUCE experiment site at the Marcell Experimental Forest, Minnesota, USA - June2016WEW_20_40 | ecosystem: Environmental > Terrestrial > Soil >...
TCCCCCAGTAGCCGCTATACTCATGCGCCGCAAAGTCACTAGCTAGCAAGCGCGGCATGTCGATGTATGTGTCTCCGGCAGCAATGAATGCGTAGTCGAATTTACGTGCCACAGCCCACCGACATTGCTCCCGTAATTTGTAGCTCAGATGGATATAGTCGTCTGGAACATGCAAAACTACTTCATCTGGAAGCGGATTGTAATCAATGTGCTGATTCGGCAGAGCTGTCGCGTTAGCTTTTACTTCCCAAACATTGCCGATCCAGTTCTTGCGCAGCAGTGACTCATCTTCGCCTGTTGCCGTTCCATCACCAACAAAAAACTTGTGCTCTATTTTCCAGCCGGTATATTGAGACATGCAAGCATCGCGCACTGCTTGATGCTCACCGTGAAGTGCACCGCTGACCCAGCTTGTAACTGAAACAAGGACTTTCATAAAGTGACCTTCAACTTTTCAAACTCTGCAAGTGCTGCACCAACAGCTTGGTCCATGTTGATGTACGCGTACCTCGCAAGCCGACCGACAAAAGTTGTATTCGGCACAGCTTTCGCCATTGCACTGTACTTAGCGTAGAGCGCGTCAGCAGCCGGACACAAAATCGGATAAAGAGGTTCGCGTCCCGGACCGAAAGATTCCGGATACTCTCGCACGATAGTAGAGTTCTGACACACCTGACCTGTCGCGTGCTTGATTTCTATGATCCTCGTAAAGTCGTAATCATTCGGGTAGTTAACCTGTAGCGTCTTCTGCCAGAACCCATCTGTTAGCTTTTCCGGACCGAAAGATTCATGCTCAAAGCGCAGAGAACGGTATGGCAGCTCACCGAGTGAGCAATTAAAAAAGTGGTCTATCGGACCTGTGTAAACAAGATACTTGTGCTGGATGCAGCGCACCGCTTCTCTGTGCTCAAGCCCGAGGATCAGCTCTGCGCGCTGCGGAAACATATTGTAAAACATTTTCGTGTAGCCTTCAGCAGGCATACAGGCATACTTTGCGTCAAAGCGAAGTCCGTTGCGCGTAGTTCTGATCGGTAGACGGAGGCAGACGGCAGGATCAATTTCGGTAGCCGGAACGCCCCATTGCTTCATCACGTATCCTTTATAGAATAGCTCATACAACTCCGGTCCGACTTTAGAAAGTATAGCTTCTTCAGAATTCTTCGGATGAGCAATCGGCACACGAACTTTTGCTAAGTATGCCTCCATTTCCTCAGTTGTGCTCTCATGTCCGATGAGCTGCTCAAACGTAGTCAGGTTAACTGGAAAACTCCACAGGCGCCCTTTTGTATAGCTAGCAGCAGTGTACTCAGCGGGGATCCATGAAGTGAAGCGAGACAGATATTGAAAAACTTTTTCCGAGTTTGTGCTGAAGATGTGCCCGCCGTAAGGATGAATCAGCACTCCGGCAGCGTCTTTCACATCGTAAGCATTTCCGCCGATGTGCTTCCGCTTATCTACTATGATGCAGTGCTTTCCGAGTTCGTTGCTCAGTCTTTCAGCCATGACAAGCCCGGAAAAGCCAGCACCGACAATGAGGACATCACACTTCATTTCATCTTCCGCAATTCTGTGCAGCGTAGATCAGGACAGGAGTGATGCCGGTCAAGTCTTGGTACGGAGCAACACTCTTTAGCCGCTCAACAAGCAAGCCATCAGAGTGAATCGGCTCTTCAAGCGGGAATCTTCCATGTTCACGCTTTACAAGAAAGTTTCCGGTGTCTGTGCGATCAACTCCTGGCGGGATGTTGCAGAAGCGCTTTCCGTAGTGCATGATCGGAAACAGCGCCCACACACCCGTGACTTGCATGAAGTCTTCTAGCACACCGTTGTGACTGAAATAGTTGTCATCATCGAGATAATAAATGTAGTCGCCTTTCGCATGCGGCCAAATCTCATGCTTGCATGTGCTTCCGTAATCTCTGTGCTCGCGAGAGCAATCAAAGATCATGCGCTGTGGATGTGCAATCTTCGCAAGCAGCTCTTTTGCTTCTGGTGTATTGCTCGGGCGATCGCAAGTTATGATGTGCTCCCAGTCTTTGTTCGTCTGAGCATCGAGTGATGCACAAGCGGTGAGCAGTGCCGGGCGGAGTATTGTAGCTGTGATGATAGTGTACCTCATCGTCCCCTCTCTTCGTGAAAGCGATACATGATGCGTACGTCATAAGGAACCGGCATCAGAGCAATGTGCGATGTAATAAAATCATTGCTGCGGAGCGGATGCTGTGGAAAACTCACATAACGGCGGTCTATATTCACACCAATTCCTTTTCTGTTCAAGATGCCACCGACCCACCGATCTTCTGCCCAGTCTGTCACTGGTGAGTCTATCACACACTGAGCAGCTCGCTTGCTAAGCCAGTAGCCTGGTCCTCCGATGCCATAATTGTTTGGCTGCAAAACTCCGCCTGCCGTGTAGTCGGCGCGCTCAAAGCCGCTAGCCATAAGCCGCGAAAAATCAATGTAGGTATCAACACAGCAGTGGAAAGTAAAATCAAAATCTTGAGCAACAGACCAGCGCAAGCTTTCACGCGTCTTGTAGCTCATATGTTTATAATCATCTGGTATCGGAAGAAGAACCGTGTCTTCTTTCGCAACAAATCCTCGTGGCAGCGGCGCTAGAGGAATGTCTTTCTTTTCCCACACAGATGGAGAAGACGGAAAGCGTGTTGTCCATTGCCGCCAGTTCTCATTGAAAGCTTGCTGTAGTGCTGTGCTGTCCTCCATTATCGGTGTTCCGTCACCAATAAAAAACTTACAGGTAAGTTCAGAGAACTTTGCGGCATCTTTCAAGCACGTGTTTCTGAACGCCTGATTCTTCCCGTCAAGCTCATACTTCGCGCAAGTGCTGATGGCTACTAGGACGTTCATTGATACTTCTTTGCGATTGGAAGTTTCCAACTGTCATCACGATCATACTGATGAAAGATGACAAACGGTGCTTGCGAATCAGGAGTGAACACGGTAGTTGTAGCAACATCAAAAATTGGCGCATCATCAGTCAGTGGCGGTCCGGCAGAATAGCTCTTGAACCCCTGAACGTTGAAAGCGCCGACTGTAGCAGCAAAGCCCTCGCGCATTGCCGGAATCCGAGTGATCTCTTTCAATGGGGGAACACGCAGCACATAGTTCAATGCTGCCTGATCATTCGCGCGCGGTGATGCTGACACGATATTGTAGACAGCAGAGAGCGCATCATAAACGGCATCAGCATCCCCTGCTAGTGTTCCTCCGCAGCAAGCAACTTCTTCCCTCAGCCACGTGTACTCTGCCGGTGTAGTCTCTTTTATCCACCTGTCATTCATCGGCTGGTTCTTGATCTGCCAGCACTCACTTGCTCCGAGAAGTCTATTCGGTGCTAAGTTTTGCTCTAGCCAAAACGATGGGTTCTCTTGAAAAACCAAATCGCGAGTATCCGCCCAGATGATATACCTAAACTCGCTGCGATGCTCTTGAAGAAACAGGAGCACTGCTGCAAACCGGCTGTGCGTAATAAAATGTGAGCGGTCTGTTGGCTGGATGTCTACGATCTTGAATCCCAAGCGGAGAAGATTGGTACGGGCAAGCTGTGTTATGTTTGCAGCAAGGAAAAGCTTAGTGCCACTGAATCCGGTACGCGTGAGTGAATTCGCATATGATTGCAATGCCGGCCAGTCAAGCCCTTGAACGACTGTCACTACCAAGTCATCCATTGCAGTCTTGTCCGGAGCTTCTGACTCGCCGAAGAAAGCACGCGGAATTTCACTAATGTCAACAAGCGGTATATGAGTCTGGCCCATTGACTTTGCTGTTTGACTCACGTTACCGACAGCACCATCGGCAGCTTCATGTGCGCGCACGACCATCTGCTGATGTGCGTTTTCATAAAGCATCTGACCTGCGCGCATAGCCGCCATTCCAAACCGTGTGTCTTCCCCGATGTCATCTGTGAACTTGTTTTGTTCCCAGAAGGATTTGTAATAGCAAAAAGTTGCGCCATGCGGCCCTCGAATGCTCGTTGGCCAGCAACGATACACCTTCTTCGTATCCTCGTTGTAGTACAAAATATTGTAGTAGCTCAGCAGTTTTTTTCCTGATGCTTTTAGAAGCCTAACCTGATCTTCAATCCGTGTCGGTGCGGACCAGTCATCGTCATCAAAGTGAATAATGATCTCGCCCGTGGCAAGTTCACAGCAAACGTTTCGTTTTTCACCTTGTGGCAATCTACCACTATGCAGGCGAATGTAGCGGACGCGTGGGTTGACGGGCACAAGATCAGATGCGCCTTCTTCTCCGTCATCAACAATCACCAATTCAGAGTTTTTGTAGGTCTGCGATAGAAAACAAGAAATCAGTCCGGGTAAATATTTGCGCCGATTGTACGTCGGACAGATGGCAGAAACCTTGAACTCATACTTCGGCAACAACGGCTGCACGACATGAACAGGCTCGTCGAACAGCTTCGCATATCCCGCGATGATAAGGCGTTCCGCGGTCGTGTACGAAATCGTTTTGACTTCGCCAGGGTTCCCGTAGCGACACAGCCGCGTGAAAACGATTTTCAGACCATCTGGTCGATTGGGCAGCACAGCCTTCCCCCTATTTTTCCCAAAAAGTGTGACACGCGTGCATCGACATAAAGTTAATTTTGTGGGCAGCGATAATGTCATTATCAGGTCGCGGCCACTGCTCAGGCTCTGGGTAAGGGTTGCCGATTGCGTAGCGGTGTTCGTGAGTGAATGGCACTTCGCCGTAGAGACAGCGGCCCACAGCGCCGTCGTCGGGCACGCCGTTAACCATGTACTTTTTGTGATTGACGACCATCTCCATCGCCCGCTGATTTAGCCAGTAACACGAACCCTGCATGTACGGCACTGCGCCATAGTTGCGAACGAAGCCTAGGTAATCGAATTTCTCGAATCCCGAAGCCTTCATGCGCGGCCAGTGGATGTACGTGTCATCATCGCACACGAGCAGGTTCGTCACGTGCTCTTCGAGCGCGTATTCGACAGCGCCGAGCACTTTCGGCGCAATGTTCGCAAAGTCATCTTTCGCGCCGCACACAAAGAGCAGGTCAGTTTCGTTGATGCGCGGCGTCGTCAGGTTATAGTCGCCAACCACGAAGAAGTAGTCGGTGTCAACGCTCTTCAACCACGTAGCTCGCTGTGACTCGCGGCGGTCGTTAAACTTTTGGGCGCTCTTGATTGCGATTGCTGTTTTGATAAACGCTCCTTGAGAAAACAGGCCGCGCGGTTTCAGCACACGGCCCAGCCATCAACAGTACTTATTCGGTCGGCGGCATCGGCGTCGAAGTGGCACCGCCTTCGGCGCGCATCGGCATGATGAGGAGCCGATAGGTAGGCTTATCAGGCGTGCCGCCGTTGCTGTGAAGATCGGCGGCGTTCGACGGTTTGTTGAGATGCAGCACCATCGGGAACGTGCCACGCTCCAAGAACGGTTGAAGCAATTTGATGTCCAACTTGACGCGCGTCTCGTCACCGACGCCTTCGACCGTAATCGTATCAGAAGTCATGTCGGTATACGTGTTGCCTGTCGCGAGAACTTCTTCCTTCACGGCGACGAGTTCAACTGTGTCGCGACCATTGAAGACGAAGGTCACTGCTGGATTGTCTTTGCTGAAGCAGAACGGTTTCTGTCGCCCGATTGCGGCGACGAGTTCGGCTTTGTCTTTGAACGTGACCACGGTCGGGTACGTCCCAGCCTTCGGCACGATACCGCCGTAGTTCGGGAACTCAGCGTGTGTCTTGTTGTATGTTATGAGTTCGGTTTCCGTCTCGAAGTAAAATGCGCCTTCAGTGTCGGAAATCGTCACCTTACCGCCGCCTTCCATCTTCTTCAGCAGTTCGAGCGCAGGCTTCGGCACCGTGAAACGGAACTCGCCGATGTCACTGGGCGTAGTCGAGATTACGAGCCGCACGCCGTCAGTAGAGACAACGCTCAGTTCAGTTGCGGTCGCAAATATCAGCGCACTGGCAACGACGTGCTTGCCTTCGGCTTGTGGCACCGCGAAGTCAACCATCTCGATTTGCTCTTTCAGTCCTGGCAGGCCGAACACGTAACCGCCGATTTCGGGCTTGTCAGCAATACCCGCGACCAGCGACAGGTCTGTAAACGGCGCGGTCGGGAACGCCTTCAAGCGCGCTCGGAACTTGCCAGCGATGAGAATCGCTTCAGTCTCGCTCTTGCTGTCGATGGTGACTTCCTTCGTGGTCACGTTCGGCAAGACTTCGTTCAGCTTATTGAACTCCGTCAGCAGGTTCAGCGCCAGCCCGTCGAACTTCGCGGACGGCACCTTCAGTGTCATGGTCGTGTCAATGTCGATACCCTGTAGGTTGACGACGCCTTCGGCGTCAGTGAAAAGTCGGATATTACGGTACAGGGCTTCCTGTGATTTGCGAGCAACCACCGACCCAAGCTGCCCCAGCCGCTGCTTCAATTGCTGCGCGTCAAAAGTTACCTTCATACGTCTCCTTCAAGCGGCAAGCCGCTATTCGATTCAGGTTCTATTATACCCGAACCTTGATTCTCAAGCAAGTAAAATCTTGAGTGATTGCGATTATATCTCAACTTGACCAGTTGACGGCCAGGCCCAGACGTGCGGTTCTTTTCCAACGTCACGGTCGCCTCTTCTTCGAGCAGGTCGGTCGTGTCGGTGGCGTCGTCGCCCTTCTTCTTGCGGTGGATGAGATAGACTGCATGAGCCACGTCGAAGATTTCTCGCGAGCCACGCAAGATGCCCTTCGAGTCACGGCGCTTCTCTTTCAGGTCTTCGGCTTCTTTGTTCGATTGCCCGACCAGGATGAATATACAGCCGTACTGCTTTCCGATCTTCTCAAGGCGCTTCACCATTGCTCCTTCGGCTTCGGCCTGACTCTGCCGTCCGCTTGGCGCACACACACGGTGTAACGTGTCGATGACCATGCGCGTCGCACCTGTCACCTTGACGGTGTTCTCTATGAAGTCGAGCGGGTCGCCTTCGGGCAGGCTATGCCCGACGTAGAACTGAAACTCGCCGCCTCTGTCTGTTTGCTGGTCAAGCCGTTCGGCAGTCTCGCGATAATCTTCCTGCGTTACAACAAGTGAGCGGTTGATTTCCTTGTGCACGAGCACCTGTGCCGCGACCAGCGCGAGATAGTTGCCGCCAGCAAGTTCAGGCGAGAACACGACAACTACTTCGCCGCGCTTGGCTTCGTCGAGCATCGCTTGATTGACGAAAACTGATTTTCCAGTTCCTGAATACGTCGAGTAGACAACGCAGATTGTTCCTGGCGGAACGTACGCCATTTCATCGAGATCACGGATAGCGAAGTGCAGCCGATACGGGTCGTTCGCGCCGTCAGTTCCCATCGACGTCCGCAGTCGTTGCAGCAGTGACGTGAAGCCTTCAATGGGCGTACTACGGCCAATAGCCATCAACTGTTCGACTTCTTTCCTGAACTTCTCAATGTCGCCACCGCAGATCTTGAGGAAGAACTCATTCGCATCTTTCGCACCAGGCCAGAGAATCAGGAACGTATTGCCGCCTAGTTCACGATGCAAGTTTCGCATCGCTTCGCTGCCTACCTTACCGTCGTTGTCGCCCGCCAGATAGCGAACGGGCGATTGCATTAGTTGCGCTTTCCACTCAGGCGTAACCTTCGTGCTCGCGTTCGGAATACTGACGGCTCTGAAGCCCGCTTGCTCCATGATTGCGGTGTCAAACTCACCTTCGGTAACGAAGACAGGTTCGAGAACGTTGATAGTTTCGGTGTTGAACAACGCCTTCGGGTCCATGTGCGCGATTTGCACGAAAGCCTTCGTCACGATAGAGCGCATCTTCACCGCCACAACTTTATCGCCCACGATGCGCGGAAAGCAAATCCAGCCTTTGTGACGCGCGTGCTCGAACTCGTCAGACAGTTTGCACTTCGTCGATTTCGTATACCCAAGATGCACCGACTGCGCCGTCTCCGAACTTATGCCGCGCGCTTCGTTGACATACTTCAACGCTTCAGGGCACACGTACAGCGCCTTCTCTTTTGGCAACCAGTCTTCGTACGCCAGCACAGTCTTCTCGACGGGTTCGATTGCCGTGAATGTCTCTTGTACTTTCTTTGCGGCTTCTTTCCAGGTAGTGTCTCCCGCCAGTTCTCGCAACCGCGCGAATGCGTCTTTCGCACTCAAGTTTTCTTTCAGTTCCAGAAACGTGATAACGTCGCCGCCTTTTCCACAGCCTTGGCAGAAAAATACTTCTTCGCCGCCTTTGTTCTTGATTGCAAAACTGGGTGTCTTTTCATCGTGAAAAGGGCAGCAGCCCCAGTACTCCTGATCGCGCTTCTCAAGTCGCACGTAGCCCGATGCTACGTCGCGAAGAGAAACTGTTGCCTTCAGTTTTTCCTTTATCATTTTGTCCGTCATGCTAATCCTTCAAAAAGTCTGCGGCGGATTCCGCGTTAACAGGTTCTTTGATTGCGAACCGTTCCAAGTGCTCAGTTCCCTGTCGCTCTTCACTCTTGGCCTGTGCAATGTCAGCGTGGTGCTTTGCATCCAAAGCTGCTATGTCCTGGCTTTTGATTTCGTTATTTATCGCCAGCGCATCTTCGGCTTCTTCGGGCAGCTTCTTGAAGAACAGATGCAGCGGCTTGTCGAAGTTGTTAGCTTCGCACCATTCACGCTTACCCTCTGTTGCCCATAGGTCAAAGCATTCGAGAACCACATCTTCGGTATAATGCTGGCACGCTTCGTAATACTTCTTCTGGAACTCCGCACCTGCTTTCTTACCGAACACCTTGCGGTAGCGTATGGCTATGTTCTTCCAGTCAGCAGTGCTTTGCTGCTTTTTGGAAGAAAAATCTTCCCGTGCATCCTGGTTGTCCTTTTCTTCCTTCTTTTCTTTTTCCTTAACTTCACTTACTTCACTTACTTTGTTCGGGCCCCGTTCGGGCCCCGTTCGGGCCCCGTTCGAACGGTCGTCGAACGCACGTTCGGCACACGTTAGAACGACGGGCATTTTTGCTGGCTTTTGAGGCTGTGCTGTGCCGTTAAGCGCCAGGCGAACAGCCGCCGACCGTTGTCCCAGTTCGGCCATCTTGTTTCGGGCGTCAGTAATCCTTTCCCAGTCGGCAGTGACACGTTTGTTTTCAAGCAGCCCTGGGCGTTCAGGAACTACCGTAAATCTTTTCAGAATCCTGGTCTTGTTCTGTTCCCACATCTCAGGCGACTCAGCCCCCGATAAAACCCAGAGCATTTCGTCATCAGCAGGAAGATATGGACGCGTGCTGTGAAAAAACATTGCTTGCAAAAGTGCGCGGTAAAGGTGACGTTGTAACCACGTCATCCCGCGAACGAAAACATCGGCCTGGAACTCTTCTTCGTTCCACGGTTGATATATAGGCTTGTTATTTGTGTCCATTCGCTCTCCACTGCACTTCGTTCTTTGCGCGTTTCCAATCTCTTTCGACATCTTCAGGCTCGCCGAACAAGAGCGGTTCAAAGGTCGGTATTTCTATAGGCAGCGGTTCTATTTTGAAAAGGAAGTTTGCGGGTACAAGTGGGCTTACGCCGAGCAGAACTGCCATCGTACTTCCTTGTATAGACTCTGCTACTTTTTTAAGAACTCCGCTGTTCTTCCATTGCTCGCTGTTAAGAAAAGGTTTTACTTCGGTCAACAAAAAATCATCATTGATGCGAAGCAAAAAATCAGGTCGCCACGAAATCAAATCGAGCGCTGGTTCATACTCAGAGTTGATTCCGCGAATGTTAAAGTACGCAGCCCACGCCGCTTCTAGTTCCGAGCGGTATTGCGTACCGTTGTACAACGTAGGGCGCGCTGTTACTGTGTATTTGAAAGGCTGTTTCATTCTACCTCACTGTCGTTACCGTCTAACCACTCTTCGCTGTTCATAAAGCGCACGGCGTGAAAATCGAACCGCGTTAAATCTGGCATTTTATTTCCTTTTGTCAGCGCACGAAACAACACGTCGCGCCCATGCTATGAACTCTTCGCTGCTCATCATTCTTTTTGCATTGTTGCAGCATGTGCAGCAAGGAACTACGTTATCCAGTGTATAACCACGCGCTGAATCAGAACGATCAACGCCGTTCATCAACTGTGGTACGGCTGTTGTTTTTGAGCAATAGTTGTAGCGCGGCGGTGCTCCACAATAAAAGCATTTTTTCTTAATCAGAGATTTGAATTGTTCAAAGGCCAATTCAAAACAAAGATTTCGCTTTCGTGCACCTGCTTTGTAGCACAAGAAATACACACGAAAAGCAGCATCATGGCTTATACGTGTGCCTGCGTGTTTGTTTATCACATCCTTCATTTTGCTCATTCTACTTCATCATCATGCCCACTGTCAAGCCACTCTTCACCGCGTTTTGTCAGAAGTTTGTCTCGTTCTTCTGAACGGTGCAGGCAGATGTGCCGCATCGAACAGAAACCACACTTCTCGTTCGGAAATCTCACCCCAGGACTTTTTTCATAGAAATCCTGTTCATGGGCGCGCACCATCTCGACGGTCGTTTGGGCGACACTTCTCCCGACTTCATCCATATCATCGTCTGTAAGGCGCGCGGCTGCGAACTGAATCTTCTGCTTTGTGACATCAAGGTCGGAAACTGCTATTACTCGCCCTTCGGCCTGTAGTCTGTCAAGCCCTTCTTTTTCGGCGGCAGTTCGAGCCTTACCGCGCAAATCTTTTATGGACGCGTAATACTCGTCATGTGCCGCGCGGTCGCCGATGTAAACCCACATGCGACCGTCAGCATCCGCATCGCCGACATCGACGACAACGCCTTCCCAGCCTGCCCAGAACTTATCGCCGCCGACACTATAATCTTTCAGCAGCGACACGCGGCTCTCGCGCTTCAAGCCGTGGCTGCCCTTCACAAACCACAAGAACGCAACGTCGGGAATCCGCGTCTGCCAGGCGTACTCAGCAAGTTGTGGGTCAAGCGCGACAAGATCGGTCGGGAAATCCTTGCCGCTCGTCTTCACGTCGATGATGAGTTCGCGCGTGATGTGCTCGTTGCACGGAGAGAACGGCGGGCCGTCCGCTTCGAGTGAGCACGACCATCGCGTCGCGCAGTCAGCGCACGTCATATCTACCGCCGCCTTCGGTAGCAACTTGTGATTCCACGGCGCGAACGAAAGTATATCGAGTACCGCAACATTCTCGATATTTGCGAGATTCGTGCCGGGGAATATAGTCTTGCGAATCTTCTGCTGGAACACGGGTTTGTAGATCGGCAGATGCGACGCACGCAGTTCGTAAAGCCGCATGAGTTGCTGGCCCGTCTTCATCAACTGGTCGAAACTGACTTCGGGCGCGGTGTAGATGAGTTTGTCGAAGTCGGGAATCATCTTGACTTCTTCCCACAGTCGCGAGAAGACCTTTACGCCAGATGCGGCGGTCCTGCCGCTTTCTTCGTAAGCCTGAAGACCCGCTTCGATACACTTTCCGAAGAGCGGAGCGGCCCTCTGCGCCTTGTCGCTCCAGCCCTGAACACGCTCCAGTTGAAACTGCCTTGGACAGTGCTTGAATGTCTGCCTGCTGGAGTATGATGAATGCGTTACGTCTTTGCCGCTGGAATTTCTATACAGGATTGTCATTGAAATCTCCGAAGATATGAAACTGCGGACAAAAGAATATCTATACTATCGTGGGCTTGTCCAAGCAGCCTGTTGCACGGTGATTTCCACAACACCGTCTGTTTTTTAGGCACGAAGTAATTCCCACCCTTCCCATGGGTCTATATTAACACGATTGCCTGATTCTTGCAACTTCGTTTTAATAAAATCAGAAGGCACGCCACTAGCTGAAATATTCAAACTCAAAGCGGCCCTAGAACATGCCACGAAGAAAATCTGCTTCTCTTCCTGAAGGTCGCCGTTGATGTGAGGCAGCACATCTCTGTTCACGCCCGCCACGAAGACCCGTGGCCACTCTTTTCCCTTCGCGCTGTGAATCGTTCCGAGACTGATGCAACCCGTCCGCGCCCGCAGTGAGTGTTGCACCTTCAGCGCCCACTCGTAGAACTCCCGTGCGGATTTTTTCTTGTTGGCGTAGGTAATCAGCGTCTGGATATTTTCTCTTGGGTCATTGTCGATGGCGACTTCTTCATCAGCCTCATCGTATGCCGCCAGCACGCCGAAGCTGTCAAGAATTCGGCGCACGCCGTCGCCGCCGTTCAGCCGACTGGTTTCCGCCCGGAGCTCTTTCAGCATGAACGCAATGTTCCGCACCGTCTCAGCGCCGTCGTTCTGATAGCGCAGCAGCAACTGACTCAGGCATGTCTTCTCATGCTGCACCGCTTGAAAATCCTTCAGCGCCGTCGTGATGCTCTTGTGGTCACGGCTGTCTGACTTGCGAAGCCACTTCGTCGCCGTGCATCGAGCTACAAGCATTCGCAGAATGTTCGCATCTGTTGGGAACACCACGCTTCCAATTATAGCGAGTGTGTCTTTGACTTCGTGCTGCGCCCAGTATCCACTCTTGCCCAGCAGCTTGTATCGCAGATTTTTTTCCGTGCAAATAATCTCGAACGGTAGAAGCTGGCGATTCGTTCGTGTGAGCACCGCCGTGTTTCCCAAGTCCATGCACGAGCCGACGATGGCCCGCGCCTCTTCATCTTCCCTACCGTAGAGCCGGAAGGTCGGTTGCACGCCCTGTTCATTTGGCGTTGTCACCATGCGAACGGACTCATTCTGGTGTGGTGCAATTTCCTTGCAGTAGTTAATAATTTCTTGAGTTGACCGATAGTTCACGGCAAGCGGCAGAACTTTGGCATTCGGAAACACAGAGAGAACATGCTCTTCCAGATTTCCTACAGCGCCACGCCAGCTAAACATCCCCTGATTACAGTCACCAACAAAAATGCAGTTTCCGTGCTTGCTGATAATCTGCTTAATAATTTCAACCTGAACGGAGTCCGTATCTTGTGCTTCATCAACCTGACAGTAAATAATCTGATTTCTCGCTCTGACTTCAGGGTTGTTCTTCAGTAGGTTCGCCGTCTCAATGACAATGGAGTCAAAATCCATCACGCCTTTTTCACGCAGCGCCTGCTCGTACTTTGCATAGATGCTGATGAATCTTTCTTCTCCGTCGTGCTCGATAGCTCCCCACGCTTGCGCTGGCGAGACGCCACGGCGCTTCATCAAGCTGATGAAGTTCCCCACGTCTTTCCAGCGCATACGCTCGCCCGACTTTGCGCAGAGTTGTGCCAGCGTGCGTGCGGCTTCAGGCGGAAGGCAGAGCGGTGACGGATTGCCGTGCCAGTCCGTCTTGACCTTAAACGGCAGATTGAACGCTTCCCGTTTGATGAAGGCCAGCGCCCAACTATGGAAGGTAGAGAACACCTTTTCTTCACATTTCAACTCTGCACGGTCGCGCATTTCTTTTGCGGCTGTGTTGGTAAAAGTCAAACTGAGCAAATCACGTGGATGAACACCTTCACGAATCAACGCTTGAACTCTGGCAATAACAACCTGCGTTTTCCCGCTTCCAGGAGCCGCTTGCACGACAGCGACCCCCTCACGAAAATCTACCGCGGCCTGTTGATACGGATTTAGATGTACAACTTTTTCTGCCACACTTCTCCCTTGACGTGACGCGGCCCTGTCTCTCGTCAGGGCCGCGCCTTCTAGCGATTGGCAGTGAGAGAATCGCTAGAGAGACTAGAAGGGTATGTCTTCATCTGTGATCGGAGCAGCAGCGCCCGATGCTGGCGCAGCCGCAGGCTTCGCACCACCTTCGGTCTTACTGCCGCCGAACGTGAACTGGTTGACATTCAAGTCGAGCGACCATCGGTCTGTGCCTTGCTTGTCGGTGTATTCGCGGATGTCCAACTCGCCCGCGACGACCGCGAAGGTTCCCTTCACGATGTGCGGTGCCAGGCTCTCGCCGCGCTTGGCCCAGATGACGCAGTTGACCCAGAGCGGCTTCTGGTCTTCGCCCTTGATCTTCCCACGGTTGACGGCGATTGAAAACTTACATACCGCCGTGCCTGTCGGTGTGTAGGTCAATTCTGCATCTCTGCCGACGTAGCCTGCGAAACTTCCGTTCTTCATTTGTTGCTCCTATAGGAAAACTTTCGTTTACAATCGCTTTCGCGATTGAGAAAACTATACTACTTTTTCTCAACGCCCCTGACGATTGCAGCGGCGTCTTCGGGCGTCGCGGCCTGCTCGACGACCTTCAGAATCTTGTCCCAGGTCGCAGCGTCAATCTGCTTCAGGCCAGTCACGCCTGCGGCACGGAGCAGGTAATCCTTCACGGCCACGTTCGCGTCTTTCATACCAGTCTTCGGCAGAACGTCGCGTACGATTTTCGCGGCCCGTTGCAGAAACGCGTCGTTCTCTTTGCGAGTGACGGGCGCGCTAGGAGCGGTCACAACTGTGGCAGTCGCTACAGGCGTTGCCTTCATCGGCGGAAGCACCTTTGTTTCCATAGCCTTAGGCGGTGGTGTCGTGTTCGCAAAGAGCGTCGGCGGTGTCTCTTTCTCTTGCACTTTTGGTGACGGGGCCCGCTGCTGAAACTCCGCTTGATTCGCGTCTTCAGGTTCTTCTGGAAGCGGCACATCGGGCGGCAAGGGCGGCGTCGGTGATATGTAAGTAATCTGTGCGGCGGTAATAGGCGGTAGTTCTTCCGCAAGCCGTGCGCGAAGCTGTGCGGCGGTAATAGGCGGTTCTTGAGCGGGCACCGCCATAAGAATCTGCGGCGAGGCGTTGTCGAAACCGCCCGCACAGAATTCACATTCCTGACGTTTGGTTTTGCCGTGCTTGCATGTCGGCTGCTCATACGTCACCTGGTTGGTAGTCTGGTTGACAGGCGGCGCTACAATTGGCTGCGGTACACTAACTGGCGTTACGCTAATCGGCACCTCGACGACTTCCTTATCGATGATGTCATTCAGTTCTTCGTTGATGTTCAGGCCCGCGCACTCTTCAGGCGCGACCACGCGGAGCATACCTGCTTCGCAGCACTTTGCGAGTTGTTCTTCGCCGCGCGTCAGCCACATGCCCGTCAGGATTTTCTTGCCGTCTTTTTCGTACTTCTGCGCGTACGCATCGAAACGCGCGGTAGAGAAAAGCGGCACACGCCAATCGCGGCGGAAGCCTTCGACGCTGACGGCGTGCGGCTGCTTGCCCAGCGGAATCTTCGATTCTTTCAGTTCGCCGCCTTCGGTGCCATAGTAGAAAATAAAAGGTCCATGACCTTCGTACTTCCCGCTGCGGTCGGCGATGAGTCGCAGAGCGCCGATTGTCGTGATGAACGTGACCTTCTTGACATACACGTCGCGCTTCAGGTCTTTGTCGTACTCTTTCGCAGAGCGAAGCTGGAAAACGACATCCTTGCCAGGCACCAGGGCGCGGCGCTCACATTCTTGGACGAACAGGTTCCATTGTTCGTCGGTCGCCCCTGCGGGCGCGAATGCGGCGCGATACGTCGCCTTCTGCTGGTCTGTAAACTTCAGTGGTTCCATTGAACCCCCCAGATTTTAATTAGTGTATCACAGCGGCGAGCGGTATGTCAACCGAAAAGCGTAGGCTGCTTTGCGTCAGGGTCTGCCGTGACGATTCCACGCTGCGCGTTGATTCGTGCGCAGGCGGTCGCAAAGTGAACGTCATCAATTTCAAACCCCAAAAAGTGCTTTCGCATCTGCATAGCCGCGAGCGCTGTAGTGCCGCTGCCGATGTACGGGTCTAGAACCGTTTCAAAGTCGTACCATAAGAGCATTTGCCTTATCAAGGCAATAGGTTTTTGCGTAGGGTGGCATTCATTGTCTGTTTTGTCAGCAAAGACTACATCATCAGGGCGTGCTTTGAAAGCGTGCTCAACGCCGGGGTAGAACAGAATATTCTCTGTTCTCGGCCCGTGTCCGTGTGCAAGGTCGCCCGAACCGTGATTATTCTTGACCCACGTTACAACGTCCTTCGGCAGCGGAAGCACGCCATGTTCCCATAAATTCTCCCACCGACAAAAGAAGTAGGAGGCAAGACGTGGTATTTCTATAAGCTGTCGAATAGTATCTACAGGAAGACTGTCGTCATTCGCGATCTTGTTGTGCAGAACAGCGCGACGGTGTGATTGATATTCCATGCCGTACGGTGGGTCTGCAACGACGAGATCAATGTCTTTCGACGACAGCATCCACAGGTAATCGTTGCAGTCGCCATGAATAACTGTGCAGCACGGCAGCCCGCCGATTTCACGTCCACAACCCTTCATACTCTGCATTTTGGTGCTCGCCACGCGATACCGGCTTTCAAAAGTTCTTCGATGATTTCTTTCCAGTTGAACTTAACGTTTTTGCCAGACCGAATACCAACAGGAAATTCGCCGTGCATACCGCCTTGGTCGCCTTCATCCATAAAGTTCCACTCGCAAGGAATATTATAGTCAGGGCCGACGAATCGTGCTTCAAATGACCACGCTTTGTCATACACAGCAATGCACTCATCAGGAACAGGGAAGCCGATTGATGCGGCCCACGCGGTTGCATCAGCCTCACTGTCAGGTGCACACTGAATATACAGTGTGTAGTCATCTCCTGTTTCGTGCAACTTATCCGCCAGTGCTGAGCCGTAAGCCACGCCGATTTGATGAAGCTGGCGGCTTCTTTGCTGTGCTGCTTGTTCCTTCACAATACGTTTTTCTTGTGCACGTTGCGCCGCAATTTCTTTTGCTGTAAAAACTGGTGGAAGAAGTATAGCTTTCAGCGTCGGATTGTTCACGCCCGCGACTCGAAGCGCTTCTTCTTCCGTGCTGGCGAACACGTTGCGCCGCACAACATTCTTGCTGCCGATTGGAAAGTTGTAGCTCACTTCATAAGTCATTTTGATTCTCCTTTACTGTCTCAAGTCTATCACATTCAGTGATAGCGTCAAGGTCACGAAGGTAACATTCTACTGGTTACCTTCTGTTCACCAAAGCCGGAACACACCAGACGAAGTCAAATGCGCGGTCCACAAGATAAGCAAGATGGTAGGCAACGACTTCGTTGTCAAGCTCAGCGCCAGATTCCAGAAGCATATACCTAATGGCGTGCCAAGACTCGTGTGCGATCGTACCAACGGTTGCCTCCCTATGAAAGAAAAGAGCACTGCCGGAATCGCAGGCGCCGAAGAGCGCTTCAGTGTCGGCAGCATCGTACGCGTCATGAATACGTGCGTCCCATGATTTTTGAAGATCATCCGTCACCACAATGCGAACTTTATAATCGGCAAAGATAGGGAACACAACAATCTTCTCATAGTCGCCGTGACGAGTAATTTTGATATCCATCAAAAGCCTCCTACCACTTCAACATGGCACCGCGAGCACGTCTTAGTTGTGTCCATTCAGGAACGATAGTAACACAAGGCAGTCGCCGTGTCAATCAGGAAAAAAAATGTTGGTTGCTTGTCATCTTCTGGCGGCGCAAGGCTCATGCCGGGAAGCACTATGCTATTCGCCGCTTGATTACCGCAAAGTGACCAACCCGGATACCGACCACGAGCAAACAATTCTAACTTGCGTGCTTTTGGAAAGCACGACTGTATATGTGCTCTTACAGCGTCAGGTTTTTTAGAATGGACTTCTCTCTTTTGACGAATGACCGATGCTATACGATGGCCTTCTTCTGGTGGTGAAAAGCTCCCTTTCACTCCTACCAGAAGAAGTTCATGTTGACCACGAAACCAAAAACCAATTCCGATTTTTTCCTTGTCCCATATTGCATGTGTCTTATATTCAAAGCCCCATGCTTTCATAACAGCGAGCGCTTCCAAAAGTTTTGATGCGGTTGCCCACAGATAAAGCACCGCATTGTCAGCAGACGGAACCTGTAGAGCACATATTTCTTCAAGGCTCATAGTTGAGTAGTGCTCTTCTATGCTGCGGCTTTTTGACTGCGAGAAGTCATATCGCCAAGGCGGGTCGGCATAAATCACATCGTATTTTTCCATAGTGTTCAGTATATCATAACGATGTTACGGTTGTCAAAAGAAAGATGGCTGACGTTCCGGCGGTGGTACTATCGGCTTTGCAGTTCCCAGATCAACGGCAATGATAAACGTTTTAACGTCATCTAGAGAGACGCAGTCAAACACTGTCTGATTGGGCTGACGATCATTCATATGCGGTCGTTTTCTCGTGAATTTTTTACGCTCGCCGCGTGTTATTCTGCACAGTTCTTTTCTATACCAAGTGAACGTGGGCGGCGCATTCAAAACCAGCACGCCGTGAATGTCTTCCCATGCATAGGCTAGTAGCTGCGCCTTGCTGGTCATCGCCCACCCAGGCCATACGCCATCATCATGCCAGCGTTCGAGTAGAACAGGCTCATCTGCAAACCACTTTCCTACATCTCTACATTTCAATTCCAGAGAACGTGAAACTCCAGTTTCACAGTCCACCACCTGATAATCTCCGTCTTTGAACTGAAAAGCGCGCCCATTGACTTGTGCGAGCGTGCCTTTCAGAAGCGTTTCTAGCATAGGTTTTGCCCAAAGTTTTCCGGCTGCTTCGATGGCTTCTGTTTCTTGTCGATAGTCCGGCGTCATACACGCAGGCCCGCTCGAACCAGTTGTTCAATCAATTGCCAATAGCACAGTTCACAGCGTCCATTCTTGTGCAGGATACTTGGTGTTCCTTGTCCGCCGCCCGTGCCTCGCTCGATAACAGCTACTGGGTATTGAATGTCGGCGGAGTACTCGAACGTTAAAAACCACTCGCGCCCGTAAGCATTTTCGTAGGTGCGAACGGCATCGGCTGAAAGACTTTCTCCGCCAGTCCAAACTAGATATTCATCTTCGCCTTGTCCAACTAGTTCGGGCTTACAGGACAGGTACAAGCGATACTTGCTTCGTTGGAGATAAGCAACGAGCGCTGAAATCGTGTCATCTCCTTCAACAGCGTGTGCTAGAAAAACGGGTTCACACGGCCCGCCGTTTGGCCCGCGCTTTCTGTTACGCTGTACTTCTTCCTTCAACGCTTCAACGTGCGCCCTGTTGATTTCGTCAGGTGAAATTCGCGCCTTCAGCGTCGGATTGTTTACGCCCGCGACTCGAAGCGCTTCTTGCTCCGTGCTGGCGGTCACGTTGCGACGAACAATTTTGCCCGTTCCCAGTGGAAACTCGTAGCTCACTTCGTAGGTCATATTCCCTCACTTTCAATTACAGAATAGCACTCCCATCTGCTAGCGTCAAGATCACGAAGGTAACATTCTTAATGATTACTTCAAGCAATCCGAACACGCACAGGGAACAGCTTGATCCTGCACGGATTCCTCGTGCGTTCGCATTAGCCATCGCTCAGAGGTCGCCGGACGTGCCATAGGAAGCTCTCCACTAGTGTTTGGGAACAGTTTGCACATCATGCACGTGCACCCCGGAATTGATTCTTTACATTCTTGTGTGTTCATTTTGTGAACGCCTCCTTGGCGTCAACGTCAGAATAGCGCAATCCCCAGAGCAAGTCAA
>Ga0187884_10001706_pt1 | contig 19439 bp, 13 predicted proteins | sample June2016WEW_20_4_FD_132983 | JGI IMG/M metagenome (GOLD analysis project Ga0187884, IMG submission 132983) | Peatland microbial communities from SPRUCE experiment site at the Marcell Experimental Forest, Minnesota, USA - June2016WEW_20_40 | ecosystem: Environmental > Terrestrial > Soil >...
AACCCCCAAGGCCGCTGGTTGCGCACTTACGCGAGTCGCCCCGCGTATATTTTTCCGATGTACTTTTGAAACGAAGGAAGAAACTTCAGACTTGCTTCGTTCGATCTGGCGCGTCCGGCACTTCGAGCCGTCCGCGCCGCAGGGGTAGAGCGCCCGGTTTCCAGGCGGCGGTGTTATCTAGATCATTCGACCGCCTGTCAATTCGAACCATGAAAGGCGTTGGTCTGGAAAGGCCGCGTTGTCACCAATAGGCGTGAGATGCAGAGGATAAAAGAAGCACGTTGTTAGAATGCTACGGAAATTTGTGAGGCAGGAATAACAACGGTCCCGATCAACGTATCACTTCACCTTACGTCGGGGATTGCAGGTCCAAAAGCAGAGCATGCAGGCTTTCTCCCGAGGCGCCATGGAGTGCGGGGCGAAGGGTCCAAAGCAGAATCCGCTGCTGCTCGCAATATTCATTGCTTCGGAGTCGATCGTTGCAATTTTCAACATAGGAGTTTCGTAGAACAAGCCGAACGGCATCGGTCCCCGTCCGGCTCCTCAGGCTTCCGCGAAGCGAGGCTTTCAGGGAATTCATCAACATCAAGGCATTCCTGGTATCGGCCTCAAACCAATAAGCTCGGGAGGGATAGTGGCTTCTGATTTCTCCGTCTGTGCTTATGAACCACTTTGGGAACAGTTCTTTTTTGACCAACTCCATTTTCAGGGGCCATACCCATTGGTCATTTATCCTGTCATGAAGCCGGCTGCTCGCGGTGCACACCCAATCCGCGACATCGTGCAAGAGACGGCGGCCCATGGCCTGTTCGGCCGTGATGTTTTTTGGACCCAACATAGCCATCTTTATTTTTCTGATTTGATTGGCAATCCCGGTACGGTCTCCCCATTCATGCAACCACCCCCGGACAAGGGGGAAGGCTGACCCCACCCTGCCCGTCAGGGTGGAGGTGGAAACCATCCATTCCAGTCCTCTCTGACCGGGAGCGCCGAGATCGAAGGCATTGCAAAGTTCCTCGGCAAAGGCGCGATCCGGATACGGCACTCTTCTTGTGGGCAGATGAACTTGAATAGTTCCCTCAAAACCCTTGCCGCGCGAAAAATATGGAATCAATCCATACAGTACAAACTCCAGATTAAAACGCAGAGCATCGTCCAGCGGACCGTCGGGGAAAGCAGCAACTGAGACCGGTCCCACGACCGGTGCCACCGCCGGTGAAACTCGCGTGGCAATGCCTGACCACAAGGCTCGGTCGCGCGCCGCCAACCCGCCGGGGGGTGAAGTCAGCAAGTTCGCCAACAGCTGCGCCTGCCGCTCGCATTCAATCTCATTCTTCGAAATGACTGATCCCTTGCTCAGGCTGGGGGGCCTTGCCCCTCCGTGAATTCCGACCCAGACGGTCCCGCATTGTCCGTGTTCGACCAGGAGTTGATTCTGAAGCGTTTCAGCAGCAGCCATGTCCGGGAAGACGCAAACGGCGAGCCCTGAGGTAATACCGTCTCCCAGATCGCGCGTTTCGTCCGCATATATTTCAATGTGATGGTTGGTAAGCCTCTGGTCATCTCTTGGCCGCCGACTTGTCGCAACGTCAATTGCGGATTGCGCGTGCGCCAATTGCAGCCGCAAGCGCGCCATTGCAACAGCCTTGTCCAGCCCCTCGCGCAGGGCAATGATCGACGCCTCAATCGAAGCCGGGTCGCTTAGTACCCGGGGCTTTTCAAAGCCAGTGACGATATTCTGGTAGGGCTTGAGCCGATCCTTGATCCAGGCTTGACCTGTCGAGGAAAACATAATGATCGGCGTCAGCGGCAATGCGAGCGCCAGCAGCCTCGGCAACAACAGCAGCGCCTCGTCCGCGATCCTCGGAGCATCCAATTTTCCGTCACACCACTCCAGGATTCGTTGAATTTCGTCGTGGGGGATGACCTCCCACGCCAGTCCTCCCCTCAATCTATTCCGAGCGATGTCGGCAAGTTGCCGTCCCTGCTGACGCGCCTGCTGCACACTCGCGTACAATCTCAGGTCAAGAAATATGAACTCCGGACGTGGACTTCCGCCGCCAATCTGGTTTAGGTAATCGCGCCGATCGAAAATTGCTCGCTTCCTGAGGAATTCAATCAGAGGCAACGGGCTTTGGCAGCCGAAAAGCTTGATCTTTTGCTCCGCGCGATTTTCCGGATTCAGCTTTGTGAAGGTCTTCCCGTCAAACTTGTCCAACGAGGCTTCATCAAATGCTTCCCGATTGAACAGCCGGCACAGGAAACGCGCCCAGCCGTGATGAAGCTGGTCGTCAACTGCGTAGGCACTGAGACCTCGATCGAACAGGTCTTGTTTGATGCGCGAATCGGCAGCCCATTCTTTCCAGGCTGAAGAGGCTTTGAGATCGCGACCGTTCCATTCCAGCTTTGTAAGAAGGGCTCCAAAAAGCCCGTCGCGTCGGCGCTCCGGCTTCGCCAGAATGTCCGGCCCAATGACGTTGTTGATGTCATGATGATCGTTGCTTTGCGCTACCGACGCCACCCACTGCTTCGCGAGGTCCTCAAGGCCCGTCCCGCGTCCTTGACTCACACTGACGGACAGGCTGCGTCCTTGCTGCACGAGTTCCCAAATCCCGGCGTTCTGGTTCAATAGACCCATCCCTTCGAGAATGGGCCGATATCCCTCGCGGTAAGAAGGAACCTCCCCGGCGGGAATCAAGGGCGCATGAAGGCTAACCCAGGGCATCTCGGCCAGAAGCTGATGCCGCATACGGATCGCCCAGGCACCCTGAAATCTCCGGCCTGTAAGATCAACAATATGAATTTGGAATCCGGCGATATCGGCGCCCTTCTGAACTATTACATTTGAAAATGCGAGCGCCCAATCCAGCGGCGTCAGATGCGGTTCCAGCAACTTCTCTGCGGAGCCGATTTGGGTTCGAGCCCGCCCTTCCCAAACGATGATGATGGCAATCTTGCCTTGGGCATTCGACAGTATCTCGGGAGCGCCGTTCTTGGCGGATGCCCACAATCTGGCGAAATCATCCTTGTCATCGTAGTTCAATACAACCGCACTTGCCGCCACAGCCTTAAGCAGCGCATCCTTGAATGGTGCCGCGATCATGCAGGTCCCCGCAATTGCAAGTTCATTGATTGAAATCGAGTTGAGTCAATTGCACGCCGCACGCAAACAAGAACTGCCTAATCTTGTTCAAGTCACGCTCCGGACTGACGAGAGGGTCCAACTCCAGAGCCAGGGCCTTGTGGGTCACCCGCCGTCCCGTTCGTTCGCGGAGCCGGCGCGTGACTTCGATCAGAATTTCCTTTTGCAGGTCGCGCCCGTGACTTTTGATGAAATCATACCTGGCGCCTACGTCCAGACTTTCGAGGTAGTTCGTCAAGGTCAGGGCCAATGACACTGGAGCAACGCCAGCCGGGGGCGACGACAGCGCGGTCCCGGATGGAGCATCTTGCGATTGAGTCGGCTGAATGCGCGCAACGGGCAGAATCTCGATATCCTCGGGAAGCAGAATATTTGAATTTGTATGTGCAACGGCCCGCAGGATAGCGGCCTCAAGCTCCCGGATATTTCCGGACCAGCGATGCGCTTCGAGCTTGTGCAGGGTCTCAGGCCGCAGGACCGGCAACACATTTCGATTCGCCGTCTTGTTCGCCTTGGCGACAAAGATTCGAAATAACCCAGGCAGATCGGTCTTGCGCTGCCGCAGCGGCGGCAAGAAAATCAGTGAGACGCCGAGCCTGTAAGCCAGGTCTTCGCGGAGCACGCCGTCGGCTACCAGATCGGAGAGGCTATGATTGGTGGCAACGATCAGGCGTACATCGACCTTCTTGTCGCTTGTCGCTCCCATCGGTCGAAAAACGCCGGTCTCGACGAAGATCAATAACTTGTTCTGTACCGCGATCGGAACGTCCTGCAGTTCATCCAGGAACAGGGTGCCTTTGTCGGACAGTTCGAGCAGGCCAGCCTTTGTTTCGTTGGCTCCTGTAAAGGCGCCGCGCAAGTGACCGAACAAGGTGGAATCCAGAGTCTCAAGATGCGCCCCGGAGCAATTGTAATGCTCAAATCTGCCGGTCCTGCCGCTGAGCCTGTGGATCGCCTCGGCGGCCAGTTGCTTGCCGGAACCGGTCTCACCATAGATCAGGACGGTCAAGGCCGTGCGCGCTGCGGTGCGAATCCTGGCTACAACCTCGTGCATCTCCTTGGTCTGTCCAACCAGAAACCCAAGCTGGTCATCATCGGGGGAGTGGGCGAACCTCCCGGTATCGATGGCATCGCGCATGGTCTGGGCAAGGCGCTTCGGCCAGCTTGCGTCGTTTGCAAAGCTCGGTTTGGCGAAATAACCGTGAGCCTGCTCGTCAAACGTCTCCAGCGGTATGTCTATATCGTCGAGCCGGGTGGTGAACACAACGACGGGAATTGAGGAAAATTGCCGGCGGATTTTGACCAGCAACTCACCTCCGGCCGTTCGTCCATCGTCGCGTCTTTCGTCACCGGGGAAATGGAGATCGAGCAGAATGATTTGCGGGGCGGTCGCCTGGATGGTGGCCAATGCGCTTGTCGCATCCGATTCCTTGTTCAGGTCGAAGCCGAGAGAGGTGAGATGCTGGGCAAGGATGGGAAACAGCGAATCCGCCTCGTCATCGATCAGCAGCACCTGAATCCGCTCGCCTGGCGGACTTTTTTCGCGCGAGGGCCGAGACTGCGACGCCATTTCAACTCCCCCGACTCGCAGCCATTTCGCTGCTTAGACCATTGGTCGCGTCGATTGCGGCCGTCAGCGCGGTGCAAGCGTTCTCCAATTCTCGCACGGCGGCGGCCAGATGTATCGTGGATTCCCCGTTGTCTCGCGACCGAATTTCCGCGCGCGCGGCCTCCAGGACTTGCCAATGGGCCTCGAATTCGGCAATGGTGGCCTTCGTTGAAGCTATCCTCCCATTTCCCGGCACGAACCGTTCGGCGGCTTCGTCTAGCGCCCAGAGCTGATCCAGCATCCGCCGATGCGCCGATGAAATAGCGGCCACTGGCAAGAGATGGGCCGGGTGCAATTGCATATCGCCGCGCACGGCGCTTCGAAAATCGATCAGGGCCCCCCTTGTGTTGCGCAAGCGGTTTTCAAGCCAGTGGCGTACTTCCGAGATGACGCGAAGAATGTCAGCCGCCGTCGGCAGGATACCCGGCGGCAACGGGTTTTTTGCACCCTCCGCGATGCGGCGAGCCGCGGCAACCAGCTGCTCCGCCGTAAAGCCGTATGACAGATAGGCAAGGCCGGGCCATCGCAGCAGCGCAGCCAGTTCCTGCTCCCCGGGAGAAGTCGCATTCACTGTCACGGGAAACAGCCCAAGTACGAAAATGGGAGGATACGCGCCGTCCTGCTGACTTCCTTGCTGCAATTGCGTGCGTACCCGGGCCAAGCCGGCAAAGCGACGGAATAAGCCGTCCTTGTCGCGGTCGCAGAAGACGACGCGAGGAATACGCGCCAGATCGTGCGGCAATACCGCGCTGACGGTCTCGGCGAGCTGGTCGCATGAAAGCATACTGGAAACAACTCCTGCAGCGGGCAGCCTCAACGAGCGAGCAGCGTTGCTCGTTCCCGAACCAACTCCAGGCGCGCGGACCAGCTTCGCTCGGCGAAGTCGTTCTGGAAATGGAGGGGCAGCTCACCTCTGATGCTGCCTTCGAGCATCGTTACGTCGGCGGCTGGATTTATCAGTTTTAGCTGACAAATGGCGGCCAGCTGATCGTACAGATCCAGTTCACGCCTTTCGCGCCGCTCGTTTGCGAAATCGTTGGGATCGAGCTCGCCCTGCATCAATCGCCGGATTTCCTTCCACGTCCCGTCGTCTGGCAAATGGGAGAACGCTTCACAGACGTAAGGCCTTCCCCATGAGTTCAGCACCGGATTCGCTTCTATATCCGCTATGTTGTTTTGCGTTGAGCTGTTGTGCGCCACAACAAACAGCGGCCTTTCCCTGTCCCGGTTCGCAAACACAATATCGTCTGAAACCGGTTTCGCATCATCGAGCAGCAGCACGGTATAGTTTGCCGCCGCTGACAGCGGAGCGATATCGCCGGCTCCGCGGGTTCGCCAGCCGATCGGAAACTCTTCAGCACGCTTGCGAAAGCTCGCGGGAACAACAAAGACGATGATTGGATTGTCATCGGCCATGGTGCTGTCACTCCTTGTTTTCAAGACCGGCGACGTTGCGCGTTCGGCCCGAACTCCAGCTGGTGCGCATCAGGGCAAGCTTGCTCGGGCGCATCACCAGACTTTCAAGTAGCGCGGAAATAGGCAAATAGCGAACATTGTCGATGTCTACGGCAGGCACACCGCGCCCGGTAACGATGACGATCTCGGCTTCGGAGGCTTCGGTGCCTGCGACGAGTTCTGCAAGGGTTTCCTTGAGCGATTTGCGTCGTTCCTGCTTCAGCCGTTCAAGCACCGTCAAATGAACGACCAATACGTCGATGGGAAATTGCTCGTCCTTGTCGGTAGGCCTCTTGAGGAATTTTTGGCAGTCGACAAAACTCGGGGTGTCGAGATCGCAATTGAGCAGCTCGCTGGGGCTGTTCTTCCACGGGACCCAGACTCCCATGCAAAACCAGGCATGCCTGAGTTTGAGGTCGCCACGGACCACCTTGTCGAGCGAGCTTTGTACCCGCTCGTCAAGCACCGCCACACGGGGCACCGCGGCGGCAAGAATTTCCCAACCAGTCCCATGCGTACAGGCTCTCAAATAGGCGCTGTGCGGACTGTCGCTCAGCGCCGCCTCTGCGCTGATCCACATGCGAGATTCTTCGGGGTTTTTTGCCACCAAGGCAGCTTGACCCAGGCTTGCACCGCCGAGCCTCAATTCCTGCATGAACGGGTGCGCTATCCAGGCGGCCGCAATCGCATGACCATGAAGATTTCGATGCCAGTCCAGAATACTCGCATCGTCAGGAAGGGGCGCAATCCTGCTACGCGCTTTCCTGTCGTCAACCTTATTGACTGCAAACAGCCCCTCGCTCAGTTGAGCAGGCCCTGAGGGCAACGCAACGTCGCCATATTTCAAGGCCAGATTGTCAGCCACAACGACGCCCCAAAGGGGTTTATTTGCCCATGCGGCTCGTTTGTCCCTGCATATTTCCGCCCACTCCTTGTGGAGTCGCTCCATCCACTCGGTTCCGCTGGACCGAAGCGCACCGTCGATCGCCTCGTCGATCTTCACCTTCGAGAAATTCATTGTGCGAACCGGCAGAGACGCGCGCCCGGACGTTCCGGCTCCCGGGATGCTAATGCCTTCTTCGACAAGCAGAAAGCCATACCCGCCGGTCCGTGTTGCGATTTGCTTCCAATCCGGATCCATCCCGCTTTCCAGGCACTCGACATGGAGGCCTCGCCGGCGCAATTCGTCTGCGTCACGGGATGATCCCGATCTCATGACGACCGCGGTCAGCTTCGCGCGCTTGAGGTAGAGGGTGTATTTCAGGCAACCTCTGCCAGCGCCCAAAGAATGAACACCAGCCCTGAGCACCGGATGGGACTCGTGCGGCAAACTGTCAAGATCGGAAAAGGACAGCTCTCTCAGATAGTGCGCGCAAATCTGCATTTCCCGTACGCCCCAGTTTCGGGGATTCGGCGTGCCGTCCGGATTGACGAGTTTCTCCTTAAGCATCTTGTTGATTTTCAGGTGAGGTCGTGTCTCCCTGACCTCCTCGTCATCAATTTCGTTCAGCGGTGCGCGCGGATCTATAATTTCAATTGTAAGAAATTCGGTATCGCCTTCATCGATCGCGTGCACAAAAATCTTGACGGTCTCGTTCTCCGCTTCCGTGCTCGAGCCGTGCCGCGCACTATTGCGAATGACGTTCTCCAAAATAACAAACAGCGCGTGTATCCCCATTTCACCGCCTGGGCAGGCGATCAGATAATCTTTCGAAATTTCGCTTGCCGTTGCCGCAATACCTCCGCCGGCGTCGAGAAGCGAGGTAGGCCTCCCCCACTCCACGCTCGCCGGCAGTGAATCTTTGCCAGTGATGTATTTGAGCACGATGGGGTCATTTGGGAAGAAGCGCTCCTTCTGTCTGGTGTAGTTCAGGCGACCGACCTGTTCGTGAAGCCACAAAGATTCGGACCAGAACGCCTGATCCGACGTCGCCACCTCTGCGAGGAAATCCATCCGGCGCTGTAAGTAGGCCAGAAACTCACCGCGAGAATCCGCCTTGTCGTCGCGAACTTCTATCTTTTCGCTCCCAATCTTGCTGCTGTAACGCGCAAGCACATGGGAGCCGATATTGTGCGACATATTGCGGCCCATGATTGCGGCTGCGGCCGTCCGGACCGCGTGTCGCAGGATGCCTTCGCTCAGCGACTTGCTGGCCCGCGCTTCGACCGAAGACATTCCGGTCAGAAGACACAAGCGCATCAGATCTTCCAGTTTCTCGCGCCTGCGCCGCCCGTAACGGCGTTCCGTACCGGCAAAAATCCAGACACCTCCGCGATATGAACTCGGCACACTCTCGTCATCTTCCTGGACGCCGGAAAACATCATTCGCAGCGGCGCTGAAAGAAGGACTGTTCGAAACCGAGCCCCACCCGTCGCCGGGTCAAGGCCGAATTTTTCCCGAAGCAGCCTATGGAGAAACTCTACCTTCAGTTCAAAATTACGTTCATAGATCTTGCCCGGTATCCTCGCCTTTTCGCCGTCTGGCCACGATAGCTTGTGGTCGGCTCGCATACGGGCTTTCAGCGCGTCGAGTTTCGATTCAACCCCGAGGTCGCCAAATCTTACCTGCGAGGTGGCAATCTGGAGGCCGGGAACGTCGTGGTCGAACTTCGCCTTAAACTCTGGGCCCGCGCTTTCAGCGTCTTCCGTAATCGCTCGCCGCCAGTCCTCCAGCAAATGTTCGTCGCCTCCAAAATCGGGCAAAATTGACCGGCCGGACCCGTCGATATGACTTTCGTTGACCGTCCCCCACTTTGCCAGATGCCGCTGGCCGGTAAAGTACGGGTGCAGAAAAAGGCCCAATCCCTTATCCAGCAGCGATCTCAACGTCGATCGTAATCCTCGATAATCGTCTCAAATTTGGTGGACGAGAATTCGCGTCGCGCGCCAAGAAAGATTTCCTGACGCAGGTTTTCTCTCCCCTGCCATGCATCGAAGTAAGGCGCGAATTCAACCAATATGAAATCGAAGCCACTGTCTGAAATCATTCCGGTTTGGAAAATCCACTCCCGCACGGCAGGCACCGGAGAATTGTCGCCTGGTTTTGTCACTCCGGAAGCTGCCCGGTCGTCCCCAGCAAGAAACCATTTGGATATCGGAACGCTTCGCGACGGCAGACGATACAGTAGCGTCTTCATTTCTCCGTAGCCGCATTCGGTATCTATCTCCCGGTCGAGAATGTAGCCAACTGATGAAAACCGATTCTTCAGCTCCTCGACAGACCAATCATGCTGGAGTGTGGTAACGACGGTCCGGTCGCAGCCGCCGTCGCCGGCTAGTTCATAGAGCCCGCGCTCGACCATAGCAGGCGAAGTTTTGGATCTGCGCGTGAAAAGGACGTTTATGATTCTCTTGTCGCCGCTGGACTGGACCGATCTCGGCTCGAGAAATTCCCGTGTCTTGCATACCTCCAACGCATGGTCCCACGAACGGTAGACATCCACCAGCCACAGCTTTGGCCGCTCCGGAGCAGATTGCATGCGGCGGAACAACTCCGGCAGGTATGAAAAATGAAAAATGGTGTGGCCGGTACAAAGTACGGCCATCCTCGATTTCACCCTGGAGGAAAAACGATGGCCGAGAGAGGCAGCGAGGTCGTCGAGAAAAATGTCCGAGCCATCACAATGGACAAATTCAATGGTAACCGGACCCTCGGCAGTTCCCGCCTTGATCACATTCGATTTGGCTTGATCGACTTCCGAAGCAGAAAAGTCCAATCCAACGAGACTTAGACCGCCGAAAGACAGAGCCGCCAGGTCCTTGCTGAACTTGTCACGTAGCGAGACAAGTATTTCACCGGTTCCGCAGCCCAGATCGACAATGGTGTCTATCTCGCCATTTCTGACAAAGGGGGCAAGCAAATCATAGATATTCTGGGCCGCCCTCTCCTGGCGACTGTCGAAATCCGGAAGAATCGCCGATCGCCGGCCGACAAACTCCGCATACTCTTCGTGACTTCCCATTTCGACCTCAGATCCGGTGGATTGCGATTTCCGCGCCGTCGAAAAGAGCGCGCTCATCGGCGATGCCCGTTGCTGGTAGCGCAAGGTTGATGACGCATGATACACCGGTCCCAAAGAGCCGCTTCGGCAATTCCGACCCTGGCTCGACATACTCCTTGCAAACGGCGGGATAGAGATTGATGAACGTATCGCATTTGACCAGCGAGAACGTTTGATAGATCAGCTCTGCGACCTCGCTCGAGCAATCGGCATCCTTTGACGAGCAATAGACCTCTCTCTTCCGGCCCATCACATCGAGCAAATTGCAGGTCGCGCCGTCATCGCCCAAATTCAACTCGACATCGCTCGGAAGCGCGTGCTGCTTGATCAGGCGCTTAACACGCCGGTTATATTGATTGCGCAGCGACCGCTCGCTGAAATATGGCTGCGATGCCGAAAACCCTGACGGCCCCTTCGGCGTGAGCAGTTTTATACCTTCATTCTGCGCGGAACGGGCTTCATCGATGAAAGACGCCGGAAGATTGGCAAAATCCTCATAGAACTTCCTGCGATCCGCACCCGATGGAACGTATTGCCAATCGTTCACGATAGTCAGCATGTAGCGTGCGGCATCTGGAAGCGACTCCGCAATCCCGCATGCCAGCCTCCAGCTCAGTAGCGGAAATTCCGCTAACACTTCGCGAATGCCGTCGTAGCGGGGCGAAGACATCTCCGATGCTATGCATGGAATCAGCCTGCGCTCTTCCTCATCATAATGAAGTAGAAAATGACCGGCATGGATCGCCACAACCCGGCTTCCCGATGTCTCTCGCTTGATACTTTCGATCAACGCATGCCGGTCGTTTGGAAACTGTCGATCGACAATCACTTGGCCGGCCTCTTGTAGATTTCTTCGCGAATATCACGAACGAACGGGCCAAGCGAGTAGAGAACCGCGATCCCACATCCGATCGCAATGACCGGGAATACAAAGGCGAAAACCAGGGTCACGAGAGCGCTCCTTGTTTCTGGGCAGCCAGCCGGAGCCCGGCCATTTGGCCGACAAAATAGCCCGCGGCGGATGCAGACAGGCCGATCAGGATGGCCGGGATACCATACGGCTCATGAAGAAAGGTTTGCCAGACGATGGACGACCCCCCGCCGGCCAGAATCGACAAGCAGCCCGCGGCCGGCTTCGTGCGCTCAATGTACAGGCCGAGCACGAGCGGTAACAGGATCGTTGGTGCCCAGATCGAATACAGAACCAGCAGGCCATCAATGATGGACGGGGCAAATTGGGCTGCGTACACCGCCAACGCGGCGAATACCAATGTCGAAATTTTTGCCAGTAGAAGTGTCGTTCGCTCGGATGGCGAATGAACGACACCGACAATATCGCGAACAAAAGCAACCGCGCTCGAATTGAGCACCGACTCCTGGCTCGCCATGACGATTGCGATCACGGCGGCGAGCAACAACCCGAATAGGCCCGTGGGTAGCACTTTTTGGGCTATCGTGACGAATACATCGTCGCCAGACGTGTCTGCCGGCAGCAGGCCATGGGCGACCACACCCAACAGCGCTACCATCGCAAGCCAGACCACACAGAACAGGCCAGCAGCCACAAACCCTTGTTTAGAAGCAATTTCGGTTTTCGCCCCGAGTGCCCGGTTTGCGTAGGGCGGTATAAGCGCCTCACCCACCATGAAGGACAGCACGATTCCAAAAATCTGCCACCCGTTCATGCCCTGAAGGCCTTGTTGGGTCAGTTCATGCGCACGCTCGGCAATGCTTGACAGGGAGTCCGGCGTTTTCACGATCGCCAGCAAAAGCAAGATCGAAACTGCAATGCTCTTGAGAGAGAATTGCAGTCCCTCCGTCGCAATCGTTGCCCGGACGCCTCCACTGAACGTAACAAGCGCGGTAACTCCGGTTACGATGACGAGGCTAATCCCCAACGGCCAGCCTGTTATCGCATGGAGTATCGAGCCTCCGACCTTGCCCATCACCGCAGCAAACCCGATGCAGAGACCAACGGACACAATGCCGGTCAGCAGTTGAGCTATTACCCCATATTTCTTGCGCATGACGTCGCCGAGCGAACTGCAATCCCGCTGCCGGGAAAGTCTCGGTGCCAGGAAAAGGCCTGCGACGACGACCTGAACGGCATAGGCGAGGACCAAATAATAAAACAGATAGCCGGTGGCCCAACCCTTCGCCGTAAAACCCACGGAAAAGCCTGGCCCGATGATGGTCGCTGCCATGCTCGCGAAAACCATCATCGCCGGCACGGAGTGCTTTCCGACAGCGAATTCCTCAAACGTCTTTGTCCGCCGGGTTAGGTAACCGAAGTACAAAAGAAAAGCGAAATACAAGACGATTACGATGACGTCTAGAAAGGACAGGGCCATTTAATTACTCTGTGTTTCAGCTCGTTATCGATGAACTAGAGCAGACAAATTCAGGTCAGCGCTTGACCCTTTTCGAAGGATCGAAGTGCTAACAATCCATGCGCGACTGTACCGCCAGCGCGAACCGCGGCGCCCACGAATACCGTCTCTGAGATCTCTTCCTTGCTTGCACCAGCTTGCTTCGCCCGTACCGAATGATTCTCGATGCAGAGAGGACACTGCGTCGTCAAAGCAACGGCGAGTGCGATCAGTTCGCGGTATTTGGATGGAATCAAACCGTCACTCCGCTGTGCCGCGGAGTGGAACGCGTCGAACGCTTCGAACTCAGTTCTTGCGTTCTCTTGGAGCTTCGACAGATAGGAAAAATCGGAAACATCGAGTCCGGACATAATTAAATCTCCTAGCATTCCCGGTTTGAGGGATCGTTGTTTCAAGACGATCGATTGAGCGATCAGTTGATTTGGATCTGACGAGCCTCGGAATTCTTCCGCGGAAGCTTTAGCGTCGCGCCGTAGACTTTCGCAACACTTTCAATTGAAAATTCTATCTCGCGAGCCGTTGAGAGTTTGCTGAGGCTGAAGCGTATCGAGGAGTTCGCCCGGTCGGCCCCATAGCCCATGGCCCTGAGAACGTGGGACGGCTCGCCTCCGGTACTGCAGGCCGCGCCTGCCGAAACATAGACACCATAGCGACTGAGACCGGCGACGAGTTCTGCGGCATCGCGCTGAGGCAGATAGATATTGCTAGTATTGGCCGCGCGCCGAGATCCGATACCATTGACTTCCGACCCTGGTACCGCTGCGAGAATGCCTTGCTCCAACCGATCTCTCAGTTTCGCAATCCTTGGCAAATCATCCTGCCAGCCACACAGCGCTTTCACCGCAGCTTCCGCGCCGACAATTCCGAGAAGATTTTCGGTCCCACCACGAAGTCCGAATTCCTGGTGCCCGAGAACAAGACTCTTCCGCGGCGCGTCGGGCCGCACATAAAGTATCCCTACCCCTTTCGGCCCGTGAAACTTGTGAGGAGACACACTGAGGTAGTCGCAACCCAGTTCGGCAATATCGACAGTGACCCTTCCTACCGCCTGGGCGGCATCAATGTGCAGCAGAGCGCCATGTCGCCGGCACAATGCGGCGAGCGGGGGCACATCTAACACCACCCCCGTCTCGTTGTTCACTAGCGTTAACGAAACGAGCGTTTTCTGCTTGGAAAGCTCGCTCGCCAGTCCATCGAGCAAAGGCTCTCCAGTCCTCGAAACCGGAATGTCTATTCGAACCAATCCAGACGCTTCAAACTCCCCCGCCGCATCGAGCACCGCAGTATGCTCACTTGTGCCTACAGCAATCTGTCGCACCGCATCGCCGCCGGATTTGAAAGCCAACGTAATCGCCTCGGTCGCGCTCGACGTAAACAACACATCGGACGGCTGCTTCGCGCCAAGAAACACCGATATCGTTCGGCGAGCGTCTTCCAGAACGCGCCTCGAGATAGTTCCAAGCCTATGCTTGCTTGAAGGGTTTGCGAAATATTGGTCGAGCGCAGCCACCATCGCTTCCCTGACATCAGGCAGCAACGGTGTCGTGGCGTTGTTATCGAGATAAGCTTCGTTCGTGGCTGACATAGATTTCATCCGGAAATGCGTTAGCCGTTCATTGAACCCGGACTTTGTGTGCAGCTAAAGAACTCGTCGGGTCTCAAATTCGACGTTTCTCGATTTGCTCCGCACAAAGGCTGTTGCCCTAGGTTCGGTATATGCATTTCGCGCTGCTTTCTTCTTACCCGACGCGAAGTAACCGCGTGCAAGGATCTATCGCCGCAAAATGCGGTGATCCCCTGCCTGAGCAATAGGTGTGCCAGCTGGATAGCCGCGGCACAACGTTGAAATAGCTGATGTTTTTGCGTGTTGGCGCCCAGCTTCATGTTAGGCTTTGTCGGCTTTCTGTTAGGGCCGGGCAGGAAATGTTAGCCAGGGCTAACAGGGTCTGCGGCGTGCTCTCTCTCCGACATTTCCGGCTGGCGAGCTGGCGTTCTTTATCCCTTGGCGGTGGTGGCCGCGATTCCGGCGTGGCGACCCCGTACCTCGACAGCGGCCGCAGCGTCGGTCGCACCAGCCGCTGCACCAACCAGGCGGCCCGAGCAGGTCGAGATGCGCTCTACGCCGTGCTCTCTCTCCCGAATTTTCGGCTGCCGCGATCGTGGACTTTATCCCTTAGCGCGGCCGCGCGCCGAACGACACCCGCTGCTCTACGCCGTGCTCTCTCTCCCGAATTTTCGGCTGCCGCGATCGTGGACTTTATCCCTTAGCGCGGCCGCGCGCCGAACGACACCCGCCGCGGCGCCGGCGGCGAACGATGGAGCTCGGGCGCTGGACAACGATCAGCTACGGGGTCATCGACAACAGATCGAAAAATCTCCAGCACTGACAGTGGGGCGCTTGACCTCGCTCGCGCAACGCTGCGTTCGGAAAGATCAGCAGAATTTGGCCGAGTTAACCACTTGCGTTGTCCGCCTCGCGCGCGCGAGGCGGACACGCCTATTCAGCGACGTCGGTCAGCAGGCCGACCCGCGTTCGACTTTCACGTCAGGAATGTCGGGCAAGCGGTGGAGCGATTGCCGAGTCCGAATCGCTGAAATTCACTGAATATGAAAACAAAATCATTGCATTGCTTGAGCGCCTGAGGGACATTCGGGAAGCGTTCTACCACTACGACACCAATTCACGAACCGTTTCATCGTTTGAAACTCAAATTCTGTCACTTGGCACACTCTTTGATCGCTTTGTACAGGTTCAGAATGCGGCGTTGCAATCCGTTCTGGACAAAATAAGCGAAGACGTGGGTACGTTTTACAAAGCACTTCATCCCGGTGAGACCGTTGATAAGGTGCGGCTGCGAATGGTAGGCGAAGAAGGAATTGAGTTCGAATATTATTTTCACGGCAAACCGACCCATCCGCCATTTAAATATCTCAGTGAGTCGCATCTGAACAGTTTGGGCGTTGTCCTTTTTTTAGCGTCTGCAAAGCTCTTTAATTGCGCGAGCGAATTCTTAGTTCTCGATGACATAGTGACGAGCTTTGATGGTAATCACAGGAGGCGATTGTTGCGGCTACTCAAGGATAATTTTGCCGATTGGCAAATCATTTTACTCACCCATGAAGCATTTTGGTTCGACATGATAAAGAAGGAACTTTTGCCACAAGGATGGATTGCGCGGGATCTGGTGTGCGATAATGATAACGGGATACAGATAGAGCCAAGCGCCAAAGACATAAAGACCTTGATTGTAACGAAGCGGCAAAAGTACGATGTGTCGAATGATTTGCGAAAAATGCTGGAAGCGACCTTAAAGGAGATTTGTTTTAATTGCGACGTGAAGTTGGCATTTCGATACAACGATCAAAACGAACGTCGCATGAGCGGTGAATTGCTTAGCGAATTGCGCTCAACAGTCAATCGGAAGTGCGCCGAGCTAAAGGGCGCTGCGATATTTTCTCAACTGGAAGGATCGAACTTGATTGCGACGGTCGGTTCCCACGACAACGTCGAAGCTATTACGGGCGGAGATATTGATGTCTCGCTAAGCGATATTGAAACTTTGGCAACACTCTTTTCATGTGCAAGGTGTGGACGATATGTCGAGGCAAAGAATGTCTTGCCGGGCAAGCAGAAGATTACGTGCAAATGTGGAGGCAAGGAACTTGATTGGAAATGACAGCGTGATCAGCGGGGAGCAATGCGTAGGGAGGCGCCGACGTGGCTTGCGTCGCAACAGGTGCTGCAGGTACACGAAGCTCTAGAATTAGTCAGTGAATCCATAAACAATCTGGGGCTGGTGCCAGAAAGCATCGTTGGCATTTGAACTCTCTAGGCAGCTTGTGGAACGCTTGAAGTCAAATTGAGATTGATGCTGCGAATGGCGAAAAATACCGGTAATTCTCCGCAGGAGTTTGGAAAAAGGTGCTGCGCACGCTGCCGTCCGTCGCAAGTCTAGCCCAGCGCCAAGCTGGCGCAGAAAATTCCGTTACTTTAAACACTCCGTAACGGCCTTATCGAGCGTATCAACGTAGATAGGCGTCGGTGATCCGCTCTTCATCTTCCAAACGGTGTAGCCGCCTTTGATAGCTTTGCCACGCAACTCTGATTGCTTACCCTCGCTGATAAACCGTACTTGAACTTTTGTTTTCCCATCCTCCTTGATGTCAAAAAGTTTCCGAGCCACGGCGTCGGAAAGCAGGTGTCCGCCCTTGGTGTCCAGACAGAAAATGTTACCTTTTTTCCAGACGATAAAATCAGGGTAGAAGGAGGAGGTATCGCCTTCCGACAGCAACGGGATATAGAAGCCGCCGCCGGATGGATTACGGTGCCACGGGAGCCCCACTCCATCGAGTGCTTTCGCAAACGGCAGCTCAAATTTGTTGAAACCAGTGTACCTCTCATACAAGCTGTTAGTGAAAGCAGTCGCGTTTTTCGGGACCCGCAAAGTGCCGAATTTAAACGGCTTACTGCTCTCGTAAACCAAGTCAGAATGCTGATAGAAGGCTTCAACGATCTCTTGCGCCAACTTCTCCGTTAGTTTATCCGCCTTGCTTTGCACCTGAACCCGCACGTCAAATTTTACGTCCTTCAAGTCCACGACTGCTAACGCGCGCGACGAACGTGATTTAATTGCAGTGTTGATTAGCCAACGAAGACGGATGGGGTTAGTGTGACCATCGATCTTCCATTCGACATCTCCAACATCTTTTCCAAGCTCTTCGAGCTTTACAACCTGAGTTGTGGTGTGCGCCTCTCCGACGGTGTTCAGGTCGCCTTCAGCAAAAGTGGGAAAATCGTCGATGATTTCCACAATACGTTCACGAGCAGCTTCAGAATTCACAAAAATGTGGTGTAATTCTACGCTGACATCCTCCTTTGGCTGCAAGTCATCCGCGCCACCACCCGCTCCACCAAAATTATGAGTAATCTCAATCGGCGCACCTTCCGATTGCAATTTTGCCTTCACCTTTTGAATGGCGTCAGTGAAGACACTCTGCCTATCAACGCGAAGAAAGAAATGGGCACTATTGAGTAACGGATTTTCGTAGTGCATCGCTCCGTATTGTCGCAGCACTCTGCCAATTATCTGCTCTACCTGAATGGAGGAGCCCATGCTCTTGTCGATGTAAGCCAGATAGCACGCGGGATCGTCCCAACCTTCTTGTAAGGAAAGATTGAAAATAATGTGCTGATAGTCGCCATTGCTGAAATCATCGAAGTCGTTTTCGCCCTTCGAGAACAGGTTTACTTCGTCCGGTTTGTTCCCTTCGACAAAAGTCAGGTTCGCGTAGATCGCGATATCCTTGGGCGATACACCTTTCTCTTCGACGAGATACCGCCAGATACGAATTGGCGGCGCCTTGCGGTGCTCAAAGGGCTTGTGGGCATCGTCCTTCTCACCATCATCTGCGATATTCGTCTTACACACGTAAATAGCTTTCGGCTTGAAGTTCAACCCGCGGTCAGCAATCTCACCGTCGAGGACGTGCATGCGCTCGATAAGATCATCTAGGCACCGTTCCATCGTAGCGGTGGTGCCATCGAACTGGATCGCCTTCTTAACCAGTTGGGCTTCGACCACCTTGTCGCTGCTGACTACAGTCGTGATGAAACGCTCGGGCTCAGGTTTGCCGTGTCCATCGCTCGCCTTGAGCGCTGCAAAGGGCGTGGGATCATCGACCTCCTCAACCCAAAGCTTGATCGGCTGAATAACTGACCTTTGGAAATTGGAAGGTAGCTTCAGCGTGGCGCTCGCCAGCAAATAAGCGTCCGGCTCAAGTTCGGCTAACAACTCGGTTTGCTGATCCGAGAGGTTATGACCTTCGTCGTAGACGACGAGCAATTGGCGACGTTTAGTGTCATGTTTTCGTTCGATCAAGCGTTCCCACGGGGATTGATTACTGGCGGCCTGTTCGGCATCCAATCCGGATTACTGCCTTGGACGGAAGCCGAGCTTCGTGACGCAATTCTGAAGAGCTTTCTCGGCGCGAGAGAACTTCTTCCAGATTCGGGGGTTTTGCTGCGGTCTGGCCTCTCTATGCTGACGACAGTTCGCCGTCAGTTGCCGAAGGTTTCTACACCCCTGAAGAAGTGCGATAAGAATCGCGATTATAAGAAGCTTATCGGGTACAGATTCTCAACGGCTGAAGAGAACCGGTATCGCTTTAGGTACGAACATTACTGCCGCATGTTCGTAAGCGGCGAGCAACGCCACCAAATCACGGACCGTCTGATCGAAAAAAACCATATTACTTTGGCGACACCGAAAAAGGGCACCGAGCGCAAGCCGCAAGAGCAATTTATCTGGCCCGATGGCTCGCGACCCCGCTCTATCGAGCTCGTCTTCAAGAAGAAAAGGCCGAGCCCGGATCCAAACGGCCCACATCTCAAAAAACGCAAGTAAGCGGAAAACCGCAAAACCGATACTGCCGTCATTGGTGCCAACGCCCCCTTTGGCGGCAGCATCTGTGGACAAAGGCCATGAGGCACACAGTCCTTCCACCGCGTGAGGAAATCGCGCCCGACACGCCTCTCCGGCTGCGCCTAGCAGCTGCACTCGCGTTTCCGGACGGCTCGACGTCGGGGCACTAGGGCGATTTGATATGACGCGCTCGACCGCCCTTTCCGCCGTCCGGCCAATCCCGCGCCGCGGCCTTTCGCGCGTTGAGGCCGCGGCGTACCTTGGAATTTCACCGTCGAAATTCGATGAATTGCGCAAGGCCGGACGGATCGGTCCCGCCAAAATCCTCGACGGCCGCAAGCTGTTTGCCATTGAGGCGCTTGACGAATTCTTCGATGCGCTTCCCGACGAAAACCATGAGGCGGCCGAAGACTGGACGG
>Ga0187884_10001721_pt1 | contig 19325 bp, 17 predicted proteins | sample June2016WEW_20_4_FD_132983 | JGI IMG/M metagenome (GOLD analysis project Ga0187884, IMG submission 132983) | Peatland microbial communities from SPRUCE experiment site at the Marcell Experimental Forest, Minnesota, USA - June2016WEW_20_40 | ecosystem: Environmental > Terrestrial > Soil >...
CGCGGCTCTATGAAATGGAGCTGGAGAAGCAGCAGGCGGCGCTGGGCGCGGAGCGGCGCAGCATGGTGGGCTCGGGCGACCGCAGCGAGAAGATCCGCACTTACAACTTTCCGCAGAACCGCGTCACCGATCACCGCATTGGCCTGACGCTGCACCAGCTCAACTTCGTGATGGAAGGCAAGCTGGACGAAATCATCAACGCGCTGACCACCTATTACCAGAGCCACTCGAGCGGTCCCGGCAGCGCCGCGGCGGACTGAAGAGCGCGGGCGGCGCGAGGCTCCATGACTTGGTGGGGCAGGCTTTAGCCTGTCAACGCCCGCTTGCGGGCGCGGAAGGGTGCAACATCATGCGGGCGGGAAACCAAGAGGCTCCATGACCGTCCAAACGGCAATCCTGCAGGGCACACGCCTGCTGGAGGATGGCGGCGTCGCCGTGCCGCGGCTGACGGCTGAGGTGCTGCTGGCGCACGCGCTTTGCCGCGACCGGGCCTGGCTGTTCGCCCACGGTGAGCAAGAGCTAGTGGAGTTGGAATGGCTGCACTACGGGCGTTATCTGCACCAGCGACTCCAGGGCATGCCCACTCAATACATCACCAAACGCCAGGAGTTCTACGGCCGCGAGTTTCGCGTGACACCCGACGTGCTGATTCCCCGCCCCGAAACCGAGCATGTGGTCGAGGTGGCGCTGCGGCATTTGGGCCGACAGGCGGAAGATTCGGATCGATTGAGTGACCGCTCCCTGACGGGGTGCCCTCAGGGCCCGGCTCCGGCCCGCATTCTCGATATCGGCACGGGCTCGGGCGCATTGGCCGTGACCCTCGCGATCGAGACCGGCGCGGAAACCTGGGCCACGGAAATCTCGCCGTCGGCGGCCTCTGTCGCCGCGCGGAATGCCCTCGCGTTGGGTGCGCGCGTTCACATTGTGGTGGGCGATGTGGCTGAGGCCATCGCCGCGGGCAGCATGAGCCTGATCGTGGCGAACCCGCCGTACGTGCCCCTCAACCAGCGCGATGGCTTGCAGCGTGAGGTCCGCGATTTCGAGCCGCACGCCGCGCTCTTCGCCGGCCCCACCGGGTTTGAGATTTACGGCCGCATCGTGGCGGACGCGCCTCGTGTGCTGCGCCCCGGCGGCTGGCTCATCATGGAGCTGGGCTTCGGCTGCGAGCCGCAAGTGCGCGAGTTGCTCGATGGCTGGCGGGAGATCGAAGTCACCCCGGACCTAGCTGGAATTCCGCGCGTGATTGCGGCCCGGGCCGCGGAGTAATCGAGCATTTATCCCAGCCATACCAGGACGCCCAGACCCCGGGCTTCCTTTTCCGCCGCTCGCCGTGACGCGGGATACCGACGATCTTAGCGGTCCTGGTACCACTGTCTGCAACCGTTAATCCATTAACACCAGCGCACGTTTCGGTGTATACTCAACCAAGACTTAAACCAGAGAGAGGGGATTTCCTGGGTATGTTCCGATCGTTGACGGCTGCCGCCGTTGCAGGCCTTTGCCTCGTTCCGCAGGTGTTTTCTCAGACACCCGCCAAAGTAGATTTCGCACGAGACGTGCAGCCGATTTTCCGGCAGAACTGCGTCGGCTGCCACGGACCCACTGTACAGAACAACGGGCTGCGCGTCGACCGCAGAAGCTCCGTGATGAAGCCAGGCTCGCGGCGCGTGATGCCGGGCAGCCTCGAGAACAGCTTTCTATATCACCGGTTGGTTGGTTCCGAGTTTGGTTTGCAGATGCCGCCCACGGGCGCGCTTCACGCGGAGCAGATTCAGATCATCAAAGCGTGGATCGAACAGGGCGCCGAATGGCCGGACTCTTTGGCGAACGAGGTCGAGTTACCGCCGCTCGATCCGAAGGCGATTTCGATGGTGGAGACGCTGCGCGCGGCCGACCGGCAGGCGTTCAACAAGATGGTGGCGGAGGACCCCAAGCTTCTGAACGCGCGCGGGCCGGAGGGTTCGACGCCGTTCATGTACGCCGTGCTGTATACCGACGCGGCGGCGCTGGAGTGGCTGATCCGGCAGGGCGCCGACCCGAACAAGCGGAATGACGCCGGGGCGACCGCGTTAATGTGGGCCGCGCTCGATCTGGAGAAAACTCGAGTTTTGGTGGCTCATGGCGCGGACGTGAATGCGCGGTCGGACGATGCACGGACGCCGCTGATGGTTGCGGCCGGCCGGCCCGGCGGCGCGCCGATCGTGAAACTGCTATTGGCCCACGGCGCGAATCCCAATCCCACGTCGAATCCCAGCGCGGAGTCTTCACCGTTGCTGGAAGCTTCGCTGGCCGGCGACGCGGAAATCATGCAGGCGCTGCTCGACCATGGCGCCGATCTCAAAGATATCGCGGGATTTGCGCTCGCGAACGCGGCGGGAGCGGATTGCACGAAGTGCATAGATCTGTTAGTGGCCCGCAATCTGGATGCGATGCAGTACACCATCGCGCTGCAAATCGTGGCGGTTCTCGATGATCCAAATCTGGTCCGGCTTCTGCTCGAGCACGGCGCCGACGTCAACGCTCCTGATCCCACGGGCCGGACGGCGCTGATGTACGCCGCGGTGTCTGACCTGCTGCCGGTAGAGCAGATCAAGATGCTGATCGAGAAGAAAGCCGGCGTCAACGCCAAAAGCCAGCATCCGCGATCCGGCGATACGGGGCTCACGGCACTGGATCTGGCGAAGCTTCACGGCGACACGCCGGTGGTCGACCTTCTGCTGAAATCCGGGGCCACGAGCGGGGTTCCGGCGGTATCGATACAACCGGCATCCATGCGGCGCGGCAACACCATCCAGACCGCGGTGCTCAGCAGCCTGCCACTCTTGCAGCGCACCGACGCGAGCTTTGTGCCGAAAGCGGGATGCTTTTCGTGCCACAATCAGAGCCTGGCAGCTATGGCTGTCGCGCTGGCGCGGAAAAGCGCCTTCCCGGTGGACGAGCGGACGTCGGCCCGGCAAGTGAAGGTCAATGCGGGAGCGCTCGCGGGGAGCCGCGACCTTCTGCATCAGGGCTTCTTCCTCCCGGGGCTCAACGTCAGCCCCGTGATCCTGGCCTATGTTCTCCTGGGGCTGGACGCGGAAGGATACAAACCCGATCTCAGCACGGATGCGGTTGCCATGTTCATCCAGACGCACCAAATGGCGGATGGCCACTGGGCCTTCGGTCCCGGAGCGAGGCCCCCGCTGTGCGCCGACGCGCTCGGGCAGACCGTGCTTTCCATGCGCGGTCTGCAACTGTATACCCCGCGAGTGGACCAAGCGGCGTACGCGAAATCGATTCAGCTCGCGGCGACCTGGATCAGCGGGTTCCGGCCGAGGACCAATTACGACCTCGCCTGGCGGCTACAGGGCCTGGTCTGGGGCGGCAGGAGCAGAGACGCCATCCTGGCGGCCCGGCGCGAGCTGCTGGCGGCGCAGCGCTCCGACGGCGGGTGGCCCGATATCCCTTCGATGGAGAGCGGCGCCTTCACTACCGGCCTGGCGATGATCGCGCTGCAAAGTTCCGGCCTGCCGGTTTCCGACCCGGCTTACCAGCGGGGCGTGCAGTACCTGCTGAGCACGCAACTGGAGGATGGGTCGTGGCACGTGCGCTCGCGCGCCGCGGGATTCCAACCGTATTTCGATAACGGGTTCCCGCATGGCGTAGACCAGTGGATCTCAGCCGCGAGCACCAGCCTGGCGACGATTGCCCTGACCCTGGCGACGCCGCCCGGAGGCACCCACGCCGCTAAAGTTGCTCTGGCGCAGCGGTAATCGAGCCGGCAAACGAGGTTGTGCATGCCGCTTACACGAGCTGAGCACGAAACCGGAATTGGGAAGGAAATTGCGCGCGCCGGGCGGATGAAGCTGGAGTCCAAAACTTCGAAAGGAGCCGAAATGTCAGAGAGCACTCACAGGGTTTCCCGCTGGCAGCGCTTGTTGTTCGTCTGCCTTACCGCCTTCTTTCACGAAGCCCCTGCCGGTCGCAAGGACTAACCATCGACACCTCGGCTGGAATCGCGATCGCCGGCGGCAACATCTACATCGCGGATGGAGACAATGAGCGCAGAGATCGTGACAGACGCGTCTCGTGTGCTGCGCCCCGGCGGCTGGCTCATCATGGAGCTGGGCGTCTGCGAAGCCGCTGCACAGTTCAGGCTTCCATGTTTGCTCTGTTTGCCCGCCGGGCACGCTATACTGTACCAAATGAAGATAATCGGACGTGAAATACCGTGTTCTCGGGATCTGCCGGAGCAGCCGGGAACGGCGATGATGATCCGCCGCCTTGCGGGAGTGACGTTGGCCGCTCTGGCATTGGGCGTCGCTCTGGCCGGTGGACAGGTCAAGCCCCGGTTGCTGGTCGAGCTGCCGGCTTACGCAGTGACACCCGACGGCATGGCAATCGCGCCCGACGGCGACCTGGTGGTAGCCTGTCCCAACTTCGCCAGCTATGCCAAAGGAGCGGCCACGCCTTCGGTTCCGGGGTGCTTCGTCAAGATTGGCAAGGATGGCAGGGTCCGCAAGTGGTTCGACAGCCCCGTCCTTGCCGAAACCGGCCGGTCGTGTCCGATGGGGATCGAGTTCGGGCCCGAGGGCGAACTATACGCAGTCGACAATCAGAACTGGGGGACGGGCAACGGACCCAATGGCGAGGTCAATCAGGGCCGCATTCTCCGGTTGAAGATTGCGGGTGGCAAGCTGGCCGGGACCACCGTCGTGGCCAAAGGTATCAGCCACCCGAACGGGCTCCGCTATCACCAGGGACAGATCTACGTGACGGTCTCGAAACTGCCGAAGATCAAACGCCCCGACGGGCTGATGGTCAGCGCCGTGTACCGCTTCCCGGCGGATGGCCGCGAAATCCAGGTAAGCGACACCCTGGCCGACCCCAACCTGCTGGTTACGTTTGTCACCGAAAACCGTTATGCGCAATATGGCGCCGATGGCATCGTGTTCGACAGCAAGGGGCGCCTCTACGTGGGCAATTTCGGCGATGGCAAGATCCACCGGATCGTTCTGGACGCAAATGGCAAGGTCTCCGAAAACACGATCTTCGCCAGGACCGATCATGACTACTCGCTCGACCCCGCTGTCCCGGGCTTCCTGGCCAAGGCGGTCAAGGCCAAGATGCGCTCGACCGACGGCATCTGCGTGGACAAGGCTGACAATCTGTATGTGGCCGATTTCTCGAACAACGCGATCGCCAAGGTGACTCCGGCCGGCATGATTTCCGTGCTGGCGCAGAACGGAGATACGGGCGGCCGGAACGGCGACCTGAACGAACCGGGTGAGCCTGTCGTGTGGCAAGGCCGGCTGGTGATATCCAATTTCGATGCCGTCATCGAACCCGACAAGGTCAACCAGCACCACGAATCGCCGGCCACGATGTCCGTGCTGGAATTGGGAGAGGCCAAGTGAGGCTGCTGGCAACCGCAATTGGCGGGGCCATCTGTGGGGCGCTGTGCTTCGGCATCTGGCCGGAAATGTGGAAGACTTACGGCATCATGGGCGGCTGGCTCACCGCCGCGATCGTGATTAGCATCTGCTGGTACATGAACCACTGGCTGGGCATCATCTGGAACCAGCCGGGCCGCATCTGGGTGGACCAGGGCTGGGCCGTTTCCGCGGCTGGCATCTCGTGGGCCATGGTCCGCTTCAACGCCCAGCTTCGCTACGCGGTGCCTGCGGTGCTCTGTTGCCTGGCGGGAGGCGTACTGGCCGGCGTCGCCGCGGCCCAGGTGAAGAAGCGCCATCCCGGATTTCAGCGGGCTAACAAGGAGGCCGCCGATGTTTGAGTGGGCCGCGCATTACATCGACTGGCTCGGCATGTCGCCGGTCAGCGTGGTGACCACCGTGTTCGGAGCCTTCTCGGTGACCTTCGTGGTCATCATCTGCTGGAGCAGGTTGGTCGAAGACTTCGGCCCCATCGGCGGCATGATGGCCGCCGGCATCATCGTCGGCACGTTCTGGGTGATGAACCACAAGCTGCCGGGCTTCGGCCTCCATCCCGAAGGCATTCCGCATCCCGATGGCGGCACAAAGCAGTTCGGCTTGATCTACCAGGGATTCCGGGGCGCGGCGCCATGGGTGGACATGGGAACCGCCATCGGAGCAGGCATGTGGGTTTGCGGGCTGTGCGAGATCCCCAAGGGCGGCAAGGTGTCGATGGCCGCGGAGTCCGTGCCGCGGGTGGCCGCCGCGCTTCTCGGTGGCGCGCTGGGCGGCGCCATCACGGGCCTCGTCGGTTGGACCGGAGCCAACCTGTTCGGCTATCGCTGAGGAGCCATGGCAAGCTACCTGCTGGCGCACGATCTGGGAACCAGCGGCAATAAGGCCACGCTGTACACATGCGAGGGAGCTCTGGTCGCCAGCCGCACCTGTCCTTACGACACGCACTACTTCAACGGCAACTGGGCGGAGCAGGACCCGCGGGACTGGTGGCGATCCATCTGCCTCTCAACCCAACAACTGCTGCGCGAGGCGGGGGCCCTCGCCTCCGATGTAGCCGTGGTGGCTTTGAGCGGGCAGATGATGGGCTGCACGCCGGTGGACCGCGACGGCGCCGCGCTCCGCCCCTCGATCCTCTATTGTGACCAGCGGGCTACCGCCGAGACGCAACAGATCCTTTCCCGGATCGACCCGGCAAGCTTCTACCGCATCGTGGGCCATCGCGCCAGCGCCTCCTACTCGCTCGAGAAGCTGATGTGGGTTCGCGATCATGAACCCGAGATCTACGCGCGCACCTCGAAGACGCTGTGCGCCAAAGACTACATCAACTGCCGGCTGACCGGACGAATGGCCACCGACTATTCCGACGCCTCGGGCACGAATGCCTTCGACCTGAAAACGTTCCGCTGGTCGGAGAAGATCGTCGCGTTGGCCGGCCTGGACGGCGAGAAGTTTCCCGAACCCATGGAATCCACTGCCATCCTGGGCACCGTCACGCGGCAGGCAGCCAGCGAGACCGGCCTCAAGGAAGGCACGCCGGTGGCCGTTGGAGGTGGCGACGGCAGTTGCGCGGGAGTCGGCGTGGGCTCGATACACCCCGGTGCCGCGTACAACTACCTGGGCTCTTCGTCGTGGGTGGCGCTGACCGTGAAGGAGCCGATCGTCGATCCCCGGATGCGCACCATGAACTGGGCCCACTGCGTCCCCGGGTATCTGCATCCAAGCGGCACCATGCAGACCGCCGGCGCCAGCCACAACTGGCTCAAGAACACGCTGTGCCAGCCGGAGGTGGAGAAGGCCACATTCACGGGGGAGAGCCCCTACCGTTTGATCGACGAGGCCATAGCGGGGGTGCCCGCCGGCGCGAACGGAGTCCTGTTTCTGCCCTATATGCTGGGCGAGCGGACGCCGTGGTGGAATCCCAACGCGCGCGGCGCGTTCCTCGGCATGAACCTGGCCACGCAGCGGGCGGACATGCTGCGCGCGGTGCTGGAAGGCATCACCATGAACCTGGGGATCATCGTCAACATCTTTCGCGGCCACCTGCCCATCGACGCGATCACCGTGATTGGCGGCGGTGCGCGCAGCGAGGTGTGGCGGCAGATGATGGCGGACGTGTACGGCTGTCCGGTGCAATCGCTCAATTTCCTGGAAGAAGCCACGTCCATGGGAGCCGCCGTGATTGGCGGCGTGGCGGCGGGAGTGTTCCCCGATTTCGACGTCATTCACCGATTCGTGCGCGTGGACCGCACGGCCACTCCCCATCCCCGGAGCCAGGAGGTCTACCGCAAGCTGATGCCGGTTTTCGAACACGCGTACCTTTCGCTGGTGGATGTTTATGACGAATTGGCGGGGTTGACTCAATGAGAGCCGTAGCGGTTACCGAGCCAGGCCAAGTGCGGATCATCGAGTTGGACAAGCCCGAGACCGGCCCGTACCAGGCGCTGGTGCGGACCGAGGCTGCTTGTCTCTGCAACGCCACCGACCGGAAGCTGGTCGCCGGTCATTTCCCCGGCGTGGATCGCTACCCGCTGGTGCTGGGGCACGAATCGGCCGGCATCGTGGAGGCGGTGGGCGCCAAGGTGCGCAACTTCCAGGTCGGCCAGCGCGCCATTGGCGGTCTGGTCTTCGAGTTTCGCCCGGCGGGTTACTCGAGCGGTTGGGGCGGCTTCTGCGAATACACGCTGGTCAACGATCACGACGCCATGGCCGCCGATAGCGCGGCCGATGCCGCACATGGGTGGGCGGAAGTTTACGAAATCCAGCGCGCCGTTCCGCCGGACATACCGCTCGAGGCCGCCGTGTTGTTGTGCACGTGGCGCGAGGTGTACGGCGGATTCGGCGATTTTCACCTCGAGGCAGGCGGCGACGTCGTTATCTTCGGGGCCGGCCCCGTGGGATTGAGCTTCGTGAAACTCGGCAGGCTGCTGGGCCTCGGCTACATCGGCGTTGTAGATCCCGTGGAAGCGAAGCGGGCCTGGGCGCTCGGGATGGGCGCCGACGAGGCATTCGCGCCGGACAGCGCCCGCCTGGAGGAACTCACGCAGCGCCGCGGCAAGCCATTGGACGCGGTGATCGATGCGGTGGGGAGCGGGAAGATTATAAACGCCGGTTTGCGCCTGATCGGGATGGGAGGGGCCATCTGCGTCTACGGAGTAATTACCGAACCCGCTCTCACTCTCCACAAGCACCAGGGCCCTTACAATTTCAATCTCTACGTTCACCAGTGGCCGACCCGATCCCGAGAGCGCGCGGCCATGCCACCCCTCTGCAACTGGATCCGGAGCGGCCAGTTGCGGGCAGGCGATTTTATTACGCACGAGCTTCCATTGGAGAAAATCGGCGAAGCTCTGGCAGTTGTGGCGAGCGGCCAGAGCCTTAAAGTTCTGTTGCGGTATTAGGCAGGCATTGATGACCATGGATGAGTTGGCCGCGATCATCGACCATACGTTCCTGAAGGCCTTTGGCGTCCCCGGGGACATCGAACGGCTCTGCGAGGAGGCTGTCCACTACGGTTTCGCGATGGTGGCCATCAATCCAGCCGAGGTGGAAACGTGCGTCAAGCTGCTGGCCGGGACCAGGGTCGGCATCGGCGCCGCCATCGGGTTTCCGCTGGGCCAGAACACCGTGGAGACGAAAGCGTTCGAAACCCGCGACGCGATTGACAAAGGCGCAACCGAAATCGATGTGGTCATCAACGTTCGCGCCTTGCAGTCTGGGCGTCCGGACGTGGTGCGCCGCGAGATCGCCAACGTGGTGAGCGCATGTAAACCAAGGGGCGTCGTCACGAAGGTGATCCTCGAGACCTGCTATCTCACCAGCGGCGAAAAGGTCGCGGTCTGCCGCATGGCCAGTGAGGAGGGCGCCGATTTTGTGAAGACCTCGACCGGGTTCGGGCCGGCCGGGGCGACGGTGGAGGACGTGAGGCTGATGCGCGCCGCCGTGGGGCCCTCCACCAAGGTCAAGGCCGCGGGAGGCGTGCGCGATCTGGAGACCGCGCTGGCGATGGTCGAAGCCGGCGCTTCGCGCATCGGGACCTCGAACGGCGTGGCGATCGTGCGCCGCCTGGCTCAGCTCGTGAGCGGAGCAGCGGAACAGTTGTAGGTCATGGCGTCGGCGCTAAGTTGGAGACCCGATGGTATCCACGCCTTCACCCTCCACCTGGTCGCTGAGCCTCATGGTCATCGTCAGAGTCTCAAGATCCGGAATCGGGGGCTTTGTTTTTCCCATCGCATTTTGTAAACCCACGCTCAAGGCGATGTGATTGACCTGGACGGACGGGAAATCAGGATATAGGCCGTGAACCACATTGCGTCTGGGGGAAACAGAGCCTGAACCGCGTAGCTTTCCGCTGGACCTTTTCCGGCTGCCTTCCCTGATGGCGGCCACGCCGCGGCGGCTCAGTTCCGTCCCCGGTGACCGGCGCTTCGAGCCGAAACACGCTCGGCAAAGCGCGGCCTATCGTCCCCTGCTCAATCCCAGCGCGCGGATGCGCTTGTGGAGGTTGGTTCGCTCCATGCCTAGGGCGCGGGCGGCGCCGGAGACGTTCCAGTTGGTTTCTTCGAGCGCGCGCATGATGTGCTCGCGCTCGGCGGATTCTCTGGCTTCTTGAATGGTGGATTTGGCCGAGGTCTCGCGCAGCACGCGGACTTCGACGGGGATGGAATCCCGCGTCAGCCTCTCGCCGGCGGTGAGAATGGCCATGCGCTCCACCACGTTGCGCAGCTCGCGCGCGTTGCCCGGCCAGGCGTAGGCTTCCAGCACCGGAAAAACCGTATCGTCCATTTTCTTCGCGCGGAAGTTGTTACGCGCGCAGAATTCCTCCAGAAAGTACTCGGCCAGCAGGCGTATGTCGTGCGGCCGCTCGCGCAGCGAAGGTACCCGGATGGGCACGCCGTTGAGACGATAGAACAGGTCGTCGCGAAACTTCTCCTGCGCCATCAGGCCTCCCAGGTCGCGATTGGTGGCGGAAATCACGCGCACACTGACGCGGATGATCTGCTCGCCGCCCACGCGGTGGAATTCGCCTTCCTGCAACACGCGCAACAGCTTGGCTTGCGAAGCGCCGTGCAAATCGCCCACTTCATCGAGGAAAATGCTGCCGCCGTCGGCCAGCTCGAACTTGCCGCGCCGCGCGCCGGTGGCGCCGGTGAAGGAGCCTTTTTCGTGCCCGAACAGCTCGGTTTCGAGCAGCTCGGTGGGAATCGCCGCGCAGTTCACCTTGACGAACGGACCGCTCGAGAACGGGCTCAAGGCGTGGATATGCGCCGCCAGCAGTTCCTTGCCGGTGCCCGATTCGCCGATCAGCAGCACGCGCGCATCGGAACGGGCGGCGAGGGTGGCCTGCTCCAGGGCGCGCTGCCAGGACGGGCTGGAGCCGATCATCTTCGGGCTGCCCCCCACCAGTTCGCGCAGGCGCTCGTTCTCGCGCCGCAGGCTGGAGTGCTCGAGCGCGTTCTTGACCGCAACCAGCACGCGGTCGCGGCTGAGCGGCTTCTCCAGAAAATCGAACGCGCCGGCGCGGGTATCTTCCACGGCGTCGGCGATGGTGCCGTGCCCGGAAATCATGATGGCCGGCGCGGCGGCACCGTTCTGCCGCACCGCCTTCAGCAGCTCGATGCCGTTGCCATCGGGCAGTTTGATATCGAATAGATAGGCATCCGCCCGCTCCGCGTCCGGATGCCGGCGGAACTCAGCCGCCGACTTGCACACGCTTACGGCGTAACCCTCGCGCTCCAGAATCATGCGCAGCGAGCGGCCGATGTTCTCTTCGTCATCCACGATCAGCAAGCGTTTGGACGCCATTGTTCTCGAGCGGCAGCAGCACGCGGAAGCCCGCGCCGCCGAGTTCTCCTTTCACTGCGACAATGTCCCCGCCGGAAAGCAGCGCGCCTTTGCGCGCGATCGACAGCCCCAGCCCCATGCCGTGCTTCTTGAACGAAATGGTCGGTTGGAACAGCGAGGCCCGCGCCTGTTCGCTCAAGCCCGGCCCCGAATCGTGCACCTCAATCGCCACCTGTCCGTCCTCCGCCGCCGTCACGCCCAGGATGTGGCCGCCCGCGCCGGCGGCTTCCGCCGCATTCTCGAGCAGGTTGGTGAGGATGCCCTTCAGCAGGTCCTGGTCCGCCTTCACGAGCGGGACGTCCGCCGCCAGCCGGCAGTCGTAGGCCACTTCCGGATGCGCGGTCTTGAGCAGCGCCACGCGCTCTTCGACCAGCGAATTGACGTCCACCTCGCACGGCAGCACGGGCGGCTCGGCGGCGAATTCGGAAAACGCGCGCACGCGCCGCTCCAGCGTTTCGATCTCGTCCACCACGATGTCGACGGCCTGCGCCATAAACCCGCGGTCGGCCTCCTGATAGCGCGCCAGCATCTCTTCCACCGTCAGCCGGATGGGCGTGAGCGAATTCTTGACCTCGTGCGCCATCTTGCGCGCCAGGGTTTGCCAGCTCGCCATCTGCCCCAGGTAAATCAGCCGGTCGGTGCTCTGTTTGAGGCGCGTGGCCATGTGATTGAACGCCTGAATGGCGCGCCCAACCTCGTCGTCGCGATCGGTAGGCACGCGCGCGTTCAAATCGCCGGCGGCGAGCTGGGAAAGGCCCTCGGTCAACTGCTGAATCGGCCGGCTGACGTGGTGCGCCAGAAACACCAGCAACGCCAGCGACAGCAGCCAGAACGAAGCCGCTAACAGGATATACGTAACGCGGAACCCGCGACGCAGATCGCGCTCCCGCGCATCCTCCACCAGGCGCCGCGCGTCGCCGATCTGCCGGCTCAGCCGGTCCATCGGGACGCCCAGATCCTCCGAGTACACGCGGACGTCGTCGCCGTGGCGCACCAGGTAATCCAGCCGGTCGCCCTGCGCGCCGCTGCGCAGCCAATGCTCGCTCTCATTGCCACCGGCGAAATTCTTGATCGCCTCCGGCCAGTGCGGGCGTCGTGCGGCGCGATATTCCGCCGAAGGCGCACCGCCGCGCGCGGCGCGCTGCTTCAGGTCCTCCATCGCGCGCTCGTAAAAGCGACGGCCGGTCTGTTCGAGCGATTGACTGAGCGCGTCCAGCTCCCGGGTAGTGGAAAAATCGAGCAGGTATTTGGAGCCGGCCGAGGTGATCCACAAAGTGGCCAGCAGCGGGAGCAGGGTGGCCCCGAGAAAAATCAGGATGAGCTTGTTGCGAAGCCGGTTCACCAGTTGCGCCGGCTCGGCGTACGGCGCAGGTCCGCCAGCCGCAACCGCCTCTCCATCATCCAGTGCGGTTCTCCGTCCGGGTTGCGGCTGAAGAATTCGATCAGCCCGCTGATGCTGATGCCGGATTCGCTCACGATGCCGGCCATGTCCTTCGGATCGGCCGTGCGCAGATCGAACCGCATCCAGAAATCCCGGTCCGGCGCCACGCCCAGCGCGCTCACCGTCACGTTATCCATGCACCACGCTTCGGCCTGCGCCGCCGTGAGTCCCAGCCGTGATTCTGGCACGGCGCCCGGAATGGTGACTTTGAATCGCCCCTCCCAGATGTCGTAGCTCACGTAAAACCGCTGCGGCGCGTGGCGGAACGGCGTAACGTGATCGTCGCGCAGCAGCGTGATCTGCGACAGGAACACGACCGTGCGCGCGTCCTTGAGCCTTTCGAGAGCCCGGCCGGCGATAAAGTGCAAATCGGGCAAGACCGGGCGCAACGTGTCGCCGTCAAAGGCCACATCCATGGTGCCGGCGCGCGCAACGAGCAGAGGAAGAGCAAGGCCGGCCAAAAGCCAGCTTCTTCGGCCCATCTTCGCTGCGCACAAGTGCGCCATCAATAGTCCATGCCCACCATCACAACTGCGCCATCAATAGTTCATGCCCATCATAAAGACCGGATCCATCCTCCCGTCGCGCAACGGGAACGCCAGGGCCAGCGAAAAAATGCCCTGGCGCAGACCGGCTCCGACCGAGGCCCTGGCCACCGCGGCCTGGCCGCTGTCCCAGATCGCGCCGGAATCGCAGAAAATCTGAAAAATACCGTAATGGTACTCGACGGTGTTATGGACCACGCGGTTTCCGCCAAGCGGGTCCAGGTCGAATTTATTCCATCCCCGCAGGCTGGTGCTGTTGCCCAGCACGAAACGCTCAAACAGCGGCGCTTGGCCCAAAAGCACGCCGCCCCAACCATCATCCACCAATTCGTGCTTGCCGTGGGTGAGCCGGTAGCGGAATCCCCAGCGATGGCGGCTGTAAGCGTAGTCGCTTCCGAGCGCGTGGCTGCCGGCGCGCAAATCGTAGTCGGCCTCCAGCGCCTGGTCCGAGGAGCCCTCCATCTCCTGGCGATAGCGCGCACCGGCGACAAAGGCGTCGGCCGCCAGTGGCTGCGCGCCCGGCATTTGCTGGCCGAGACTTTCGAAGCTGGCACCGAAACTCACTTCGAGCGGCCGCGCCACTTGCACCGACAGCACCGGCTGAAACTCGTCCCGTGAGCGATAGAGTTGGGATGCGCCGGCGGCTGCGACGGTGGAGGAGTTCCACAACTCGTGATAGCTGGCGTACTCGAAGCGGAGCCGCGCCCGCTGGTCCAACAGCGGCTCGCTTTCGTAGCGGGCCACCACGCCGGTGTAACGCTCCACCAGCTCGTCGCCATCGCTTACCAGCCCCGCCGTGAACCCGTTGTTGTTCACCGTGGCGGTTCCCTCGAAAGCGCCGCTCCAGCCCTGCTCACCCTGGTAAAGGAACTTGGGCACCGAGGCGTCGAACCGCGTGGGCGGCACTTCCACTTGGAAAACCACCTGCACATACTCCGGACTCTTGCCGCGCAACACGTGGTGTTCCACCGTGCGCGCGTGGAGTTCCTTGCGAAGCCGCCTGGCCAGATCGTCGAGCCTCGCCGGATTGAGCTTTTCCCCAACCAGAGCGGCAATCTCTTTGCGCAGTCCGGAACTGATCTTGTGATCGCGATCCACCGCGGGACTGGTGCTCCATCCATTTCCCGAGACCACCACGTTTTCCACGGTGTACCGGCTGTTCACGTTAGTTTCCGAATCCTGCGTTCCCGTCGCCAGCAGCCCTCCCACGAGCAGCAGGCTGAAACAAACATATTTCATGCCCCGCCAAAAAGCACTTGATACGCCACCAATAACTGTATGAAAACAAAAGGAATAACTAATGAATGCTTGTGACTCCACGTCACAGGTGTGTGGTGCGCGCCAGCGGCGCACCGCCCGCCCGAGCCGCCCGGCTAGATTAGAGAACCTTCGCCAGTTCGGCTGCGAACGCGCTGCGGGGCGCCTGCTCCCGGTCGCGGCCGCCGCGTTTTCTGCGTTCGGTTTTGACAATGCGGGTGGCATTGGGCGCTGCAATCGGCTGCGCTCCACGGCTCTCTTTGCCCTTCGGGGGCTGCGCCGGATTGGCTCGCAACAGACGGTCTTCCAAAGGTGCACGATCGAAGCGGCGTATGATCGAGGCCATCTCGTCGGCGGTGGGAGCTTCGACAAACGCGAAGCCCTTGGATTCCTGCGTTTCGTGATTGCGGATCACTTTGACGGCGTCGGCAACCAGGTCTTCGGCGGCAAGCCATTGCTTGATGTCATCGGCTGTGACCCACGCCGGAAGATTGCCAAGAAAAACGGTAAAGCTCATTCAGTTGATTCTGTAACTCCGTGGTTGGATTTCACGCACTGGGGGGATTCCGATCTGCCTCACCGATAGTATCAGAGCAGCGCACCGGATTGCAAACACAGATCGTTTCCAGTACACCGTTTCACAAACACGAGCGTCCGGCTGCGCGCCCTCTTCGTCACTCGCCGGCGTTCCCGAGTTTCCAGAGGATCTGCCGCAGCATGCCCAACGTAACCGTGGCGTCGCGCGCGGTGATGTTCCAGCGGCGGACCATGCGCCGCAGCTTCTCTTCGGTGGATGGGGCGGTCAGCGGATTCACATAGCCGCTCGAGCGCAGGACCTCGCACCACAGCGCCGTGATCTGCTCGTTTCCGGCGGCGGACGCGGGCTTGACGCGCTCGCGGCGGGCGGCGGCCGCCTGGGGATCGCGCACCAGTTCGTAAAGGCACAATGCCACAGCCTGGCCCAGATTCATCGACAGATCGCGATCGAGGGTGGGGATGCGCAGCAGCCAATGGCAATGGCTGAGATCTTCGTTGGAGAGGCCGAACTTCTCCGAGCCGAACAGCAGCGCCACGGGCGTTTGCGGCAGCCTCCGCAACATGAGGCGCGCGCCATACTCCAGGCGGCGCAGCGGGTGGTGCAGTTCGCGATGGCCCAGCGAAGTCGTGCCCACCACCAGCGTCGCGTCGGCTATCGCTTCGGCGGTACTCGAAAACTCTTCCGCCCCCGCCAGCAGCGGCGCCGCGCCAACGGCCGAGCGCGCCTCCCGGAAAGCCACGTCGTACGGGTTCACCACGCGCAGCCGCGCGAATCCGAAGTTGGCCATCGCCCGCGCCGCCGCTCCGATATTGAGCGGGTTGCGCGTGGCCACCAGCACCACGCGAAGATGGTCTTTCCAGCCGGTCAAGGATGTTCTGATGGTAGCGCAGGCCGGCGGCATGGGAGCCGGACAAAGGGCGGCTCGATCGGGCACCGAGGCACCCTCCGCCTCACTCTTCCCGCAATGCCACCGTGCAGTCCACGCGCGTGGCGCGCAGCAGGGGGATGGCTATCGCCAGCGGCGAAAACGCCAGAATGGCGCACGCGGCGCCGGCCAGAATCGCAGGGTCGCGAGGCTGAACCTGGAACAGGAGCGTCTCCAGAAACCGGCCGAGCGCCAAGCTCGCGGCCAAGCCAATGCCCAGCCCGATCAGCACCGGAAGCATGCCTTGGCGCAGCACGAGGCCGCCGATTTTGGCCGGTGTGGCTCCGATCGCCAGGCGGATGCCGATCTCACGGATCCGCGAAGCCACCAGGTTTGCCAGCACGCCATAAATGCCTATCATGCCGAGCAGCAGCGCCAGGGCCGCGAAGATGCCGAGCAACAGGGTGTTGAATGTCCGCTGCGAGAGCCACACGTCGACCCAGTACTGCATGGATTTCACCTCGGGCGCGGGCAGCAGACGATCGATGCTTTGGACGGCATTGCGGATGGCCGCGGCCAGCGTTTGTGGCGGGAGGGTCGAGCGCACCACCAGGGTTGCGTGGCCCAGCTCGAGCTCGGGCCAGAAGATGGTGGGGCGGGTTCCGCGCTCGACGCCCATGGAACGATAGCCGGATACCACGCCCACGATTTCGAACGAGTGCTTCTCGTCCTGGGCCAGGCGTTGCCCGAGAGGATTTTCGCCGGGGAAGAACTGGCGGGCGAAAGCGCGGTCGACGATTACGACGCCGTTCCGCTGGTTCCCGCTGAGCGGCAGGTCCGCATCGGTAAACCAGCGGCCGGCTTCGAGGCGCAGTCCGACCGCGCGGAGGTAGCCTGGACTCGATTGCGCCACGTCCGCCATCGGCTGTACCGAAGCCGGCGGCTCCGGCCGGCCGACGATAGAGAAAGTCGCCATCGCGACCCGGTGCAGGGGCGCGTTATCCACGATGCCGGCGGCGGCGACTCCGGGTATCGCTCGCGCGCGATCGAGCAGGTTGCGGAAAAACTGCATTTGCGCGGTGCCGCCGGGGTAGCGCTGGGCGGGAAGGTCGATATCGGCGTAAGCGATCCGCGTGGTGTCGAAGCCGATGCCCACCGCCAGCAGTTCGCGGAAGCTGCGGATCATCAGGCCCGCGCCCGTCACCAGGACCAGCGCCAGCGCTACTTCGACAGCGATGAGAACCTGGCGGCTGCGCAGGCGCGCGGCGGTTCCGCCCCAGCCGCCGCCCGATTTCAGAGCGGTGTTGAGATCGGCGCGCGATGCGGCGATGGAAGGCGCGAGGCCGAACAGGACGGTGGTGAGAATGCTGGCCAGGGTCGCGAAGGCAAACACGCGCAGATCGATCGAAATCAGCTCGGGGCGCTGGATGCTGTCGGGTTTTAACGCCAGCATGAGCCGCAGCGACCAGTTCGCCAGCAGCAGTCCCGCGCCGGCGCCGGCGAGCGAAACCAGCAGCGATTCCGTCACCAGTTGCGAGACAATTCGCGCACGCGTGGCGCCCAAAGCCAGGCGCACGGCAATTTCCCGCGAGCGCAGCGCGGCGCGTGCCAGCGTGAGATTGGCGAGGTTGGCGCAGGCGATCAGCAGCAGGAAGCCGACCGCCGCCATCAGGACATACAGCGCGCGGTGCAGAACCGGGTCGGTTTCCTCGACGGCGAATGGGAAGACGCTGCTGCTCATGCCTTCATTCAGTTTGGGATCGTCTTTAGCCAGCCGCCCGGCGATGCCCGCCATCTCGGTGCGGGCCTGGTCGAGGGAAACGCCGGGCTTCAGCCGCGCGGCCACATAGAGCTGCCGGTCCGTGGCTTTGGTTTCCCGGTTCATGGTGCGCGAAAGGGGGACCCAAAGGTCCGCCTTGACCTGATCGAAACCTTCGCCAGTGGAGGGCAGATGGAATTTGGGCGGCAGCACGCCGATCACGGTGTAGGCGGTGTCGCCCAGCGTGACGGTCCTGCCGAGGGCGCTCGGGTCGCGATGAAACCGGCGGTCGAAGTAAGCGTCGCCGAGAACCGCCACGCGGCCGGAGCCGTCCCGCTCCTCGGCGGTGGTGAAGAGGCGTCCGATCGGCGGCCGTGCGCCCAGTAACTGGAACAGCTCCGCGCTGGCGAAGCCGGTGGAGACGTGGCGCGGGGAATCGGCGCCGGTTTCATCGAGTTCGATTTCGCGAAAAGCGGCCATCCCGGAAAAGACCGTATTCTGCCGCTGCCACTCGACGAAGTTCTTGTATGCGACTTGCATACGCGGCCCGATGGGCGGCGGCATGTTGGGGAAGCGTTCCCAGACGAAGACCAGGCGGCTGGGATCGGGATAAGGAAGCGCCTGGAAGATCACCGAATCGAGCACGCTGAAGATGGCGGCGTTGGCGCCGATGCCGAGCGCCAGCACGCCCATGCACATCAGCGTGTAACCCGGGCTGCGCCGCAGGGTGTGCAGAGCGTAACGGATGTTGCGAAGGATCATGGCTGAAGGATCTATTATGCCGCAGGGACCATAGCTGCGGACTGACGCTGCGCGATCTGTCACGCCGATTTGACAATCCACCCCCTCAGCCGATAACCTAAAACTTTGCGACTTACAGATCGTTGGAGAAGTGTGTCAATGAGTACGGAGTTCCCTTCCAAGAACGGTATCGCTCGCCGCTGGCATGTCATCGATGCCCAGGGTGTGGTTTTGGGCAAGCTGGCCACCAAGGCCGCCATGCTGCTGATGGGCAAGACCAAACCCTCCTATACGCCGTTCCTGGATACGGGCGACCACGTGATCGTCGTGAACGCGGCGAAGGTCCGGATGAGCGGCCGGAAAGAGGACAACAAAGTCTACCGCCATTTCACCGGTTACCCGGGCGGGCTGGTGGAGAAAAGTCTGAAGCGGGTGCGCGCGGAAAAGCCCATTCGCATCGTGGAAGAAGCCATTCAGGGCATGCTTCCCAAGACCAAGCTCGGCAAACAGATGTACCGGAAATTGAAGGTCTATGCGGGTGACCGGCATCCGCACGCGGCGCAGAAACCAACCGCGCTGACGGTAGAATAGTGGAAGGCAGGGTTTAGTGGCAGCGAGCATAGTTCAGTATTTGGGTACGGGCCGCCGCAAGAGTTCGGTGGCCAGGGTGTTTTTGCGGCCCGGCAAGGGCGAAATCAAGGTCAATGGCCGCGCGTTCGAAAATTTTTTCCCAACCGAAAGCACGCGCTCGCTGGTACGGCAGCCGCTGGCGGCCACCGAGACGGCGGACAAGTTCGACATCCTGATTCTCGCCGATGGCGGCGGTGTCGTCGGACAGGCGGGCGCGGCCCGTCTGGGTGTGGCACGGGCCTTAGTGGAGTTCAACGCGGAATTGCGGCCGAGGCTCAA
>Ga0187884_10001724_pt1 | contig 19305 bp, 14 predicted proteins | sample June2016WEW_20_4_FD_132983 | JGI IMG/M metagenome (GOLD analysis project Ga0187884, IMG submission 132983) | Peatland microbial communities from SPRUCE experiment site at the Marcell Experimental Forest, Minnesota, USA - June2016WEW_20_40 | ecosystem: Environmental > Terrestrial > Soil >...
CGGCTGGCCCAGCCTCTCCGAAAAGCCCTCCGATCAGATCATTGACCTCGCCGCATGATCCGATAATCTCAAACCGCTGGAGAACGCCTCAAGCCAATTTCAACACAAATCGCGACGGCACCCCGGATCTGGTTTTCCAGGGTAACCCGCTGGCCCACCAGTTTCTTGCGAGCGATGATCAGCGAACGGATGGCGTGCGCCGGAAGCGACTTCACATGCACAGGCTTGAAGAAACCGGTGCGGGCGAGATGGGCCAGACCCCGCGCATCGTTCCGATCAGTCTTGTGGGTCGCGAGCGACTTGAGCGCCTGGTAGGCCTGCCGGCTCTCAACGCAGACGATCGGCAATCCGAGCTGGCTCAAGCCATGGTAGAGCATTGGCGCCATCCTGCCGGTCTCGAACACGACGCGGCGGCAGCTTGGCGCCTTCGCCAGCTCATCGGCGATCGCCGCCGGCGTCGAGGTTGCCTTGCCTTCATGAATGACCGCGCCTTCGCGGTCCAAGACACAAACGTGCGTCTCTTCCATCGAGACGTCCAGCCCGGCGAAGTAATCCATTTTCGGTCTCCTCTTCCAACGACGGGGCCGATCCTACCGGCCTCCAGGGAAGAGCTGCACCTCATTACGCAATGTTGAAAAAGTCGAATTTCAGCGTCGATCACAATTCAGAAGGCCGCAGGCGGGCCTGACGAAAATTTCGCGAGGGCTTCGGCCGAATGGCCGGTTTTGTCGCGTATGGCCCTCGCAGACGCCTTCTCGTGACGATGAGCCGCGCGGGTGAGATTCGGAGCGAGAAATCGAGATTTTCGCGACCGCTCATTTTCCGACTTTTTCAACGGTATCCCCCCATTCGAGACGGTCGTGACAACCATTGCGCAATCAACGACCGGTGCATATCGATCCATCGCGGAAGCCTACTCCTCAAAGCGGTAATGTTATGTGGAACGACGTTGCGTCTCTGCGATGGAAAACCAGGGGAGACGACACCAATGCGGCATAATCCGAGACGCGGCATTATGTGATAATTCGTGGAAGGCCGTGCGGTGCCAATTGATCGGCTCGAAATAGGCTTGCGGAGGCGGCACCTGCACGAAGTCTTGTGTTGGGTGATAGAACGCGCGCGCCCCGCCGATGCGGAAATCCGCGCCGGTGGCGGCGATCAACGCCTCGGCCTGCGGGAGGATTAGCCCCTCCGGCGGAGGTGGTGAGGCAGTGGCAATCTCTTCGGGCAGTGCGTCGCACTGGTCCGTGTTGAAGACGGTGAAGCGCTTGAGGAACGGGATCGCGCCAGGCTCCTCGCCGGTTTGCTCGGCCCGGCGACGTTCGTCCTCTGGCGTGAAGCGGTCGGCATAGACGACGGTCGTGCCGCGCTCGCCCTTCCTGACATTGCCGCCGAGACCAAGGGCCTGGCGGAAGGTGAGCCAGCTCTGGCCGGAGAAGCCGCCTTCGACGACGGCGCCCCAGAGGATCAGCACATTGATTCCGGAATATCGGCGATGGGTCGACGCGTTCCGCGGCATGGCGAGCGGAGCTTTGGCAGCCGCCATTCCCCACGGCTGGACCCAAGGCACACGCCCGGCTTCCAGCTCGGCGATGATCTTGTCGGTGATTTCGGCGTAGAGGCTCGTCCGGTCCTCGCCGGAACGGGCGCGAGCGGCGTGTCTGGACATCGCGGATCTCCGCGACGGGCGCCGCGAGCCTCTCTCGCGACTACCAACCCGTCACGGAAAACCCGACCGAACTCTCACTCTCGACCGTCCCGCCGCCGCCATGCAATGTTTGGGGAGGATGTCCCTCTCGTCCATTGGGGCCCGCTCAGGGCCCGGTCGGGCTGCGGGGAATCTTGGGGGCGTTGCGGGGCGCTCCCCGCAGATAGGGGTGTGCCGGCGACCAAGGCGCCGGCCAGGGGGAAGGCTTTCCCCACCGCACGTGTCATGGCTGCAAGGACTGCGTGAATCGACGCCAGCGTCAAAAGGAGCGCCGCACGGTGTGAATCCGCCCGATATTCCTGATTTCAGGTTAGGCGAAAATGTGATAAAACCTCTGCTCACTTTGGTGAAGACAGAGGAAACATCACCCCCGATGACATCCGCCAGCGCCCAGCGGCCTCGTGCGCTCGATCTCCTGAAAGCCCGGAGAATGCTTCGGCTGAAGGATTTCGTCGCCGAAGGAATCGGACCGGAGACGCTGGCCCGCCTCGTACGGGAGGGGGCGGTCGTGCGCCCGGCGCGCGGTCTCTACCAGCTTCCCGACGCGCGGGTCGAGGCCGCCCACGCGCTCGCCGAGGTCTCGGTTCTCGTACCCAAGGGCATCGTTTGTCTGACTTCGGCGCTCCAGTTCCACGAGCTGACGCTGCAAATGCCGTCTGCCGTATGGATGGCGATCGAGCGCACCGCCTGGCGGCCGAGGATCGATTATCTGCGCGTCCGGTTCGTGCGCTTCACCGGGCCGTCTCTGACCGTGGGAATCACGCGGCATCGCATCGAGGGCGTCGATGTCCCCATCACCGATCCCGCCAGGACGATCGTCGACTGTTTCCGCTACCGCGGCAAGGTCGGGCTCGACATTGCGATGGAGGGGCTGCGCGAAGGCCTTCGCCGGCGCCGTTGCACGCCGGATGAACTCTGGCGATACGCGCGAATGGCGCGGGTCTGGTCGGTGATGCGCCCCTACGTCGAAGCCATGGTGTCCGATGCCGCGTGAGCCCCGCAACGTCGGCGCCTCGGTGCGGGCGCGGCTCCTCGATCGTGCGCGCGCCGAACGGTCGGACTTTCAGATTCTGCTGACGCGCTATGCGCTTGAGCGGCTGCTCTACCGACTGAGCGTTTCCGAGCATCGCGACCGCTTCATTCTGAAGGGCGCCATGCTCTTCGTGACCTGGGTGGCCGATCCGTTCCGTCCGACTCGCGATCTTGATCTGCTCGGCCATGGCGACAATGACGTCGAGGCAATCGCCGACACCTTCCGCGCTATCTGCGCCGAGCGGGTCGCTGCCGATGGCGTCGTTTTTGATGGCGCCGGTTTGCAGGCCGCGCTGATCCGCGAGGAAATGGAATATGGCGGCGTGCGCGTGCGCACGACGGCGACGATCGACGGCGCGCGCGTTCCGATCCAGGTCGATGTCGGCTTCGGCGACGCCGTGACGCCAGCGCCGGTAGAGATCGACTATCCGGCCTTGCTGGGCAACCCTGCCCCGCACCTCCGGGCCTATCCCGTGGAAACCGTGGTGGCGGAAAAGTTCGAAGCGCTGACCAAGCTCGGCATCGCGAACAGTCGGCTCAAGGACTTCTACGATCTTTGGCTGATCGCCCAGACATTCGAGCTTCGCCAGTCCTCCCTTATCGAAGCCGTGCGGCGCACCTTCGAGCGGCGCGGAACGGCCCTGGTTACTGATACGCCGGTTGGCCTGACCGACGAATTCGCGGCAGCGTGGGCTACTCAGTGGCGCGCGTTCCTCGGCCGCGAGCGGATGGCTGCCGCGCCGGATGCTTTCGCCGCGATCATCGCCGATCTCCGAGGCTTTCTAATGCCTCTGGTCGTCGGCGGCCCGCGTGGGGAACGCGCTTGGCCGCCGGGCGGACCGTGGTCACCGGGAGCGGCAGTCGATGACGAATAGCAAGGCGGTCGATTACCTGTTGCGCGAGTTGCCAAGTTTGCCGTCAAGGCAGACTATTCTGCTGGGCTGGGCAGCCCCGATCCCGGTTCTGGTGGAGGTGGATGAACTGCCGGATAACCAGCGACCGCAGTCGGCCGATCCGGATTTCTGGAAGGTCTGGACGTTGGCCGAAGAGCGTGGGGTCGATTGGGCCGCAATCGCTAAGGAATGGTCGGGCGTTCCTGCGGCGCACGATCCGGAGGCGTAGAGGCATGCGAATCGTCCACACGGCCGACTGGCAGATCGGCAAACCGTTCAAGCAGTTCGGCGACCGGGAGAGCGTGCTCAGGCAAGCACGGCTGGTGGCAATCGAGAACATCGGACACCTCGCCGAGCGGGAGGGGGCGGCGCATGTGCTGGTCGCGGGCGATGTCTACGACACCGAAGCGCCGACACCGCGGACGTTGCTTGAGCCGCTCGAACGCATGCGCGGCTTCGCCAATGTCGCTTGGCATCTGCTTCCCGGCAATCACGATCCCCATCGCCCCAAGGGCGTCTGGGATCGGGTGCGAGAGAATGGCGCTCCGGCGAATGTTCATCTGCACCTGACGGCCGAGCCGGTCACGCTTGATTCGTCCGCCACTCTCCTGCCAGCGCCTCTCACCCGTAAGAGCGAGGGCGGCGATCTCACGGAATGGATGGACCATGCCGAGACGGCGCCTGGCATAACCCGCATCGGAGTCGCGCACGGCTCAGTGATCGGATTTGGCTCGGGCGGCGAAGCGAACAATCCCATCGACCCGCGCCGCCCTGAGCGGGCGGGCCTTGGCTATCTCGCGCTCGGCGATTGGCACCGGACCATGCAGGTTGGGCCCGCCATCTGGTATTCGGGTACGCCGGAGCCGGATCGGGCCGGCAGTCAAGAAGTCGGCCAGGCGCTCGTCGTCGATATCGCCGGTCCCGGCGCCCCGGCGAAAGTCACGGCGCATAACGTCGGCGCCTTTCGCTGGCTGACCCGCGAGGAACACCTCGCCGACCCGACGGAGTTGGACGATCTGGAGACGCGGCTGCGGGCGTCGCCGGATCTGTCGCACACGATCTTGCGCGTATTCCTCAAAGGCGCCCTGCCCCTCGCCGGCCTCGCCGAACTTGATCGCAGGCTTCAGGGGCTGGAGGCCGCTGTGTTCCATCTCGACGTGGACCGGCTGGGTCTGTTGGTCCGCCCCACCGCCGCTGATCTTGAGGCGATCGATTTCGGTGGCGTATTGCGCCACGTGGCCGACCGGCTGATGTTGATGGCCGCCGACGACGCCAATGGTCCGGGCGAGAAGCGGCGTGCCGAAGAAGCGTTGGTCCAGCTTTTTGTCATGGCGTCAGGGAACAAAGGGGCGACGCCGTGAAGATCACCAGCGTCATCGTCGAAGGCGTCGGAAAGTTTGGGACGCGCAGCGAGATCTCCGGCCTCGGCCCTGGGGTGAATATCCTCGCGGCGGGCAACGAAGCCGGTAAATCGACCCTGTTCCGGGCCGTTCGTGCGTGCCTCTTCGAGCGCCACAATACGAAGAACGAGATGGTCCGCAATCTCGCGACCGATGGCTTGTCGCTGCCAATCACGGTTACGCTCGGCTTCGAACACGGAGATCAGGCCTACACGGTCACGAAATCCTTCATGAAGAGCCCCGCGGCGAGCCTGATTCGCGGCAGCACGGAGATCGCGCGCGGCCGGGAGGCCGACGAGATGGTCTGGGAGTTGCTCGGCATCGCGCCCGGCAGCGGCCGATCGGTCGACGAAGCCGCCTTCGGCATCTTATGGGTCGGACAAGGGCAATCATTCCGTGCACCAGAGCCATCAGAGGCGGCGACCACGGCTCTCAATACCGCAATTCAGGCGGAGGTAGGCGCCTTAGTGGGTGGCGAGCGCGCCCGCTCGGTCCTGTCCGCTCTTAGAGAAGAACTCGCGCAACTCGTAACCGACACTGGAAAGCCGAAGGCTGGCGGCCCGCTGGCCGAAGCGGCGGCCCGACTCGACGCCTTGCAAAGGGATCTCGCGGACGCGGAGGCGCGGTTGTCCGTTCTCGACCGCCAACTCGTGGAGCTAGCCGCGAAGCGGAGCGAGCGGGCTCGGCTCGGAAGTCCCGCTCTCGTAAGCGAGATGATGGGTGATCTCGATGCGGCTCGACAAGACCTGAAGGCAGGTGAGAGCGCCGCGGCGCTATTCTCGCGGTTCGAGGCGGCCGAACAGCGCAGTAAGGCAGGTCTCGATCGCGTGGAGCGGCAGCTCCGCGATCTTCATGAGCGCCGCGCCCGGATCGATGGCGATCGCAAGCGCGACGCGGAACTTCGCGAGGCGTCGACGCCGCTCGACGATCAGGAGCAGGCCGCGCGAGGCGCAATCCGAATCTCGCGCGAGGAAATTGCCGCGCTCGACGCCCAGGCGGAGCGAGAGGAGGAGCAGGAGCGCAATCTCCAGCATCTCGCAGCCACCGTCGCGCGCGCTGCCGCCCGTACGTCGCTGGCTCGCCAGCAACATGGGTTGGAAGAGCTGGGAGAACGGCTTGTCAAGAATACGGCCGGTCTCGCCAATAATCGCGCGACCGCAGCGGTGATGAGGTCTCTGGATGAAGTCGAGCGCGAACTGTCGCTCCTCACGGCGCGCCTCGAAGCGGCCGCGCCCGAGGTGGCGGTCGAATTAGGGGCGACCGGAGCAGGATTTGTGTCAATCGGCGACACGCCACTTGCTCGCAACGTCGTGCAGGCGGTGATTGATCCGCTGACAATCCGGGTCGGCGACTTGGCGACCATTACCGTCTCGCCCCCGGCCGCGGCGAATGCCGCCGATCAGAAAAAGCGCCAGGCGTCGCAAAAGCGACTCTCGAAATTAATCGACGATGCGGGCGCAGCGAGCGTCGCCGAACTCCGCGCAGCTCGGGCACGGCGCGAGGCGCTCGAAGCCGAGGCGGCCAGCCTTCAGGCCGAAATCAGCGCGGCCGGTATTCGCGACAAGTCGCCCGCATTGGCGGTGGAGCGGATCAAGACCGAAATCGAAGAGATCGATGCTCTGGTGAGGGAAACGCTCACCCAGATGAAGCTCGATGCCCTGCCGACGGCGGTGGATATCTCCATTAGTCAGCATGGTTTGCGGCAGAATCGTGAGCAGGCGCGGCGCAAACGCCAAGCCTTGGATGGCGCAATCGATGCCCAGAATACGATTCTGTCTCGTCTCGCCGATACCCGGGGCAGATTGGGTGGAACGCTGACCGAGATCCGAAACAGACTCGATGGCGACCTCGCCATCCTGCCCGACGCGGATCGAGCGCGGCTGATCGCGGACGCCGAGACAGCAGTCGCCAGCGCGGCGGATGATTATCGGATCAAGGCCGCCGCCCTTGAAGAACAGCGCCAGAAAGCCCCTTCAGCGGAGGAGCTGGAACGTCGGCGCATCCGTGCCGATAGGCTTCAAAGCGCGCTGGAAAGCCAGAGGTCTCGGCTCGGGTCCCTCGACAAAGACATCGCCAATCTTGAGGGTCAGATTCAGAGCGCCGGCGGCGACGGTCTTGGTGAGAAGGCCGAGGTCTTGCGCCAAGAGCGCGATCTCACCCATCGCGAGGTCGAGAAACACAAGACGCGTGTCAGTACGCTGCTGCTTCTGAAGGAGACCATTGAGGCCTGCTACAAGGAGCAGCGCGACCGCCTGCATGCGCCGCTGCGCCGCCATCTCCAGCCCTTCTTGAATGATGTTTTCCCGGCGGCGGAACTCGAACTCGGCGATGGTTTCGCCATCGCGGGAATCAAAAGAAACGGCCCGACCGCGGAGACCTTTGAACGTCTCTCCGCCGGCACGCAGGAGCAGATTGCCGTGCTCGTGCGGCTCGCCATGGGCGCCATGATCTGCGAACGCGGTCAGCCGGTGCCGGTCATCCTCGACGATGCCCTGGTCTTCTCGGATGATGATCGGATCGAGCAGATGTTCGACGCGCTAAGCCGGGCTGGGCAGAAGCAGCAGGTGATCGTGCTCACATGCCGAACACGCACCTTCGCGGCGCTCGGAGGCCGACAACTATCGATATCATCGAACGTGGTGAGTCCGGCTTCGGCGTGAGGATCTGTCGAAAGGAAGGACGCGGGAGAGTGGTCCTTCAGCCAAGTTTCGACCGGCCCCTAATCAAACGCTTGGTTCTCTGCAAAAGCGCGTCGTTGAACTCGTTTTTTACATCGCTCACATCGCGCTGTTAGCGACAAGAGGGCATTCCCTTCGTCCGGTACGACCTCGGAGCCAGTTGGCTCGTGGCGCAGGCGCCGAAGATCGGCGGTCCCGCACTTGGGGACCGCTGAATGTCAGCGAACGCGCGTCACTAGCCGAACGTGATCGTCTCGCGTGCGATAGTCACTCTCAAGAAACCGCGGCCTCGACGCGCGGCGAACGTGATCATCCACATGTCCGCGCCGCCGCTCTCGACGTAACCCAGGAGCACGGCCACGTCGTCATTCCTCAGATATCGGAATTTGAGACTCAGAAGATAACGCTGAAGCGCTTCGAACGACAAATTGTCCGGTACGGTCGCTTTGATCCGCAGCATCCTGCCATCGTGAGGTCCGTACACAAGCTCGAACGGCTTGTCCCCGAATCTCGATCGGTCAGACCCAAGAGCGTGGCCGATGTCGGCAGCAAAATGGACCGTGTCACGATGGCCGCGCGAGTCCAATGCGGCCAGGAGATCGATATACTGGGTCATGGTATGTCCCTTTGTGAATGGGGCGCCGGAGCGCGATGGTATCGAGATGAAAGTTTGGTTCGCGTAGGGATTCGATTCGCTTGTTGACGTTGAGATCCTTGACGGCGCGCGGGGCTGCGGATGTCGCCAACCGACGGCGATGCTGCTCGCCGCGGGATTTTGTGTGGGCCTCAACGACGAGCGGCGGGTTCAGAGCACCATGTCGCGCGCGGTTCTTATTTCGCGGCGAAATAAATCTGCTGGCTTCGACGATTACGGCTGCAATTATGGTTTATGAAATGAATAGACGGGTCGCTGACGCCGCTGCGAATTTCCTGCGGGAGGAGACGGATGCGACACAAGCCGTCGTCGACGTCGGAAATGATATTGTGCCCCGGCGAAGGGCGCGTCACTGCAAGCGGCGCGTATAAGAGGGATCCGCTTTTGGCCGCCGCTCACGCTGTGCTATGCAGAGCCGCCGGCGCCGTCGCTGAGTTCTGTCGCGGGGGTCGATGTCGGCGTGACTATCAGCATGGAATGCCAGCCTTGCCCCGCGTTCGAGCGCGAGGTCGCCCGCCTGGCCAATCTGGCGGCGCCGACGCCAGGCTGTGGCGCCGATCGTCGTCGCGATTGCCCTTTTCGGAGCCTATCGCTGAGGTGCGAGGCCGGCTCGCGACGTCGTTGCGGCGAGGAATGCGGATTCCGACGAAGCCGCCGGGGGAAAACGGGATGGTGCCGCCCGGCGTTACGAGATGGTGCCGCCCACCGCCATGGAATGATGTCGCCGGGGTCGTGCGTCTCCCTGGCCGTCGGGTTTTGTGTCACCGGCTATGGGTTTGGGTCAAGAGGCTTGGGCTTGTTTGCCTCGGGTCCGACACATGCTTTCGCCGGTCAGTTCGATCCGATGGGCATTGTGAACGAGGCGATCCATGATGGCGTCGGCGTAAGTGGGATCGTTGACGACCTCACTAACCTCGGCAACATCCGCCGTGCTCTGGCGCGGCGGGACCTCTTGCCGTGACGGGCGACGCGATAATTTTCATGCGCCGGCTCCCCTACTAATCTTTTTCAGGGTCACGTTGTAACCGTAACCCATCAGGCGCCGCCGCGCGTTCCGCAAACTGACCTTGCTGAAAAACGGCAACTCTATGGGTCTCTGCGACTTGCTTACGATGCCGTAGACGACCTCGTACTGGTCGGCCGCGGGACGAGATTGCGGATCAGCAAGGCGAAGATCGGCTGGCAGCTTGGCATTGAGTTTTGTACGGAATTCCGGATCGCTAATAAACAGCTCACCGGACACGACCCCTTGCGCGAAGAGGTGGCTGAGAACGCTGGAATTCCCGTAACGCTTGACATGAATGATCTTCTTATCTCGTGTAAGAAGATCGCAGAACTCGATCTTGCTGTGCCCGCCGCCATGCACGATGGGGTTATTGTCGAGACAGCACATGCCTCTCTCTTGGGCCACCGCGCGGTTGTAATCGCCCTCGCTCCGGACCAGGCATTGCGGGAGATCAACGGCAGACTCGGCGATAGCCTGGTAGTCACGGAGCACCTGGCTCGTGAAACCAGTGGCGACCTCATACCACTTGCCGTTGTTGAGAACGTGCAGCTTCTCCCCAACCTCGACCTCCGCGTAAAGACACTTGAACGCCGTCCAAGAATGGGCTTCGTCGGTGCTCGCGGAGATCATGTGGACATGCGAGTCTTTCAAATCGGCGAGGGTCACGGGGTCCGCGTCCAGGCTCTCAAGAAACTCCACTAGATGCAGATCGTCGTGAAGGTCTGCCCGCTTTTTTCGCAGATAACGAAATCCGGCGACATCGTCCCATGCGATCACTTCGGGAACCGCCATCCAGATTTTGTCGAAGTCCTCTTGCCGAAGTTTTTCTATCAAAGCGGCGTTGAGGGTGTCTTCGCGCGTTCCGTCTCGAACTTCCGCGATCTGATCGATCCAGTCGAAAGCGGCCTTGTAATCGGTGCTGCGATATCGGCCCACGCAATGGCTCAGGAACGGGCCTATTCCGCTGATGTCCACCGGAACAGAAACGCTGAGTGAATCTCGTCCGGTGATGATCTTTCCAAACGTGGGGTCGCGTGAGCGAGCCGTCACGGCGCTTACGAGGTCCTGCTCTATGTCGATGCCGAATTCGCCAACGCCGACATCCCGGCTCATTTGCTCGCGGCTGTGTTTTGGAACCGAGCCAAGGTTCGTCTTGTCGACGCTACGCAACGTTGCGTCTACCGAATTAAGAGCAACTTTCAGGCCGAACCGTTCTTCGATAACCCCGTCCTTGAGGAGATAACGCCCGGTGCCAAACGAGATCGCAAAGGTCACCGTGCGTTGTTCGTGTTGGACGGAAACAACCAGCAAAGCGCGTGCGCTTGCCGCAAATATATTAAGTCGTCCCCCAAGCGTCGTGCCAAAAAACTTACGTATCCAGTCCGGAGCGTTTTGGTGAGAATCCTCAAAGGCAAACTCGCCGACACCGTCGATATTGAGGCGCACCGCGTCGTCAACAATAATTTCGTCGATGTTCCCGATCGACGACTTAATGAGGTAAATGTTCAGTCTGTTGGTCTTTGGGCGAGTTGACGACATAAGATCGACCCGAAGGTTGCCCGCAGCCGCGCTAGAACTACTTGCTCATTTTTGCAGCGGCCCGCCTCACGGCTTCCTCACTAATTTTGCCGGTCTTCGTCCGCATTTCCCCAAGAGTCGTATTCGGTGAAAATTGAGGAATGGGCCTCGACAAATTCTTGTTGAGGGTATCGCTGCGCTTTTGTTGAATCTCACCTGCTTTCGGCCGACCCTGGTCACGATGACGGCCATCTAGTCCGGGCTCTTTCATAATTTCAGACTCCTCATCTAGGCCGCGTGAATTGTAACTCCTTGCTTCCGTACGCGCAAAAGAATTTTCTGAGACTATTCAGTTTCCAACAGTCCGAAACGAGAATTGTGCAATCGAGTCGCCCTACTTGTGGTAACCTGCAACTCATTCTCGCCGCGTTAGCATGGAACCGCTTTAAACGTGCGTCCGCGGTACCTGCACGTGCAGTTTCGCGCAGGTGCGTTAGCCACTTTTCGCATCACCCACGATCTCACTTTGCGAGAAGCGCGCAGCGAGGCCCGCAAGCGTCGCATTTTCCAAAACAGCGTCATGCGGAATGAGGACGTATCGCCAAGGCTTGCCGCCGGTCTGTCGGGCGTGATCGTTCGCGTAGTGAACCCATGTCCGCGCCGCTCTGGCCTTCGCCAATACGTCGGGATCGTCGAGGTCCTTTCGCGCCTTCACCTCGCAAATCAGCTTTTCGGTGGCCGTTTCAACGACAAAGTCCGGCTCATATCGATCGCCCCGCCGGTATTCGATGATGAACTGACCACGTCCGGGCTTGACCCATCGAATGACCGAAGTCTCGGTCGGTGAGTCGATCAAGACGGCGAAGCGCCTTTCGTCATCCGACTGGAAAGACTGCATCTCGTAACAGCATTTTGAAAAGCCGATGAAGACGCGGCGTCTCGTCTCCGCGAGAGGGCGAACCGCGACCTTAAAATCCTGCGGCGCGTGCCCGGTCGGCTGATTGAAATGCTGCCGCTTGAGAACCTGGAAGCCGCGTTCGACGCGAACCCGGTAGGTTGTATCGGTCTCCTGATAATGCTCCATCATCTGTTTGAAGACGAAGGCGGCCAGCGCCTTGCCATGGTCGAGCAGCACTTTCTCGACGTCGATATCGCTCGACAAATAGCTCCGCAGTCGGCCGACGATTTGACTGGCGAGCTTATAGAGCAGGTCAGCATGGGCGTCGTAGTCGATTTCTGAGTAGGCGAAAAGCTGGCCGACGAGATAGTCCTCCACGCGATCCTGTTTCACCGCCGCCATCGAGCGGTGGATGTAGCTGCGCTCTTCGGTCCGCAGCTTGACGATGGTGATTTCATCCGAAAGGGGGCGGAAGGCGATTTGGTCCAGATTTTTCAGGTCGAAATTCCTAAAAGTGAAGGTCACGCTGCTGTCGGGCAACACGATGATCTCAGGAATTTCAATCGTCCCGGCTGTAACCTGCGCGGCGACTTTTGCGACGATCTGCGCGATGTCGGCGACCGGCGGAGCGACAGCTTCAAGCACGCCTTGCACCGGTTTCGTCATCTCCCGTACTCGCGCGACGATCTTCGCCTGGACCTCGGGCTTGGCGAGATCGGCGAGGCTTGAAAATTCGCGTTCCATTCGTTTGATCACGTCCAGGGTGACGGTGGCCGCAGTTCTGTCTTCATCCGTCTTGAAGACATATGCCGATTGCCCGGTCTCGCCGAAGCCGCCGCCGCCCGTCAACGACGACTCGACTTTCGAAGCCACCTCGATCAGCTTCCCGCCTTCAGTCGGGATATCGCCGCCGGGGCCGATTACGACCGCCCTCATCTTCACGATCGAACCAGGTTCGCGTGCCGCCTTGATGATCTCGTCGAAGCGGTCATGGGCGATGATGGTCAAACGGTCGATCGCTTCGACGCCCGTGCGCTCGCCAAACGGCAGACGAAGGCCGCGGCCAAGCGTCTGCTCGGTCAGAATGTCGGACGCGGAGGCCCGTAAGGGCACAATCGTGAAGAGGTTCGTGACATCCCAGCCTTCCTTGAGCTTGTTGACGTGGATGACGATCTCCGTCTTCCCATCCGTCTCCAGAGCAAGCATTCGTTCGGTCGCCTCGTCGCTTTCCTCGCCCCGCAGCGCGCTGTCGACGCGGATCACTTTGTCCTTGTAATAGCCGCCAAAGAAATGATCGCCTTGGATGATCTCGCGAATGCGCTGCGCATGAGTCGTATCCTGCGCGACGATGAGCATGAATGGATGCACCTTCGGCTTGCCTCTGTCCGCCGCATACATCGCGAGTTCCACGCGCACGTTCTCATGCGCGTGGATGCCGTCTTCGAGCTTGATGAGTTCGAGTTCGTCTGATGTGACCGACTTCGGATCAAAGTCCTTGCGCGTGGCCACAGCGGGCTCTTTGACGAATCCGCACTCCATCGCCTCCCCAAGAGCGAAACGATAGATCACATTCTTGAAGTCGACGGACCTCGCGCCGATTGTCTTCGGCGTCGCGGTCAATTCGAGACCGAGCACCGGCTTAAGCTCAGTGATGGCGTTCATTCCCGCCTTGGCGCGATATCGGTGCGCTTCGTCCATGAGCAGCACCAGGTCGGGCAGCGCTGCGAGATAATCGAAGTAGCTCTCGCCGATATATTCGTTGAGCTTTTTGATGCGGCCTTGGTCCCTGTTGATCTTGTCGACGTTGAAGATGTTGATGATCGCTCCGCCGTTTCGGCGCGCGCCTTCGACAAGCAGCGCCGATTGATCCCATGTGTCTCCGGTCACGACGACAGGCGCGTTCTGCGCGAACTCCGCGACACCTTTGAAGACGTATTTTTTCGTTCCCAATGTGAAGTCGGTAACGAGCTTCTGGTAAATCGTTGTGTTGGGCGCGAGGACAAAGAAGTTCTTCGCTCTTCCGGTGAGGAAGAGGTAGGCGACGAACGCCCCCATCAGTCGCGTCTTGCCAACACCGGTCGCGAGCGCGAAGCAGAGCGAAGGGAAGTCGCGCTCGAAATCCTCGACCTGTGGATAGGCGGATTTGATGGCGTCGAGCGCGACGCCGATGTCCGCGTCCTTCGCAAACCGAATGCGTGTGAGAACATCGGCGAGGATTGCCAGCGACTCGTCCTGCGGCGCGCGCAGGCTCATGCGGGCTGCAATCTCGCGGCGAATTTGTTCGGGGCTCTTGAACCGCTCCAGCATGGTTCAGATTCCCTTCGGCGTTGGCGCAGCGAACAGGTCGGGCTCGTCGCTCGTAGGCAACTTCGCCCGACGCGCCGAAGGCTTGGCGGGGACGACATCGTCCGAGCCCGAATCGCTTTCCGTGACGGGCAGATTGGCGATGCGCAGGCTATAATCGTCTCGCGCCCATTCGCAGTTGTACAGAACCGCCTGCGGTATCTTCACGACCGTGAGATTGGGAAAATCGCCCACGTGCGCGCTGAAGGCTTTGCAGCAGATGAGGAGTTTGCGTCTATCGCCAACGTCGCGGGAGATAGCGGCGAGCATCTTGTGGGTGAGCGCGGCGGTCGTCACGAAGATGAAATCGTGCTCGGATGAGAAGCCATGGTTCCAGTATTCCGCCGCGTCCTGCGAAGGGGCATATGTGAAGCCCATATGCTTGCACATAGCTTCCGCCAACATGGCGGCGTTGTATTCTCTGGCGATGACCCAATTGCCCCATTTGTCCTTTTCGAGAAGCGATGGCGCGAGGCGATAGAACCGAAAACCGCCGCCGCCGTGCCATCCGACCGCGTCTGTAACGCCGCCGTTGTCTGTCCCGTCGATTACTTTCTTCAAGCGAGGGACGATGTGGGTAACGGCGTGCTCGCCCAGCTCCACCATAATCCATCGGCGGCCCATCTTTTGGGCGACTGCCCCCGTTGTGCCGGACCCGGCAAATGAATCGAGTACGATGTCGCCGGGACTGGAGGCTATGTGGAGTACGGTTTGGATCAAGCGTTCCGGTTTTGGGGTTGAAAAAACATCGCTTCCAAAAAGAGCCAACATTTCTTTCATTGCATCCTGGTTATGACCAGCCAATGTGTGCTTCCACAACGACATCGGCATCATTCCCTGATTGATCTCTGATATGAAATTCTTCAAAGAAGGCACAGAGTTATCGCCGTTCTTTCCCCACCAGATTCTGTTTTCCCTTTCGTTTTTCGCGGTTACCTCTCTAGACATTGCCCACACTCGCGTTCGTTTGGGCCAAATCTCAGCCCCTGTCTTGGGCTGTCTAATCGGATAATACAAGTTTGGACGCTCTTCGGCCGTGTATCGGCATGTATAGTTCTCTGCTTTCCAAGGTCCTCGCGGATCGTCATCGGGATTTTTGTAGCGCCCCGTTTGATCGTCAGTTAGTGGGAGCAAATTTCGTGAAAACCTAGCGCTTTTGCGATAAACGAGAATATGATCGTGAACATACCCAAATTCTTTTGTATCTGGCGGGGGCGCATACCTCTTTTCCCACGTAATATCGCATAAAAAATTTGCGCGTCCGAACACCTCGTCGCACATTACCTTCAAGTAATGCGCCTCATTGTCGTCGATAGTGATCCAGATGGAGCCATCTTCCGAAAGCAGACTGCGCAAAAGCTCCAAGCGGTCGCGCATGAGGCTGAGCCAGATGGAATGCTCGATCCCATCGTTATAATGCGCGAAAGCACTTCCGGTATTGTAGGGTGGGTCGATAAATACGCATTTTACCTTACCGACGAATTCCTGCTCCAGCGCCTTCAGCGCGAGCAAATTGTCTCCGAAGATTAGTTTGTTGTCGAAAATGTCTTTGTCGCCTACACGCGCGCTGGCATGGTGTGAGAGTTCCTGATCTTCGAGCAGAATCCGCGGCTCAAGGCGCGGGCGATCCTCCTTGCCGATCCACGTGAGTTCTAGCTTCTGTTTTCGGCTCATGCTTTTCACTCGTCCTGCGGTGGCGTGCGAATCGCCGCGGCTGTGTCAAGTATAGGTTTCCCGCGCTGGCCCATCATAGCCATCGGGAAAGACGTCGACGCAGACGGGAAGAGCGCCGAAGTCATGAGGCATGTTCGCGGCCCCATCATCCCTTAAGCTGCCAGCGCAGCGTGAAAATTGGTTCGACGGTCGGCACGACCTGAAGATCGGCCTGGAGTTTGTCGAGGATGGATTCAACCTCGGCGCGGAGGTCCTTCTTTCGCTTGTAAGTCTCGAATTTCTTATCGTCGACGACGCCTTCGATCTTCTTGATCGCACGCTGCTCGTCGATCTTTTGCTGCGCCGTGAGCGCCGAATTGCCGCGCAGCGCCCGGCGGCGCTCCCTGACCTCCTTCTCCAGACGCTTGATCTCTTCGTTGGCGGCGACCTCAAGATCGTCGGCATAGCGATCGAGTTTGTCTGTCTCCTCGCCGAGCCAGCGATCGTTCTCGCGCGCGGCATCGGCAAGTCGCCTTTGCCGTTGAAAGTCCTCAATCGTAGCAAGGGCCGATTGTTGGTCCGACAATCCAACATCGTCAATGCTTGTGGTCGGAAGGCTGAAAAGGCGCTCGACAAAACGATCGTCGAGATTGGCATTTTGATCCTGGTCGCAGAAGGCGGAGCACAACAGATGGTCGACGGTCCTCCCTCCAGCCTTCAGCACCAACCGGCTGACCTTAAGCCAACCCGATTTCCCTAAAAGCGCCTCTACATCGGTCAAGCGACCTTCACCTGCCCGATAGGCCCCGTAGTCAAACGTCACGCTCTTCAAAGGGAGGGCGCGGGCCTTGGCCTGTTCTACGAGTGTCGTCGCGAGGTTGTCGTCAGACAACCGGAAAAACTGCCAGTTCTTGTCGTCAGCCAGCGGCCAGCCGGTCGTCCAGGTTTGCCCCTCATGCTCGAAGCAAGGGCTTCCGTCCGTGTGTGTCCAGAAACGCGATCTCGGCAGCTCGATCCGCGCCAGGGTCAGGAGTCTCTTTTCGAAAGAGCTTAGAACCCTCTCGATCGTATCTTTGCGTGAACGAAGCAACCGGACCACATCTTCGTCGACGCTGACAAGAAGCCTCTCTCGCGCATCCTGCATCTCCGCCTCGATCTGCGGCTGAAGGCTGGCGGTCAGCTCGTTGAAGGCGAACTCGATCTGTTCGGCGTCGCGCGCCGTCTGCATAATCTGATGCACGCGGCGCTCGAAATCGACTCCGTTCTCGATCGCCCCGAGCACTTCGTCGCTCGCACCGAACACCCCGTCGAACAACTTGAATTTTTGCTCCAGCAACTCGAACACGCGCTCCTCGGCGCGGTTTTTGGTATTGAGAAGATTGACGACGGTGACATCGATCTTCTGCCCGTAGCGATGACACCGCCCGATGCGCTGCTCGACCCGTTGCGGGTTCCAAGGCAGGTCGTAATTCACGAGGAGCGAGCAAAACTGGAGGTTAATGCCCTCGGCCCCCGATTCTGTCGCGATCAGGATAGCCTTATCGTCGCGGAACGCGTCGACGATGGCCGCCTTCATGTCGGCGGTCTTGGACCCCGACACTCTGTCCGTGCCTTTGTGGCGGGCAAGCCAAGCCTTGTAGATGGCCTGACTTTCGGGGTCGCTATTGCCGCCATTGAGCAGCGCGATATCTCCAGCGAAGCCGTTGGCGGTCAAAAGGTCCGAGAGATAGCGTTGCGTGCGCACGCTCTCCGTGAAAATCACGGCCTTGCGCCTACCGCCCTTCGCGACGATAGCGGCTAAAAGTTCTGGCAATGCCGCGATGAGCCGTTCGCCCTTCGCGTTTGTTTGGATCGCACGGGCAAGATCGCGGAAGCCCAGTATTTCGGCGATTTCCGCCGCGACCTTCTGGGGATCGGGGCGAACCGACGCGGGCGGAGATCGGCCTATATCTGCCGCCTCATCGGCGTCGAGCGCGCCCCATTCCTCGGCGGTCTCTTCGATCGTATCGAGATCGCTGATCGCCTCGATATCGACCGATTGCTGGGCCTGAAGACGATCGACGATTCGCGTCAGGGTTTCGCCGATGGCGTAGCTGGACGATCCGAGGATTTTCCGAAGGCCCATGGTGACCAAGGCGTTGGGCTTGCCGCCCAAATAGATCGTATCGGGGCGCTGGAGGAATTCCGACACCTTTTCATAGAGCTGAATTTCAGTCGGATGGGGGTCGAATCGATAGGTCGTGGCGATGCGCCGTGTGTAACTGATGTGCCCGGCTTCCTGGACGTTGCGGCGCAGGGTTCGCCGACAGACCGGCTCCAGCCGCTTGCGCAAGACAACGAGTTGGGCGGCATCAGGCCGCGCGCCGGCATAAAGAGTGCGAAAGCTCGACTCGTCTCCGAAGATTTTGTCGTCGATCATGGAGACGAGCCCGAACAGCTCCATGATGTTGTTTTGAAGCGGCGTCGCCGTCAGGAGCACCTTGAACGGCTCCTGAAGGCTTTCTTTCAGCCGCTTCGCCCTCTGAGAGGTCCCCTTCTTGTAAACGTTTCTGAGCCGATGCGCTTCGTCGAACACGACAAGGTCCCATCGGAGCACGGCCAGTTCGTCGGCCTTGGTTGCCGCGAACTCGTAAGATGTGACAAAAACGCGCTCGTCCGGTTCGAACGGTCGCGGATTGCCCGCCTTCAGACGCTCGCGGTAGCTGCGGCCCTCCACAATGAAGGAAGGCAGGGAGAACTTCTCCCAAAGCTCCTGCGTCCACTGCTTGCGCAGAGAAGCGGGCACAACGAGCAGGATACGCCGCCTCCGCTCCGCCCAACGCTGGGCGATAACCAGGCTCGCCTCGATAGTTTTTCCCAGCCCGACCTCGTCAGCCAGAAGGACGCCTTTGGACAACGGCGAATGGAGCGCAAACAGTGCCGCATCGACCTGATGAGGGTTCATATCCACGCGCGCGGTGGAGAGGGACTTGGCGAAAGCGTTGTCGTCGACGCCCGCAAGGGTGAGCCAATGAGCGAGAAACTGGGCGTGATAGGGGGAGTATTGGGGCATTCGTACATGATTCGCTGACGAAAAATAGCCGCCGCAGCCTGACCCAAATGCCCTTCCGACGCTAGGTCGTCGCAATCAGGTCGTCGCAATCATATGTCGCAATCATAAATTCGTCCCCAAACTGTATGAATTGCGCTTGAGTCGGCACCCGCAGGGCGGCGTGGGAGAAGGCCACGATGGAAAGCACCGTCGGGTGCACAGGTGTGGAAGAATCAATTTGAATCTTTTCGAGGCAAAACGAAGCAATTCGGAAATGCTTCGAACTGCCTCGAATTGCTCGCATTTCCTTCGCTGTGTCGTAAGCCGTGTCGCCTATTAAGGGCGGCATGACCAACGACGAGATCAATGAGAGCTGGCCCCGGTCGTCTGCACAGGATTCCGCTGGGGCTAAGTGGACTGCTGCCGGGATTGGTCCTTTGCGATATTCGCGCGGTGGGCGCGACGTAGGGAGGGCGTAGCCCGACCGAAG
>Ga0187884_10001726_pt1 | contig 19292 bp, 19 predicted proteins | sample June2016WEW_20_4_FD_132983 | JGI IMG/M metagenome (GOLD analysis project Ga0187884, IMG submission 132983) | Peatland microbial communities from SPRUCE experiment site at the Marcell Experimental Forest, Minnesota, USA - June2016WEW_20_40 | ecosystem: Environmental > Terrestrial > Soil >...
CAACAGCCGTATCGCTCGCCGCCGCCGCCGCTCCAACTCCGCCGCCGTCCCCTGTGGTCGCATGCACGCAGTATACACCACCGCGGACGATCTTTCTATTACTTATGCAATCCTCAATAACTCAGGTTTCTCGATCGGAGCGAAGATCAGATCATCGTGGCGACTGCACAAGCCGGTAAAGGTTGTGGCCTGGTTCCGCCCGACCAGGGCAAAGTCGATCTTGGGCCCCTCAGCGAGAGTAACCGACGGCGTCAGTCCCACCACATGGCCGTCCCGAGCCAGTTGATCCAGCACGTGAGAGTTCTGGACTGAGTGCGCACGAATGGCGCGCTCGCTGCATTGAAACGATGACTCAAGGCACCGCGAGAACTGCGACTTATCGATCCGCAAGAATGAGGCGAAGAGCTCCTTGTTCGGATGCCAGCGGTCGCAGTTCGTCATCGTTCGTTCGACACCCCTAACGCTCAGCATCACCAGCGCGTTTGGTGCATGCTGTTGTTCGGCTTCCTACTTCCAGAACTTCCACCGTGGTTTCGGGCCATCCGCCCGTTGGTAATACTGAGCCTCCAGAGACGTGATCATCTCGACCAGTCCTCGAAACGTGAGGCTTCCAAAATCATTGAGAAGCAGAACTAAGCGCGGGTCAGGTTGCCGTCCGGGGAACAAGTAACGCGCAAGGAGCCAGCCAACACTGCCTCGGCCCGTCACGCGAAGCGGGAAGTCCGGTCGCGTGTGGACGTTCTCGTACGCGCCCTTGTAGGCCATAAAGCGCTCTTCGAGGTCACCCTCCCACGCGCGAATACTTTCCTCGCTGCTCTCAATCAGCCCCGCTCCCACCATGGCGTCACAGCAACCCTGATGATAGGCGTCCAGCAGCGGCTTCCTGGCCCCTGCCTTTGTGAGCTTTGGCGAGTTCGCCACGTACCACATCCAGAACATCATGAAGATGCAAAATTCGTATCGCCACCGGCGGTCCTGGAAATCAAGAATGGCAGGTCCAGAAAGGCCACCAAGCCCTTCCTTCATCTTTCGGCTCAGTTCGTCCGACGTTGAAACGAGCCTCCTCGCGTTCTCGCTGCCGACCTCGTCCCACGGAACCTGGTCCCTGTCGCTCGCCGGGAGCGGCTCGGTGGTGCCTTTCTCTAGATCAACGCGCCACGACCAGACAGACACCGGCCCATTCTTCTGGGCGGCCTCGGGCGTTTGAAAAACGAATCCGCATTCCCAAACATAGGGCGCTATCTTCTTCCCGTGCGTGCTCCATCGACCAATATCCGCCGCGGTTCGGATGCCCAGCTCCTGTCGAATGCTAGCGATGAAGGCGGGCCACCACGACTGACGCACGAGCAGTCTGGTTGCGGTTGTCGAGTCATCAAGTACCACGCCAGCTTCGGCCTCTTCTCGCTCCATTTCCAGAATACGGTTCCTATACAACTCGAGGCGAGGACCAAGATCGTTGGGGATGTCCACGAGGCCAGCGGCCGCGGCCGCGACAACGCAAGCCTCCCGTTCGTTGAGCCCCTCAAAGGCTGCTTGCCAAGAGCTGAAGACTTCTGCTTCTGATCCTTTCAATCTCCGCTTGTAATCCTCCGTCGCCCGAAGAGGCGTTGGGTCGATTCGCCTGTTTCGTTTCAATGCATCGAAGATCCCCACCCTACACCTCTCGTGCTTTGATGGCGTCACCGTCTTTGTTGCTTCCACGCCTTGTCACATCGTGGCCGAACTACATCTAGGTTCCCGGAAAAAATCCGCTGAGGTCGCCGGTTCCTGCGCCATAGCATCCTGCCCTGCGAAGCGGAGCGTAGTTCACACTCCGTGAGGAAGTCAAGGGGTTACGCGCCGCTTGCTCACCCCCGTTCTCGGCATGTTGGGTCGCGGGCCTCGCGACCTAACGCGCCGTCCTCGAGCAGCCGGTCCGCAGGACTCTGTGCGCCGTGCCCGCGGCGCTGCTGGATGCGATCAGACGGCGGGCGACCTTTCCGGCGTACGATAGAAAAATGGCCGGCACAGCCGGCCCTACCCTACGTACCGGTGCCTGCAGAGCCGGTTCGTTGAGGGAAGGAAATAGCACTCAGCACTCAGGGCTACATGTGGCCGCGCTGGCGCAGCAGCTCGACGATGGGAGCGTAGAGGTTGGCGTTGCTGGCGATGATGCCGGGCAGGAGCGTGTCGGCGTGTTGGTTGAAGCGTAACGGTTTTCCGTAACGATCGGTGATGCGTCCACCTGCTTCAGTGATTAGAGCGGCGCCGGCGCAGATGTCCCACTCGTTTTTCGGGGTCAAGCTGAAGGTGGCATCCCCTCTCCCGGCGGCGATCAGCGCCAGCTTGTACGCCACACTGCCGGTCAGCTCGATCCGCAGGGTCGACTTGAACTCGTCCCATTCGCCACGCGCGTTCTCCGAGCGGCTGGCGAGGAAGCGGGCGACGACAAGGTCGCTCACTGCGCTCACGTGCACGGGTGCACCGTTCAGCGTGGCGCCATCACCGCGGCTCGCCGCGAACATCTCCTCGCGTGCCGGGTTGTAGCTCACTCCCAGCACCGGCACGCCGTCATCCACCAGCGCGATGCACACACAGAACTCGGGGATGTGGTTGATGAACTCCTTCGTGCCGTCGAGGGGATCCACCACCCACACGCGCCGCTTGCTCAGACGGCGGGCGGAATCCCGGGTTTCCTCCGACAACCAGCCATCGTCAGGAAACCGTTCACTGACGAACCTCCGGATGCACTGGTTCGCCTCGATATCGGCTTCCGTTACCGGGCTGTCGCTGCCCTTCTGGCGTACCGTGAAATCGCCGGCGTACCAGGATCTCACGATCTGGCCGGCTGCACGCGCCGCTGCGAGCGCGACCGTCAATTCTTCGCGATACATCAACCGCTCACGTCAGGGGGATTTCGCGGTAGCGTCGCGTCAACGCCTCCAGCATCTCGTTACGGCGATCGTAGAGGCGCTTGGGCTTGCGCGGCACATGCTTGGCGAGGGCGTACGCGGTCAGGATCGGCAGCGCGACGGTACTATCCACGTAGCACACGACGGTGTTGGGCAAGGCATCGGGATCGACCTTGCCCCAGCTGACGGCCTCTCCGGGCGTGGCGCCTGACAGGCCGCCGGTATCCGGACGCGCATCGGTGATCTGCAGGTAGTAGTCGTGGCCCTTTTCGTTCAGGCCCAGAACCTCCTGGATCTGCGGTTCCGTTTGCAGGACGAAGTTCTTGGGTGAACCGCCGCCGATCATCAGCACGCCGCTCTTACCACCCGCAAGTTTGGCCGCCAGCACGATGGCGGCGGTCTCGTTGACGTCACGCGAGACATCGAACGCCAGCCTGTTGTCGCGCAAGGCCATGGCGGCGACGTTCATGCCGATGGAGCTATCACCCGGCGACGATGTGTAGATCGGCACCCCGTGTTCGTACGCCGCAGCCAGCAGCGAACGGCCTTGCAAACCCAGCACGCGCTCGCGCTCGCGCACGTAGGCGCCGACGCAGTAGTGGAACTCCGCTGTCCCCATCGGTTTCTGGAATTCCGGGCCGGTGATCACCTGGCGGAAGAAGGCGTCGGTTTCGAGCAGCACGGTGTAGTCGAACAAGATGTCGTAGATGCGGACAATCCCCTGCTCCCGCAGTTCCACATCGTCCGAGAACGGCGAGCCCATGTGCATGCTCAGGCCGATGCCGAAGTGAGCGTCGTGATACAGGTTGGCCCCCGTGCTCACGATCCAATCGACGAAGCCGCATTCGATGAGTGGAATGATCGCCGCCGCGCCGAGGCCGGCCGGCGTCAGCGCGCCGGTCAGGCTCATGCCGACAGTCACGTCGTCCTCCAGCATGTGCCAGGCGAAAAGCTGGCAGGCTTCACGCAAGCGCGCCCCGTTGTAGGCCAGAAACGTCCGATCCACCAGTTCCGTCAGCGTGATCTGCGCGTCGATCGGCCGTGGATCAATGCGCGGGTGTTTGTCGAGCCGACGTTGCGATGTCCTCACCGGATGTCTCCTTCACCAGTCCGCCTCTTCGCCACCCATCCCTACCCGTCAGGCGACGAACTATCAACTATCGACTTTTCAGTGATACCGCTCCGGCTGGCGCAACGCACGGGCTTCGGCGATCAACTGTTCCAAGGCGGCGTCCAGATCGCGGCTGTTCGAATGCAGCTGGCTGCGCAGCTCACGCACGTGATCTTTTCGCGGGCTTTGCCTGGCCGCGCAGTAGCGGCGCTGCAGCTCACTGCGCTCCGTCAGCAAGCGATCTGTTTTCGCCAGCGACAGCAGGCGCACCGAACCGTCCTGCAGAGCCGACGTCATCGAAATCAGCCGGCTCAACAGACCGGTGTGGTGGTTGGCGACCGACATCGCCAATGATCGGTCGCTCACTTCGTAGAGGTAGAAGGCTGCCCGCAACTGCCGCAGTGCCTGGTCTGTGCGGCCCTGTCTCATGAACGCGTCGCAGCGACGGGCGCGCGCGACGTAACGCGCGAAGCGGCGGCGCTCCAACCAACCGCCTAGCGGCAGGCTCACCGCGTTGCAAAGCAGGCCCACCAGGTACAACAGTAACCCGACGGAGGCGAAGACCACGAGGCCTGCCAAAATGGTGTTCAGCATGTCAGCACCCTTCCAACAACGCGCGGATCTTCGCTCCGACATCGCCGGCGCGTACGATATCCCCAATCATAGCCACCGCGTCAGCGCCGGCGGCGAGTACATCCGGCATCGTCTGCGCCGTGATGCCGCCGATCGCCACGATGGGCAAGCCCACCCGGCTACGGATGAGGCGCAAGCCCTCCAAGCCCTGCACCGGATCCGTGCGCTCCTTGCTCGCCGTCGGGTAGATGGGGCCGAAACCGATGTAGTCGGCGATGCCTTGGCGTGCGGCGGCCTCGGCTTGCGCCGAATTGTGGGTGGAGAGGCCGATGATCTTGTTCGGGCCAAGAATCTCGCGCGCCGCGCTCACCGGCAGGTCTTCCTGCCCCAGGTGCACGCCAGCAGCATCGACCATCTTCGCCATGTCGGTCCGGTCGTTGACAATGAGCTGCGCGTGATAACGGTCGGTGACAGCCTTTACGCGGCGCGCGATCTCGACGAAACGCCGCGTGGGCTGATCTTTGATACGCAGCTGCAGAAAACGCACGCCCGCATCGAGCATCGTCTGCGCCAGGCTGACATGCGACAGCTCCGGATCGCCGAGCGTATCGATAATCGGGTAGAGACGGTGGGGAAAGATCATCGTCGGCCGTGCTCGTGAGTCGTGTCCGTTCGAACCTCTGGCGGTACCGAGCACGATTCACGAGCCCGATTCACGTCACTCCTCCGCTTTCCGTTTCGGCACGATCTTCAGTTCCGTGATCTTCTTGTGCAGGGTGTTGCGGTTGATGCCGAGCAGAGCCGCGGCCTTGAGCTGGTTACCCTGGGTGCGCTCCAGGGTCAGCTCGATCAGCGAGCGCTCGACACGTTGCATGATCAGCGGATACAAGTTGGTCAGCTCCACGTCGCGTGCCTGGCGGAAGTACTCCTTCAGCTTGAGCCGGACGACATCTTCCAGCGACAGCTCATCGTACGTCGGCGTGGCGGCATCGTGCGTCGCCAAAGCCAGATCGTGGGGCATGAGCGTCGGCCCCGGCGCCAGCACGGCGGCACGCACCAGCGTGTTCTCCAGCTCGCGCACGTTGCCGGGCCAGGCGTGGCTGTTGAGCATGGCACGCGCCTCGGGGGAGATGCCCGTGATGTTCGTGCCCATCTCGCGGTTGATCTTGGCGATGAAGCAACTCACCAGCTCGGGGATGTCGCCGCGGCGTTGGCGCAGCGGCGGCACGAAGATCGGCACGACCTTCAAGCGAAAGTACAGGTCCTCACGGAAGCGCCCCTGCTTCACCGCGCGTTCGAGGTCTTGATTGGTCGCCGCGATCAGCCGGCAATCGACCTTGATGATCTCGCGCCCGCCGACTCGTGTCAGCTCTTTTTCCTGCACGACGCGCAGCAGCTTGGCCTGCAACTCCAAGGGCATGTCGGCGATCTCGTCCAGGAAGAGTGTGCCGCCCGCGGTGACCTCGAACATGCCGGCGCGCTGTTCGGTGGCGCCGGTGAACGCGCCGCGCTCGTGCCCGAAGAGCTCGCTCTCCAAGAGATCGCGCGGCACGGCCGAGCAGTTGAGCGCCACAAATGGAGCGCTCCAGCGCGGCGAGTGCGCGTGAATGGCGCGTGCGATGATCTCCTTGCCCGTCCCGCTCTCGCCCTGAATCAAGACCGTCGCGTCGGTCGGCGCCACTCGCCCGATGGTCTTGAAAATTTCCTGCATCGCCGGCGTGGTGCCGATGATCTCGACGCCCAGCTCGAAACGCCGGCGGGTCTGTTCCTCGAACCGGGCGAGCCCCGCCGTTTGGCGGCGCATGTCCAGCACCCGCTGCACCAACAGCCGCACCTCTTCGATGTCGAACGGTTTGGTCACGTAATCGTAGGCGCCGCGCTTCGTTGCCTCGATGGCGTTGGCCATCGTGTTCTGCGCGGTGATGATGACGATCGGCGTTGCCAGCCCGGCGTCGCGGACTTTCGACAACAACTCCAAGCCGTCCAGGCCAGGCATTTTGATGTCGACCAACGCCAAATCGAACTCGTCCCCGGTGAGCTTCGCGAGCGCGGCATCACCGGTGCCCGCTTCCTCGACGGTGTGGCCTTCGCCGGCGAGCGCTGTCGCCAGCACCCAGCGGATGGACTCCTCGTCGTCCGCCACCAGAATGCGCCCTGTCAGTGCGGTCATGAGCGCACCACCGGTAAGGTCACGGTCACCACCGCGCCGCCGCCGCGCGCGTTCCCCGCACGGATGTCGCCTCCGTGCGCGGCGATGATGCGCTCACAGATGGCTAGCCCGAGGCCGCTGCCGCGTGCCTTGGTGGTAAAAAACGGCTCGAACACCCGCTCCAAGTCGGCGCCGCGGAAACCCGGACCGGAATCGGCAATCTCGACGCGCAGGAATTTGCCCGCTTCCGGAGGAGTCGCGGCCGGGCCAGCCGCGCCGCCGCGCCGCCGGATGTAGAAATCGGTCTCCATACGTGTGATCACGGTGAGTGAACCTCCCGCCGGCATTGCCTCAAGCGCATTCTTCATCAGATTCAAAAACACTTGCGTCAATTGCCCCTCCTCCCCAGACACGTCAGGCAAGCTGGGATCGATCTCCAACCTCACGGCGATGTTTCCCACGCTCAGCTCCGTCTCCGTCAGGGCAAGCACTTCCTTGAGGACCTTGTGGATGTTCACCGGCACCAGCTTGGGCGCGGGCGGAGCCCCGAGCGTGAGCAGCTGTTCCACCAGGCGGCCCAGGCGACCGATCTCGCGGACCATGACGCCGGTGTACTCGCGGATTTCGGGTTGATCGGCGAAGCGCTGTGCCAGCAACTGCGCCGCCCCCTTGATACCGCCGAGCGGGTTCTTCACCTCATGCGCCAGGCCGGCGACCAGCCCCCCCAAGCGCGCCAAGGTCTGATTGCGCCGCACTTCGTCCTCCAGCTTCTTCTCATAACTCAGGTCTTGGATGACCAGGGCGGTACCCTGGATTTGTCCATCCGGTCCACGGATCGGCGAGCAACTCACCCGGACGGGGATAGGGCCTTGGCGCGCGAGTAAGATCTCTTCGCCACACGACTGATTCTGGCCGAGGGTGCGTGTACGCTGCGCCATGGCCGCGAGCCTCGGAGTGGCGCCAAAGACGTCGGCGCAAGGCCGATGCCGCACCTGAGTTTGCGAGAGACCGGTGAGCTCTTCGGCCGCCTGATTAAAGGTCGTGATGCGATCGTACTCGTCGGTAATGATCACTGCATCAGCCAAGCTGGCCAGCACGTTCTCGAGCGAAGTGGATCCCGAGGCGGCGCCACGCACCAGCCGCCGCGGCCTCTTTCTCTTCTCCCTGGCCACGAGCATCGTGAAATCGTAACACACGGCCGCGTCTGCGTGAACCGCGCTGCTCATGCGCGGGCGCCCCAAGGACGTTTGCGTTCAACCGGTGACGCAGGCTATTGCGCCCTTTCGGGATCGACCCGTTGTCGCTCAATTGCGGGATCGACGGGGCTAGGCTATTCTTTATGCGTGTTTTTTCTCCAGAGCGTAATGATGACGGGGAAGCGGTGCGTCTCTCCGACCGACGATCCACTGCCCACGACCCACCTTAAATGAACGGGCGAGACCTTTTGACGCTGATCGAGAACGGCGGCGTGGTCATGTATCCGCTGCTGCTTTGCTCGATTGTGAGCATCGCCGTCATCATCGAGCGATCGTGGACGCTGGCGCGCGCCGCGCGCGCCGCGGCACGGTTGCATCAGCTGGTCATCGAAGCTGCGCAAGAGGGCGTTATCGGCGATGCGTTGGCGCTCAGCCGACGCGACACCTCGCCGCTCGGCTCGGTCTACAAAGCGGTGCTGAGCGCCAACGAAGACGACGACACAAACCGGATGCGTCTCGCCCAACGCCGGCACTCCGAGACGGCGCGCCGCCTGAAGCGCTACGTATGGCTGCTCGGGACGGTAGGGAGCCTGGCCCCTTTCATCGGGTTGTTCGGCACCGTGATCGGCATCATCCGCGCTTTCGAGAACATGGCGGCCACCGGTTCCGGCGGCTTCGTCGTGGTGGCCGCCGGAATTTCCGAGGCGTTGATAGCCACCGCCGGCGGCTTGCTCGTCGGCGTTTTGTCGATCTTCGCTTACAACGCGTTCATGGTGCGTATTGCGAACCTTTTGGCGCTCTGGCGCGAATGGACCGACGAGCTGTTGAGCCAACTCGGCCGGCCACACACCCGTGAAGGGAGCCTCCCCCGTGTCGCTCAATCCCGCTGATCCCGACACTGATTCCGCCGGCGGTGACATCGTCGCCGAAATCAACGTCACGCCACTCACCGATATCTTTCTGGTGCTCCTCATCATCTTCATGGTGACCAGCACGGCGCTGACGCAGCAGGGCACGAAGGTGAATCTGCCGCGCGCGGCCGCCGGCGGGTCCGAGCCGTCCGGTATCGTTGTGACTGCAACTGCCGATCGCCACATCGAGCTGAACGGGAAGCCGGTGCCGATGGAAGACCTGCGCGCCACGCTCGAGGCCACGTTTCAGAAAGGCGCCGAGCGCAACGTCATCCTGCAAGGCGACCGTAACGTCGTGCTTGAGCAGGCGGTGCAGATCATGACCATCGCCAAGGAAGCGGGCGCGGAGAAGATCTCGATTGCCACCGCGCCCCCGGAGAAGAAGTCCTGAGTGCCGAATCTGCAGTGCGAGCGTTGATTCTATGCAACAGAAGGACGAAGCGCCCCGCACCGACAACACCGTCCAAGAGAGTCACTCGCTAAAGGTCTTGCGGGAGATCTTTCAATCCGAACGGCCGCTGACATATATCCGCTCGGCGGAAGAGCAGCGTATCGGGCAGCTACTGTGCGAGGCAGCGCGATTGTTCTTCGCGCCGCCGGTGCCGGTGTGGAGCTGGAGCGTGACCGAGGGCATGCGCCGCGAGGATGGCACGCCGGCGGACGGCGAAGCGTTGGGAGCACGCGCCGCGCTCGATTTCGTGGCGGCGTATGATGGAGCGGCAATCTTTCACCTCAAGGATTTCCACGAGCCTATGCGTGAGTCGGCGGAGATCCGGCGGCGTTTGCGCGACTTGTACGAGCGTTGCTTTGATACCGGCAAGTACGTGATCATCTCCTCGCCGGTTCGCGATATCCCCGATGAGATTACACGCGACCTGGTCTATTTGGAGTTGAGCGTCCCGGATCCGGTCGAGCTGGTCGCCTTTCTCGGTAACGAGATGGAGCGCATCAAGAAGGCGGGCGGCACGGTCGACGCGAGCGAGGGCACGGTGCACCAGCTGGCGCGTGCGCTCCAGGGGCTCACCCTGGATGAGTCGCGGCACGCCGTCCGCCGGGCGCTGGCGGTTGCGAAAAAGTTCGATGCCGATGCGGTGCCAATCCTGTTGGAGGAAAAGCGCCTGCTCGTCAACCGCACCGGCCTGGTCGAGTTCGTTGCCGCTGACACGCGGCTCGAACATGTGGGCGGGCTCGAATACTTGAAGAAATGGCTGCTTGAGCGCCGCAAGCTGTTCGAGATGCGCGAGAGCATCAACCTCGACATCGTGCCGAAAGGCGTCCTCGTCATGGGGATTTCAGGTTGCGGCAAGAGCCTGTCGGTCAAAGCCGTCGCCTCGTACTTCGGACTGCCGTTGTATCGCATTGACATGACCGAGATCTTCTCCGGCCAGCACGGCCCGGCCGAAGGCGCGTTCGCGCAGGCTTGCCACATGCTGGAGGAGATCGCACCGGCGGTGGTGTGGTTCGATGAGATCGAGATGGGCATCACGTCGCAGGAGTCCTCCGGCGAGCAGGGGCGCATGTTCGCCTTCTTCCTGACGTGGATGCAGGAGAAGGCGCGCGGGCTGTTCGTCGCCGCCACCGCCAACCGCGTCGACCTGCTGCCGGCGGAGATGATCCGCAAGGGGCGCTTCGACGAGGTGTTTTTCGTCGACCTGCCTCTCGACGACGAGCGCGTTGAGATCTTCAAGATCCACCTGCAGCGGCGCGGCGCGAATCCAGAGGACTTCAACCTGGAGCGGCTCAAGCGCTTCACCAAAGGCTGGAACGGCGCCGAGATCGAGCAGTGCGTGGTCTCCGCTCTCACCGCCGCCCGTTTGGAGGATCGCGATATAAACGACGACGACCTCCTCAATGCGACGGCGAGCGTGGTGCCGCTGTCGAAGACCATGAGAGAGCAGATCGATCACATTCGCGCCTGGGCCTACGACCGCGCCGTCCGCGCCTCCCCACGCGAGTACTCGCGCTGATCTGCGTGCAGGGTAGAGAGTCGAGCGTGGAGAGACACGGACTTGTGTCTTCCCGGTGTTCACGCTCCACGCTTCACGCTCCACCCTCCACGCCCCCGCGCCCTTGCGCAGCACGGGGCGGCAGGACTAGATTCCGGCCATGGCCAAGGCGAAGAACCTCCCGGCGACTTCAAGCATCGGCGACTATATCCGCCGGCAGCGCCAACTTGCCAACATCTCTCTGCGCAAGGTGTCGGCGCAAAGCGGCATCTCGGCCGCCGTGCTGAAAGAAATCGAAGCGGGGCTGCGCAACCCTAGCCGGACGATCGTCCAATCGATCGCCGGGGCACTGCGGCTGTCGGCGGAAACCTTGTATTTACAGGCAGGAGTGCTCGACCCCCAGGATGCGGACGAGCTTGGGACGCTGCATGAGATCCGTCGCGACCCTGCGCTGACGCAGCGCCAGCGCGATGTCCTCATCGAGGTCTACGAAGCGTTCTGTGCTCTCAATCGGTCGCAGGAAGAGCCGTGAGAGCTCCTCACGCCTTCACCGTCCGCGCAGACGCTTGACATTCGGGGTCGGCTGGACTCTAGAAGCAACGGCGGTGGAGGAGGAGTGGCGGCGTGCCGAATTTCCGTCACCGGCTGACGCGGGCTCAGCAGCAGATCTATGATCGCAGCGACGCGAGGGCATCGATCGCGTTGCGCGCCGGCACGCAGCTCCGGGTAGCGGTGCATGCGCTCCCGGCCGCCTTGCTCTCGGGCGACCGCTTTCGGGTCGAACAGGTCTCGCAGGTGATCGTCAACGATATCTGCACGGCTTTGGCCGTGTCGCGCGTGCACATCATCGTCAGCAGGACACGTCCGTCGAACGCCCGCGGCGAGTTGCACGGGCTGTACACGCCCGCCGCCGAGCGTGCGCCGGCAACCATCAAGGTCTGGATGATAACGGCCAAACGCGGACAGGTGGTGGCCTTCAAGACCTTCTTGCGCACGCTGCTGCACGAGGTCTGTCACCATCTCGATTACGCCATGCTGCGGTTGCCGGAGTCTTTTCACACCGACGGCTTTTATCGGCGTGAGTCGAGCCTGTTCCATCAAATCGGCGGCCCGGCGGCGGCAGCAAACGGGCCGGCCAGCGGGTCCGGGCGGAGCGGCGGCGGTTTGTGTCCTCGGGTACAATAGGTGCTGCGATGCAGGCGGCCAGTAACGCCACACGGATAGAGATCACTGATAACCTTGATCTGCTGCTCGGCGTCCTGCCGACGCGTGTGCGGGATGCAATCGAGCCGTTGGACGACCTCCCGGCGTTGCTGGAAGTGGTGCTCGATCTCGGTCGCCAACCCGAGGCACGCTTCCCGTGGCGGGCGGTTGAGCTTAGTCGGGACCCCGTGATGCGTGAGGACCTCGACTACATGACGGCCCGGATCAGCACCTTCACCAAAGACAACCGCGCCGGGATCGAGCGCACCCTGCACCGGATCTCGGCCTTGCGCAATCGGCTGGGAGAGATCGTCGGGCTGACCTGCCGTGTGGGCCGCGCCGTCTACGGCACGGTCGAGATCGTACGCGACGTGATCGAATCCGGCCGCAGCGTGCTGTTACTGGGGCGCCCTGGCGTCGGCAAGACGACCTTGCTGCGCGAGGCGGCGCGCGTTTTGGCCGACGACCTCAACCGTCGTGTCGTCATCGTCGACACCTCGAATGAGATCGCCGGCGATGGCGATATTCCGCATCCCGGCATCGGGCGCGCCCGGCGCATGCAGGTGCCGTCACCCGAGCGGCAGCACGCGGTGATGATCGAAGCCGTCGAAAACCACATGCCGGAGGTCGTGGTCATAGACGAGATCGGTACCGAGGCGGAGGCACTGGCGGCGCGCACTATCGCCGAACGCGGCGTCCAGCTCATCGCGACAGCGCACGGCATCAGCCTCGACAACCTCATTTCAAATCCAACGCTGTCCGACCTCATCGGCGGCATTCACCCGGTAACACTCAGCGACGAAGAGGCGCGCCGGCGCCGCACGCAGAAGACGGTACTGGAACGCAAGGCGCCGCCCACATTCGACGTGCTCATCGAAATCCGGGACAGGGACCGCTTCGCGGTGCACGCCGACGTGACGCAGGTCGTTGATGCCGTGCTACGCGGCCAGCCGGCACGGCCGGAGATCCGCGTGCGCCACCAGGACGGCAGCGTCGAGGTCGAAGGGCCATCAAGCACCGTCCCTCCCCTACCCCATGCCAAGCCGACACCGCCGACGGCTCGCCACGCCCTGCGCATCTTTCCCTACGCGGTCAGCCGCGAACGGCTGGAGCGCGCCATCCGCGACCTCGGGGTCAACGCGGTGGTCTGCACCCAGCCGCGTAACGCCGATGTCGTGGTCACCCTGCGCTCGCTGGCCAAGAAGCGGCCTAAGAAACTGCGCGAGCTGATGGTGGACAGCTCTCGCGTGCACGCCATCGGCGGCAACACGCAAGCGAAGATCGCTGACTTTCTGCGTGAGCTGTTCGAGCTGCCGGCGATCAGCAACGAAGAGCAGCAGGCGCTGCGCCAGGCCGAAGACGCCATCGCCGCGGTGATCGCTCACCGTGAGCCGGTAGCCCTCAACCCTCAGAACCCTCACTTCCGCCGCCTACAGCATCAACTGGCGGAAGCGCACGGCCTCGCCAGTGAGAGCACCGGCCGCGGCCCCCTGCGCCGCGTTGTGATCCGGCCCTAAGAGTGAGGACGTGAATCGTGCTCGTGAGTCGTGCTCGGAATTCACTCTCCCGAACACGACCCACGATTCACGAGCACGAACTAGTTCGCCGCTTCAAACAAGCCCGCCGCGCCCTGGCCGCCGCCGATGCACATGGTGACGATACCCCAGCGCTTCTTTTGCCGGCGCATCTCGAGCAGGAGCGTGCCGGTCAGCCGTGCGCCGGTCATCCCATAGGGGTGGCCGATCGCGATCGCGCCGCCGTTCGGATTGAGCTTGGCAGGATCGATGCCGAGGCGATCGCGGATATAGACCGACTGCGAGGCGAAGGCTTCATTCAGCTCGATGATATCGATGTCGTTCAGCTTCATGCCGACGTGCTTGAGCAGTTTGGGGATGGCAAACACGGGAGCGATGCCCATCTCGTCCGGCTCGCAGGCGGCGAACACGCAGCCGCGGAAGAAGCCGAGCGGCTGAACCTTGAGGGCCTTGGCGCGGTCGTAGGACATCAGCAGGTTCGCTGAGGCGCCGTCCGAGAACTGGCAGGAGTTGCCGGCGGTCACGCTGCCGTCCGGCTTGAACGCGCCGGGCAGCTTGGCCAGACCCTCCAGCGTGGTATCGGGCCGGTTGCACTCGTCGCGGTCGACGACAACCTCTTTGGTGGACGTGGCGCCGGTCGCCTTGTCCTTCACCTCCATGGTGGCTTTCATCGGCGAGATCTCTTCGCTCATCTTCCCCGAGCGCTGCGCCGCCCCCATACGTTGCTGCGAGATGAACGCAAACTCGTCCTGCTTCTCACGGCTGACCTTGTACCGCTCCGCGACGACTTCGGCGGTCATCCCCATGGGCATGTAGATGTCTTTCTTGTGGTCCATGAGCCAGGGGTTGAAGAGGTTTTTCTTGTTGATGTCGTTCTGAATCATGGTGATCGATTCGATGCCGCCGGCGACGATGGCTTGGGCGCCCTCGTTCTGAATCATGTGGGCAGCCACGGCGACCGCATACAGGCCGGAGGAACAGAAGCGACTGACCGTGCCGCCGGGCACAGTGATCGGCAGGCCCGCCGCTATGGCCACGATGCGCCCGACGTTGTAACCCTGCGGACCCTCCGGAAACCCAGCGCCCATCACGACATCTTCGATCTCAGCCGCATCCAGCTGCGGCACCTTGCGCATCACTTCCTTGACGCAGTGTACGGCCATATCGTCCGGGCGGGTCAGGTTGAATGAACCGCGAAACGATTTCGCCATCCCGGTTCGAGCAGTAGCAACAATGACAGCTTCGGCCATGAAAGCCCTCCTTTTTATCCGCGGCACTTTTCCAGGGGTGCGGGCCGGTTGCAAGGGGGTAGGGTAGCCTCCGTCACTCGAATCTTCAGATGAGTAAATCAGGTACTGCGACGTCTACATCTTGAACCTCGCCTCAGCTAATGTGGGGCACGCCGTATGACACGTTCGCTCGCACTAGCTGGGTTGATCCTGATGCTGGCTGGCGCTGCACCTGCACGGGCGCGCCAGGTCGATGTGCCGCTACAGTACGACTTCGACTTCATCCGCCAGGCGCTGGTCGTGCAGGTCTACACCGGGCCAAACGGCAAGGCGGTGTTGTGGGATGACGGGACCGGTTGCGGATTTTTGAAGCTGTATGATCCCGAAGTGACCGGCAGCGCAGAGCGTATCCGCGTGGTCACCCGCGGCGAAGGCCGCGTCGGCACACCGATCGGCGATGAGTGCCTGGCTCCGGTGCAGTGGGACGGGTTCCTCGAAGTCTTCGAGCAGCCGCAGATCTCGGCCGATCAGCACGTTTTGCAGTTCCGCGTGGTGGAATCGAACATCTACGACAAGGAATTCAAGAAGCCGCTGCTCACCGGAAAGATCTGGGATCTGGTGAAGCGATACGTGCAACCCAGCTTCGAGGCCGTGCGCATCGACCTGAAGCCGGCGATTCAAGACGTACGCGATCTCCTGCCGCTGATCGTGGCGCGTGGCGATCAGGCGCGCATCGAACAAATGCTCGACTCCCTGCACCTGGCGGACGCTACGGTCACCGACAAGGGCGTGAAGGTCATGCTCGCCTTTGCGGTGAGCGCCGTTACGCCGGTCGCTGCGCCGACGCCGGAGCCGACGTTGACCCCGGAAGAGTTGCAGCGCTGGGAAGAGGCGTTGGACCACTGGGACGCGTTCTTTACTTTCGTAATCAAGCAGTTCGGCAACGACACCTCCGCCCAAGACCTGCGCCAGGCATTCTTCGACGTTCTGATGGACAGCCGCTACGACCTTCTGGAGGCGTTAGCGCCGCCGTATCCCGGCGCTCCCGATCCGACGAAGCAACTATTCCTCAAGGCCTGGGAGCGGCTTGTACCCGTGGTCCGGCGCAGCGCCACGACACTGCCCGGCGCCACGGCGCTACGCTATCTGAGCTTCATCGCCGCGGGCGACGCGCTGGCAGCGTTGGACGAGATTGGCCCGGAGATCGGGGTTGAGATCTCGGCCGACGGTCTTCGCCGGCTGGCTCGCATCATCGCGCCGTTGAGCACGGAAGACTCGCTGTCGTACAGCACGGCGGTCGATGCAGAACTGCGTCAGTTGTTTGGTTTCGGTCCGCCCTTGCCACCACCAGACCTTTCCGCCGAACCGACTAACGCAGAAGGCAATCAGGCGTGGTGGCGCAATCTGCTTGTGGCCCGCATCGCCATTGCCGCCGTGGAGCCCCCGGCGGCGAAGACCCTGGAGCAGTGGCTAGCGCCGCAGGATGCCGATTCGATCGATGCCTATCTCAGAGCGGTGCGCGAAGCGCTCGACGAGATCATGCAAAAGTCGCTGGCCAGCGGCGGCCTCGACGGACAGTATCACCACCTCTACCGCCTGCTGGTGTTAGCTGCGGCGTGGCAGGAAAGCTGCTGGCGGCAGTTTGTCCGCGAGCGCGGCAAGATCACGTACATGCGGTCGGCGATCGGATCGATCGGCATGATGCAGGTGAACGAGCACGTGTGGCGTGGTTTCTACGACCTGCGCGGCCTGCGCTGGGACATCCGCTACAACTCCCGCGCCGGCGGCGACATCCTACTGCACTATCTGAAGGACTATGCCATTCCGCACAACCAACCTGGAGTCACCGACTTCCTGGCCCGGGCCACGTACGCGGTGTACAACGGCGGCCCCGGCCATCTGAAGCGGTTCCTCGACAAGAAGACGAAGAAATCGCTGCAGCGCATCGACGAGTTGTTCTGGGAGAAGTTCAAAGCCGTCACCGCGGGCAAGGAGGCCGGCCTGGCACGCTGTCTCGTCGGCGGCGCGGCAGTGGGGGACTGACCAGATCCAGGTGCTCTTCCACGATCCCGTTGAGCGCGTACTCGAACGAGCCGGGCACGATATCAAACGGTCCCCACATCAAGAAGCCTCCCCTCTTTCGACCCGCTCTCCTACTCCCATGACGATTAGCGGAAAACCGGCGGCAGGAGCTGTAGATAGTCCTTGCCGGTTATGCCGCCAGCACACATAAATGCAGAGTGCACAGCTCCCTCGATGCCGCCTTCGTTGATACGCTTCCCGTAGGTATCACCGGCAAAATACAATCCCTCAACAGTGGGGCATTTGACATCAACCCACTCGTCCTCCGGATGTCTCCAAAGGATACATGTATCGCCAACCGTAAACAGCATCCATTCCAGCGATTCTCGCCAGCCCCGAAAGGCAGTATCCACAAATTTCAACATGCGGTCGATAACTATATTCACTTTTTTCTTATCATGGGCTTCGCTATCCAGGATGCTGCTGGCCATACCCATCAGGTGCTTACCTTCAGGCGCGCTGGAAGGCGCAATAGCCGACATAGCCACGATATCCAGCGGTACGTTACCCCTGAAGAGCCCTTCGCTCTCGGGGATCAACATCGAGGTATGGTAGAAAGCCCTAGGATCCACCTTGAGCTCGCAGAACCCATTCAGCGGTTTAGTCATGCCTAACTGGCCGGCGACCATCGATGTATGAATTATGTTCTTACTTAATCTGACAAAATCCGACGGCAGTAAATTCTCCGGGATAAGTCTCAACAAAACCTTGGGCGGTACCGTGCAGATTACCGTCGGAGATTCTATGTCCACGGTTTTGCCGTCGATTTCAGCCACGACACCAGACACCCCGCCATTGCGAATGATAACCTCTTTAACCACGGCATTGGTAAGAATATCCCCTCCAGCGTCCTTGACCGCAGTAGCAAAACCCTCGGTAATGAATCGATGGCCGGGCGCCCCGGCGAAACCCCAGGAACCATTGGTTATATGCACCCCGGTCTCCTGGACTTGCAGAAATACCTTCAGGTTCTCTCCCGCAGAGTTCAACGCCGGGTCATTGATGATCGTCTGGAAAGTCCCCATGGCATAGTGGAATTCTTGAGCCAGTTCACTTCGAGTTATTCCTTCTACCCAGTCCTTCAAGGTCACATGGTCCAATTTCTCAGCCTCAGCTATCGTGCGCACCTGGAACTTCCGTTTGTGAACCTTCACCATCTCAGCGTAATCTTCATCGCTCATCCAACCATATTTGTTTCTTCTGCCGAGGATATGAGGCTTCCAGGCATGGTCATACCAGACAAAGCCTTGATTGGGATAGAAAATCGAAGCCTTGTTAAACAGCGCCAGAGCTTGGCTTACACGCCCCCGGTTGGTAAACCAGGCACCCCGGCCTCCTGCTTCGAGGACATATCCATCAAGCATTTTCTTTTTTATAAGAGTGGATAGATCCGGTTCCGTCCGATCGCTGACCCAGGAATGGGCAGATAGCGCCAGCGTTTTACGAAATTGGTCGGCATCGCGAATACCTTCACCGCGGAACGATGTCGCCCGCCCCCCAATCTGCGACGAAGCCTCCAGAATGAGAACTTTCCTATGATCCATGTTTGATAAGAGAGCGCCGGCAGCCGAACCGGCTATCCCGCAACCGACAATAATGACATCATAGTTGTCTGAAATTTCTGAGGTCATATTTTCTCCATATTTGTGTGACCGTCTTCGGACAAGTCAGAACAAGGCGTGACAAGCAATCCGTCGTGCTCGACGCGGGCGTCGTGGCGGGCTCGGCCTCATAGCAGCCGCTATTTCTTAGGCCGCGCCACGCTCATTGCTGACCTCGGCGCACTCGTACAAGGCCTCAGGGGCGATGTCCCCACCGTTCGGCCAAGCAATCGTCCAGCCATCGAGGAAAAATCGCCGAAAGTACTTGAGGTCCTTCAGCGGCTCGAAAACGGGCCCCTTCAGCCACCGTCGAAAGTCGATCGTCTTTTCCGAGTTGTCATCGAAGGTCACGTGAATCCGATAGCCGCCTCGGTATTCGGCCTTGATCACGCATGGAATCCCGTTCATGACGCCCTCTCTACCGTAACGGCTCAATAGTTTCGAGCGGCTTGCCGCCTTCATGCGCTGCCAGTTCGCGCGGATGTCCGCCTCATGCTGTTTCGCCTACTGCCTGATAAGGCGCAGCGCTGTCTTGGAGCTGATGTTGCCTACCACCATCCGACCGGTGAGATCGAACTTGCCTCGCTGGCCCTGGTACTCAGCGTGAAAGTGCACTGGTTCGTGGTCACTGTAGAACATCCGAATCACGATTCCGAAGAAGATCGAGATCGCTGGCATACTGCCATGCTACCCCAGATCGCCCAACAGGCCTAATGAGCTTGTAGAAAAACTCGGTGGCTATCCTCGGTGGACACCCAAAACCGGCCAGTCGTCGACACCTGCGAACCGGCCAGTCGCAGGGCTTCACTTTGGGGTGAAAGCCCTGCGCTGGCCTCGATTTGCAGCTTTTGGCACCACTCGCAAC
>Ga0187884_10001729_pt1 | contig 19269 bp, 26 predicted proteins | sample June2016WEW_20_4_FD_132983 | JGI IMG/M metagenome (GOLD analysis project Ga0187884, IMG submission 132983) | Peatland microbial communities from SPRUCE experiment site at the Marcell Experimental Forest, Minnesota, USA - June2016WEW_20_40 | ecosystem: Environmental > Terrestrial > Soil >...
CCACCACCTCGCGCTCGCTCATGAGTCCCTCCATCTGACAGCATACTATACTGTCAGATCAATACGCCAAATTCCAGGTTCTGGCAAGCTCACCCGCGAATCTCACTTTCGTGTCGTACACCCTTTTCGGCCTTCTTCCTCGCCCGGCTCAACATCTCCATGGTAAGATCCACTCCTGAATTCCAGCCGTGTGGGTTTTTCCTGAGGATCTCAACAAACGCCGATCCTGTTCCTACCGCCACTTCCAGGACCTTCTCCCCGTCCTGTATCTGTGCCAGCTCCAGACATCGCTTCCGTGCCTTTGTCTCCGTCAGCATGCCCCAGAGATCATAAATGGGTGCGATGCTCCGGTAGACCTTCTGGATATCTGCTTTCTTGACAAAGGCATCCAGGATCTTCACGTGTTCAGCACTCATAACATTCCTCCATGGCCATACGTACCCATTCGATCACTTGCAGCAGCGGCCCGGCGGACAGCAGATGGGGATGCAGGCCCTGACCTGAGCGACCAGGGATTCGAGTTTTGCAAGGAATTCCTGACCGTCTATGCAGTAATACACAAACCTTCCTTCCTTCTCGGAGATCAGAATCCCGGCCTCCTGCATGAGCTGGAGATGCCGGGATATCACCGATCGGTCCTGGGGCAGATGCTGTGCAATCGTTCCGATATCACAGCGCCCGTTCAGAAGAAGGTATTTCAACAGCTGCTGGCGGGCAGGCTCGCTGAGGGATTTGAAGAACTTCGAGTCGAGATTCCCGGCAAGGTCCTCCACCACTTTGGTCTTGTTTCTCTTGAGAACGACCATGGCATGATTATATGTGCACACATCTGCACATGTCAACCTGTTCTTCTATCGGATTGCGTCTGAGCAGCTCGTTCTGGAATGCCCGCTACGGCGGGCATCAATGGCACGACTGACATATTCGGCCAGAGCAAGGAAGCAAACGTTTGACGGACGTACTCGCTGGCAGAGCTGTATCGATCGAGCGTCTGGCGCGAGACCTCGCCCGCGCCCATGCGGAGTTCGTCCCCCGCCGAGCCGAGGCGATCGACTCCTCCACAAAGACCCCCATAATGGCTCCCGCGAGCAACGAACTTCACGGCCCCCGAAAGTCGACGACTAATTCCCGTGGGCAAGCGCTGGAAGCTCCGGCTTCATGAAAAAGGCGGCAAGGAACACGTCCTGCCGGTGCAAACCCCCAACCCCGCCGCGACAACGGCTTCCCGGGAAGCGGGGAGTCGCCAGCGGCACCTGACTCGAAGGAGCGTTGCTCCCCAAGTCCATCGTGCTACAAGGCGGCCATGCTCGCACGCGTGTTGTCGGCGCTGTTTTGGCTCTTCATTATAGTGAGCTCGATCCTGCTCTTCCCCGTGGCCGTGCTCATCTGGGTTGCGACGGTCCTGTTCGACCGCCGTCTCGTGCTGCTGCATAGGTTCACCTGTTTCTGGGCATCGCTCTACACCTGGCTCAACCCCGTGTGGCGTGTCCGTCTCGAAGGGCTGGAGCGCATCAGGCGCGACGCGGCATACGTCATGGTGGCCAACCACCAGTCGCTGCTCGACATCCTCGTCCTCTTCCGCCTGTTCGTACACTTCAAGTGGGTCTCGAAGATCGAGAATTTCCGCATCCCGGCGATCGGCTGGAACATGTCGCTGAACCGCTACATCAAGTTGCGCCGCGGCGACCGCGCCAGCGTTGAGCGTATGCTGGATGCCTGCGCGCGCACCATCGCAGAAGGCAGCTCCATCATGATGTTCCCGGAGGGCACGCGCTCGCCGGACGGACGCCTGCGGGCGTTCAAGACCGGCGCCTTCGCGTTGGCGCAACGCGCGGCCGCACCGCTGCTGCCGATCATCGTGCAGGGAACGGCGAATGCGCTGCCGAAGCGCGGCTTCGTGTTGCGCGGGCGACACGAGATCCGTATTCGCGTCCTCAACGAGATTCCGTATCGGGCCTTCGCCGACACGCCGGTAGAGGTTCTGACGCAGCGCGTGCGCGACGTCATGGCCGCTGAGCTGGGCGAAGCACCGGCCGCTCAGGTGGCGTGAGCCCGAGGGCGTCGCTGTACCGAACCGCCGGCGCCAGGCTCTACATTGCAGCGCTGGTGCGGCGCGAATTCCGCTCCGGTCTGCTCATCGGCTGTTCGGCGGTCGGAGGGCTCGAGAAGGCAGGCTCCTACGGCTCGTCGCGCAGCTCGAGGCGCGAGGCGAGGTGGTGCAGGTTGCTGCGGTGCATGCCGAGGGCGCGGGCGGTGGCGGGCCAGCTACCGTTGTGCACGCGCAGTGCGCGGCGGATCATGGCGCGCTGAAAGTCGAGCGTTGCCTCGCGCAGGGGACGCGGCTGCGGGATCGCTGCTTGCACCTCGGCGTCGACGGAGACGACGTCGGGCGCCACGTCGACCTCGGTCCCGAAATGGGCGCGCTGCAACACGACGACCTCGCCACGCGGCACGCTGGCCGCCGCCTTCAAGACCACACGCGAGAGCACGTTCTCCAGCTCGCGTACGTTTCCGGGCCAGGAATAAGCCCGCAACGCTTCGAGGCTCCCGGCACTCAAACGCACCGGCCCCAGACCGAGCCGCCGCCGCGCCAGGTCACAGAAGTACCCGGCGAGCAGCGCGATGTCTTGCGGCCGCTCGCGCAACGGTGGCACGCGCAAGGGATACACATTGAGGCGGTGGAAGAGGTCGGCACGGAAGCACCCGGCGCAGTGGTATGCGGCGCGTTTCACCACCTGTCATTCTGGGGCACGAGTGTTGGTCGCTCGTTGACCTGAGGCCGCGAGTAGCTTACGAATAACACTTCGGCCCAAGTGGCTGGAAGGAGGAACGAGAATGCCCGACCACTGGGCGGATTTGCTCATCAAAGATCACGAGACAACCGAGAAGGTCTTCGACGTCATGGGCCAGGCCTTTGAGACGCCGTCGGGCCCATCGCCAACAATGGTGGGCGAGCTGATCGCCTACCTCGCTGAATACGTCGACGGCTGCCACAACAAGAAAGAGGAAAACGCCCTCTTCCCGCTGTGCGAGCAGCGCGGCATCCCACGTCAGGGCGGGCCGCTCGCCGTCATGTTGGACGAGCACCAACAGGGTCGCGCGATCCTCGCCCGGCTCCGACCGCTCGCCGAAGCGTATGCCGCCGGCGACTCCGCGGTACTCAGCTTGCTGCGTACAACGTTCGAGGCTTACAGCAGCCTGCTGAAGAACCACTTCTGGAAGGAGACCGACATCCTGTACCCGATGGCGCGGCGCGTTTTCTCCCCGCAAGACGACGCGTCGGTGCTGCGCGGCATCGAGGCTACGGAGGCGGCTGTCGGTCCCGACACGCGTCGGCGCTACTACGCCATCGCTGCCAGCATTTGCAGCATGGGCGGCCTCGACGACCTTTCGAAGAGCCTCGATCGCGATGTGCTTGCCGCCATCCTCAACACCCTGCCCATCGAACTGTCGTTCGTGGACGCCAACGACACCGTGCGGTACTTCAGCCACGAAAACCACGAGAAGATCTTCCCGCGCATGCGCGGCGTCATCGGGGTCAAGGTGCAGGACTGTCATCCCGAGAAGAGTCTGCACCTCGTCACGCGCATCCTTGCGGAGTTCAAGGCCGGCAGCCGTGATGTGGCCGAGTTCTGGATCGACTTCGCCGGCAAGCGCGTGCACATCCGCTACTGGCCCGTGCGCGGCCCCAGCGGGGAGTACCTCGGTTGCCTGGAGACCGTGCAGGACATCTCGCGCATCCAGCAGCTCTCCGGCGAGCGGCGCCTACTCGACGAGGAATAAGCCATAGCACGTCGTAATATACGCGCTCCTGATGTGGCTGCCGCTGATCTCAGTGCACGGCCGGATACTCACCGGCCCCTCGATCTTGAACTAACGCCGGCCGCAGAGATAATGAATTTGTGATGGTATCGTTCTCAGAGCGTTTTGCGCCCTTTGCAGAGCGAATGCGCGGCGAAGGAATGCCCGAAGTAGTAGTCAAGACGTTCGAGTACTATTACGGTCAGCTTGTAGCTGGCGAGACAGGCCTGATACCCGAAGCGAGCATCGAGCCAGTTGCCTCCCTCCCTGACGCCGTGACCTTTTCCGCTGGTGTTGCCAGTGCCGCCCGAGATGCCCTCGGAAAGACCGTGCTGATCAAGCTGAACGGGGGGCTGGGCACGAGCATGGGTTTGGATGCACCAAAATCGTTACTGGTGGTCAAGAATGGTCTCTCGTTCCTGGAAATTGCAATTCGGCAGTCGCTGCGAATGGGAGTGCCGATGGTCGTGATGAACAGTTTCGCGACCCACGACCAGACCATGGCTGTGCTTGCGAAATACTCCGGCCTGCGGACCGGAATACCAATGGCTTTCCAGCAGCACAAGGTTCCCAAGGTAGCGATGTCTGACCTCCAGCCAGCAAACTGGCCGGACGATCAACGGTTGCAGTGGTGCCCGCCGGGCCATGGGGACATCTATGCCGCACTCATGACAAGCGGCATACTGGAAGAACTTTTACAAGCTGGCTACGAGTATGCCTTCGTCTCAAACATTGACAACCTTGGAGCCGTCCTCGATGAAACACTGCTTGGCTATTTCCACTCGAAGACGTACCCGTTCATGTTGGAGGTTGCTGATAGGACAGAGGCTGATAAGAAGGGGGGACATCTGGCGAGGCTTCGCGAGGAACAGCTCGTGCTGCGTGAGGTGGCACAATGCCCACCTGAGGAGTTGGCACACTTCCAGGATACGACACGACACAAATACTTCAACACCAATAATCTTTGGCTGAGGCTCAGGGCCGTGAAGGCGCTCATAGAAACGCAAGGGCCTGTACTCAAACTCCCGATGATCCGGAACGTCAAACCGATTGATCCCCGACAAACTGATTCCCACAAGGTGTACCAGCTCGAAACCGCGATGGGCGCTGCGATACAACTGTTCGAAGGTGCGACGGCGATCCGAGTTCCACGAACACGCCTTGCGCCCGTGAAGACGACCGGGGACCTACTGAAAATACGCTCTGACGCCTACCAACTGACAGAAGGATACCACGTCGTTCCCACTCCGGGGCGGAAGTGCGAGGACATAGTGATAGACCTGGATTCGACCTTCTATTGGTCGATCGACAACATGGACGCGCGTTTTCCCCACGGTGCTCCTTCCTTGATCGAGTGCGAGAGGCTCGAAGTGCGAGGGGACATCAAGTTCGGCCGCAACGTTAGGTTGGTAGGTAACGTAAGGCTGATCAACGAATCGGCTGAGCAGCTGGAGGTAGAGGATGGCGCGTTAATCGATGGGCACGCTAGCCGAGCGATACGTAGCGAGCGCGGGATCTGATCCGGGATGCCGCCCTACGGAAAGATTCCTACCGGGGTTTGGCTCGAAGCCGGCCGTAGCGGCCCGGTATCCAAGCCCATCGCTTGCGCGCTGTCCGCTTTGACATGCAGCTCCGCCACCGAGTCCCGATAGACCAGGCGCCAGTCCGGTAGCGACCGCACCGGGCAGGGCCAACCCGTAGGGACCAGTGCCGCCTGCGTTGGATACTCTTCGAACAAACGGCGCCATCCGGGCGCGCTGGCGAAGAAGTTGAAGTTGTCTTCGACGACGCGCGGGGGGAAGACGGTGGCAAAGCGGCCATCGAGAGACACCTTGACCTGCGGCGCCAGAAACCAGAGGACGTATTCGCCCCAATCCAGCGGGACGGCGATGTTCCCCTGCACGCCCGACTGCTGTAGTGCCCTGACGGCGGCAACCGGATACTCCATCGGATCGAAAAAGATCTCGGCACCGTAGTGATGGTAGCGCACCGCGGTCAGCCAGAGTTGAGTTGCCGCCAGCGCAACGACGGCTCCGCTGAGCAGGCGGCGCGCTGGCGGGCTGAACGCTAGCGCCCAGCGCTCGGCTCCCCACCGGCTGGCACTTTGCAGCTGTGACGCCAATGGCGCGGCGGCGCAGAGCGCGAACAGCGGCGTGTGTCGCTGATGGCGCACCGCCAGCACGCCGATCCCGAAAGCGAGCAGCGCCTCCCATCCGTCTCGGCGCCAGTTGCGAGCAAACGGCAAGCTCGCAAGGAAGAGTGTCAACATGCTGAAGAAGGCCAGGTGCTCCACGCCCAGGGTTGCACGCTGCCATTCGCTGATCGGATGCGATCGGCTCAGCTCATTCCAGACGTAGCCCAGCAGGTGCGGACCGTAGGGGTTGAGCGCGGTGGCGGCAACACACGCGAACAGCGCTATCCACGGACGTGGAGACCGGGTCTGCCGCGGCAGATCGGCGCAGGCGAACAGCCCGAGAACGGCCAAGCCGAGAGTGAAGCCGCCGTGCAAGTTTGCCCACAGCAGAAAAATTGTGGGCAGGGACCACAGCGCCCCGCGCCGGCCGCGCTGGTAGTCGTCCAGCAACAGCAATAGCAGCGCGATGAGCAGGTACGTCAGCACCTGCGGCCGAATACCGAAGCCGCGCGCCATGGCGGCGATGGCGAGCAGACCCGCTATCCCCCGGATCGTGGGCGACGCCGTGCGTCGGCGCAGCCGCGCGAGGACCAGCAAGCCAGCGCCCGCCGCCACCAGGAACTTGGCGATGATCAGGCCTGCCGAGCCGAACCAGCCGTACAGCCCGCCCATCACCACCTGTGATAGCCACTCGTGATCCACCCACGGCTGCCCGGCGGTGGTATACGCAAAGGCATCGATACGTGGGATCATGCGCGTGGCCAGAATGTTGCGGCCGAAGAAGACGTGGCCCCAGAGATCGTTATCCGCCTCGTTGGTCCAGAAGAAATACACCACACTGCTGCCGAGCAGCAGTGTCCAGATCAGCCGTTCCGCCAGTGGGCCGCGCGGGGCCGGCAGCACGCTACTCGGCATTCGGCAGCCACATGTACAGGAACTGAGGCGCCAGCGTGTGCAGCCCGCCGAGGTCGAAGTTGATGAGGTTCATCTGCGCCGGGCGCACCGGAGCACCGGAGTAAATGTTCTCAGCGAATTCATCCGGGCGCCGGTACATGATGACGCGCGCCCGCGACACGCCGGCGCGGCGCTCGGCGCCGGCGATGGTGTCTTGCAGGTAGCCGATACGGTCCACCAGCCCGAGTTGCAGCGCCTGATCGGCGGTGAGGATGCGGCCGTCGGCGATCGTCTTGATGCCATCCGCCGACAGGCTGCTACGCCGTTCACGCACCAGGTCGAGGAAGCGATCTTGCATCTGGTCGAGAACGGTTTGCAGGATGCGTCGCTCTTCCGCCGTCATCCTCCGCAGGGGCGAGCCGATGTCCTTGCGCTCTCCCGCTTTGATCGTCTGATCGGCCACGCCGATTTTCTCCATCAGCCCGCTGACGTTGAGGTTGTACATGACGACCCCGACGCTGCCGGTAACGGTGGTCGGCGTGGCGACGATCTCGTCCGCAGCCAGGGCGACGTAGTAGGCGCCGGAGGTAGCCATGTCGAGCAACTGCGCTACCACCGGGACCCCTCGCTTTGCCTTGAACTCCATGAGCTGGTGAAAGAGGATGTCACTCGCGGTGACGGTGCCGCCGGGGCTGTTGATGCGCAGCACCACGGCACGCACGCGATCGTCTTCGGCGGCCCGATCCAACTCTTCGCGGACGCGGGAGGTCGTGCTCTCGCGCCGCCTGACACCAAAGGCCTCTTCTTCCTCCTGGCCGCCGATCTCTCTGGAGATGCCGATCAGCAGCACTTTGGCATTGCCCTCACCGGAGACGACGTGTTCCTCCAAGGGCTGCGGCTTGGTGGCGAACGGGTTGAAGTTGCCGGTCACCAGGACGCACCCGTGTAGGAGCGCGATCACGGTAGCGGCGAGACCCCAGCGGCCGAGCGTGCGTAGCGGTTCAGTCATCAAAGTCCTCTCTCAACCTCGACGCCATACTATACTGGTGAAGAAAGCCGCGAGGCAACCGTGGGAGCCGAGGGGGCAGACGGGATGCCGACCGATACGCCGGCGTTGCATGTCAAGGCCGGGTGCACTACACGTGGCGCCCGTGGGACCCCTTCCCGCACGTCGCCGCGCGCGCGTTGGAAAAGCGGCTGCCAGCAGGTCTGGCCGACACGAACGAGACCGGCCGTTCGATATCCATCGCGTGATTGGGAGACTGCGCGCCGCCGCTCCGGGTTGGAACGCTCCGGTAGTCACCCTCATCGGGCAGCAGAGTCGCGATCCGTTCCAGGTCTTGATCTCATGCCTGCTGAGTCTGCGTACCCGCGACGAGACCACTGCGCCGGCTGCCCGGCGCTTGTTCAACTTGGTCAGCTCGCCGCAAGGCATGCTGCAGTTGAGCCCGGCGCAGATCGAGCGCGCGATTTATCCGGTGGGCTTTTACCGCACGAAGGCGCGCACCATTCTCGAAATCTGCCGCCCGTTGGTGGACGATTTCGGGGGTGAAGTGCCGAACGATTTGGAGAGTCTGCTCGCGTTCAAGGGCGTCGGGCGCAAGACCGCGAATCTCGTGCTCACCCAGGGTTTCGGAAAGCCGGGAATCTGCGTCGACACGCATGTCCATCGCATCTCCAACCGTTGGGGCTATGTGGGCACCAAGGATGCGCATGCGACTGAGATGGCGCTCCGCAGGAAACTGCCGCGGCAGTACTGGCTGGAATACAACAATTTGCTTGTCGCCTTCGGGCAAACGGTCTGTCTGCCGATCTCACCTTGGTGCAGTCGCTGCCCGGTGGCGGATTGCTGCGCGCGGTGCGGCGTCACGCGTCACCGGTGACACGATGGGTCAGGGTTGACTCGCTTCCGAGTGCCCGTTACAAGGCGCGCAAAAGGAGACGAGATGCGGAATGGATATCGCTTTCTGCCGGTGTGTAGCCTGAGTGCGGCGCTGCTCGTTACGCTTGCTGCTTGCGCCGCCAAGGCGCCGATTAAGGGGCCGAAATCGGTTGCGCAGACCTACCAGGAAACACCGGTACCCACGGTGCCCCCCTCAACGCCGTCACCGGTGCCGGCCGCGAGCGCCATCCCGACGCCTCCAGAGAGGCCCCCGGTGAAGGCGCGCAAGGGCGAGCCCATCGGCCCCATTGTGACTTTCTTCGGCGCCGTCCGCGCCGACGGCATAAAAGTGGAGCCGAAATCCGTCGACGAAAAGGGCATTCCCACCTATGCTTCGGCGGTGGGTTCCGGCTTCATGCTCGTGGTCGAAGCCAAGCCAGGGGCGAGCAGACTAGAGCCGGCGCGCCGGGTGTTTGCATACGTCCCTGGTGACCCAAAGTCACGACCGGACCTGGAGATCGAAGCCGACCGTGACATGGGTGACGGCAGCCCAGCCGTGTGCGATCGCACCAGACCCAATATCGGGGGCATTCCCGGAATCAAACCGCCGAGTTTTGCTGAAACACAACGCGTCAGTGATGCCATCAACGACCTGGCCTGCCGGTTTGAGACCTTCATTGAGTCGGAGGCGTCGTGCACGCAAACCAACAGTGGCGACTACTCCTTCATCGCCAAGGACTCAACAACTCAGTTTTGTATGATCGTGGCTCGCGCTTGGGCTTTTCCGCCGGGCGTAACGCTCCTGAGCGTGCGGGTGCGTGACACCGAAGGGAATCCGGGACCGGTGAAGCAGATGCGCATCTCGCGGCCGCTCGCGGCGCAGCCGGGCCAAACACAGAAGAAATGATGTGCGACGATTGTTTTGTTGCTGCAGCCCACGGCGGCTCGTTCTCTGCGGAACATCGCCGACGTGGCCGCGTGCCGGGCGGCAGCCACGTATGACAGAAGGGAGGCACCATGGACCTACGTCGAGCTGTCATTGTCATAGTTCTCCTGTTGGGCGGGTGCGGGGGCTGTCAGCACAGCGAACAGACCGGCGGCGGCGGCGGCGCCGCGAGCGGTCCAACGGCGGCCGCACCGCCCCTGAAAGCGCGCGGTAAGATTGAAGTTGCGCCGATCACTCCGGCTCCCTTAGGACGGCTTGGTGCGACGCCCCCGACTGCGGTGCAGGGCAACATCGTGGCGACGCCGATCTTGCCGCCAGCCGGCACGGGCCCGGGCGAAGCGGGCGCTCCAGAAGCTGGCCAGGAAGAAAACGAGGGCGACTGTATCGTGGTGGCCGACGCAGATCCGGACTATGGCCCGCCGCCCTTGGCGGTGACCTTCAGTGCTGAGGCGGAGTGCAATGCCGGCCAGCCGACGTTCAAATGGAACTTCGGCGATGGCTCCGCGCCAAGCACCGAGCCCAATCCCACGCACACGTACTCGCGGCCGGGTGACTATACCGCGTCCGTGTCCATCACCGGGCCGGGCGGTTCGACTGCCTCGGACGAGGTCGATATCACGGTTGAAGAGGAAGAGGGCGCCACCGAGCCGGAGGAATAGCTGGACAGCAAGCGGCCTCACCTCCCCGCGACGGGAGCGCGCTCTGCTGTGGGCCAGTGAACGGGGGACAGATTCACGCGCGCTCGGCGGCGTGCGGCACACCCGCTCGTGCTGGGCAGCATGGACGGTCGTCGCCGTGAAAGCTGTGGAGTACAGCTGTAGCGGAGGCGAGATAATCTCGCCTCCGCTTGATACAGCCTAACCGTTTTGGTTTGTCAGGCAGGGCGTTTGAACAGGCTTTGCATCTTCATCGCTAGGCCCATGTCGCCTGCGATCTTCAGCTTGCCGCTCATGAACGCCATCTGGCCGTTGAGCTTCCCGTTGATCATGTCGACGTAGTCTGACGCCGCCATCGTCATGGTCATGTTCGGGGAGGCGTGCGCGCCTTCGGTCACCGAGCACGCGCCGTCCTTGATGCTGACGTGCCAGGTGCCACCGCCGTCACCACCGAGGTTGAACTGGATGACCGAGCTCATCCCCTTTGCCGCGTCGGCGTTGAAGTTCTGCGGCATCCCGCTGAAGATTGCCTTGACATCATCTGCTACTGCCATCTGACTGTCCTCCTTTCAGGGATTGAGGGGCTTGGCAGTGCGCCCTCCGATCTCCCAACTCATGCATAGCCAATATTCTCTCGCCAGCTCCTCATCCCCACCACCGACGTGTGGCTTTGTATGTGACGCCCGCTTCGTTGTCAATCTGTGAGCGCCACCTTGTTTGGCCCTCCTTATCGCGATCCCTATCTGCCGGGCCCTTGGCCAAGCCGATGGGCGTTGGCGGCCAGGCTCGATGGCACATTGAGTATACCACCGATATTGGAATACGCGAAGTGGCTCGCATTTACGCATTTACGTGCGCGAGCAACGGTACTCCCGGGCCTTCGTGGATCTCGTATCCCATAGGGATCGGGCCGAGAATCTGCGGGACGCTGTCCAGGATGGCTGCGAGAGTTCTCCAGCGCGGCGCCGAGATTTCGCTCCGGTGACACGAAAAGGCGTGCCGATTGTCCGCTCAGTCCCAAACCGGCGCGACGTCGATCTGCGGGTTACCGAGAAGGCAGGGGCTATCGACGTCCACATCGAACTTGCCGCTCTCACCGGGATGCAGGGTTGATGGGGTGACCCTCGCTTCTTCGCTCAGGCATGGCGTGCCGGCCGTACTGTCGAGCGAGCTGACCGTTACCGCGACGCGTTGCGCGTCGGCGCCGCCGATGTTCTTCACCTCGCCGAGGATGCGCACGCTGGAGCGTCCGGTGCGCGGCTGCTCTCGCGAGACGAGGACCACGCGTGCCTGGCCCTGCCCTGGTATCGGGGCTACCGCCTCGCCCGGCGTGGCTGCAGCGGCTTGTTCCGACGCCTCGGGCTCGTACGGTTTAGCTGCCGGCAGACGCGGGAGGTCTCTTTGCTCCACATGCCGCCCGTTGGGCGGCGGCATGTCAGCAAAATGAACGACACCCTGATCATCCGTCCATTTGTAGTATGTTTGCGCGGCGGCAGTGGAGCACCACGCTGCAAGCGCCCATCCGCCCAGCCACAGCCAACGTCGTTTCCCAGCCATACGACTCACCCCGGCTGTTCCATTTCGATGTTTTCACTGTAGAAGGGACGGCCGGTGCAGTCAAACGAGAACGGGGGCATGCGCACGTCGCCGCTGCCGCGTCCGAAATATGAAAGGCCACGCTTGATCGGCGGTGCAAGCGTGATTAGCTTGCCATCGAATGTCTTCGGGTGAGAATGACTATGACGGGCAAGGAAGCGGTGTTGCTGGCGTTTGATCGGCTGTTCGACAAGGCGGCCGCCAAACTTCGCCTCGAGTGCAGCGACGGGGGGAAGGAGGAGGCCAAAAGGCACTTTGAGGAGCACTTCTCCGCCGCGCTCGACATCGCCGGCCAAATCCTGGTGCCCGAGATTCCTGAGGACGTCATGCGCTCGATGGAAGATGCCATCGAGCACCTGTCGCCGGCGCAGGTTGTCGGGTACCTTGCCGCTATCCCGCTCGCCCATCAGACGCAGGAGATGTTGCGTACCATCGCCTATCGCGCTGCCCAACAGCGCTTGCTCGAACACCTGATCAGTCAAGCGGACGACAAGTACGGCGGGAATTGATAGAAGCTTGAGGGTGAAAAAGAAGTCGCTTCGCCGAAATCTCACCCGGTCACCCTGACCCTACTCCTGGGGGGGGGGGCGAGGGACCCTCTTGCTCCTTTGCGATTGCCTGAAATCACTTGACGAGTCGTCCCACCCAGGCGGCATAGCGGTCGACAAAGCTCTGCAGGAACTTCCGAGTTCCCTCACTAGGAATATTGCCATCAGCGTCGATCAGGCCTTCGGTAAAATGGATGAACACCTCAGGCTGGCCCAGCGTCGGCACATCCAGATAGGCCAACACATTGCGCAGATGCTGTTGGGCGACGGCTGTCCCGATGGAGCCGGGCGACGCGCCGAGGATGCCCGCCGGCTTGCCGGCCCATGCATTCTTGCCGTATGGGCGGGACGCCCAGTCAAGGCAGTTCTTCAGGGCGGTCGGAATCGAGCGGTTATGCTCGGGGGTGACAAACAGCAGCGCGTCCGCCGCGGCAATCTGAGACTTCAAGCGCACGACGGGTTCAGGAGGATTCTGGTCGTGGTCCTGGTTGAACACCGGCAGATCGTCGATCCGAAGGATCTCCAGCTGGGAATCCTTAGGCGCCAGCTTCATCAGCGCGAACGCCAGCTTGCGATTGATCGAATCCTTGCGGATGCTTCCGACGATGACGGCAATCTTTCTGGGGTTCATTGCTTGCTCCTCATCTCCTTAAGTGACTTCGTAACGAAAGCGTCAGCTAGCAAACGAGAGCGTCAGCTAGCAGTTGATTGCGGGGATCTAATACAGAGTGTCCCTCATTCTAAGACGAACTTCAATACACCTGGATCCGCTCAGCTCTTCCCGGCCAATGAGGACGGCCTGCGTACTCGCCGTTACGGCACACCTGTTGCGGGCTTTTCGGCCATGCTGCAGTTTGTCAAAAGGGCGCAGGCGTGCGAGGGGAGAATGCGGGTGTTGAAGTCATCATCGTCTCGATGATCCTGGAGTTTCTTTCAGGCATGGACATCACGCGGCGAGTCGCGCCAACGACGGGAGATGGAAAACTGCTACGGCTCATCGCCGTCTTCAAGCTGTTCAAGGCCGGCCTCCTGCTCGCTTCGCTGGCGACCCTATCCAAGCTGATTCACCACGGCGACCCGACTCACACGGTGATCGCTTGGGCGATGCGCCTACACGTCGACCCGGGCAACCGCTACCTGGGTATAGTGCTCGAGAAGATTCTGGACCTGAACGGGCCGCAGCTGGAAGTTGTGGCTGCCGGAACCGTCGTCTACGCGGCACTGTTTGCCGCTGAGGGGGTTGGGCTGCTGTTCGAGATGACCTGGGCGGAGTATCTGACCCTCGTGGAAACGGCCGGCTTCGTTCCGATAGAACTTTACGAGATCATTCAGCGGGTCAGCACAGTCAAGTGCGCCGTGTTGCTGCTGAACGTTGCGGTGATCATCTACCTTGCCAGGTGCGTGCAACGCCCGCGACGAAGCGCCGGCTTGCCGTGATACGAGCGGCGTGCGTTGACAATCGCGCAGAGCGCACGTTAGCTTGACGACACCAATGATCAGCGTGCGCGCGGCTCTCGATCTGGTTCTCGCTGACGTATACCCGCTGGGTACCGAACGCGTCGCTCTACCGCAGGCGCGCGGTCGCATCCTGGCCGAACCGGTGCAGGCGACGCGCGACGTGCCGCCGTTTCGCAACGCCGCCATGGACGGCTATGCGGTGCTGGCAGCGGATGTCGCCTCTGCCCGGCGCGACGGCCCAGTTTCGCTCCAGGTGCTGGAGATGGTGGGTGCAGGCAAGCTGCCGCGCCAACGCGTGACGCACGGCCACGCCACGAAGATCATGACCGGCTCGCCGATGCCCGAGGGCGCCGACGCCGTGGTGCGTATCGAAGATACCGAAGAGCACGACGGCCATGTGCGGGTCCTAGCGAACGCCGAGCCGGGCGCGAACGTCCGGGACCCCGGTGAAGACATGCGCGTGGGGCAGACGGTGCTCGAACCGGGACGCGCCTTACGGCCAGCGGACATCGGTCTGCTCGCCTCGCTCGGAGTCGCCATGCTGCAGGTACGCCGGCGGCCCGAAGTGGCGATTCTGTCTACCGGCGATGAGCTGGTCGAGTTGGGCGAGCCGCTCGCCCTAGGCCAGATCGTGAACAGCAACGCTTACACGCTGGCCGCCGCTGTGGAGGAAGCCGGCGGCATCCCGCGGGTGCTGGGCATCGCGCGCGACACACCCGAGGCCACGCGCGGTGCGTTCGCCGAGGCATTTGCCGCCGACATGGTGCTGTCGACGGGTGGGGTTTCGATGGGCACGTTTGACCTGGTGCGCCAGACCCTGAACCAGCTGGGCGTCGTGGAACGCTTTTGGAAGGTGGCCCAGAAGCCGGGTAAGCCGCTGATCTTTGGCGTGCGTGGACGTACCCCGATCTTCGGGCTGCCCGGGAATCCGGTCTCGACGCTGGTGTGTTTCTACGTCTACGTGCGGCCGGCGCTCAGGGCGATGCTAGGGCTCAAGCAGGTGCACCTGCCGGTGGTGACGGCTACCGTCGCCGAGAATGTCCAAACGGCCGAGGGCCTGACGGAATTCGTGCGCTGCACGTTTGCAGGCGAGCCAGGCGCGTACCAGGCACGCTCGACCGGTTCACAGAGCTCCGGCGTCATGCGGTCAATGTCGTTGGGAGACGGCTTGCTGATCGCGCCGCCGGAGGTGCGGACGATCGAAGCCGGGAGCCCCGTGCGCGTGCTGCTGCTGGACAGCGGTGGCGTGGCAACACCGCCGGTGTAGCTCAGGGCTAGAGGTCCGGCCGAGAATGGGCTTCGACGCGAAAAGCGTCAGCCGCCGCGAGCGCAAGGAGCCGACCTCGACCGCGTATCTGCTTGATACGCTGAGAGGTTGGCGACGCAGTCGATCGCGGATGGATGGCGATTTGCAGCCGAAGGCCACTTTTCGGCCGGGCCTCTACGTGCCGAGTCCTGAGTCCTGCGCCTCGCGCAACCGCTTGCGTTGTCGCCAGAAGAGTTGGACAACCAAGGTCCCTACGACACCCAGGAGCATGGAACCAAGGATGAGCAGCGTTTTCGCGACCTTAATGGTATAAAAGAACAGGAAACTGAATTCGACCGGCTCCCAGTTCTCCAAAACCACGATGAGGATCAGTAGCACGATAACGCTTGCCGCAATCAATTTCGCTTTGCCCGCCGTGGTCATGCTGCTATGCCTCCCAGAATCGCGGCGGTGAGTCAAGGGCGCTGACATGGCGATCCGGATAGGGCACGGGTACGATCTGCATCGGCTGGTGGAAGGGCGCCGGCTGGTCCTCGGCGGGCTCGAGATTCCCCACTCGCACGGGTTGCTCGGCCACTCGGACGCCGACGTGGTCCTGCACGCGGTGAGCGATGGCATTCTCGGGGCTTTAGGCGCCAGCACCATGAAACCTGACCTTGAGAACCGCTGCGAAAAAGGGGGGTGGTCAAGAGATGGGTTATATTGACGCCAACCTCCTGCGCGATGAAACCCTGATCTATCGAGCGCGCCTCCACTGGATTGTATTCGTGTGGCCCGCATTGGTTCTGGTGATATGCTATGCTGTAGCTCTGGCACTACTGTTGTCGCGGGCCGTTCACGAGGTCACCTTGGCTGCGATTTTTATTGCCGTGGGATCGATCCCCATCGCTCGATCGCTCATTGCATACGCAACCTCGGAGTTCGGGGTGACGAACAAAAGAGTTCTTGTCAAGATTGGATTCATTCGCAGAAACTCTCTCGAGATCCTTCTAAACAAGGTCGAGAGTATTCAGATCGACCAGGGCGTTCTCGGGCGCCTGCTCGACTATGGATCGATCGTAGTGAGTGGAACGGGCGGCTCGCGAGACCCGTTCCACAACCTATCCTCACCCCTGCGATTTAGGAGAGCAGCCCAGGAGCAGATTGCCGTCGTTCAAGATCCCGGCGCGAAAAGCTGATCGAGAGTAGGGTACCGCGTGCACCCGATACCGAGAGTGGGGTAGTGGGCTACTTTGAAATTCGAATCAGGCGGCGAATCAGCCAAAGGAAAACGAAAGCGCCCGCGCCGATGTAGCCCAGCCACAAAAGCCCAACGACCATATAGCGAGCGAATTGTGCGATCTCGGTAATTGCGTGCGGTATTCCCTCGACGAAGAGGCTATAGAGTATGACGAAGGGCAGCTCGATGGCGAACACAAGCGTCTCAGCTACCGTTTTCTCTGGATTACCCTGCCAGAAAAGAAGGATGACAAAGACGTAGAAACCCAAGAGGTAGACAAATCCTTTCCAGTGCTTCTTGAACTTCTCGTAGTTCATGCTTTGTGGTCAACCGCTAACTTGGTGAGCATATCGCTGGCCGGGGATAACCTATGCCTCGGGCATGAGTTCCAAGATTTCGTTCAGTACCTACCAGAAACCGGGCGAAGCTGTCACGTCCCGGTAGGGCTAACCCTTTGAAACTTCTCCATCCAACAGCGCTGCGATGTCCTCCACCGACCAGAGCCGCTTGGTCACGCCGGCCGCCATTGCCGGCGTGACCCGCAGCGTTTGGTGAATCCGCACGAAGTTGTAATACATGAACCACAGCGCCACCATGTGCGCGTGGTTCTCGACCTTCTTGCTGAACCCATTGGTTAGCCGGGTAAAGCGCCGCATTCCCATCCGCATGCTGAGGTTCTGGCGTTCCACGTAGGACGTAGAAATATGGTCGGGATCAGAATTGCCGCGTACCTTGTTGACTTCGATGCCGATGCACACAGCTGGCGAATAGCGGTGCTCCCCGTCGTTGGGATCTGAGCCATAGAGTTTTATAAGCATGGCGTAATCGATGCCGGCGCAGCCAAATGTCGAATCGACGGCATCAAGGTACACCCTTAGGCCATCGGTGGTGAGCTGGACGCGGTGCGCAAGCCGGCTTTCAAGATCGCTCATGAATTCGTAGGCGGCACCAGCGTCACGGCTCTCCTAGAGATACCAGGACGGCACCAGTTTTGTGTCCGCGTCGATTGCCGTCCACGTCCACACGTCGCCCACGCCGAAGCCGCTCAAACCCTTGCGTCTAGCGGTTTTCTGCTTCATCCCGACAAAGGACCAAATCTCGTCGCACTGAATCCGCCTACATGTCAAGTTACGCAGGGTGCGGTTCTGGTATTCGGCGCACGCGGTTCCCACTTCGACCAGCAGCCGCAGCACCGTTTTTTTCGCGACGCCCGTTATGCGCACCGTAGACCGGACGGAGTTTCCTTCGATCAATGCCGCAATCACTTGGGTGCGGCGCTCCCGAGTCAGCCTATTCATGGAAATATTTATGCGCGCCCGAGCAAGCATTGTCAATAGGCGTAGCGTAAATTCTTACGCTCACGCCAGGCATAGAATGGCGTAGCGCCATGCTGGCGCTCGACTTTGCCGTAGTAATTGTGCCTATAATCCAATCGGGAAACGTAGGGGCCTCGGATGCTGACCTTGCCGGGAAACATCCGAAGCCCCCGTGACCCAGAGAGGTTGGTGACCATGATATAGTCAACGCCCCTCAGGGGCGCGGGGCTGGAGCAATCCAGCCCCTTACGGCTTCTTCTTTGTAGCATGGGGCGGACGGAGGAACAATCAAAATGACAACGGAACAGATCAATTATGAGGCTGTCCTGGCTGATCTCAAGGCGCGCCGGGATGCGCTCAACGACGCCATTGCTGGAATCGAGAGGATACTTGGCCTAGCGCCGTCGCCTAACGGTACAACAGCTGGGCAGGCCACGCACGATTTGCAGACCATTCCTTCCGACGCGTTCTTTGGGCTGAGCATTCCTGACGCCCTCAAAAAGTGTCTGGGGATGCTGAAGCGAAAACAGTCCGTAAAGATCCTATGTGATGCCCTTGGCCGTGGCGGTCTCAATTCGACAGCAAAGAACTTCTACGCGACGGTGTACAGCGCGCTTGTCAGAATGGAGAAGGCTGGGGACATCGTGAAAATCGATACTAAGTGGGGATTGCCTGACTGGTATCCGGGAATGCGGAAAGATCGCACCCGAAGGAAAGCGGCAGTGGTGGTTGACGAGCAAGCGGCAACGCCCGACTCCCCACCAGCAGCCGAGACAGCCGCGTCGAAAGAGGAAGCTGGGCCGAGTATGCGCGCCCGAGCAAGGGATGTATTGGCTAAGGCCAGCAAACCACTACGCGCGCACGAGATCGCACAGCAGCTCGCGTCAGAGGGGCAGCCCGTCGAAATCCGATCGTTGCAAGCGGCGCTCGCGGCGATGGTCAAACACAACCAGATTGGGCGCGTATCTGCCGGTAAATATTCGGCGGTTTAGGGTTCTGTCCGTAAGCGGGAACTATCCATGTACCTTCTCTTCCTCGACGAAAGCGGCCACGATCACCGGAACACCCCGTATGAAGTGAACGGTGGGATCGTTCTGCATATTGCGAAACTGTGGCCGTTTGTTCAGGCCCTAGTCAGCCTTGAGCAGTCCACGTTTGGTGACCGAGTCCAACGGTTCCGCAAGGAGTTTAAGGGCTGCAAACTGATCGACAAATCGCGCATGAAATGGGCAGCGCAAGCGCCAATGATGGACGATGCCACACGACGGACACACTGCCTAGGTTTTTTCAATAAGGGGTTGAACAGGCAAAGGCCAACACGTGCCGAGTTCACCGCATACGGTCAAGCATGTTTGCTGATGGCACGAGGCATCTTCGATCTTCTCAGCTCGCACGATGCGCAAATTCTGGTGCCGGTTCCGGAAATTCCGACCGGAAGAATTCCGGAAATTCTGTCCGGTCTTCGAAAGGAGACCGGAGATGAGAGCAGAGAAGGAGGAGGCGTTTGAAAACGTCGGTGCACGGCCGGGAAACGCGCAGAGGCCTGAGTGGG
>Ga0187884_10001733_pt1 | contig 19232 bp, 12 predicted proteins | sample June2016WEW_20_4_FD_132983 | JGI IMG/M metagenome (GOLD analysis project Ga0187884, IMG submission 132983) | Peatland microbial communities from SPRUCE experiment site at the Marcell Experimental Forest, Minnesota, USA - June2016WEW_20_40 | ecosystem: Environmental > Terrestrial > Soil >...
AAAAGGCAACTTTCAGGTTAGCTCTAATAGAAAAAGTGCGAGGCCGAAGCCTCGCCCTTTCCTACGGACGTTGCCGCCCGCCCCACCGCGGAACTCCCCTTCACGCTAGAAATGCACGCGGATCCCGAACTCCATGTTCCGCGGCGAATTCGCCTGGCCGCCGTTGGGATTGGATGTTCCCAGCACGCCCCAATCGGCCGGATCGTTGGTAGCCAGGTAAGGATTATTGAACTGCACGTGGTTGAGCAGGTTGGTGAACTGGAAGATCAAGGTCGCTCCTACCCGGCCTTCCTTCCAGACGCCGATGTCCTTGGAAACCGTGGCATCCAGGTTCCACCAGGGCAACTGCCGAATCAAGCCGGCGGAGCCGCAGTTGGTATCGAAACCGAGAACGCAATCGCGGAATTCGCCGTAAGTGGCGGCCGGGTTGGTAAAGAACTGCACGTTCTGGCCGCCGTTGTCGCCGTTGGAGTTGACGCCCACGCCGTTGGGGTTCGCCGTGGGGCTCTCCGATACCACTTGGTTGTAGTGCGCCGAGCTGCCGCCCGTATATGGGTGCATCAATACCGCGCCATCCGGTCCATAGTCGCCGTCGGTGGCGGAGTTGGCCTCGCCGAACGATTCCAAGCCGCCGTTGTCGTTGCTGACGTTCAACGGCGCTCCGCCGTGAGCGACGAACAGGGGAGCGATGGTCCAACCACCCAGCAAATGCCCGATTACGCCCTTTTGGGTGCGGTAGTACGGCGATTGCCAGATCATGGTCAGGTTGAGGTTGAACTTGTAATCGAAGTACTGCGGACCGTACATCGCCGACATGTGCCAGGGATCCAGCACGGTATATTCGCTGGAGGCCTGGTCCTGGTTGCCGGTGCCCAACGCGCGGCCCCAGGTCAGGTTGGTATGCACCGTAATGCCGTGCCAGTCGCGCAGGGTCAACTGCGCGTACACTGCGTTGTAGTTGCCAAAGCCGATGCTGGAATCGGAGTAAACCGCCGATACCTGGCCGCTGCCCCCGTTGATCGGCGAGCTCGGCATGGTGCGTCCCAGGGTCCAGGAAGGCGCAGCGTTCATAGCGGCCCACAGGTCGTAAACCGAGGTGCTCTGGACCATGCTCGCGCCGCCGATCGAACCATTCAGAACCGCCATGGTGCAGCTTCCATAACCTTTGCAATAGGCCGAGTTGGCGCCGCCGAACGCGTTCTCAAAGAACGGCTGCGCGGCGACCGTTGCGTTCGGGGAAAAGTTCTGGTTGTACAGAGACCAGTAGGTATTGGCGTACGCCTGGGCAAAGCTCTGGCCGCCCAGGGTGGTCATGTACGGCACCGCATCCAGGTCAACCTCCTGCCATTCGTGCCGTATCAGACGGCCGATGTAACCCAGCTCGAACATGGTCTTCGAGTTGATTTCCCGCTGGATGCTCAGGGTGAAGTTGTCGGTGCGCGCCGGGCGGAAATTCGGGTCCAGAATGCTACCCGAGCCGGCTGCGGCGTTCCCGTTGAACCCCGGAATGAAAGGCTGGGCCAAGGTCTGCGAGACGGGCGGCAGCGGCGCCGTCAGCCCGTCGGTGCCGATACGGAATGCCGTGGCTGGCGTCGCGCCGCCATTGCCCAGGCACTGGCCGGTGGACGTGGCGCCGAGACACGAAACCGGTTGCCCCAACCCCACGCCCAAAAGCGGAATCAGCACCAGGTCGACGCCGTTCAAACGGCTCTCCACCCGGCCGTACCCGCCACGGATCACGGTTTTGCCGTCGCCGAAGAGCTTGCCCAGAAAACCGTCCTGAAATTTCGGATTCCAGGCCGCCGAAACGTGCGGACTCCAACCGCCGTAGAACGGGTTGTAGGGATACTTGGTGCTGGCGCCGACCACGTCGCGTACACCGTCGTACGCCAGCGTCGGATTGTAGACCTGACCTCCCAACGCCGCCGATTGGCGCTGGGCAAGGAAACTGGCCAGTTGGATCGGATGACCGCTCGAGTCGGTGAGCTCCACCTGCTTGCCGTTGATTTCGTAAGGCGGCATCTCGAGCTGGTAGCCCAGGCCGTAAGTCAGCGTGAAGGTCGGCTTCATCTTCCACGTATCGGTGAAATACACTTGGTACGAGGGAATGATGCTCTGGTCGAACATCGGCGTTCCCGCCGGGTTGAGCGTCAGGCTGGCGCCGCTGCGGGTATACAGATCCTGGGGCTGGGTCACGATACCGAGAATTTCCTCGTAGTATCTTTCGTAAGTGGAATACTGGCTGCTCGGAACACCCGCCGGGATATATTGCGAAGAAAAGCTGATGCCCGGTGCAAAGCCGGACGACTGCCCGATCTGGTCCACCGGCTGGTTCATAATGCCGCCGCCGTTGTCGGTGCGCTGATGGTAATCGAAATTGCGCTGGTACTGGCCGCCGAAGCTGATCAGGTGATTCCCCTTGATCTTGCTCACGTCGTCGCGGATGCCCTTATCCTGTCCGTCCCAGAAACGCTGGCGCGTCTGCTGGGTGTTGACGTTGTAAGGAATCAGCGCACTGGTGGTTTCGCCGCCCATTTCGAGCGCCGCCGTCAAGCCCGGCAACTGCGGTATGGCGCCCGCCGTGCCCCATTGCCAGAAGTTGCGCAGGTAGCTGAAGCGGAAATCGTTGGTGGTCGAAGCGTTGATGGTGGTGGTCAGCCCCGCTACCCAATAACTGGGAATCTGCGGCCGCGGCGCCTGGCCGGCCGGTGTCCCCAGCTTGTCGCCCGAAATCGCGCCCCCGATATCCACCTGGTTGGTGGTGAGGTCGATATAGCGGTAATAACGGTAGCTGCTCATGAACCGCCATTTGTCGCTGAAATCGTGATCGATGCGAGCGATCTCGTTATTGCTCTTGGTGGGCAGCGACACCACGCCCTGAAATCCTTGCGTGTTGTAGTGGTCGCCGCCCGAAACTACGTTGGCCGCCGGCATGTATTTGTTCCAGATCTGCGACACCAGCGAATTCAATCCGATTCCGCGCGGATCGCAGGCGCCCGCCGGGCAGGTCGCAGGCTGGTACGTCACTCCTCCCACGGTTACCGGAAAGGGGTTCAAGTTGTAAGGCACGTATCCCGTGGATTCCGAAATCTGAACCACGCCGGCTTTCAGCAGCGGCGTGGGCACGGGCCTTTCGATGAGGGAGGACTGCGGGTAGCGGAAGCCTTCGTAATTCACGAAGAAATACCACTTGCCGCCCAGCAGGTTCTTGGGGATGAGCTGGCCGCCCAATGCCCCGCCGAAGCGGTTGTTGTGCGTGATCGGCAGGGGCGTGTATCCAAGGTTACCCGAAGGCGTGTGGTTGTTGTCCCAGTTATTGGCCGCGCCCACGTCGGTGGCGTAGTAGTATTCGTATCCCGCCCCGTGGAACGTGTTGGTGCCGCGCTTGGTCACCATCTGCACCTGGCTGCCGGAGGAACCGTTGAAATCCGCCGTCATGCCGCTGGTATTCACTTTGAATTCTTCGATGCTCTCGACCGGCGTCGGCATCGTCCCGGTAGGCGCGCCGGCACCGGTATACAACGATCCTCCGTTGGTCCCCATGCCAGCGTAGCTCGACGAGTAGACGGTCATGCTTCCGTCCATGTCGTTCGAGTTGTTGCCGCCGTCGAGTTGGAAGGTGTTCTGGTCCCACATCGCGCCGGCTACCGAGCCTTCCGGCGAAACGCCCGGCTGGTAGAGCGCCAGCGCCGCCGCTTCACGGCTGAAACCCGGCAGATAGACCATCGAATCCCCGGAGACGGTCTGGCCCACCGTGGAATTCGTGGTCTGCAATTCCGCGCCTGCCTGCGCGGCGACTTCCACCGTGGTCGCGGTGGCGCCCACTTGCAGCGTCGCGTTGATGGTCAGCACCTGGCCGACCTCTACGTTTTGCGCGTTCACGTCCATCGTCGAAAAACCCGACTTGCTGATGCTGATGTTGTACACCGCGGGTACGACGCTTACGAAGGTGTACCGGCCGGCGTCATTGCTCGTCGCCGTCAAGGTGATCCGTGTGGAGGGGTCGGTCAGCTTGATCGTCGCGCCTGCCACGATCGCATGCTGTTGATCGGTGATCAGCCCCGATACCGTTCCCGTGGAAACGGACTGCGGCCACGCCGGGCCGCATAACAAAAGTACTGTCAAAACGAGCGTCCCAATTGCCGATCCGCGGCAAAAACCGGATTTCATATAGTTTTTTCTCCTGCCAAGTAGTACTTGACCACGATCGCTTTTGCTCTTACCAACAGATTGAGAAGCCGTCTATCCCGGACAGTCTCTGTTACGTTGGTTGAGCCTCCTGTTGCAGCTTTGTGACCATTTTTTCGTCACTCGTGTTTGTAACGGCTTACGCGATCTTAAGAGCTATAAGTATTAAATCTAGTACTGACAACACGCTACGGCTACTAAAATCGGTACACAACTGGGGCATTTTCCACGCAAAAGTCCTAAGAAGGGTGCGGCAAACGGCGCAGTTGGACGAGCTCGCCAGTCGGGCGCTACCTGCGCTAGGAGGAGAAGGCAAACCGCGCAAACTTCCCGACCCTTGTGCGGATTGGGCCGAACCGCGGGCGGTTCAGGAAAGCACCGGCGGAAAGATCGCCGGTGCTGCGGCCGTTTCAGGCCATGCGGAGGGCGGCGCGGAGACCGGGATCGTGGCGGACGCGCCAGATACGGCTATCCAGGTAGTAGTGGGTCAAGCCGAATCCGCAGAAAAAACCGAATGCCAGGTTGGAAGTTTGGCCGAGCGCGAAACCGGGAATGCGATAGAGAGCGCTGAAGAGCAGAGCCACAAGGACATAGGCGGCCAAGCTGCGGGCGACGGCGGCGGGAATGCGGCCATGGCGCGAGCGGGTGTCCGGGCCGGAATAGCGATTGCGGTTATGGAACCAGACGATGGCGTGGTATTGCAGATTGTGAACGATGGTGACGGTGGGGACGGCCGCCTGCCAGCTCATACAAGCAAAAGTAAGCCAATGGAGGGGGATCACGGCGGCGAAGAGCAGCAGCTTCGGGCGGTTGGAAGGTACGCCAGCGCGGTGGCGGATCCATTGGCGGACCAGATAAGCGGCTGCGGTGGCCGCCACGAGGCACCAAACCGGCGTTTCGATTCGAGCCAGGCGGAACGGCAATCCGATTTCTTCGGGATGGCGGATGAAGAAGCGCTCGAAGGGCGGAAAGATCATCATCACGCCCAGGAAGAGGCGATCGAGGCGATTGTCGATGGGCGCCAGGTCGCGGTTCTTCACTTTATAAAGGACCATGAAGCCGTAGTGCTGGCGGATGACGTGATAATAGGCCCACACGCCGACCAGCAGATAGAGCCAGCCTTTCCAGCCGGCCAGGACCATGAGCGGTCCGAGCGAGAAGAAGAAAATCAGGCTGCCGTAGAAGAGCGCGGGATTGAGCCGGCGCGCCTCGGAATCGAAGTAGGTGCGGGAAGCCGTGGCAAAGATGTGCGTGCCGTCGAAACCGACCGACCAGAACCACCAGAGCAGCGAGATGGGGACGTGGAAACCGACGTTGAGGAGCACGTACAGGTATCCAGCCAAGGCGCTGCCGATCACAAGTGTGAGATCGACACCGCGGCCGATGATCCAGCGAGGAGCGTTCAGGGTGCCGGAGGGCGCTGTGGCGAGGGCGGCGGCGGCCATGACGTCAGGCCGTTACGAGAGAGTGTAGCGGTTCGCGGTCTGATCCCAGATGACTTTCTTCTGGTTCTTGAACGACAGCGTGGCCATGTGGCCGCTGATGGCCGCTTGTTGGCCGACGGTGGGCGGCGCGATGACTTTTTCGCTGCCTTTTACCGAGCGGATGAAATTGCGGAAGTGATTGATGGCGCCATCGGATTCGCCGAAATCGGCCCTGCCGTTGAGATGGATGGGCTGGCGGGCTTTGATCTTGGCCGGGGTCTTGGAGCCATTGGCGCCGAAAACTTCGGGGGTGAAGTAGAGGTCCTGGCGGTTCATCACTTCGATGGTGCCTTCGTTGCCGCACAACTGCTCGCCGTAGCCGTAGTGGACATTGCCGAAGTAGCAACTGTAGTTGATTTGAAGCTCGCCGGGGTATTCGTAGGTGGCGCTGAAGGTATCGGGCACGTCGCGGTCGTCGTGCCAGCGGTAGATGCCGCCGGACGCGGTGCAGGTTTGAGGGACCGTCTTGCCGAGCATGTAATTGACGATGTCGGTCTGGTGCACCAGCAGGTCGGTGGAGATGCCGCCGGAGTAATCCCAGTAGAGGCGCCATTGGAAGTAGCGCTCGGGGCTCCAGGCGCGTTTGGGCGCCGGGCCGAGGAAGCGGTTCCAATCGGTATTCTGTTCGGTGGCTTCGGGAGGGATCGCATAGCGCCAGGCGGGGTCGGTATCGAGCGAGTTGCGATACCAGAACGCGCGCACGAAATGGACGTCGCCGATCATGCCCTGATCGACCAGCTCCTTGGCCCGTTTGTAGAGCGACGAGCTGCGGTTCTGAGTGCCGACCTGAACGATCTTGCCGGACTTTTCCCAGGCGCTGACGATCTCGAAACCTTCTTCGATGGTGTGGGCTAGGGGCTTTTCGATGTAGACGTGCTTGCCGGCTTCGAGCGCGGCGATCGTCATGTTGTGATGGAGATGCTCGGGGGTCATGATAAAGACCGCGTCGACGTTCTTGTCGGCGAGCAGCTCGCGGTAATCGTTATAGGCGGGAGGGACGTCGCCCCAGATAGTTTTCAGACGGTCCTTGGCGCGGACGATGTAGCCCTGGTAGGTATCGCAGATGGCGACGATGCGAACGTCCTCGCCGGCGGCGGTGTGCAGCCAGTCCAGGCCCGCGTAACCGCGCGTACCCACGCCGATCCAACCGATATTCACTTTGTCGTTGGCGCCTCGCGCGCCGAGGACGGCGGGGCCCACGCTGAGCGCGGCCGTCTTGAGGAAACTGCGGCGGTCCAATTCCATGGAAATGCTACCCTCCTGCCGAACGACTTTATGATAACGCGGCGTGGGGGGCGGACGATTGAGGAGCCAATCATTAGTAGGGCGGACCCCCTGGTCCGCGCGGGACGCCCTCGTCCCGCATTTCTCCCCGAGAATCAAGTCTCCGATACAGTCGAAAAGCCGGCCGGGGGCGGGCTGCGGACGAGGGCGTCCGCCCTACAGAAACAACTGTATGCGGCATTGGGCAAAAGTGCCCGCGCCACGGTGGGCAGGATCAGTAGCTACCGTCGTCCCTCATCGCGAGCCGACAGAATCTCTGCCACGGTGATCTTACCCATGCGCTTGCGGAGTTCCAGAATGCCGGCGATAGCTTCATCGATCTGCGCCTGGCGGTCGCCGATACCGGGCACTTCGTCGATTCGCTCGGGTGATTGGCCTTTGGTTTGGGGATCTGGAATTTCAGCCATACCCCATCATACCGATTCGGTTCCCGGCCCGACCAGGACGGGCAGGCCACATACAACGATGGCGTGCCCCACGAGAGAGTTTCAGCCCCGGGCGCGAAGGCAGAGTACGGTGCGGTCGTCGGAGGGGGCGCCGGGGCTGAAGGTGCGCACGGCGTCGAGGATGCGGGTAGGGATGGAAGGCAGAGCGCCGCGCATAAAGGCTGGCAGGCAGTCTTCGCCGAACTCGTCGCCATCCGGATTGGCGGCCTCGGTGATGCCATCGGAGAAGAGGAGCAGGGTATCGCCGGGGTTCAGATCGATGGAGGCTTCGGTTAGCGCCATGCCGGCGAAGAGGCCGAGCACGGTGGTGGTGGGCGCGAGGCGCTCGATGGCGCCGTTGGCGCGGATCAGGATCGGGGCCAGGTGGCCGCAGTTTATATAACGAAGGCGCTTCAGGCCCTCGTGGTAGACGCCATAGAAGAGGGTGGCATATTCGTCCAGTGCGCTGGATTCCACGAACAGATTGTTGACGGAACGAATCGCGTCAGCGGGCTCGGCCAGAGTGGCGGCCGATTGGCTATGGAAGCTGGCGCGCAAGTGAGCCATGAGAAGCCCGGCGGCCACGCCTTTGCCGCTGACATCGGCGAGCAGGAAAGCCAGCCGGCCGGCGCCGGCATCGAGAAAATCGTAATAATCGCCGCCGATTTCGGAGGCTGGCACGCTCAAGGCGGCGCACTCCAGAGTTTTCAGGCCGGGAGCAGACTGCGGCATCAGCCGGCGCTGCACGTTGCGGGCGCGGTCGAGATCGTGGCGCGCCACGGCTTTGTGGCGGAAGGCGCTGGTCTGGCCTTCGATGACGTTCAGGAGGCGGCGATTGTCCCACGGTTTCTGGATGAAATCGACGGCTCCACGCTGCATGGCTTCGACGGCGAGATCGACATCGCTCCAGGCGGTCATGACCACCACGGGGGTTTCGCCGCGGCCGGCTTCGAGAGAAGCGAGCAGATCGAGACCTTCCCTGCCCGAGGTGGTGTCGCGCGAATAGTTCAGGTCCATGAGGATCAAATCGAACGGACGAGAGCGCGCCACTTCGAGGAGCGTGGCCGGGGAGTTGGCGGTGACGGTCTCGTGCCCGGCGGATTTCAGCAGGAGGCGGATGGCCTCCAGAACTTCGGGCTGATCGTCGCTCACCAGGATGCTGAGGCTGTCGTGTTCCATATGGGGCCTGTAGAGGCAAGTAGATGGCCAACTGGAAGTGATTGAATCGATTGGAGCTGGCTGCGGATGGGGTGTTCGGAACTGGGACGGACAGGGCAAAGGGGAGGGGCTCTAGCAAGGCCGGCCTATTGACTGTGTCGGCAGGCGGCGCGTAGGATGAGGGGCAAGTAGTAGAAAAGTCGCGATCATGGAACTGAACGTCACCGATCCGGACGAAGGCGAGGGGCTTCGGGAGTACCTCGAAAAGAACGTGTGGCCGTTCGTCCCTGCATCGGAGCTAGGGCGGGTTCTGAGCCGCGAGGAAGAGGATCAGATATTGGGCTTCGGGCCGGAGGGCTGGTGAGGTTGCGGCCGTCCTTTTAAGGGGTCCCAGGGCTCGCGCGCTGGGCTACTTTCTATCGCCCTTCGGGCTTTTTGGGCAAGCTGGAGCATGCCCCACCTTGCTGGCTAATAGCACGGCTTACGGCTTGCTGGACATCGACGGTGGGGCGTCGGCGGGGGTGGCGCCCCAGGCGAAATTGGGGGCTGGCCCCATTTTCAAGACCAATTCGCCGCCGGACACGATGTCCTGGTGAGCGATCCAGGGGTGGTGGAGCGGTTTGCCGTTGAGGGTGGCCGATTGAATGTAGAACTTCCCTTCACTAGCGCCGGCTGCGCGCAACGTAAACCGATGTCCGCCTTCGGTGTGAACGATGGCGAGATCGAAGGCCGGCGTGCCTAGTTCATAGACCGGGATTCCGGGCGCGACCTGGTAGATGCCGAGCGCGCTCATCGCATACCAGGCGGACATCTGGCCGCAATCGTCGTTGCCGGCGAGGCCGGCTTGTTTATCGGTGTATTGTTCTTCGAGTACGGCGTGAACGCGCTGCTGGGTTTTCCAGGGTGCGCCGGCGAAGTCGTAAAGGTAAGCGATGTGGTGGCTGGGCTCGTTGCCATGATCGTAGTAGCCCTTGGCGAATAACTCGTCGAGCTTGTGCACGACAGCGTCGCGGCCACCGAGCAGTTCGATGAGGCCGGCCATATCCTGCGGGACGAAGAAAGTGAATTGGAAAGGGAGGCCTTCGGTGATGTAGCGGTACGGCTTGCCGGGATCGAAAGGCTCATCCCAGGAGCCATCGGCGTGGCGGCCGCGGGCGAATCCGACATTTCGATCGATCACGTTTCGATAATTGCGGGCGCGAGCGTGGAAGAGCGCGGCATCGGCCGATTTGCCGAGAGCTTGGGCCACTTCGCCCAGGACGAAATCGTCGTAGGCGTATTCGAGGGTACGGGAAACTTGTTCCCCTTTGTGGAACGCGTCGCGGACGGGATCTTCGAGGGGGATGAATCCATACTTCAGATACGAATCGAGAGCGCGCCGGCCCCGGCCATCTACATAGGCGTCGTGCGGCGCTTGTTCGGTGGCGTTGCGGCGCATCAGGCGGTAGGCGGCGCCGATGTCGAAACCGCGAATGCCTTTTAAATACGCGTCGCCGATGGCGGCGATCGCGTGGTCGCCGATCATTTCCTGGGTATAGCTATTCCAGGCGGGATAGACGGGAAGCCAACCGCCCTGCTCGCCCATGGCGATGAGCGACTGCATCATATCGGAATCGCGGTGGGGGGCGAGGATGGTGAGCAGGGGATGGAGGGCGCGGAAAGTGTCCCAGAGAGAAAAATCGCAATAGTAGGTGAAGCCGCGGGCGATTTCAGTGCGGCCTTCGCCCGCAAATCCCGGGTAGGAGCCCGACACATCGCTGAAGGTGTGGGGCACCAGAAGGCTGTGGTAGAGGGCGGTATAAAAGATGCGGCGGCGGCTTTCGGAGGCGTTTTGGATCTCGACTTTTCCCAGGGCTTCGTTCCAGGCGCGAAAGGCGGCCGCGGCGACAGCTTCAAAATCCCAGCCGGGGATTTCGGAGTCCAGATTGCGGCGCGCTTCCTCGACACTCACGAACGAGGTGCCAATTTTGACGGACACGGTTTCGCCCGCGGCGGTAACGAAGCCGATGTAGGCGCCGGGCGGGCCGCCGCCGCCGGTCTGGCGGACGGCGCCTTGGTGTACTTCGGATCCGCTCCAGCCACCGCTGGTGCGGAATGGCCGATCGAAGCGGGCGACAAAGTAACCGCTGAATCCGGCGGGCTTGCCGGCGCCGGCGTATTGACGGTGAACGGGATTGGAGCCTGAGATTTCGCGCCGTTCGGCATCGATTCGGATCTCGCCTTCGCCGCGCCGCGCATTGGCTTCGATGAGAATCCAGGCTTCGGCGGCTGCCGGGAAAACGAAGCGGAGGAAGCCGGACCGAGCAGTGCCGGCGATGGATGCGCGGATATGGGAATCGGCGAGGGTTACGTCGTAACGATAGGGGCGGGCGCGCTCGCTGGAACGCTCAAAAGCGGAGGCGCGCTCGGCGGGGGCCAGTTTGAGCGGGCCGGCCAGTGGCATCACGGTGAAGCTGCCGTATTCGGCGACGCAGGAGCCGCTCAGGAAATGGCTGCCGCGGAAACCCTGGATACGGGTGTCCTTGGCGTAGTAGGGCGCGACGCATTTGCCTTCGCCCGCGCGCGTCTGTGGGGTCCACTGGGTCATGCCGAACGGCACGCCTGCGGCGGGAAACGTCTGGCCGTCGCCCGCCGTTCCGATCAAAGGATCGACCGAATCGGCGGGCGAGGCGGAAGTCCCGGCGAGTAGGGAGAGCGCACCGAGCGCCGACGCTGCCACCAGGGCTCGCATGAAAGCACAGATTACCAGACCACGCGCGCCCCGAGCTGCACGGTTCGCGAACCGTTGGCAGTGGCGGTAATCAAGCCGAACGCGCTCGATGTGGGCGTGAGGTTCGGCGTGCTGAACTGCGGGTGGTTAAAGGCGTTGAACGCTTCCAGGCGCAATTGGATGTAGCGGTTCTCGGTGAAGTGGAAGTTCTTGGTGAGCGAAGAGTCCCAATTGTTGATGGCGTCGGCGCGGAGGTTGCCGAACTGGGTGTCGAAGGTGCGTAGGTTGAAGACGGGCTGGTCCGCCGAGACGCGGTCGAAGGCGGCAGTGTTGAAGGACGGCCCGATGGTTTGCCGCTCATTCACGTTGATGGGGGCGCCGAGGAAGACGACGTTGCCCCAAGCCAGCGGAGCGCCGGTTTGGTAGGCATAGATGGAATTCCAGATCCATCCTCCGGCGACCAAATCGAGCGCGCGCGATCCCCCGAATTTGTATTTGCGGCCACGGCCGAAGGGCAATTCGATGGTCACGGCAGCCACCGCGTGCTGGGTATGGTCGAGCGAAGAAATGCGCTTTTCGGGGGCGAAATCGGAATCGTTGAGGTAGTTGACGTGCTCGATGAGCTTGGAGAATTGATAGTTGACGAGCAAGGTGACGCCGTGCGCCGGGCGCTTTTCCAATTTGACGTCCAGGGCGTCGAAGTAGGAGCCGCCACCCTGGGTATTCTGCTCCGAGATACTGCCGGTGGGGAATTCCGGATAAGTGGAAAGCAACTGGGCCTGGCTGATGGTCTTGCCGTTCAAAGAAGTGGAATTTGGCAGCAAACCGATAAACGGATTGGTGGTGGAACCGCTTAGAGCCGGACTGGAAGCCGCGGTTTCGAACTGGCGCTGCACCCAATCGAGGTTGCGCGTAATGTTGAGGCGAACGGCGTGGTTGCCGACGTAATCGGCTTCGAAGAGGACAGCGGCCGGCAGTTCGTGCTGCACGCCGAATTCCCAGCGCTCCGAATAGCCGTTCTGGTAGTTGGGATTGAAGAACGTGATGCTTTGGCCGAGAAAGGTCGATAGGCCCTGCGAGGAGCCGGATGGTTGCAGAATTCCATTGGGAAAGGGGTTGCCCAGCGTCGCCGAGGGGGAAAGATAGTTGTTGCCGGTGGCGGTCAACTGGGTGATTTGGCTAAAGCCCTCCTGGTTGACTGAGTTGTTCCAGGGGATGATGGGGAGCACGAAGACGCCGAAACCGCCGCGGAATACGGTTTTGCCTTTGAGCCGAGCGGGCGTCCAGGCATAGCCGACGCGCGGGCTGAAATCGCGGTTGGAGATTTCCTTATAGATATAAGGATTGGTGGAGCTGGCAAAGGTGAGTCCGCCGTTGACGTGGAACTGGCTCGCGGGCAGCAGGGCGTTGGGGGTGGCGGAATAGGCAGCGATGGCCTGGGCCGCGATGGGGCTGGCGGCGCTGGTGTCGAACCCGTTCACGGCGCGGTTGAACATTTCGGTGCCGTTGAAATCCTTTTCATAGCGAACGCCGAAGTTGAGAGTGAGATCGGAGCGGACGCGCCAATCGTCCTGGAAGAACAGGCCCAAATAAGGGTTCTTAGCAGTGAACTGGGAATTGATGTAGTAGGCGCCGCTGGTTGGCTGGCCCATCAGAAATGCCGCCATATCGCCGCCCAGGGGCTGCTGCGTGGTGGAAGTGTTGGTTGCCTTCACCCAAGTGTCGTCGAAAGCGTAAACGCCCGTGGCGCCGGCCAGCGTGGTGTAGCTCTTCTGGAACTCGCGCGCATCCACACCGAACTTGATGGTCTGGTTGCCGTGGCTCTTCACTACGTCGCCGAAGATGCCGTAACTGTTGAAGGGCGCGAGGCTGGGAGTGTTATTCGAATATCCGAGGCATTGGAAGGTGCTGGATTGGGCCGTGGACGGCGTCTGGCAAGAGGAGCCGTTGGCCAGGAATTCGATGACGGGCAGCATGGGGTACTGCGCGTCGGCCGCTACGTAGGATGGGAAGCCGAGGGATGAAGCGTCGGTGCCGTACCCGGCTAAGTTCTGGTTCTGGATGAAGCGGGTGAAGTTCAGGCGAACGTTGGCGACCATGGTGGGGGAGATGGTTTCCACATCGTCGAGGGTGGCGCCCCAGTTCATGCGGTTGAGACGGTCGCCGGTGCCGACGTTGCCGAAGTAATCGTTGAAGTGCTGGAGCCGGTCGTTGTGGCGGAAGGAGAAGAACATGCGGTTGCTGTTGGAGATGTTGAAGTCCAACCGGCCGAACTCGTTGTTGAAGTGGTCTTCGCTGGCCACCATGGCGTAGTAGTTGTCGAAACCGTCGTTCACGCCGCTGGAGCGCAGGGTGGTGGTATTGGGCTGCGGGTAGAACTTCATATAATCTTGCGCGATGGGGCTGAGCAGCGAAGACGGCATGACGTTATTGGGAAATGGCGCGCGGGTGACGTTGCCGCTGGCATCGGCGGTGGCGCCAAAAGGATTGTAGACCTGGTAGGAGGCGCTGTCTTTCAGGAGCGCGGAGAAATCGCCGGTGCGCTCCGCCGCGCTGGGCACAGTGGTGTAGGTGCCACCGGGATAATTGTTGGCAAGGCCTTCATAGGCGAAGAACCAGAAGACTCTGTTCTTGCCGTTGAAGATTTTGGGCAGCAGGATCGGAGCGCCGGCCGTGACGCCCCATTGGTTCTGGCGCGAAACCGGGTTCTTCACCCCGTTCTTGTCGTTGATCCAACTGTTGGCCGCCAAGGCGGAAGTCTGATTGAACTCCCAGGCGGACCCGTGCAGCCCGTTGGTGCCGCTCTTGGTAATCTGGTTGGCCACACCGGCGCCGGTATGGCCGTAAGCCGCGTCGGATTCGAAGGTGAATACGCGGACTTCCTGCACGGCGTCTTCGGGCGGGCTGTAGGCAGGCGAGTTGTCGGAGGCATTGTCGGGCGCGCCGTCGGTCAGCATTTCGGTACTCTTGTTGGCCATGCCGGCGATGGTAAAGGATGCCCCGGCGCTGTTATCGTAGGCGTGAAATCCGCCCCACGAAGCGCCGGTAGGCATCACACCCATGGTGGACATTTCCAAGTTGAACGGCGTGCGGCCGTTCAACGGCAGGCTCTCCACTTGCTGGTCGGTAACCACGAGGCCGTTGGTGGCATCGGCGGTGCTGAGCAGTGGGACTTCGGCATTCACCGTCACACTTTGCGTGACGTCGCCCAGTTCGAGCTTAATATCGATCACCGGGTGGTCGCCGGCATTTAACATCAAATGGGACTGTTCGTACCGCTTAAAGCCGGTGGCCTCCACGGCGATGGTATAGTCGCCGGGCAGCAGGAAAGGCAGGGTGTACTGGCCCGATTCGTCCGTCATGGTCGGAATCTTGGTATTGGTACGGACTTCCGTGGCCAGAACTTTGGTGTTGGGCAGAACGGCGCCATTGGGGTCGCTGACGCTGCCGCTCACCGTGCAGCGAGACTCCTGTGACATGACGACCACAGGCGCAAACGTGGCGCAAAGAAAGGCGGCGCAGAGTAAAACGGCGTTGCGAAAAGCAGCCGGGCTTCGTTTCATAAGATCTCCAACCGAGACTTTTTGTGGGGCTGCCTTGCAGTTTGGCGTCCGGGAGTGCGGTTGGACAAGTGAATTTACGGTAAGACTTACCGTAAAGGATTCGGATAAGTGCTTAGAAATGGCCGATTTACCAGATTTCGGATAAGCAGATACGGTTATTGGACGAGGTGCAGGCTGATGAGCTCGAAACTCTGCACGGTGGCGCCGACAGCGTCGGTTTTGAGCAGGGCTTCGAAATAGGGGATTCGACCGCTGAAATGAGGTAGAGCCCGCTGCAGTTTGGGCCACTGGACCGGCGAAACGAAAGCCTCACCGGCAGCCGTGGTCCCCTGAGCTCCGGTGCCACTCAGGATGACGGCATCGGCCGTCCCCTGGGCATTCGGCAGATAGGCGATGATTGCCAGCGATTCCCTGGGGTCGTTGATACCGCCGGGGATCGAGTAGCTGGCCGGTTCGCCTGACGCGGGCCGCAGGTTTCGAACCAGGTTGCTCTGGGTCGCCGGATCGTAGTCCATGCGGAATGTCATGCGGGGCTCGAATGCCTCCACCCACGGATTGGAGCGTTTGCTGCCCACCACGATCGTGCCCATGGAACGCAGCCGTTGACTCGGGTAATCGCGTGCGAAATAGAGCGAAACCGCTTTACGATCGAGCGCGCCAAGGCTGGTAATCCGCTGCACTGTCAAGACATCGGCCATGGAGGTGTAGCGCCGCGTCAGCAACAGTTCCAGGTCGCGGCGGCGCTCCGCGTTCTGTTCCGGGGCGGTAGCGCCCAGCATATAGGAACGATCCAAGTACTCCTGCAGCGTGACCGGGCGATCGACGATATCGGTGAACAGGCTGATACACGAATCGGCCAGAATCAGATCGGTTTCGCGATTGGCTGCAAAGAATTGGCGCCACAAGGGAGATGTGGCAACGGCGGGACTGGCGCCACGCCGCAATTGAACGTTGCGGGCCGCAAGGTATAAAGAAAGGACCGACAGCGCGGCCAAGGCCACCAGCAGCCAGCGATTGGGCAGCAAAGTCCGGGTGCCCGCCGGTACGGGATCCGCCACGGACGGCGCCATCGCGATGGTGGTGTGTTCCGGCGCGGACGCGGGCTCTGGCCTGGCCTTCAAAACGGGGGTATAGCCGCCGCGGGGAATCTCCAGCGTGAAGGGTTCCGCCAGCCCTTCGGTCTTGAAGTACTCCTCCAGTTTTTTGCGCAACTCGGATACGTGTACGCGGACGATGTTGTCCTGGCTGGTGTCGTAATCCGGTGAGCGCCCGAAGATAGCCACACCGAGCTCTTGTTCGTGAACTTCGCTGGCGGGGAGCGCGAAAGCCTTGCAGCACAGGTATTCGAGCAGCTCTCTTTGGCGGCTGGCCCGCCGAAAAAGGCGTCCGGCCAAAATTCGCGCCAATAACTCTCGACGATCGCCGGCGCGGGGCTCCATGGTCGCCCCCTTTTGCTCGTTCACACGGCAGGTCCCCCGTCCCTATCCACGGCGTAACCCTGCCAAAGTATAACAATTTTCAGCAGGCGCGTGGAACCGCTTAGACCTACGGTCAGTCGTAGTCTTTCAGGAAGACGACACTACGCCGGACTTGCGAGTCCCGGGCGGATCGGATGATATGCCGAATCAGTTCTTTGTATATTCGGTCCTCCTGCACAAGTTCGTCACCCGCATTTCGAAGAACTGTCGAAAGTCTCTACAGTTGGTGGCAGTCAGTTAGCTGACGCAAACGTCCACTTTGGGCAATCATTGCCAATTGGACTACAAAATCGGAGGCCGGCTGCCGATAGCGCCAATATGAAGTTTTCCACGGTAAAGTCATGCTTCTGGCGGCTTACCCTGGCCACCGTCGTGCTGGCAATGGGGCTTCCCGCAGTGGGCGCGGACTCGAAGGACGTCGATCCTGCTGCAATCGCGTCTTCGCAGGCCAGAGTTCTCAATCTCGATCAATGCCTTCAGATGGCCATGGAAAAGAACCATCGCCGTCCCGCGTCGCGCTTCGAGGTTGCCTTGGCGGAAGCGCAACATCGGCAGGCCCTGGCCGGCTATTGGCCGCAGGTCAATCTTAAGGCGGCCTATCAGCTCATGGACCAGCCCCTCAACTTTATCTTCCCGGCCAGCGCTATGCCGATCCCGGCACAAACTGTGAATATTCCGGGAGGCGCGGCGCTGGTAACCATCCCGGCGAACGCGTTCGGTCCTGGGTTTCCACCCGCCACTCTACAAATGCCGGTTGCCTTCCCCGGACAGACCGTCACCACTGCCGCGCAAAACTTCGCCATCCCGGAACAGGACATCAAGGTACTGGACCGCAATCTCGCCACCGGTTCGCTGGATATGAAGTGGCTGGTTCTCGATGGGGGCATGCGGAAAGGCCTCGGCGAACAATCGAACGGATACGTCGAGATGATGAGCGAGCAAGCCAGGAGAACGGACCTGGAAGTTGCCGATGAGGTTCGGCGAATGTATTGGGGCGCGGTGCTGGCGCGGCAAGTCGAGCAGGTTGGCAAGGATACGCTGGCGCGCATGGAAGTCACGCTGCAGTTGACCGAGAGCCTTTATAAAAACAGCGCCGGCCGGGTATCGAAGACCGACTACCTGGATACTCAAGTGATGGTGGAGTCGCTGCGGAGCATGGTGGCGTCGCTCGAGAAGAACGCCACGATGGCCGACGCCGCGCTGGCAAACAGTTCGGGCCTGGCGTGGGACGCCAATATTCAACCGGCCGACTCAGCGATACCCTTCGAGCCTTATGCCGGAGACCTCGACAATCTTGTCAGCACCTCTTATCAGTTCAGTCCGGACTGGAAGAAACTGGAAGCGGCCATTCGCGCTTCCGAGGGCGCGGTGACCACGGCGCGTAGCGGATACTATCCCAAACTGGCCCTGACCGGTGAGTTGCACAACTGGTGGAACGGGGGGTACAACGGCGGCATGTCCACCCCGCAGAATCGGAATGGGTGGTCCATAGGCGTGGGCATCGAGGTTCCGCTGTTCGATGGCATGTTGACGCGCAACAAGGTGAGTGAGGCGGTCGCCCGACTGAACCAACTGAAAGAGAATCAGTTTCTGCTGCGCGAGGGGCTCGGTCTTCAGATCAAAGACCTCTTCATGGGCTTGAGCGCGGCCGCCAAAGCTTCCCAAGCGAGCGGGCAGGCGATGCAATCGGCTAGCGAAAGCCGTGACCTGAACGAACGCGCCTATCAAAACGAATTGGTGGATACGGAGAAGGTAATTCGCGCCCAGTTGGTGGAAGCACTGATGTCGGCGCAACATTTCAAAGCGCGATTCGACTATCTGGCGCTGCTCTCCCAACTGAATCTGGTGGTAGGAAGGGAGGTGTTGAATAGCCTCAAAGGCGGCACGAAATGATCTCCCGGAGAGGATTCCTCGGAGCCGCACCTGCAATTCCCTGGGGAATGTCGGGGGTACTTCGTCCCGCCCGTGGGGACGATTGGAGCAAGCCAACGTTTCAGTGGCTACTCTTCCCCTGTAAGCCGAACATCGAGCTCGCCAATCCACAGAACTTCGACGCATCCGGGAATGTGACATGACGGCGCAGTACTACAAGGCTCGCTATGACCTGGTAGCGATCGAATCTGAGATCTCATTGGCGGTTGGAAAAGAGACCGCAGCGAGGGTGACTTGGAAACCGTAGCACAAGAACGAAGGACGGCGATGGAGGAGAGCAAGGCGGCATCGGTCAGCGAAACCCGCGACACCAACAGTTCGCGGCGCCATGCCCTCGCCCTGATGCTGGGGGCGTGGGACTGGCTGCCGCAAGCGCTGGCCGGCGCTGAAGGCGGCGCTCCGATCCGCCTGGCTATCTCAGAGAGCCTGGTGATGGACGTAAATGTGAACGACGCCCGAGCGGCCATTCAGATCTGGATCAAACGAATGAGCCAGGAATTGAACCTCGACGTCGAGCTCAACCCGAAAGTATTCGACACGACAGAGGAAATCCTGCGCCGTGCTCGTGGTGGCCAGTTCGACTGCGTTGCACTGAATGTCGTCGAGTACCGCCAGATCGTTGACGTGTTGGATCCCGGCCAGATCATAGCCGAGGGGGGTGCAGCGGGACTGGAGCAGTACGTCCTGCTGGCGAAGCGAAATGGCGGCATGCAGGGCTTGGGCGACCTGCGGGGACGCAGTCTCTACATGTTGAAGTCCCCCAAGATGTGCCTGGCATCTGCCTGGCTCTCTACCATCCTCAATGAGGGGCATTTCGGCAAAAGCGAACAGTTCTTCGGTTCTGTGATTACGGATACCAAGGCTGCGCGGGTTGTGCTGCCTATTTTTTTGGCTCGTCCGGGGAATCTGTGGGTAACTTGCGGGTTTCAGCGCTGGGATTGAATGAGGAAGCTGTGGAACTTGCGGCAGGTGGAGTCGAAGGAGCGTTGCTCGTCTTCCCAGCCGTTGTG
>Ga0187884_10001734_pt1 | contig 19227 bp, 16 predicted proteins | sample June2016WEW_20_4_FD_132983 | JGI IMG/M metagenome (GOLD analysis project Ga0187884, IMG submission 132983) | Peatland microbial communities from SPRUCE experiment site at the Marcell Experimental Forest, Minnesota, USA - June2016WEW_20_40 | ecosystem: Environmental > Terrestrial > Soil >...
CTGCCGGTGGCAAAGATTGTTGAAGGCTTCTCCGACGACTTCCGCCGCAACTGGTTTGGCACGCACTTCTTCAATCCGCCGCGCTACATGCGCCTGCTGGAACTGATTCCCACGCCTGACGCCGATCCCGCCGCGATGGACACGATCGCGCGTTTCTGCAACCTGCACATGGGCAAAGGCGTGGTGTACGCGAAAGACACGCCGAACTTCATCGCCAACCGCATCGGTATCTTCTCGGTGCTGAACGTCATGCGCCTGATGCAGGAGTTGGACCTGAGCGTTGAAGAAGTAGACGCGCTCACGGGAACCGCCGTCGGCTGGCCTAAGACAGCAACCTTCCGCCTGGGTGATCTGGTCGGTCTCGACGTCATGGGACACGTGGTGCGCAACACCATCACCAATATTCACGACGAGCGAAGCGATCTTCAACTGCCTGACTTCTTCAAGCAGATGCTGGAGCGCAAGTGGCTGGGCGACAAAACCAAGGGTGGTTTCTATCGTAAGAGCAAGAAGGAAGGCAAATCCGAAATCAGCGTGCTCGACTGGAAGACCCTGGAGTACCGGCCTTCGCAGCGGCCGAAGTTCCCTTCCCTCGAGATGGCCAAGACCATCGACGATCTGCCGGAGCGGTTGCGGACGTTGCTCGCGCCTGGGAAAGATAAGGCGAGCGTGTTCCTCTGGTCGGCATTGTCGGACTTATGGAATTACGCGGCGAATCGCATCGGCGAGATTTCGGACTCCGTCGTGGAAATCGATCGCGCGATGAAGCTGGGCTTCAACTGGGAGATGGGGCCGTTCGAATTGTGGGATGCCGCCGGAGTCGCGAAAACGGTCAAGCGTATGCAGGCCGACGGCAAGCCGGTCTCGCCGAAAGTCGAGAAGTTGCTGGCATCGGGCAATGAGCGCTGGTACAGCGACGATCCCAAGGCAGCCAGCGGCCGCGCTTACTTCGATCTAAACAGCGGTCACTACACGCCGGAGAAAGTTCCGGCTGGTGTGTGGTCGGTCGGAGTGGCGAAGAAATCCGGCCTTGTGGTCAAGAAGAATGCGGGTGCCTCGCTGGTCGACATTGGCGACGGCGTCGGATGCATCGAGTTCCACTCCAAGATGAACTCGCTGGGTGGCGACATCGTGCAGATGATTACGCAGACGCTGAAGCCCGGCGGCGCCCGAGACAACTTCGACGCCTTCGTCATCACCAACGACGCGCCGAACTTCTCCGTGGGCGCCAACATCATGATGCTGCTGATGGCGGTGCAGGAAGAAGAGTGGGACGATGTCGATCTCGCCATCCGCCAGTTCCAGGGCATGACACAGGCGATCAAGTTTTCGTCGAAGCCGGTGGTGGTTGCGCCGTTCGGTATGACGCTTGGTGGCGGAACGGAAATCACACTGCATGCGGCGGCACGACAGCCGCACGCTGAACTGTATGCCGGACTGGTTGAGGTCTGCGTCGGCCTGCTGCCCGGTGGTGGTGGCTGCAAGGAGATGACGCTGCGCGCGCTCGACAAGGCATATCACGTCCGTCCCGCGGGTCGCGGCGAAAGCGTCGAATTAATGGAAGCCATGAAGCAGGCTTTCGAGACTGTCGCGATGGCGAAGGTTTCCATGTCGGCGTTCGAGGCGAAAGATCTCGGCTTCATTTCAAGCGGCGACAGCGTCACCATGAACCGCGAGAGAGTTTTGAGCGAGGCGAAGGAGCGCGCCCTCGAGTTGGTGCATGACGGTTATCGTGCGCCCGTGCCGCGCACGGACATTCTCGCGCCCGGCGAGAGCATTTTGGCAACGTTGAAGCTGGGTGTGCACATCATGCACGAAGGCGAGTTCATCACCGATCACGAAGTGAAGATTGGCAACAAGGTCGCGGAGGTGCTGTGCGGCGGCGCCGTGAATCCTGGAACGCCGGTCAGCGAACAGTATCTGCTGGATCTCGAACGCGAAGCCTTCAAGTCACTGTGCGGCGAGAGGAAAACGCAGGAGCGGATTCAATACACGTTGAAGACAGGCAAGACGCTGCGGAATTGAAGCCGTCGTCAAGGGCTGGGATGGCAGCCATCTTGTTTGGCTAATTGCTAACTGCTAGTTGCTGAGGTTAATATGCGCGAAGTGGTAATCGTATCCGCCGTCCGGACGCCGGTTGGCAGGGCTTACAAGGGAACTTTGCGGGCGACGCGTCCCGACGACCTGGCGGCAACCGCCATCAAAGGCGCGCTGGACCGCGTGCCGCAACTCGATCCCAAAGAAATCGAGGACGTGATTCTCGGCTGCGCCATGCCCGAAGCCGAACAGGGCATGAACGTCGCTCGCATCGCATCGTTGCGCGCGGGACTGCCAGTCGAAGTTTCCGCCATGACCATCAACCGCTTCTGCTCTTCCGGGCTGCAAGCGATTGCGATGGCGGCCGAGCGCATCATGGCAGGCGGTGCGGAGACGGTCGTCGCTGGCGGCGTCGAATCCATGACCATGATTCCCATGGGCGGCAACAAGATCTCGGCGAATCCCTGGCTGGTCTCGAATTACCCGGATGCCTACTTGTCGATGGGCCTCACGGCCGAACGGCTGGCCAAGCGCTTCAACATCACGCGCGAGCAGGCCGACGAGTTCTCCGTGCAGAGTCATCAGAAAGCCGTGGCAGCGATTGCAGCCGGCAAGTTCGACGACGAACTCGTACCCGTGCCCGTCAGCTTCACCACGCCGAACGGCAGCAAACCTAAACGCGTCGAAAGCGTCTTTAAAATCGATGAGGGTCCGCGTGCCGACACATCGCTGGAAGCGCTGCTGGCGCTGAAGCCGGCTTTCCACGTTAGGGGTACGGTGACGGCCGGCAACTCGTCGCAGATGTCGGATGGCGCGGCGGCGGCAATCGTCATGTCCGCTGAGCGCGCAAAGCAACTCGGACTGAAGCCGCTCGCACGCTACGTGGCCTATGCGACGGCCGGCTACAAGCCGGAAGAGATGGGACTTGGCCCGGTGTTCGCGATTCCAAAAGTGCTGAAGATGGCAGGGCTGAAGCTCGAAGACATCGACGTAATCGAACTGAATGAGGCCTTCGCAGCGCAATCGCTGGCGGTGATCCAGGAAGGCAATCTCGACGCCTCACGCATCAACCTAAACGGCGGCGCGATCGCGCTTGGCCATCCGCTGGGATGTACGGGCGCAAAGCTGACGGCCAGCATCCTACGCGAGTTGAAGCGCCGTAACGGCCGCTACGGCATGGTGACCATGTGCGTCGGCGGCGGCATGGGCGCGGCAGGAATCTTCGAGAATTTGCAGTAACGATTTACCACAGAGACACAGAGGCACAGAGGAATCAGGGTTCGGAGCCAGAGCGATGGCCCAAGTAAATACTTGCGTAGGCAATGGTCTCAATGCCCAGTCATCCGCCTACGTCTTTATGATTTCTAAGTCTTCTCTGTGCCTCTGTGTCTCTGTGGTGAAAACGAATTTTCTGAGTTAGGCAATCAAGCGAGGACGAAATGGCAACAACGACGGCAACTCCCAAAATCAAAACTACGGGTGGAAGTTTTCTGCTCGAAGATCACAACCTGGACAACGTCTTCACCCCGGAAGACTTTAACGAAGATCAGCAGATGGTGGCGAAGCTGGCCGAAGAGTTCGCGGTCAACGAAGTCCTCCCCGTCGTCGAGAAGATCGAGCACAAGGAATGGGAGGTCACGCGCGGGCTGTTGCGGAAGGGCAGCGAACTCGGCCTGACTAACGCCGATGTGCCCGCCGAATACGGCGGTTCGGACATGGATAAGGTCTCCTCGGCCATCATCTCCGAATACATGGCCAAGTGCGGAAGCTTTGTCGTCTCGCTCGGTGGACATGCTGGCATCGGTACCCTTCCCATCGTTTTCTTCGGAACCGAAGAACAGAAGAAGAAATACCTGCCAAAGCTCGCATCTGCCCAGATGATCGGCGCTTACGCGTTGTCGGAGGGCACCAGCGGCTCCGACGCGATGAACAGCCGCACCAAGGCCGTACTGTCGCCCGATGGCAAGCACTACATCCTGAATGGCGAGAAGATGTGGATCACCAACGCGCACTTCGCCGACCTGTTCACCGTCTTCGCCAAAGTTGATGGCGAGAAGTTCACCGCGTTCCTCATCGAGAAAGACTTCCCTGGCTTCTCTGTCGGCGCCGAAGAAAAGAAGATGGGCATCCGCGGTTCGTCCACGGCGCCGCTCATTCTGAATGACTGCCAGGTTCCGGTCGAAAACGTCCTTGGCGACGTAGGCAAGGGACACATCATCGCCTTCAACATCCTGAATGTAGGCCGGTTCAAGCTGGGTGCGGGATGCGTAGGTGGCGCGCGCACGTCGCTGCAGAACGCGATCTCGTATGCCAAGCAGCGCAAGGCGTTCAACAAGACCATCGCCGACTTCGGCCTCATCCGCGAGAAGATTGCGCAGATGGCCGTCGGCATCTACACCGGCGAGTCGATGGTCTACCGCACTGTAGGCATGATGGACACGGCGCTGGCCGACATTGACAAGAATCCCGAGACCATCCGCAAGTCGATCGAGGAGTATGCGGTCGAATGCTCCATCATCAAGGTCTGGGGCTCAGAGATGCTGGACATGGTGGTCGACGAGACAGTGCAGATTTATGGCGGCTATGGCTTCGTCGAAGAGTATCCCGCCGAGCGCGCCTATCGCGACTCACGCGTGAACCGCATCTTCGAAGGCACCAACGAGATCAACCGCCTCATCATTACCGGGTGGCTGCTAAAGCGGGCCATGAGCGGACAACTCGCGCTTCTGCCAGCCATCAAGAAGGTAATGGACGAAGTCATGGCAGGCCCATCCGGTGAAGAGCTGGAAGGCACACTAGCCGCCGAGCGCAAGCTCGTCGACAACGCCAAGAAGCTGGCTATGCTGATTGCCGGAGCGGCTTCGCAAAAATACATGCAGAAGCTCGCCGACCAGCAGGAGGTCATGGGGGCGATAGCCGACATGGTGATCGAGGCGTTCGCCATGGACTCTGCGCTGCTGCGCGCTCGCAAGTATGTTGCGGCGCACGGTGAGGAGAAGGCTGGACTGGTGGTCGCGATGACCCAGGTTTATCTGGAAGGTGCGTTCTCTCGGCTGGAAGCCTCGGCCAAGAAAGTGGTCGCTGCCGTGGCTGAAGGCGACATGTTGCGCACCCAGATGGCAATCGTACGCCGGTTGGCAAAGCATGAGCCGGTGAACGTCATCGCCCTGCAGGAGAAAATCGCCAGCCGGGTCTTGGAGACCGGAAAGTATGTAACAGCTTAAGCTGGCGTATATTGGCTTAAGGCAAAGGAGCCCTGCTTAAGAGCTCCTTTTTTCTGCTTAAACGCCTGCGATTGGCCCATACTACATGGGTTCTGACCAACTTTCTCTGACAGCTTGCTGACGAATCGTAGAAGCTATAGGAGATCATTATCCAGCACAGCAGCATCACACATTAGGCTGTGTGCCCCAAAATAGGGCAAGAGTAGGTCGCCGTCTTGAGTACCTTCGCTAGAATCGCTCGCTCGGTTCGTGCCTTTTCGAGGGAATTATCTCGCCCTCTTGTTCCAGGCCAGAAGCTGCTACCTGTACAGCCACGCCGCCTCAAGTTGGGCGTTGCGCTGGGTGGCGGCTTCGCGCGCGGACTGGTGCACATCGGGGTGTTGAAGGGGCTGGATGAAGCTGCGATCCCGGTGGACTTCGTGGCTGGCACCAGCGTAGGTGCCATCATTGGTGCCTGCTATTGCGCGGGCATGAATGCCGCGGAACTGGAAGAGGTGGCGCGCGCGACCCGCTTTAAGCATTTCGCGCGCTGGACACTGTCGCGCTACGGCTTCTGCAGTAACGATCGCATGACAGAGTTTTGTGCACGCGCGCTGCGCGTGACTTCGTTCGAAGACCTCAAGATTCCACTTGCGGTCACGGCCACGGACTTTCAGACCGGCGAAGCCGCGGTATTCACCACCGGCCCCTTGATCGCTCCCATTCGCGCCAGCTGCGCCTATCCCGGAATGTTTCTTCCGGTGGAGATTGACGGACGATCCTACATTGACGGCATGCTGGCCTACTCGGTGCCAACCACCCCGCTGCACGTGATGGGAGCTGAGAAGGTGCTTGGCATCTACCTGAGCGCTCATTGGACTCAGCATCGTCCTCCGCGGCACCTGTTCGAGGTGGTCGGTCAATGTTTCTCGATTGCACAGGCCAAGATGAGCGACGTATGGAAGCGGGATGCGGACCTGGTGTTGGAGCCTGACGTAAATGGCTTTTCCTGCGATTGTTTTGATCGTGCGAAGGAATTGATCGCACTGGGGCAAGCGGCGGTACTTCCAGCGATACCGGAACTACGCCGGATGCTGAACCTTGTCGAGCCGGTCCTCAAGCTGACTACGACCGCAGTTACACACACCGCAGCACAGCCCAGCGTAGCCGTCTAGAACCGGCAGTGCGCAATTCGCGAGTATCCTCCTGTTGATGTAATCTGCTGGTGTGGTTGCGTGTGTGTCCGCATCAGGAGATCGGGATTGGTCCGTTCGATAAGTGCTGTTCTTGCCTGCGCCCTCACTCTCTCAACAATAGCTCCCAGCCAGGAAACTTCTACTCCTGCGCCCTTCACTCCGCCGGACAAAATCTTCGGCTTCCATGATCCTGCGGCGGAGTTGAAGGCTGAGAAGATCTTCCTCGCAGTTCCTGATCCCATGCTGGCGAAACAGCATTTGCAAACCTTGACAGCGGTGCCGCACGTCGCCGGCTCTCCCGAGGACCGTCGCACTGCCGAGTACGTGTTGACCCAGTACCAGGCCGCTGGGCTCACCGCTTCCATCCAGGAGTACAAAGTCTGGATGGGGCTGCCCTTGGATGTCCGCGTCGATATCGTCGAGCCGGAAAACGTCGTGATGCATGGTCCGTCGCCCGAGCGCGTTAGCGAAGATCCATTCCAGAAGGATCCGCGCATTCTTCCGGCGTTCAACGAGTATTCCGCGAATGGCGATGTGACCGCCGAGGTCGTCTACGCAAATTATGGCCGCCCGGAAGACTTCAAGAAGCTGCAGGAGATGGGCGTCGACTTGAAGGGCAAGATCGTCATCGTCCGCTATGGGGAAAACTTTCGCGGAGTGAAACCGTATCTCGCGTCGCAGTATGGAGCCGCCGGCGTCATCATCTACTCCGATCCCTGGGACGACGGCTACTACAAGGGTGATCCGTATCCTAAGGGCCCGTGGCGCCCGGCGACCGGCGTGCAGCGCGGATCGGTACAGTATCTGTTTTCTTATCCCGGCGATCCCACAACTCCCGGCATCGCCTCGACCATGGACTTGCCGGAGAGTAAGCGCACTCCACCTGACCAGGCGACCGACCTTCCGCGAATTCCGGTGACGCCGCTCTCCTACGCCGACGCATCACCCATCCTGGCGAATCTCGGCGGCCCGGAGACGCCGCGGAGCTGGCAAGGCGCGCTTCCCTTCACCTATCACGTGGGGCCCGGCCCTGTGAAAGTGCACTTGGTAGTGAAGCTGGTCTACCACTACACAACCATCTGGGACGTTGTCGGCATGGTGAAAGGTTCGGAGTCGCCGAACGAGTGGGTGGTGAGTGGCAATCACCGCGATGCCTGGGTGTACGGCGCAGTCGATCCCAATAGCGGTACCGCCGCTCAGATTGAGGCGGTACACGGCATCGGCGAGTTGCTGAAGACGGGATGGAAGCCTAAACGAACTCTGGTATTCGCCAGCTGGGACGCGGAAGAGGAAGGTCTGATTGGTTCAACAGAATATGCCGAGCAGCATGCGAAAGACCTGTCCCACGCTGTGGCATATTTCAATATGGATGTGGGAGTCGCGGGCCCGAACTTTGGCGCGTCCTCAGTTCCAAGCCTGAAACAGTACTTGCGGGACATCACTAAATCCGTTCCTAGCCCTCAGGGCGGCAGCGTTTACGATCAGTGGAAGATTGCGCAAGAGAAGAACGCCAAAGAGGGCGATGACGCGCTTGCCGGCATTGCTGGCCGAACTCCAGCTGTGGCCACGCAAGACGTGAAGGTCGGCGACCTCGGCAGCGGTTCGGACTACACGGCGTTTCTGCAGCATCTGGGCGTGCCTTCGGCAGATATGGGTTCCAAGGGTCCGTATGGCGTGTATCACTCTGCCTTTGACAACTTCGCGTGGTTCTCGAAATTCGCCGATCCGACTTTTGTCTATGAGCAGGAGATGGCGCGCGTCTCCGGACTCGCGGCCATCCGCATGGCTTCCACGGAAGTACTGCCGCTGGACTACGAACAATATGGCAAGGAGATTAGCGAGTACGTGAAGGCCGCGGAGCTAAAGTCAAAAGCCACTTTCGGTGCGCAGTCGCCGTCTTTCACCGATGCGGCCAATGCCGCGGCTCGCATTCAAAAGGCCGGGGCTGCCGCTATGAAGCTGCAGAGCAATTTCGTTGGCGATGCGGGAGTGATGAATCTTGTGCTCCGCAATACCGAGCGGATGTTCCTGATCGACGGCCTTCCCGGCCGGCCATGGTTTAAGCACGCCATCTACGCGCCCGGCGAGCACACGGGCTATGCGGCTGTGGTTATCCCTGGTGTGAATGAGGCTATCGATAGCAAGAATCTGACGCTTACCGCGCAGCAACTGCAGATTTTGACAGGAGCGCTGAACCGGGCGGCAGACGCGCTGGAGACGACGAAGTAGTGGAATGTGGGTGCGAGCGTAGTTCCTGAGATCATGCCCCTAGAAAGCTATCCCGACCAATTGGCGCCAGAAGACCCGGAAGCTGTGATCTGGCGTTTTATGAAGTGGCAGAGATTTCGTCAGTTGATCGAGACTGGAGAACTTTACTTTTGTCGTTCCGACCTCTTTCCGAACGATGAGCGGGAGGGATTATCCCCTAAGGAGTACCTGCCTACCTTGAGGCTAAACCCTTTGGACATTAGCGAGCGACAAGAGCTCGTCAACCACATTGGATCCGACGCGCAGTTCCGCGAGAGTTTTTACATTAGCTGCTGGCACTTATTTCGCGAAGAAACATGCAAAATGTGGCAGGAGTACGGTAAGGACGGCGTCGCCGTATGTTCACGGTACAGCCTGCTAAGGTCTGAGCTCGACGTTCTTACAGACCGGGCTTTCTTAGGGTTAGTTCGATACGGCTCAACGCATCTGACTGGCTGGAACCTCTTTCGTTTCATTATGACAAAGCGTCTAGAGTATATAGACGAACGTGAGGTCCGCGCCCTGTTATGGATCATGGATCCACTTGCAGGAATCAACCGACATATCGACGAAGACAATCGGGCACATCCGCGCCCGCTCACGCTACCCCCGTCGGATCGTGTGTTGGATGGCCATGCGCGAAAAGTTAACCTACAAGCGCTTATTACTGAAATAGTCGTCTCACCTTGGGCATCGGGGACGAGACTTGACGAGATTAATCGCCTAATAAAACACAAAGGATATCTAGTTCCGGTTAGACAATCAGAATTAACTCGTCATCGCGATCTCGTTCCTAGCCCCTGTTTCTCCGATACCGATTGAACGCATGATCTCCGGCTTTGCGGCTGCTCATCCAGCGCCAGCGCGTCATCTGCTCGCGCGTCAGGCCAACGCCTCCGAACACTGTGGGACGCAGACGAACGGGAATCATCTGCTCCGCTGGTAGCCGCTCCTGCTCCGGTGGAACGAGCTGACCAACCTCAAACGGCGAAACCGTCACGAACTTTTCGTCGACCAGATCGGCCCGCGCCAGGCTCCCATACAATGTGGGACCTCCCTCGCACAGCAGATGTTCTACTCCCAATTCCTCCCGCAGTTTTGGGATCGCCTGCACCAGGTTAAAGTGATCGCCGTTGCCGGCTGCAACGATCGCCACATGCGGATGTGCGCCCTGTGCCCGCAGACGTTCGGCTCCCGTTGGCGAAGTCAAAATCGTCGCATCGACCAAGTCGCCGTCGAAGACTTTATATTGTGAAAGATCGAAGTCGGCCACACTGGTGACAAAAATGTTCCGCTCGCGCCGTTTGCCAAGCTTCCCGCGCAACTCCTGCAGTCTGGGATCAGCCACGCGGAAGACAATCCCCCGGCTTTCCGGGCCGCGCAAGCGCTGCTCTTCCCGCAAAGTATTCATGCCCATCAGCAATCCGTCTGCGTGTGCCCTCAGCAGGTCCATCAGCCAACGGTCTTCGCTGGACTGCGAGATTTCGCCGCCAGAGGCGTGTTTCCCCAGCAGCGTCGTGATTCCATCGAGCGATTGGACGAAGTTGGTGTAGATCCAGGGCCGGCCGAACGGCGCCGGTGGAAAACCGAGATGGCCGTAAGGCGCGTAGGCCGGGTCATCGAGCGCGCTTGGCTCGGCATGATCGAAAAGCACCTCAAACAGTCGGCTGGAATCAGGACGATCGCTCATGAAAGGCGATTCTATCCTGCCCGACCTGTTGTTTCGAATTTGCAACGGCGGGCGAGCTTTCGACCGCAAAGTCATTCGCAAGCTTCTAAGGCAAATTAAATCAGGCAGAAGCAGCAACCCTGCATGGTGAGTTGCTAATCCCACGTTTAGCGCTTTCAGAGAGGTTTCATGCGTCCCACTGGCCGGTTCGTCTCCCGTCTCCAAGCTCCTTCACTCATAGTTGCCGCAGTCGTCGCCGTTGTTCTACTTACGTCGAGCGTTCTTGCCGCAGTTGCACCGTCCGCCATCCACGCCACCAATTCCGGAAATTCGGCTTATGCCTATGTAGGCTCAGGTGGTAGCGGCACCGGTTATATCAACGGATTTGCAGTAGCGCCGGACGGATCTGCCGAGCCAATAAGCGGCTCGCCATTCTCCGGAGCCAACGCTTCCCTGGTTGGTGCAGCAAATTTTGTCTACGCCACTGACGGAAACGACATTGTGACCTATACGGTCGCCAGCAATGGCTCTCTGAGCCAGACCTCGTCGGTGAACGGCCGGGCTTACGACCTGGACCAGCAGACGTCGGACGTGGGCGGTTTAAGCCTTACTCCAAACGGACGCAATCTATACACCGATGAGCTTTACTACGATGGCGCGAACAACGCTTATCTGACCTGGAACGTCAATACCAGCGGACAGCTCTCGTATCTGCCCGCCCCGGCATTGCCGCCTTATTCTACGGCCGGGGGTTGGCCTTTCTCCTTTTCGACGGACGACAGGTTCGCCTACACATGGAGTATTTGCAGTAGGGATGGAAGCGTTTGGGGATACAGCCGGCTATCGAATGGCTCGCTAGTTCGAATGCAGCCGGGCGCGCAGGTTCCGCCGCCTCAACAGGGACAAGGCAGTTCGTCATGTTCGCAGGCGGTTGCTACTTCAGCTGCCGGCTACGCCGCGGTCGCATGGAACGGCGGATATTGCTGTGGCGGAGCTCCGGTGATCGCAACTTATGCCATCCAGAGCAATGGCGCTCTTTCGCTGGTAGCGAACTCAGAACAATATATCGGCTGTGCGCAGCCGACGATGGCCTTCGATCCTTCCGGGAGATATCTGGCAGTGGGTTGCAGTGGCGTTCAGGTCTACGCCTTGGGAGCCCAGGGCCAGCCGACAGCAATTGGCTCGTTACAGCAATCGACGGTTCCATTCGCTAATGTGGCGTGGGATTCCGCAAACCATCTCTATGGTGTGCCGCAATCGAACTGGCAGGCTTGTCAGAGTAACGGCAGCGGCTGCGGCCTGCACATTTTCAACTCCAATGCGGGTGTGCTCACCTTGGCACCGGGAGCACCTCACGCCATAAGTCAACCGGGCAGTCTGGTAGCACTTCCGGCACGATAGAACTCGGGTAGATAATGCGCGCATCTATGGTGTTCGCCTTACATCGGAGTGGCAGAATCGAACATCGAATGCAGGTATGCGCTGGAAACGTGGGAGTCGGCTGCGGCTGGTGAGCGAAACCGAAGCCCCGCCTGAAACGCGGGTAATCTTCGACGAAGTTCGCCACAGCCTTGGTCTGCCGGCAGTTCCAACGCTTTACCAGGCATACGCGGCTTTTCCCGGATTTCTGCCGGTGCATTGGCAAGCGTTTCGCCCGGTCGTTCAGTCGCGTCAGTTTTTCACGCTGGGCGCACGTCTTGCGGCTGAGTCCTACACCCGGGCACATAACTATTTCGATATCCGATCTCTGACAGCGTGTGACCTGCACTTTGAATCCTCGCCGAAGTTGCCGGTCGCGCAGGTCCTCGACTATTACCAGTATCTCGATCCACTGCTGCTTCTCGTATCGGCGTCGCAGATGCAGGCATTCGAGGGTCTGGTTGGTTACCGCGGTTCTCCAGAAACGGCGAATCATCCTGTATTTCTGGTTGCTCCCTCGCTTCTCGGCGAAGAACAAGCGACCGCGGCGGTGCATCGATTGTGGGATTGAGCGGCGCCGCATCCTGGAATTAGCTTTCATCTCCGACGAGCATCGCGCACTGGCGTGCTGGCCGGAGCTGTACAGCGAATACTGGCTGTCGCTGAAGAGCTTGCTGCGCTCTCCGCTCTATGCGGACTGCCAATATCGCATCGGCCAGAGTGCCTGGACCATGGCCCGCGAGTTTCCGGTACCGGTGGAGACAGGTATTTCCCAGTTGATGGATGCCGGAATGCAGACTGAAGAGATATCTTCGCTGGCCCGCATGAATGAGGCCTTCCTGCAGGCGATGACCGGACTGGTGCTCGACATTACTTTCGCGCGAATCGGTTGCGACGGAGGATGCGGACAGTCAACGCCCGTTCAGGAGGAGCCAGCAAACATGACTAAGAAGAGGAAGGCCAATTCGCGCACGCGAGCCGCGTGAAAAAAACGCCACTTGGCATTTGGCACTTAGCAGCTGGCTAGAATCCCACCGTCGCGCACACTTCGCACATGCACATCGTGTGGATCGAGGCCTGCAGTGAGGGCACCAGGCTAACTGCTAACTGCCGCTTTCGTCCGTTCGCGCACGAAATCGACCAGCTCCGGCGTGACATATTCGGGCGGCGTGATGCGAAAGATGGGCTTCCCCGCCACCGGTTTAAGCGAGACATTCGCCCATACGGTCTGGTCGTTTCCATTGTGTAGAACAACCGCATGAGCGCGATCGAGAAATTGCTGCGCTGAAAGCTTGAAGTCGGCAGTCGCGGCGTCAAGCACAGTGATATACAAGTCGGGACGCACAAAGCGCATCACGCTGTTTGACTCCAGGATCGCATTCTCGGCGGCGACGAGTTCTTTGCGCACCCGCGGCATCGCTTCCGCCAGGTTGCCCTGCCGCGTGCGAACCCATAGTGAACGCACCGCGCCCGAAACCAGGAATCGCGACGAGTCACTCTCGCCGCTGCGGTCTCGCTCTTCCGTCACAGCCCAGGAATGATCTTCCGAAGCGCAGTCGCACACCTTGCCGTTGGCGGAACAAATGCCGTGTCCGTACTGGGTGATCTTCATTGCGGTCCAGTGGAATTCGGGCAGCGCAGCGATCAGGCCGGCAACTACGCTGGTCTTTCCGACACTACGGGTATGTCCGCCTACGACGATGAGCATAAGAATTAACAGCCGCTGAGCTAAGCACCGAGCCACCGCATCCGGCATTCAACGCTAATCTTTCGCTTTGCGCGCCAGTCGTGTTACCAAGGCCAACTCTTTCAGGTATTCGCGTACCGGCTTCGCGGGCGTTCCCCAGTATAGGATGCCCTTTCCGCGCAAGACTTTGTGTGGCAGGATACCGGCCTGCCCGCCCAGCATAGTTCCTGCTTCCAGCTTGGCATGGTCGCCGATACCAACTTGGCCGCCAATGACGCAGCCTTCACCAATTTCCGAGCTGCCGGAAACTCCAACCTGTGCGGCGATCACTACGTTCTCTCCGACGATGTCGTTGTGGCCGATGTGCACCAGATTATCCAGCTTCGTCCCCGCGCCAATCACTGTCTTGTCGAGCGCGCCACGATCGATGGTGCAGTTGGCGCCGATCTCGACATAATCACCGATCACCAATTCCCCGACCTGCGGAAACTTGTGATAGCGGCCATACGTTTCGTCGCGGACAAAGCCAAAGCCATCCGAGCCGAGCACTGCGCCGGCATGCACGATGACCCGCCGCCCCAGCGTCGTGCCTTCATAGATGACAACGCACGGGTACAGGTCGCAGTCATCGCCCAACACAACCGCCTGGCCGATGCTGCAGCTCGCGCCAACGTGCGCACGGGCTCCGATTACGGCATCGGCTTCGATAACAGCGTGCGCATCAATGGCCGCAGTAGGTGCGATCTTCGCCGTCGAATGCACTACCGCGGTCGGATGAATACCCGCCTTATAAACTTTCGAGGGATGCAGGAGTGCGCCCGCGCGGCAGAATGCCAGACGTGGATTGTCGGAGATCAGCAGCGGTTTCTCCGACAACGCATCGCTTGCAAACTCGCCCGCGATGACAGCGCTTGCGCGCGAGTTCAGCGCGGCCGCGAGGTTCTTCTTATCCTGAACGAACACGACATCGCCGGGCTGCGCCTGTGCCAGGCTTGCGACTCTGGAAATTTCAGTGTCGGCATCGCCGATTAGACGAGAGGCAGTGAATTCCGCCAGCTCTTGCAGAGTGTGGGGCATGGAATTGTTATAGCAGTGGAGAGCGGATGTTGTTAACAGAACAAGTTCGAAATCCCACGTCTAGCCACTATTCACTATCCGTGCGCTAATAAATCGCCGCTCCTCCCGGCGGGCGGCTCTTCCATCGGCGATGCACCCATAACCACTGGTCGGGATAGCGGCGCACGTACTCCTCGATGATCTGCGTGAACAGCGCTGTGTTCGCAATGGCGTCAGCCTCGTTGTCGCCGGTGCGGATCAACTCCACGGGACGGTCGAACTCCACTCGATACTTGCGCAGCACGGGGTCCCAAATCGTGAACGCGGGAACCACGGCCGCTCCCGTATGCAGTGCCACGCGCGCCACGCCGCTCGCGGTGCAGGCTGGAATGCCGAAGAAGTCGACAAACGCGCCCTGCGGTGGCGTCATGTTCGTGTCCATTAGAATGCCGACGGTCTCGTTCTTTCGCATGGCGGCAATCAAGCCGCGCGCGAACTCTTGCTTGCCGATCATAGTGTTGCCATGCAGACCGCGATAGCGCATCACCAATGCATCGACGTATGGATTGTCCAATGGCCGGACGACGATCTGCATGGGGTGGCCCTGCAGCGAGTGAAAGAAAGAACCAACTTCCCAGCCACCGAAATGCCCGGTGAGCAACAGCACGCCTCGGCCCCGATACTCGGCTTCGTGGAAATTCTCAAAACCTTGATACACCGCGATTGCCGACGCGTTCTTCCGGGTGTATCGCGGAAACAGACAAGCCTCGCCCAGCAGGCGGCCCAGCGAAACGTAGACGCCGCGAAGTATCTTGCGCCGGTCCGCCAATGTTTTGTTGGGAAATGCCAACTCCAGATTGCGCATGCCCACTCGCCGCAGACGGGGATGCAGGTGATAGACCGCCCAGCCAATCATGATGCCGAAACCATGAGCGAGCGGGCGCGGTAGCAAGCCGATCAGGCGCACCAGCAGCGCAACCGGCCAGTATTGCAATCTGTTGAGCATTGGAGCTGTCGATTTGACGGTAGCACTGGCGAAAATTGAGGTCAAACGGCGGAGGCGGAAAGGTTGGACAACAAGATGGAGAAGATGCGAAGCCGTGCTTCCTGAGTGGAAGCTCGGGCATATCCTCGACTAAACCTTGAGCTCGAGTTCAGGCGACAGCTTTGCGAGTGCCAGCCATCAGCAGGACAGCGCCTACCGCGCAGAGAATTCCGCCGACGACGGGAGGGAGTTTCTCCGTCTGGTGCGTCGTGATTCCGATGGAAGCATCGCCGGCTTTGATCTCACGAGTGTGATTCATCGGGACTGGCACAACAAACGAAAGTATGCCAAGGACCAGCACGAACAATCCAAGCATTGTCAGGGGCCGCATCGTTCTCTTTCTCCGAGAGCCGTCCCGCTCACACATCTACCGATGGCTGCGCTTATACGTCAGACCCGGCCCATCAACAGCAGGATGACCAGGATGAGGACGATCAAGCCAAGTCCTCCGCTGGGGTAGTAGCCCCAACTGCGGCTGTAGGGCCACGCCGGAAATGCGCCGACCAACATAAGAACCAGCAGGATAATCAGGATCGTAAACATTGTTTGCTCCTTTACGCTAAGCAGGTAGCGCCAATCGGCAGCTACGCCTGCGAATTTATTGTCACGCTGCCGTACGACTGGCACAGGAAAGTTCAATTTCCGCACGGCCTGGGATCGTCGAACCATGCCGGCTCACAGCTCGTTAACTTCGCGACCGGCAACAACACTGGATTGGAGAGCAGCCGCCAAAGAAAGGTTGTATTCCCGTCGCCCGTGTCCTGGTTTGCTAACAGGATGCGGAGATTAAGTCCTGCCATTACACTTGGTTGTCACACAAGCTGCCGAATCATTCGAGAGGAATAGTCTGCAACGCTGGTTTCGCGATCCCGTTTTTCTGCTGGCCCTTGTCGCCGGCCTGATTGCCTTTGTGGTGCAGTCGGGAGAGTTGGGAACCGCCGACACGCAGCATCGCGAGCAGTCAGCTCATTCTTTCTGGACTTCCGAGCCGCCGGTGTTTCCCAATGAATATCCCGAGTTCGGCGTGCACGGGCGCGACGGCAAACTGCAAAGCTGGTACGGCATAGGACAGTCGCTGTTGATGTTCCCCGCCGATGTAATCGGAACCTATGTCGAGCGGCTTCCAATCTTCGCGGGATACGCCGGTACCGATCCCACCGTGCGCAACATCATCGTCAGCTATAGCACGAACATCCTGGTGACAGTTCTTACCGCACTGCTCTGCCTTCGCTTCTTGCGGCAACTCCAGTTCGGAGTTCGGCAATCGGCAATTGGCGTCCTGGCGCTGTTGCTCGCGACCACGCATCTCCATTACACGCAGAACATGATGGAAAACAACTACATCTTTCTGCTGACACTGGCTGGAATCTCGTACCAATATGAGTGGGTGCTCACCGGCAACAGACGCGCCTTGTTGATTGGCTCGGCGGCGCTCGGACTGAACCTGCTGACCCGCTTGACGACGGGGCTGGATCTACTGGCCAGCGGTTGCTTCATCCTGCTGGTGATGTGGCTCGAGGGTACGCGAGGTAATGAGCTTTGGCAGCGTTGCAAGACATACGTACTGAACTCCGCGCCCGTTTATGCCTTCTTCGTTTTGATGGATCGCATCTACCAGTACCACCGCTTCGGCTCGTTCTTTAACACGTACGTGTTCTACTTCGCGCTCGAAGCGCGCCAGCGCGACCCATCCCTGCCGATCACGTATCCCTTCGAAAAGCCTTTCCATGAAGGCTTCTTCGGGGCGCTGTTCGCTCCCGAGAAATCGATCTTCCTTTTCGATCCACTCTTGATCCTGATGATCGTTGTAGCCATCGTGGCCTGGAAGTATTTCGCTCCGGCAGCAAAGGCATACGTGCTCACCGGCTTCGGGCTGCTGCTGGCGTATATCTGCTTCTACGCGCGCTACACCGTTTGGAGCGGCGATTTCGCTTGGGGCGATCGTTACGTTTCTACCAGCGTCGAATTGGCCGTACTCCTTGCGATCCCGCTGCTGTTGCGACATCGACAGCAAGTTGGAAAGCTGGTGTGGGCAGCCGGAATCGCTCTCCTTGCCATCAGCACCGCCATCCAGATTGCTTCTCTCTTCTTCTGGCTGCCGCTGGAGGTTTACCAAATGGAGTCGCTCGGCCATCCGACATTCGTGATCGCGTGGCGCTTCAGGAACATCGTCGCCTTCGCAATGGGAAGGATGTACGACAACTTTGCTATGCACTGGGACCCATGGGATTACGTGCATATCACCACCTGGAACTTCATGCCATTTCTGCTGCAAAGAGTTGGCGTCGCGCCGGCATGGGTGGTTCACATCGCCTTTTTCATCTGGAGCTTGATCCTTGCTGCGTTAGCGATCACCGCGTGGCGACTGACTCGCATTCTCGCAGCACGCGAGTACGACTAGCCCACCGTTTTGCTGAACCACTCGTTTTCGGCACCACCGACCAAGGCAAGATTTACATTGCTCCCCTCGACAGCTTAGGAGAGATAACGCTAATCTCCTAAGCATCTTAGGAGGCCGCCATCCCCGACCCAGGCACAGTTACTTCCCGGAACGCTCGATCTTTTGATCTTGAAGGCCGTTTCGCTCGGCCCGCTCCATGGCTATGATGTGTGGCCCTTATGTCAGGATTGCACCGCGGCTTGGCAATCAAGTTATAGTTAATCCCAACAACCGGCATTAACTACCTTGAATTAACACTACGTCAAAGCTTTATTTCGGCCGCCCGATCCATGAATATTGCCACGCTACAGAGATGCTTTGGTAGTCCCCGCCAAAACGAATATAGGTTCCATCGTTATAGCTGCACTTCAAAGATTGATGCTTGGTCAGTGGCACCGAGCCTGTCACGCCGATGCGAGAGCTGGTTTGCCGTGTTGAGGGATTGCTTATCCCATTCAGGCTAGTCACCCCGCCAAACCAGAAATTGCCATCCAGCGAAAACCACAGCCGTGGCTTCACGTCGTAGCTCAGGTGACCTTCAAAAGAGCCGATTGGCTCCTCTGTCTGAGGCTTGGGATTGGGTGGGGAATAGTACTGCGGATTGGCCGTGTAGAACCAGACACCGCCATAGCCATCGAGTACCCAGTTGCTCCATCGTCGTGAATATCCCAGCTCAGGCTTAAAGGCCCATCGGTTAGCGCCCCAGTTAATCAGCTTCGTTGGAGAGTATTGACCAGTAGGCGCAAGTACCTTCAGGCTGACGCCGATCAGCGTCTTCTGCTTCCACTTCATGTACTGCTTCGGCTCCATCGCCGGACCACCCTTTAAGTTCATTGAAACACGAAAGGTAGAGTCCAGCAGACCGGACCGATAGAGCTGCTTATTCTCGCCAACCAGCGAGCCCTGAAATGTTCCGACCGCATACGGTAGCGATCCATTGACGTTCGCGGAGTGGCCAAACAGTCCAAAGGAATGGTAGTACGTAAAGATTGGAACGCTGTAGGTTCCCGTCGCTCCGGTAATCGGAAGTGCACCGTTGAAGAAGAGGCTTCCGTCGTAGAAGGAATACGTGAGCGTGACGGCGTTGGAATGTAAGGGAGTAATCACGTACGCGCGCGGGGAAAGATCCTGCGCCGCGAGTGCCTGGAGTAAGCAGGCTACCGCCAATACCGGCCACCCGAATTTGAGAGCCAGCCTCATTCCACACTAAACCGTATCGCAGACCGCA
>Ga0187884_10001742_pt1 | contig 19184 bp, 15 predicted proteins | sample June2016WEW_20_4_FD_132983 | JGI IMG/M metagenome (GOLD analysis project Ga0187884, IMG submission 132983) | Peatland microbial communities from SPRUCE experiment site at the Marcell Experimental Forest, Minnesota, USA - June2016WEW_20_40 | ecosystem: Environmental > Terrestrial > Soil >...
CGCCGCACTACTGGCGTCCGGCAGCACGTCCCACGGGCGGTCAACCACCAGTTGCCCGGAAGTGTTCGATACGATGCGGCGGTGCTGGCCTAGTCCCTTACCGGCCACGATGATGCAGGCCAGACCCTGGAAGGCATCCTTCTGCCACGCAGCCCCATCGACCGAGAGATCGCTTGCGCCCGCCTGCGAGATGCGTCCTTTCCAGGGAAAGTCGCCGGGCGTGTCGAAGGTGAGGGCCTCGCGCTCTCCGCCATACCCATCGAGGAATTTGTTGTCGGCAATATAGAGTTGCGAGACATCCGTTCCGTCATCGGTACTGTAATTACCAAATCCGCCGTAGTTGGCTTCCAGGTCACCACCCGTGACCGTGTTGCCTTCAAAGATCGTCTGCCGCGCGCCACCGAACAGATAACCCCCGTTCCTGCCGACCTTCAGCAGATTCCCCGAGACACGTGAGGATCGGATGTCATGAAGGAAGAACGGCAGTCCGGCGCTTACGATTTCGCTGTCGGATATCTCCAAGTGCGTCTCGGCCAGCACGATCGTGCTCGGGCCGACATCCTCGGAGCGGCGCGGGTCCTTGGCGACCGCGCCGACGCGGCTCTCATAGCGCAGTTGCTCTATACGCAGCCGCCGCAGGAAGACGTCATGCGCTCGGCTCGGCCCCGGCGTGCCCCACGGTCGGTATCCGGTGTACATGGAAGGGACATCGGGCGCCACAATCATTCGCCAGGGCATGCGCGCCACCATGGAGAGGTCCTCCACGGCGAACTCGCTGTTGCCCGCGATCAAGGTATTGAACTGCGGTGTGTCGTGGGGCACCATCAAGTACACCAACTCGCGGCTCTCCCCGCGCAGAACCGTCCGCGGCGGAACGGTCAACTGCCCGGTCACGCTGTAGATACCGCGAGGCAGGAAGACGACCCCGCCACCCTGCTCCCGGCTCTTGTCGAGCGCCGCGCGGATCGCCGCAGTGTCGTCTGTCTGCGAGTCGCCCTTGGCTCCAAAATCATGTACATTGAAGACAACCGTAGGCCACGGGTCGGGCTTCTTGATCTCCAACGTCAGCGGATCGCTCCATCCAGCTGCTCCGCCATGGCCATTATGCACAAATAATGGCCGCCTGCCCGAGGGCCGTAGTCGCCGGAATCCGAACCGTCAGTGCATAAGGATTTAAGCCACTCGACTTCAGCGTATGGAACGTCCCCTTCGCGTCGCGAAGCACTACTTTCCCCCACGCTGCTCTCTCCTCGTCGATTTTAAAGTTCTTTCCAAACACCCGTACCTCGGCGCCCGTTGTGGCTGCAGCACCTTGATCGCCCATCAACCACCACGCCTGGGGGCGGTTCACCACGATCGGAGCCCCAACACCGGCCGGCGATTCCAACCGGATGGCGTAGGCACCCGGTCGCCAGGTCTTCGGCACTTCAACCTTCAAACACTGATCGTCCGCTTGAAGAACTTGCAGTGCTTCAGCGGAAGCCGGAATGGAAACCGGTGCCGGCCCAGGCACGGAAACCTGCCCGTCTGGCAGTCTCACAGCACGCACCTGCACATCTTTAAAGCCGTCTCCGAATAAAAGCAACGTCTGTCCTGGACCGGCCGGATCGACCTTCCAGGACACCACCGGTCGCTCTGCAGTGGTCTGTGCGGAGCATGAAAAGCTAGCAATCGTCATTCCTAGCAGGAAACTGATCGTCACAGACCTAAACAACGACTGTTCTTTCGCAGATGATTTCATTGAGATTCTTCTCCTTGGCTTTAATGTCTTCCTGGACTCTCCTGACGGATTTACGCTAGCCATCTCTGGTCTTGAACGACCCTTTTCAAGGCTCCAAAGTTTAGGATAACATTCTCCCTGCATGCGCTATAATCTAACGTGAATTGCGACCTAATCGTCCAGTTCATAGAGCATTCCAAGGAACTCTCCGGCTGATTCAGCTTGCTTTGGTTAACTGCATATCGTTATCCACAGTAATTGCAATGTGGCGTGTATTACACTATTTCCCGGTACCCAATCGCGAGAGTTGGAAAGTGCCTTTGAAATGACGCGTAGGTGTGCGAAGGCGAATAAGGAACCGCTCGGGGAGGCAGTCTTGAACTTTCGACGAGTTCCGCTTCTCTGTATGCTGTTTGCATCAGCTGCCGCTGCGGAAGTGACGCTTCCGTCGCTCTACTCCGATCACATGGTGATCCAGCGCGATCTGCCCGTCATTGTGCGCGGAAGGGCGGATGTCGGCGAAACGGTTTCAGTCAGCTTTCGCGGCCAGACGCGGAAGGCGGTGCCGGACAAGTTTGGCCAATGGGACGTTACCCTGCCACCGGGCAAAGCTGGCGGTCCGTTTTGCCTGGAGGTCCAGGGCACCAACACCATCCAGCTTTCAGATGTTCTGGTGGGTGACGTCTGGGTTGCTTCCGGTCAATCGAACATGGAGTTCAGCACTGGAGGCGTGATCAATGCAGAAGAGGAACTAAAAGATGCCAACCGACCGAACATCCGGCTCTTTCATGTAAGCGCCGGTAGTTCGACGTATCCGCTCGACGATTTGCCTGCGGCCACAACCTGGGTGGCCTGCTCACCGGAGTTGGTCGCTCATTTTTCCGCAGTGGCTTTCTTCTTTGGAAAGCATATTCAGGATGACCAAAAGGTGCCCATCGGCCTAATCGAGGCCGACTGGGGTGCGTCAGCCGCCGAGGCGTGGACCAGCATGCGGGCCCTCACCGCGGACGCTTCCCTTATGCCCGTATTTACTGTCTGGTCTCACGAAGTCGACGGAGCAGCGCAACTCGCATCCGAAATGGAATTTGAGAACCGGGAGACCGCCCTGGCAAAATCGCAGGGGAAACCGCTTCCCGCCTTCCCTGCCCATCCGGATCGGGAGAGGATCACAAAGAAGCCATCCGTAATCTACAACGCAATGATCGCGCCGCTGACTCACTTTCCCATTCGCGGAGTGATCTGGTACCAAGGCGAGTCTAATGCCGGATCGGGCCGCGAACTGATCTATGCAAATCTCTTTCAGACCTTGATCCGTGACTGGCGGCGTAGTTGGGGTATTGGAGACTTTCCCTTCCTCTTCGTGCAGATTGCCAATTTTCAGGCTGGTCCGGCGGCCGGCGCGTGGCCGCTCGTGCGTGAAGCGCAACGGCAAACGCTAGTCCTCAAAAACACCGCGATGGCAGTTACCATCGACATCGGCGATCCAGCGAACGTCCATCCAAAAAACAAACAGGATGTTGGAGCCCGGCTGGCTTTGGCGGCGCGTGCAGTTGCTTACGGCGAGCCGATCGAGTACTCAGGACCGCTCTTCCGCATGCTGTCACGCGAGGAACTCGGCTTACGCATCTGGTTCGATCACAGTAACGGACTGATCGCCAAGGGAGGGGTGCTCAGAGGATTCGAGATTGCCGGAGCGGACGAGAGGTATTTTCCGGCTGAGGCCCGGATCGACGGGCAGACTGTAGTCGTCACCAACGCTGCAGTTACTGAGCCGGTATTCGTCCGATACTCCTGGAAGGACAGCCCCGACGGAAACCTTTACAACCACGCAGGATTGCCCGCGTCACCGTTTCGATCGCAGCAGTGAAAGTGCGAGCATGCATGCCCCATGTGCTGATTCGGAGGCAGTGGAATCATTGCGCGTCAGCCGAGCAACCATAGTGCCGCTCCGACCAGTAGCCACTGTGTCCAGGGCAACGATCCTGGCGTTTACCACAAGCTGTGAAACCGAAATCCTAATTCCTGCATCATGCGGTGGGTGGGCAAGCATGACTCCGGCATAGAACGACAAGAGGAGACAAACTCGTCTTCGCAAAGTCTCGAGTATCCAGCAGAGCGGACGGTTCACAGAGAGAATATGGCCGCCGGATCATCCAACCCGTACTCGCCCCGTGATAGGATAACTTTATCCGCCATGACAAGAACGGCTCGCATTATGCCCCCACTCTCGAGATGCTTGACACTTGGTCTTGCTCTGGCTGCCATGACGATCACTCAAGCAAGCGGCCAAACGCCTGCCTCTCCAAACTGGCCCGAAGGGCATGAACCACGCGACATAGGTCTTCACGTGTATTTTCTCAATCAATGTGGTCCAGTTCGGGGCCCCACTTCAGAGTAACGGGGATCGGCCCGCCCCAACATCCTTTGGATTAAACCAGGCATCCTCTTCTTTGGAAAGCAGCGATTTTACATATTGCATACAATACAATCCGATGCAACTGTTTTATGGACACTCGTATATGCTCTATTTAAGACCTTTATTGGGAAATCCCCCCGATTATTATGGGCTCCAATGTGAATATCGACGTTTGCAATGTAAACCACTTTGGTATAGGCTCTTCCCAAAGGACATGCCGCCGAAATGCGCGATCCATACCTGATCAAATCAGTGGCCCATGCCGCCCAACTCCTGGCAGCTTTCGAATCCCCAGGTGAAGTTCTCTCGCGTCAGGAGATATCGCTCCGGACTGGATTGAGCCGGGGAATTGTTCATCGTTTGCTATACACTCTGGGTCGTCATCACGTCATCGAGCACCTTGGGAACAACCAGTACCGTCCTCTCTATCGGAGGCTCGCGAAGACTCGTTGGAGGATCGGCTACGGCGCACCGGGGATTGATACGTTGTTCACACGTCAAGTCACCGAGAGTCTCCGCGTTGCGGCGGGGCGCGAAGGAGAAATCGAAATCCTCACACTCGACCATTGCTACAAATCCGAGGTCGCAATTCGCAATACAGCGCAGTTTATTCGCGAGCGTGTGGAGTTGGTGATTGATTACCAAATCGACGAGCAAGTCGGCGCCATTACCGCCAACTCCTACCGCGAGGCCGGCATCCCCGTAATTGTGATCAACAACCCGCAACCAGGAGCTACCTACTTCGGTGCTAATAGTTACGAGGCAGGTCTGATTGGCGGGCGCTCTCTAGGCAAATGGGCGCGCGCATATTGGCAAGGGCAGGTAGCACAGATCGTGATGCTCGATTTGTGCAAGGCTGGCACAGTCCCCAGGACGAGACTGGCCGGAATGGTACACGGGATTCGGGAAGCCCTGGGCCCAGCACTAGAGAAGGTGCCCGTAATCTACTTGGACGGAGACGGCCACTTTGAAACGAGTTGGCAGGTGATGCGCAAACACCTGCGCACCGGGGTCCGGGGCCGGACTCTGATTGGAGCCATGAATGACAATTCCGCACTTGGCGCGTTGCGTGCCTATGAAGAGGCAGGCCGTTCGGAAGACTGCGCCATCATGGGACAGAACGGTTCGCCGGAGGCGCGACAAGAATTACGGAAAGATCACAGCCGCCTAGTTGGCTCGGTCGCCTATTTCCCGGAGAAATACGGAGATGGGTTGCTGCAACTGACGCTCGACCTGTTGAATCGCCGCTTTGTAGCCCCGGCCGTTTTTACGCCGCATAAACTTCTTACGAGCCGGAATGTTGACCACATGTATCCGAACGACTCGATCACTGGCCACATGGAACAGATAGCTTGATGCGCAGGACCAAAATCGCGTCCGGATTTTGTGGCTGAGCAGTTGCCGAACGTTCGCTGGATTCGCTGATTGACCGTTGTTGATTAGCTTGTCGATGCAACTGGGACCGAGGGTACTATTTTGCAGGGAGTCCGTTCTGCGGGGATGCGGCGCTCACTATATCAAGGATCAGCCAAGGCCCATTTACAGAACATCGCTACCGCATGCGCGATCAATCTGCAGCAACTGACGGAGTATCAGGATGGTGCGCCTCCGGCGGCAACACGCGCTTCGACACTCACACGACTCGGATAACGGGAAATGTGACCAAATTCGCCAACTGTGTCCGAGGGGTATCGTGTCCTGTCGCTGGTGAATCCGACGCTGGCGGCCGTGAACTGCTGGAAGTGCCGGGCACTCCACATCTCTTCAGCAATCAGCGTGTTCTCCGGAAGATAGGCGGCGATCACACAGTTGATGCTATCCAACGTGAGCGGCCCGTCCCGAGAGGTGATAACCGGTTCGTTTCCGGAGGCCGACAAAACAATCGCCGTGTTGCACGTTCCGAGCAGGTTTATCTAGCCACGGACCACGACCGTAAGGGAGAAGCCATTGCGTGGCGCCTGCAGCAGGCTCTGAACCTAAACCGATACGTGCGTGTCACGTTTGACGCAATTGCCGAAAGCGTGATTCGCTCTGCGCCCAAGGCGCTGCGATAACTCAACACGAATCTCGTGCATGCACAAAAAACTAACGCTGTGTCAACCAATCGCTTGGTCTGACGCTAACGCCATTGCAGTGAAGCCTGCGAATTGAGAGTAAGACCGCAAACACGGATTGAGCCTGCAGTAGGAGAGAGCGTGAAGCGAACTTTTCCGTCGCTTGCCCGCACTTCGATCTCCGATCCGAATGCTGCGGTTTGGCGGTTGCCTCCCGATTCAACTTCAACCTGAGCGGCGTCGGGCATGTTCAGCTTCATGCGATAAGTTCCCGAAGGCAGGCGGGTTCCTGCCAGACCGCCGATCACGAGTGTTTGAGGGGAGCGAACCTCAATGCCACTTGGGCACTTCGCGTCGGCCCCGAACTGATGCACGTCCACGCCCAGTTCCGACGATCCAAGAACATCAATCACCTGCTTCGAGGCATCGAAGTCGAAGGTGTTGCCGCCTGCACCCTGCGCCAGTGGTTCACGGAAAGTGGGTGCGAACTCAATGCGCAGCGGTTCCAATCCAACCGCCTGCCGCTGCGCCTCGAAATAAGGAAGCCAACGCAGGTTCAGCGAGATCAAAATCCCCTTTTCGCCAGGACTGATCTGTCCATGGCGAATCGTGCGCGAGTACTGCTCGACCACGCTCTCGGGAGTAACAGCGGCAATCTCACGGCGTGCCGACTCCACGTCGTCGGCCTTGAGGGCGGCTTCAGATTTTTGCAGCGCAGACTGGGCCTGGAAGAACATTTGAGCGAAGCGTTCCCAGTCTGCAAAGTATCCGACACAATCCCGAGCCGCGGCATCCCGCGCCAGGGGCCGCATCCGTTCGAGCAATTCTAGCCGGAATTTCGCACCTCGCTCCTCGTTATCCACATCCACAATCTGGCTGATAAACCTATCCGACGTTTCTTCGCCAAATGCCGGAGCATCATAAATCCAGGAATATAGATAGCGCCTGCCCAGTTCCTGCGCCGCTGGCCCGAAGGTGCGCTCGGCAATCTCCGCGGCAGTAACATCGAGCGCCTCGTTTTCGCTGGCATCCCAAACCTGGTCTGCGACGTTCTTGAAAAATAGATCGAGCGGGCGGGTGGTCCAGTGAATCACGCCGTAACCGGCGCTATTACTCCATCGCAACATCGATCCCAAGCCGGCAAACGGAGCATAGGATCTGCCCGCATACTCGCGATCATCGTGCTGTGCCCACACAATCGGCACAACCGGGCGCTGCCTTCCAATAACGCGCAATCTCTCCTGCACGGGGTCGCTGGGAAACTCGTAGCTGTAGTCCAAAGGCATCAGCGCCACATTGGCCGGCATGAAAACATGAGCCGAGGACAGATATGTAAACCCCCAGCTGCCCGCCGCCAGCGCTACGCTCGAGTGGCCGGTCTCATCAAGAGCCTTTCGAAATACCTTCGCAATTTTGCTGATGGCAAACATACTCGGCGAATCCGGGTCGCTCTTCAGGAAAGGATTCACTTCGACGGCCGCTTGATATTCCTCGCGCCAACCGGCAGGAAAGTCCTCTGGCCGCAGCCTGCGCCACGGGCCGCCAGTCCCCCCTCGGAACCACATCGCAAGCTGCGTAATCTCGGGATACAGTTTCATCAATTGTTCGATCTCGTTGCGGTAATACACATACCCTTCGGCAGCATCGGGGTCGACTAACTGAAATCCGTGCGTCTCAAATCGCGCAGAAGCTGGAAGAGTCGCGATCACATTCTGTGGATTCGCCGACTCAGTATCCACATCCAGGGCAAACGTGACGCCCATACCTCGCTCGGCCGCAAAGCGAAATACTTTCTGCATCAGGTCTGTGGCCGCTGAGACTTTTTCATCCTCCGTCACCATGCTCGCATCCGCGCCGAACACCGGTCCGTTGAACAGCCCTTCCGCACCCACAATCCTCCGCACATCCAGCACGTGTTCCGTTCCCCAATCGCGGCCCAGGTCCGTATTCGACAGATAGCCGGTGGGTTTGGTCTGACCGTTCAGCGAAAACGAGAACATGGGATTGTTCCCGTAAGCATGGACCATTATGGTGTTGAAGCGCATCCGTGAAGCCTGTGTTATCCATTGCCTCCAGTCATCTAGATTCCAGGTGGAGCAGCCACTCAGAAAGTTATGCCATTCGAAGATCACCCGTTCGACGGCAACGGGTGCGTCGTCCATCTCCCAGCAACAAAGGAAAATGGCGACTGGCTGGGAGGCGGGGCCGTATTGTATGAAAGATAAAAGCCAAAGCCCAGTTTTTCGAGTAGGGAGTATACGGCGAACAAGATTGCACGAGGGCTGCCGCCTGCTATCACCGCTACACGGCCAGCCCCGGCGCCCACTGTCTCCACAACAAAGCTCTCTGGCTTGTCAAGCTTGTTCCTCACCTGTGCGGTAAAACTCTCCGGCAGATCCTGCGCAGTTCCAAGATAGATGACCGGCCCCCAACGGCTGGAGCACCGGTTTCGAATCTCGTCGACGGGTAAAGAGCGTGCAAGTGGGTAGCCAGCTCGTCCGCGGCAATCCTTTCAACCGCGCTCGCCTTGTTCGGCAGAGTGATTATGACTCTTGTCTGCGCTGTCGCCAACGCGGGAGTCGCAAAGGCAAGAATGAGTGCAAGTCCAGCAAAAGCCGACTTTCGCACAAACTTTGAAGCCTGTTCATGCGGGAACTTAGTTGGCATCGATCTGTAATCCATTGAAGTCACCCTTTCTGTTTCAGGTTCAACTCGGTAGAATTGTGTCCGTCTTAAATCGGCTTGGAGAATCCGCACACGACAACCATGATGGCGGCGCGCATGAGGCTGAGTGCGTGCGGCACGCCGGCATGCCGGGAATCTGCGCAGGTCATTTGCTGGCCGTGATCTGGAATTAGCACGCCATCGACCCGGTTCATGCGCAGAATAGCAATAATGAAGAGCATATCAACATCGCCGTTGTCGATGAAGGTCTCGTGGTAGTGCGGCGCCTTGCCGCTGACGTTGCGGAAGTGGACGTAGGCGAGGCCCTTTCGGACGCTGTACTGCTCCACCGTGTGGTAGAGGTTGCCCTTGGTCATCTTGACGAGCGTTCCAATGCGGAACTCAAGCATGTGGCTTAGGCTGGTAGAGATGTCGATAAGGCGCTGGTACGTGCTGTGCTGAAATACCAAACGCGGCAGCTAGCGCATGGTTGGCGTGGGCGGATTGTCGGAATGCGCAGCCAAGCGAACACCGGTCAGTTCACCCAACGGCACACCTATCTTCTTGAACTCTCGGCTTCGGCCTTTAGCCAGGCATTTGATGTACGAACAGTCAATCTTCTTACTTTGTACAAGCCCATGTTGTTGCGTCTCGCTGACCATGGAGCGAGGAGCGCACCTGGACTCAATTCTCAGGAAGTGGCTCTGTTTCTCTCATTCTGGTAGTATTCGCGGACAGAAATGCATGGGTTCGAGCAAGGACCAGAAATAACTACAGGGTCGTGAACGTCACTCTGTCCCCAGACCCCGGATTTTGCGATAGGACGACCGGGACTTCCATGTGAATTCCACCACCATTCGATGCCACACCATTTGACGTCGAGAAGCAGGAGGCAAGAATTCCCGAAATGCAGCTTAATCAGGTCTTGGCGCTTTGCCCCTCCAGCATGCAGCGATAATAGCTTCTCTCAATTGGCACGGAAGGCCCACAATGAACCGCTTTGGGGCAACCACTTCTTTGCCAGCAGACAGGCCCTCTCCGGACTCCAAGTTGAGACTTTGTTCTTTGTTGTCGACATCAAGATAGCGGCGTCGGAGATAGACTGGATGGCATGGAGCAATCTGGACGGATTAGGAATGGCAAGATGGCCGATAATGGAGGTGGGCTTCGACGAAAGGAGACGGCTGCTCGGAACAACAAACAAGCGAGCCGCGTTGCGGCCATCTTGCGGGAACTACGCGAGACCGCCTTCGTTTCAGTGGAAACGCTTCGCGACAAGTTGGATATCTCGTTGGCAACGGTTCGCCGTGACCTGCAGGAACTGGAGGATCGAGGCCTTCTGCGGCGAACGCGCGGTGGGGCGGTCCCAATCGAGCCGCTGTTCTACGAAGCATTCCGGGACGACCAGTCGTTCCAGAATCAGGTCGGAAGTTTTGCAGAGGAGAAGCGGCGCATTGCGCAGGCAGCGGCGAAGCTGGTTTCCCCAGGGGATACAGTCGCGATCACTGCGGGAACCACCACGACAGAGGTCGTACGTAGTTTGCAGGGATTAAGCGGCATTACTCTGATCACGAACACGGTGAATGTTGCGATGGAACTGAGCAAGCGCAAGGACATTGATGTTTTCGTGACGGGCGGCCATCTACGTGGGGATTGGTTCTCCCTTGTTGGGCCGGCTGGGATTGCGGCGATGAGCAGGCTTTTTGTGAATGTGCTCTTTGTTGGTGTGAATGGCATTGATGCGCAGCATGGCCTCACTTGCTTCAGCGCCGACGAGGCCGAAATCAACCTGAGCATGGTCCGGCAGGCCAAGCGAAAAATTGCTGTGGCCGATCATAGCAAGCTTGGTGTCGTCGCAAAGTGGCTGATTTGCCCGATCGAAGCCATTGACATGCTGATCACTGACAAAGGCGCGACGGAGAAGATGATTGCGCCGTTCCTGGAACGGGGGATCAAAATCCGCCGAGTGTGAGCTGTTCTCATCAATTGCATCACTGAAAGATATGCTGGTAGCGAAGGTCTTTGTTCCTAACTCTACAAAGACGAGATACGTGAACCGCACTCACGGCGAGAAGCTCTGCCAGAGATCGGCGGCGCGCTTCGGATCGGCTACAAACATTACGGAGTCCGGGTCATCAACGAACTGCCGATACAGGCTCCGCGAAGCATCCAGTCCGAGTTCTGTGTATATGTGCGGCTTGTGGTGCTCGAGTTTGGACGGACTGTAGAGTGGATTCGGCTCCCAGCCGATCTCCCCCCATGCGGTCAATCTGGGAAACCAAGCCATGCCGTGATGATCCCGCACTCCCGTGTAGTCAAACCCGTACTGCCGATCGCACCAGGCGCCAAAGGCCATGCGGCGATGCGAGTCTGCATTGATGACGCAATGCGCCCAGCCGGGCGGCACAACCACTTGATCACCGGGATGAGCCACGACCGCAATACAGCGGCCTGGGTCGTCTTCCGCGCGCTCCTGAGCGTAGACGATTGCGGTTCCAGTCCAAATCTCAAATATCTCCGGCGGCGACCAGCCACTATGGGGTGCAACGGCGTGGACGTGACCTTGCGAGCGCACCGGCTCGCTGCCGAGGCTGCCGCCTGCGTATACGACCGCGCCGAACAGCAGCATGCGCTGCTCAAGAAGACTGCGATCTACTTCCCCGCCGATGTCCATGGCGATGCCATAAACGGGATCTGGCCCGCTGCAATAGGGGTCAAGCAAGCTTGGCCGGATAGCGTCCAGACGGCGCATCTCTGGACGAGGCCCGAAAACGCCGGGCCCATACTCGAATGCGAGTGTGGTTGAAGAAAGCAGAATCGGAAGACCGGGATCGAACTCCAGTTGTACCGGCATCACTGCCCCCCTCGTACATAGGCCTTAATGGTGGCGAGCGGCTGTTGTGCCGTCTCCGCAGGGCGAATTGTGTACGGGCCGACCGCGGCCGGAACGATGAAAGTTTCCGCGTAATGGACGGTCAAGGGTGGGAAGGCGCCGGTGAGACTTTCCACAATCGCTGCATCGCCTTCAACGAGATTGAGCACATTCAGGTTGCCCTGCGTGTGATGATGCACAGGAACTGTGAACCAGTGTCGCCGCGTCTCGATGAACTCCAGAGAATGCAGACCAGTTCGCTCCTCTCGCCAGCCAATTCCCGCGCCCACGAATTGTCGCTGATCGACGAGATGTTCGCGCACCCAGCTCGTCGTTCGGTCCCACTGAATGTTGTTAAGACCATGTTCAAGGTGGATCGGACGAGGCCGGCCATCAAGACCGAGGCGCCCCCAATCCCAAAGTTTAAACGTGAAGATGTATGGCGCGGCGCTGATTTCCAGCACCAGAGAGTTTCGACCGGAGCAATGAATGGTGCCCGCAGGAATGAGGAAATGGGAATGTTTGCGCGCCGGCCACGCATTCACATAACGCTCGGCGGGAAAAGCGGGACCACCGTTCTGGGCTGCGTGGAGGTCCGCGGCCATGCTTTCCTTGTCGATTCCTTCACGCAATCCGAGATACACTGTGGCGTTCGGACCGGCATCGAGCAGATAGTAGCTCTCGTCCTGAGTGTAGGACATTCCGAACTGCTCCTGAATGTAGCTGTTCAGCGGATGCACTTGTAGCGAGAGGTTCCCGCCCTCCATGGTGTCGAGGAAGTCAAAGCGGATAGGGAATTCGGCGCCAAACTGCTCGACTATGTGGGCGCCCAATAGGTTTTGCGCTTGTTGATGCACGAGCGTGAGCGCAGGCAGTTCGAATTCGCGTGTGCCGAACCGCAGAATGAGGCTGTTTTCTTCGGGCACGCAGTCGAAGCACCAGGCGTAATTTGCAGGACCGTCGGGCAGGTCGAATTGGCGGCGCATCCACTGTCCACCCCAGGGTCCAGGGTCGAAGAAGGGAACCACACGGAAAGGCTGCCGGCTTACGGTGGCAAGTGCCTTGCGGAACCGATCTCCACTGAGCATTGCAGGTTGTTCAGGATGATTGCCGTCGATCCAGAAATCGACCTTGTCGTACAGTTCGTCTTTGCGGCGATCAGCGGCGCGCCAGTCAAGAAAGTAAGCGCGTTTATAGAACTGCGCAGGACGCGCGCCAGCATTGGCAAGCCCGAGATTGGGAATTTCACCACGACGCTGCCGCATCTGAATCTCCCAGCGTGCGACGTCGACGTAGAGCAGCAGGTCCCAGCCTGGCATTAGCAGCGTCGCACCGGCGCCGATGGCGATACACCGGCCACTGACTGCTTCCGCGGCATAACGGGTATCGTCAAGCTTTTGGGGGTCGAAGAACTCCTCGAGCGAGTGCGACGCCATGTGGCCGAACACAGGATCATCACCCAGAACAGACGCGAATTTTGCGTCGATCTCATGTGGGGGCAGCATTGCATCGGCACTTTCAAGCACTAGCTCCGGTGCCAGCCCGGTAACGAGTTTACGTTGCAGAGACTCAAGGTGCACACCCGGATAGCACTCGATCGCAATTCGGCGGGCGTTACTGCTTTCATACAGTACACAGAGTATTTCTTGCCACCCCAGGGCGCAATCCTGTTCTGTCTGCGAAATCGATACGGAAGGCCGCTTGTTGTAATTGGAATGATTCGTCAATGGCTTAACTCGATAAGTGGAATGGCTCCGAGAAGCGCCGCATCCGAACCGAGTTCGGCAGCACGGAGCTGAACGACGCGGCCCGGGGTCCAGGCATGAGCTGCAACATATGCCTGCAAGCGCGGCAAAATGTCCGCTGCCCGCTTAAGCACGGAACCGCCAAAGACAACAACTTCCGGGTCATACGCATGAATGAGCGCAACGGTCAGCGCCGACCAGACATGCAGACAGTAATCGAGAGCGGAGATCGCAGCCTTGTCGCCCGCATCGGCGGCCTCGAAGAGCTCGAGGAACCCGATCGCCTTGTTGCTGCCGAGTGCACACTCTAAGCCTTCCGCATGGTGCCGGTAAATCTCATCCAGGACGGCCGTGGCGGCCTCCGCATCAGCACATCCGCGATTGCCGCATGAACAGAGCCGTCCGCCGAGAACTACGGGAAGATGCCCACCAATGGTACCGGCGAGCCCGTGTTTGCTCTGGAGCAGACGGCCACCCAACAGTGTCGCGCCGCCGACGCCGCTGCCCAAAGTGACCATGACCGCATCCTGCGCGCCGCGTGCGGCTCCATACGCATGCTCCCCCAGCAAAGCGAGCCGCGCATCGTTCTCGATCAGAAACGGCAAGCCGAATTCTCTTGCACACCAGCCGTCCAGGTAAAGAGCGGATGCGTCCTCGAATTTGCCGTTAGTGGCTAGGACGCGGTTCTCAGACACACTCACGATGCCGCAAAAGCCGAGCACCAGTGCCGAGCAATCTGCCCCATCGATCTGAGAACTGAATAGCAGCGCATGTAGCACATTGCCGAGTTCTGAAAGCAGGCTCTTCAAGGCGCGCCTGCCATCCGCCGGCAAAACTCGGCTGGCGAGGACCGTGTTGCCTCTTACCACTGCGCAAGCCGCGTGCGAACCACCGAGGTCGATCGCGAGGGCAGTTATATTAGGCACGGCGCCCCATCCCGTACTACCATCCGCTTGCCAAAACCTGTAGTGCGAATGCTGGAGTAATCGTGGCCTGCATCGCTTGGCCAACTTGCAAGGAAGACTAGTGGTTCGCTCCCAGTATTGGCGACACGGTGTGCTATGCACCCCGGGATGTAGTGTACGGTTCCCGGCGTCATGGTCTGGCTCCAAGTCTCGCCGGCTTCTTGCATGAGAAGCAGCGCCCCGATTCCACTGATGGTTGCGTAGTATTCCGCTCGGTTGCGGATGGCGTGAAAATGTCCGTGAGTCATAAAGTACTCGTCACCCACCCGGCCCGGCTGCAAGATGGTTTCACCCCAGAATAGGCCGCCACTCGTCCCTTCTGGAACAGGCATCCAGTATCGAACCCGATATACCTCGGTGTCCGGGTCCATACCGCGCCATGCCGCTTCATCGTGAAACAAGCCGGGGAGTTGAGCGAGGGCCTTTACGGATTCCTTGACGCCCTCTCCTCGAATGGCGCCGGACTTCCAGTCTATGAAGGCCGGTCCTTGACCGGGAACATGAGCGCTCATGAGTTCCAATTATAGACAGGAAAATGAACTATATCAACAATACGAAGCATTATTATGATTCACATAATATATTTCGAGCACTATTATGATCGAACTTCGGCATTGACGATTGACATCTTCATTCCTCAGAGTGAACATGTGTATTGAGTCCCGAGCATGTGGAGCAGGGTTGTTGGAGACGAGAATTCCGTTGAGCGGCGGAAAGATATCCTCTTATATCGCGTTGGTGACCACAAGCGCAGCCATCTCTGGGCGCTCTCCGGGTCTGATTCGGCGCTCATTGACGGTGCTCCGGCCTATGCGCGGCGGAGTTCTTCCCAAACCACATCCGCGGACGCGTCATGTCGGTTGCGACCGTGGTGCTGCGGCCTACGGTTCAGCTCGTGACTGCGACGTTTCTCCCTTTTATCGAACTCTTCACGGCGCCGGGGGTATTCCTAGGATATGCCCTGCTCTGCGCCGACTCGTTTATCTGCATCTATCTCAGTCTCCGAGAAACAAAGACCCGCACTGGCTCTGTTGACATCCTGCCTGCAGAGGGTCAGCAAGCACACAGCTTGAGGCGATAGAGGTCGAAAGCCAGGCCGAGCAGCAACGCCTGGAGGGATTGAGTATGGAACGATCTGCCAGGGGCGCGTGGCGAGAGTTTGCGCTTTACGGCGGAGAAGACGCTCTCGATCAGCGATCGGAGAGAGTACTTTTCGGAGGGGAAATGTTCTCGCATCTCGAGGCGCACACCCGACGCCCTGCAACTGGAGCGCCGTTTGGCCGGAATGACACTGTCAGCCTTCAATTGCTGGCGGCAGAAGGTATGGTTGCGCTCGGAATCGGACTCGGCGTCGGCCAGCACGCAGCCGATGGGCGTGTGCCGTTGGGCACTGCTCACCAGCGCGGGCAGCGTGGCGCAGTCATTCCACGGCGCCTGCCGCGTCCCTTGAGCCAGAATCAGTTGCCGTTTCAGGTCCACTACAGCCAGCCACTTCAACCAATGTGTCCAGGTGCGCTGGGGCTGGCCGAAATGCTCGATACGGCGAATAAAATAGCTGCTCGCCGCACCCTGCGCCAAGCCTGTGGCATCGACGCCTACCGTGGCTCGCCTTCGCCGCCTCCCGGGCATGCGCCGCACCACCTCCTCCAGGGCGCGATCGATGTTGTTGGCCTCCAGCCGCGCCAGAAAGCGATACAGCGTGGTGTAGTCGGGAACGGAGCGAAGTTGCAAGGCGAAACGCAACTCCGCGTGTTCGCTGAGCCGCACCTCAGCTTCGCGGAAGGTCCAGTCTTCATAGCGCATCAGGCAGAGCACGGCCAGCAGTTGCGGTTGCGTGAACTAGTGCTTGCTAAACGCCGTGCGATACCGCGGCACCGTGGCATGAGCAACGCTCAGCGCCACGCGCGCAAATCGCACCAACCCTACTTCGGCCATAGAAAACGCGCAAAGCCGCCAGAACAACTTCAGCTTAAGCTGATTCCTGCCAACTCGCGCACTACCGCATCAAGGATGTCAACAGAGCCACCCGCACTCTTAAAATAATCGACTTTTCCTGGATGGAGAAAGAGACATAATGACGAATCTGAACGCAGCAAGAAGGAAACTCCTCGGTGGCGCCGCCATGGCGGCCGGAAGTGTTGTCCTGCCGCTTACAAGCACCTTCATCATGTGGATTGCATTATCCATGCCACTCTCGGGTTTGTCGCAAAGCCCTTCTTCCCAGCCTCCTTGGATGAATCGATCCCTGTCACCGGAGAAGCGTACAACCCTCCTGATCGAGAAGATGACGCTGGATGAGAAGATCATCATGCTTCACGGTGTGAGACCCATGCCTGTCATAGGGTACGTTGGCTACGTCCCCCCCAATGCCCGTCTTGGCATCCCCGCTCTAACCCTTGCCGATGGGCGAGCCGGTGTGGGAAATGGCGCGAAAGACGTAACTCTCCTGCCTGCTCCGATCGCTGCCGCGGCAAGTTGGGACGTGGCCCTGCTGAATTCCTTTGGCGAACTTCTGGGCGATGAGGAATGGCGCAAAGGAACGAATGTGGTTTTGGCGCCTTCCATTGATGTTATCCGGGTTCCGCAATGGGGCAGGACGTTTGAGAGCTATGGCGAGGACCCCTATTTCAACGCCCAGATGGCTGTTGCTGAAATCAAGGGCATACAGAGCCAGGGACCGATCGCCGATGAGAACATGTACGCGACCATGAATCAGGAGAACAACCGCTATAATGTCGATTCTGTCGTAGACGAGCGGACGCTCCAAGAGATCTATCTTCCGCCATTTGAAGCGGCAACAAAGGGTGCCCATGTGGGCACGGCGATGTGCGCCTATGTTAAGACAAATGGCTTCTATTCCTGTGAGAACTCGCACCTGTTGATCGACGTGTTGAAAAGGCAGTTGGGTTTCGATGGCTGGGTGATGAGCGACTGGGGCGCGACGCACTCGACCGTCGCCGCCGCGAACAACGGTTTAGATCAGCAAATGCCGGATGGCAAATTCTTCGGGGCGGCGCTCAAAGATGCCGTCGGCAAGGGACAAGTCAGCATGGATACTATCGACGAACATGTTCGACGTATCCTGCTGCCAATGTTTCGCCATGGCTTATTCGACAAACAACAGACGGGCAATTGGATGGCCAATGTACGCAGCGCGGAGCACGACGCCTTCTCTCGCCATGTCGCGGAGCAGGGTACGGTCCTTCTGAAGAATGCGGGCAGCATCCTGCCGCTGTCCAGTGGATCGTCCATCGCCGTGATCGGCATGGCCGGGGACAGCAGGCCTAAGGTCGAAGGCGAAGGCAGCTCCGGTGTTGAGGCACCATATATTGTCAGCCCGCTTGCCGGAATTCGCAAACGAACCCGCGCCGGGCTGGCTGTTGCATACGCGGATGGTAGCGACTTGGCAAAAGCGGCGAACGTGGCGCGCACGTCGGCTGTCGCAATCGTGTTCGTCAATACTGACGAGTCCGAAGACTCCGATCGGCCGAATCTCCAACTGCCTGGGAATCAGGATCTGCTCATCTCGGCTGTGGCTGCGGCGAATCCGCATACCATCGTGGTGCTCGACACCGGTGGGCCGGTATTGATGCCTTGGATCGATCAGGTGGATGGCATCATTGAGGCTTGGTATCCGGGGCAGGAAGATGGGAACGCGATTGCGGCAATTCTCTACGGCGATGTCAATCCAGCAGCCAAGTTGCCTCTGACGTTTCCCCGCAGCGAGAGCGCAATCCCGACTGCAACGCCACGGCAATGGCCCGGCGTCAACAATGTCTCCTCGTACGACGAAAAACTCAATGTCGGTTATCGCTGGTATGACGCGACAAACACCAGCCCACTGTTTCCATTCGGTTTTGGCTTGTCGTTCACTACCTTCGAGCTTAGCGGCCTCACGGTTTCTCCCGACCGGCTGGACGTAGCTCTTGGACAGTTAGCTGAGAACGTACGGGTGGAAGTTGATGTCACCAACACCGGCATGAGAAGCGGAGCTGAGGTCGTTCAGGTCTATGTGGAGCAGCCCAAACCAAATGGAGAGGCGCCACGGCAGTTACGTGCTTTCGCCAAGGTTGGCCTGGAGCCAAGGGAAACCAAACATGTAATTCTGGCGCTCGACGAACGATCGTTCTCCATTTATGACATGGTGGCACGCCAATGGCTGTCTCCGAATGGCACATATAGGATCATGGTCGGAACATCTTCACGCGATCTGCCGCTGAGTTGCTCGATCATGGTTCACGCGGCTCATTCCAGTTCGCGCCATGTTCAGTAACTTCAATACGCACTTGGAATCCCTATCGCAGCCTGGAAACTGACTTGATGTTTAAGCAATTTCCCCGATCGGCCCCGGTAATTCCTACCAAAGAGAGTTCTGGTGTAGGGCGGTGATCGGCCCCGGAGTTCTTGAACCACACGGGATGTCGGTCTTCGGCCACTTACGAAGATCGTAAAAACGATGATTGGCCCGGGCACAGTCTTTGCCTGACCGCGGTCGCTAAAGGGATCTCGATACTGATCAATAGCATAGGTGCGAAGTCTCTACGAAAGTCGCCTGCCCACACCAATCTACTTACGCATTGGATGTTACAGCCCAAATCCGGGCATACGAACTTACCTGACATGTCTCACTCTTGTCCAAATTAGCGTTTGAGCGGCAGCGGTAGGGATCTGCTACGGTTTGCGTTGAGAAGACGTGAGCCGCAGGAGGGCCACCGCTGCCATGACACGAGTATCGAGCATTTTCAGCC
>Ga0187884_10001745_pt1 | contig 19175 bp, 23 predicted proteins | sample June2016WEW_20_4_FD_132983 | JGI IMG/M metagenome (GOLD analysis project Ga0187884, IMG submission 132983) | Peatland microbial communities from SPRUCE experiment site at the Marcell Experimental Forest, Minnesota, USA - June2016WEW_20_40 | ecosystem: Environmental > Terrestrial > Soil >...
CGCTTGCCGCGCTGGTCTCGCTGTTTCTTCGAAGACCAAAACTCGCGGGTGTTTTAGCGGTAGTCGATGCTACGCTCAGCTTCCTCACCGCGCCCGCCGATCAGGCAAAATTTTTCTTCACAGCTACGCCTCCGCCTGCGGTTACCGCCGGTGAATATATCCTCATACTACTGGGAGTCGGATACATATTGTACGGTCAACGAGTCTATCTCGAGAAACTGAACGAACAAAGCAAATAAGCCTCAATCCGAACGCATATACGCGCTTCCGTGTCGGAGTAGCTACGCAGGTAGCGATTCTTTGAGGATCTTGCGGATTTTGTCCATAGCCTCCCTTGGGTATTTGGTACGCCTTTTACGACACATGGCTTACAGCAATCCCCATTAAGGCGCTAAAAAGCGCACGTCTCACCGCCTAAAGATATAGCGGGGAGAAATCCGTTTGGTCTTAATAGGCTTCATAAAGATGGAAACGGTCGCTGCTGGACTATTCGAAAGTAAAGGTTTCCGTTTTTTGACGGGCGATTTGTATGAAAGAGTGCTTTTTTGTTGTTGCGCTTTTGCCGTTCCAGTAATGCCATGAGTTCATGAGACAACACGGACCAGGAGGCGAAAGATGATAGAAAATGGGCCAATCTTAACGGGCAGCGACGCGGAGCTATTGAGCCGCGCGCTTTCAGAGGTCAAGACAAAAGTCTTTGGGGAGTCCGAGACGAGTTTAGATGATACCCAGGCACTAGATGCCATTGTTTCGTGTTTCAGAGCTACTGAGAAGGAAGAACTGGAAAAAGAAACACGTCACGCATATCCTAGCCCCTTGCGTAAGCGGCTTGTCCTGGGCACGCTTCTCGACAGGGCTGCCTGCACCAAGAGCATATCGTTAAACAAACATTCTTGCTTACTTAGACTTATGTAATAGCGTCGCCTTATCCCGTTGCGATGTTTGTGCTACCCGTTGCCTCAGCACAGTAATCTCTTTCTAAGATTCTCTTCACATAGCATCCGTCATCGTCGCTGTCACGACGCGCTAATGTTTTATGCGGCGCGAACTTCGCCGGCTGGGACGGCCGTGGGGCATTCCAAGGCTGTTTGACGCTCCCGCGCGGTTTTGCTAACTCAATGAGTAAACTCCGGTCAATACCTCACGCTATTTTGCGCTTATAAGCCAGCATTGCGAAAATATACGCAACGACAAGAACACCAAGACACCACGCGAGCGCAATCCAAATTTCAGCGCCGGCAGGCTGCCCCGCGAGCAGAGAATGCATCGTGTCGACGATGGGGGTGACTGGCTGGTTTTCGGCAAAGGCGCTCACGGGCCCCGGCATGGACGCGGTAGGCACAAACGCCGAACTGATAAATGGAAGAAAGATAAGCGGATAGGAAAACCCGCTTACGCCGTCCGCCGATTTTGCAGACAATCCGGCAATCACCGCGATCCACGTCAAGCTCAGCGTCCACACCGCGAGTATAACAGCCACGGCAAGCCATGACGATATCCCCGCGGACGGACGAAAGCCTATAATTAAAGCTACAAGAATGATGATGATAATCGAAATAGCATTAGATACCAGCGAGGTCAGCACGTGCCCCCACAGTACGGTGGAACGCGCGATTGGCATGGAACGGAACCGCTCAAGTATGCCCTGTTGCATATCTAAAAACAGACGGTAAGCCGTATAGGACGTACTGCTTGCGATAGCAATCAGTAGGATACCGGGCAACACGTAATTCACATAATTACCCGTGCCAGTGTCTATTGCGCCACCAAACACATAGACAAATAACAGCATAAGCGCTATCGGCATAACGGCAACCGTGATGATGGTGTCCATGCTGCGGGTAATATGGCGCACGGAACGTCCAAACATGACATCCGTGTCGCTGAAAAAGTGTTTCTTTAGCGTTTCCATTTATTTTTCCTTCTTGCCGATGATTGCGAGGAATATTTCCTCCAAGCTAGGCTGTTTTTCAATATATTCGACCTTCGCAGGCGGGAAAAGATTTCTCAGCTCCGCGAGCGTGCCGTTGGCGATAATTCTTCCGTCATGCAGAATGGCAATCCGATCGGCAAGCTGTTCGGCCTCATCCAGATATTCCGTGGTCAAAAACACCGTCGTGCCGCTGTCAGCGAGCTGTTTGACACTCTTCCAAACCTCAATGCGCCCCTCCGGGTCAAGCCCGGCGGTCGGTTCGTCGAGGAAAATGAGCTCTGGTTTTCCAACAAGGCTCATCGAGATGTCAAGTCTGCGGCGCATGCCGCCCGAATAGGTGGAAACTCTGCGGTCGGCGGCGTCGGTCAAGCCGAAACGTTTCAGCATCTCGTCTGCAACCTGGCGCGAATTCTTGAGATGTCGCAGCTTGGCAATCATGATAAGATTTTCCTGCCCGGTCAAAATTTCGTCGACGGCGGCAAATTGCCCTGTCAGGCTAATCGACTGTCGCACGCGGCCGGGCTCTGATGTTACATCAAAGCCGTTTACGGTGGCGGCTCCGCTGTCCTGTTTGAGCAGCGTGGTGAGGATTTTGACAATCGTTGTCTTCCCCGCGCCATTGGAGCCGAGCAAGGCAAAAATACTACCTTGTTTCACTTCGAAATCCACGCCGTTCAGAACTTCAAGCTGCTTGTAGGACTTTTTTAGCCCTTTCACTTGGATTGCGTTGTTTTGCACATTCAATCCTGTTTATGTTTAAAAAACTATAACCTTTGACAAATCGATCTCCATGCCTTTGAGCACAGCATAAGTCAGCTTGTCCATCTTGGCTCCGTCAAAGCAGATGGTTTTGACGGCACGGTAATATTTATTAGTCAAGGCATGCGGCGCACGGAAAGACACATTTTTGAGTGTCGCTCCTTTAAAAGTAACTTCGTTCAGTGCAGCATTGTCAAACTTGACCCCGATAAAGGTCTGCCCGTCAAGACATAGCCCTCGCAGGTCGGACTTGTTGAAGTCTACGCCCTCAAAGATACAGTTTTCAAAGACTACTTTTCTGAGGTCAGTGATGGTCAGTCTGACGTCGATCAGCCTGACTTCGTTGAATTTGGTTCCCACCAGCCCCGACGTGCTGAAGTTGGTGCGTACAAGGATGGATCTGTGGAAGCTCGCTCCCCCAAGGTCAGCGGTGGACATGTCGCAGTCCGTAAGATTCGTGCCGTCAAAATTGGCTTCGCGCACATCGCTGGCCTTAAATGAGCTGCCGGTCAAGTCCGCGCCCGAAAAGTCGGAGCCACGCAACGCGCTCCCTTCAAATTTTCTGTTGTGCGCGATAACGCCCGCAAAGTCGCTCTTTGGCAGGTTGCTCGCGCTCAAGTTTGCAAACACCTGCCGCTCCAGCGAGCGGGAAAGGTTAGCGACCTCCTGTACCGTTTGCTCGATGTTGCCGATGCCATCGATGGTCATCTGAAAAGCCGTTTCATCGTCCTTGCCCTCGGCTTTGAGTTCATTGAAGCGTTCCTGTAAATCTGAGAGCAGGTCGGCCTTTAGTTCGGCGACGCTTTTTACTCCGTCGTAAGGGGCGAAAACGCCGTTCAAATATTCGTTTAATTTCTCGTCCATGACTCAATTCTCCTCATAACAATTTTTCGAGTACGCGCTTGGCATACGCCCAGTTGCTTTTGTTGCGAGCGTAAGTGGCCTTGCCCTTTGAGGTAATCCGAAAATACTTACGCCGTCCGCCCTGCGATTCATCGCCCCAATACCACTCGATATTGCCGTCTGCCTCAAGCCGCCGGACGCTGGAATACATTGTGGCTTCCTTTAACTCATACTCGCCGCCCGAGCGCTCGGCAATCAACTTGACGATTTCGTAGCCATAGCGGTCAGCTTCGGATAGGAGCCTTAAAATCATCGTGTCGGTATGCCCACGCAACAGGTCGGATGTGATCATGTTCTCACGCATATCATCATCTCGCATTGATATGATAAATATATTACCATTACTGTAAATATACTTTTGCAGTCAAATATCATCCTGCAAATATTGATTCTCCAAAAAAACAAATCCAGCCCCAAGCTCCTGCCATCTTCGGGCCCGTTCTGATTGGTCGAAATGTGTTAAAGTATTACGATTGTTGCTAAGTTAACGGCGTCAATGCCTGGTATCTCGCCACAAAACAGACGATAAACTGTCGTGTCCAACGCGGCATTTTATCTCAATGTGTTAACTTCCGCGATCAACGCCTGGCTATTTTGATGTCATCCTCGTTTCGTCGCGCATCTATGTCGCCGTTGGCAAAAAAAAGAGAGGGAAGCAACTGCCAATGAGAGGTAGGAGGTAGGAATGCTATGGGGTCAGCAGATGCGGACTTTGCAGCACCTTTTTGACTGAGCGAAGGGCGGAGTCACTCTCTTTCTGCACCTGTGTGCCCATCGAGAAGCGTGCCCAGGACAAGCCGCTTCGATTACGTGCCGTCTATAGTATAGAAATTGCATAAACCGCGGGTCAGCCCTGAGATCCGCTCGCCGTGTCCGTGCTGTCTTCTCTACCGATAATATGCCCCAGAAAAAGGCGTTTGCTCAATGGGTTACCAGATAGTTGACGTGCTTCTTTATCTTGTTCTACCTTCTTTGCGTCCCTGAACTGTGAAACAAGAGCGTTGAGAGCTTCCACATCATCGAGGTTAATCTGGGACTCCTCAAAGGTCTTGGTCTTCACTTCTTCAAGTGCACGGCCTAGCAAGTCCGCTTCGTCGTCCGTCAAAACTAACGCCTTGGTGAGCATTCTCTCCCTCCTACTCGATGCTAGTCACATGGACAGCATGACATATTTCATGTGTGGTTTTTTCTAATCGCGATATAAGCGTTTAAATGGCCATTATTCGTAGAGGTGAGCTTTCTTCAAACTTCAATCGCTAGAAGAAGCTGCGGTAGCCTCGCGGCGTGTACTTGCCAGGAGGCGGTATAAATTGCAATGAAACACTTTATTCTGGTCAGCGCATCTTTGGTATTTCACGTAGAACTCACAGCGCACGCAGTACGTCATAGACGATAATAGCGTTGAACTCGTCAACTAGCTATTCAAGAAGTGCCTGAAAGTAATAGCAGGGCCTTCAAAGACACTCAAAAATAAAAAAGACCGAGCCGGATTGCTCCGACTCTGTGGTCTCGCCTTGTCCGGTTCGTTGTTCACTTAGGGGGGGCTAGTCTCGGAGAACCATTCCCAGGTGTTAACCGGGGTCCAATTCCCAGTCCAGAAGCACTCCATTAGGTTCCCGCTAGTGGTGCTGACAAACACCTCGGGATGACCACTGTAGCTCCAGGCGACGGCTGGTGAGGATGCGGACAGCACCTCTGGACACGCGGAGAGGTTGCTCCATGCATTATCAAACGGATACGGGCCAGCTTCGCCGAAAACCTGCCACCAGAGCTGATGGTCCGTGCCTTGCACAAAAACCTCATAGATGGGGACGTCAGTTGTGGCGTTGAAGCCCGCACCCATGACGCCTGGCCCCGTGTTAGGAGCTAGTTGCTCACCGAGGGATTCCCAGCTAGACCAAGCAGTGCCGGTCCATTCTTTGTACCAGCACGCGCCATCAGTGCCACGCGCAAACACGCCTATCTGATTAGTAGCTGGCGATGACGCAGCGGGTGACGAGGTCAGTTTCCCGTTAGGCGGGAAACCTAGAGAGGACCAGCCGGACCACGACGTGCCGGTCCAAGAATTCTGCAACAGGTCCCCGCTCGTATTTACTGCAAAGACGTCGAGACGACCTGGGCCCCAAGAACATGCCGCCGGTCCTGTGCCCGCAGCAACCTGCCCGCCGATGGAGGTCCAACTGCTCCACGTCGTCCCATTATTCGTGGTAGTCGTATACCAGACGGTACCGTCGGTGCGACGGACAAAGACGTCTATCGTACCAAGATTCGGTGTGGTCGCCGCAGGCGATGACGTCGCGGACCCGCCGATGGAGCTCCAGCCGCTCCCACTCCCCGCGCCTGTCCACCAGACGTGACCACTCGTGTCCACGGCAAACAAGACTGGCGACCCAGCCACCCCGTACGCCGCGGCGGGGCCTGTGCCTTTCATTATTCCGAGGGGGGATATCACCGTAACCGTCACTTTGCTACTCGTTGATGCCGCGTACTTGCTATTACCTGCGAATGTCGCGTAGTACGTGCGGACGCCGGGCGTGGTCCACTTCGTTGCGAAGGTGAGCGTCGTGTACCCCTTGGCATCAGTATATTTGGTGCCACTGGTGCCGATATAGTGCCAAACAGTTATTGGCTCTGAGATGGGCGTTCCACCGTTTGCCAGGGTGGCCTTAAAGGTGACGGACTGGTTGACAGCAGGGGTGGAGTTGGACGCGGTGAGGGTGAGCTGTGTCTGTCCGACGTTGACGGTCACGCCGGCACTTGTCGACCTCTCGTATTGGCTGTTGCCGGCGAAGGTGGCGTAGTAATAGCGTGTGCCGGGGGAGGTCCAATTCGTTGCGAAGGTGAGCGTCGTGTACCCAGTTTTATCAGTGTAGCGCTTGCCATTGAGGTAGTGGTAGACGGTGACGGGCTCTGAGAGCACTTTTGTGCCGCTCTTCAGGGTCACGGTGAAGGTATCAGACTGGCCGACGTTCACGGCGGTCTTGGCGACGCTCAGGGTCGTCTGCGTTGTCGTGGCAGCTGCCACCGTGGTTGTTGTTGCAAGACCAGCAACAGTCAATGCCGAGGCGGCCATCACTATAACCATAAACAATGCTACGTGTTTTTGATTCATCTTGATCCACCAATCAAAATGGCAAAACGGCGGCGTGGCAGCTTAAGTGTTGTTATTTTAGCCGCGCACCCTAGCATTACGGCTGCTCATACACCCAGCCGTATTCCCGACTTTGATGGATCTGCACCTGAATCCGTTTGATAATCCGCCTCAGCTGCTGACGTGCGCTGTCGGGTAGCCAGCTATCGTGCACGCGATCCCGTACGTATTTGTAAGCTTCCCAACTGGTCGAGCACTTCCTAAAAAGTTTTTCGGCAGCCATATCGGCATAGTCGTTTTTGTAGTCCGCGATTTCGAGGATGAGTCTATCGACCTCTGCGCAATCGTTGTTCATGGGGTAAAATAGTGAGTCTATCTGGGGTAGTTGTTGGCTAGAAGTAGCGCGAAAGTGGTTGGCGTAGTAACAAGACGACTAAGGTGTCACTCACCCCGCACGCTTGGTGGCTTGCTATAAGCAACGCCTACAACGCTGCCGTTTAGGAAGCGCAAGCACGCTAACCTTTATACCCGCCATGTGTTATATCTACCAAGCTTGTGCCGTCTCACCACGGCGCAGAAGGTGAATCAATGAATAAACTCTTATTACTCACGGTCGCGTGCGCTCTCATCATTTCCTCAGTAGGAGCGACCGCCACCGTATCGGCAACACAGATCGGTCATTCGCCGATCTACTCCTTTGACGTGACGTATAACGGCCCGGTGGTCGGGCAGGCATTCGTCAACACGGCAAAGGCGCAGGCAGCGACCTACGTCCTCGTCGCGAACGGACTGATACCCAACACGAAGTACACGTTCGGGTACACTGTGTCGGGAGATACGCACACGCTCGGCACCGCGAACACCACCAAGGCGGGCGCACTCGTCATGTACGGGACGTTCCCCGCCGCTGACGTGAAGGACTTACAGTCGGCACAGTTCTGGGTGACGGAGACGCCCCCGGGCGGCAGCGCCTACACGCAGATTAATGGATTTGTTTTAGAAAATCTTGGCTGGTTCGTAGCCAAGGTAGCGTGTGATTATAGCACAGATGGTGGCGTCACGTGGCATGAGTCTGGTCATACAAGCGGGATAGCGATAGACGGACTCATGCACGTGTATTTATCTGATCTTGGCGTGCCGAATGGCGCATTGGTAAAGATTCATGTCATAGTTATAGCAGGCAAGGATAGGACTGGGAGCGAGGTGTTTCAATACAAAGCCGATTCCTCTGGAGCCGCATACTACAACATTTATGGCGCAACACTCACTTCTAAGCTAATTTATCTTGGAATACTCACGTGGGTGCCAGCGTGAACCATCGGGCCGTCAGAACGTAGTATGCGTTTACCGCACGTCGCGCACCCCATCGCATTAGCACACCGCTTGGTCGCGACGTATCAGCGTGTGACCTGACCTGTCGTGACGAAACGCCGAAATGTGAATCGCTAAGGGGGACGTGACGGCTTCGCCCCCTTTTTCTCCTTTTGTCTCAGCTTATAGCCCCAATCGGTAAGCACCGTGAAGGACTGGTTGCGCTTGATGAGGGCCCTCGTGCACGACGCTTTTCAGGCCGTCACTCCATGAGGTTTGCGTCAGCTCTTGAACGGAACCCGTGAAGAGTTTAGAATCGAAAAAAGAAATAACGAGCTAGGAGATAAGAACAGGTCAAAAGGAACACGCCATGCTATCCTAGTAAGAACGCACGACGAATGATTAACGAACCGCTCGTGAACGCTGTCTTGCAGGTACTGATAAGCATCCCAACCAGTGTCAACACCCGAATTAAAACGGAAACCGAGGTGTCCTTAACGAGTTCTCAAAAAAGATGAAATGTATCCTAAATCGTCCTCTGTATATATTCGATTATAATTGTTAGCGCCCCCTGAGCCGGTCCCACAATGATTTCTTTTGCGCACGAGGCGTTTGCATAGGGACAGGTTTACCGCGTATGACCCCTCGATCGTCAACCCAAAGTCCTAACTCACTTTTAAAGCTAGAGTGGGGTGGTGTTGTCGGCGGCTGTACCGTCGTTCTACTATAGCCTAAATTACTTTGGGGCGCCTGTTTAGTTGCATTACTGAGCCGAGCCATTGTCGGCACCGTTCGCACTTCACGCTTCGTGTGTTGACCTTGTGAACCACGATGGCAAGTTACGCATAATGTTCGTAAGTTGTTTGCAGAAGTCGCGCCACATTGCGAACAATAAGTAACGTCCTCTCGCACGACGTTTTAAAGCAGTCACTCCATGATTTTGCGTTAGCTCTTGAACCGAACCCGTGAAGAGCTCAGAATCGAAAAAATAAATAATGAGCTAGGAGATAAGAACAGGTCAAAAGGAACACGCTGCGCTATCTTATGATGATCTGCGTGGGGGTCGCCGTTGGGACTGGTGTGGGCGTAGGTACAGTGGTAACGGTTGGGGTTGGTGTGGAAATCTCATTGTCTGCGTAATACACTGGCGCAGAAGTTGCTCGCATATAGGAAGCCGTAATAACATTCGTATGCTCAAACGGCAAACCTGCGAGCCCATTTGCGTCGTGCGTCATCGTGCATTGGGTGCCTCCCCAAGTGGTTTGGTCATCTCCCCTAGACTGTATACCATTGATGTACCACGTTATCCGACCCGAAAGCTGGCCACAAGGGATAGGCACGCCATTTGAGTACACCGTGGCAGTCCACGTAATGCCATATTGCGTGCCTACGGGGCCGGAAACAGATATAGTATATACCTGTGAGGTAGGTGTTGGTGTTGCTGTCGGTTGCGGTGTTGCCGTTGGCTGCGCTGTAGGCTCCGCCGTTGGCGTCGCTGGTGCGGAAGCTGAAGCAGAAGGTGATACAGCACCAGCAGCACTCGGCGATGCTTGGTTGCTGCTCAGTGACGACAAGCAACCCACCATTGACAACGAGGCAACTATTACCAGCACGATAATCGCTAACAACTTTTTTTCCATGCAAATCCCCTTTGACGGGAAAATAAATCAAAAGCCCAAGAAGGCGGCGTGATAGCTTAAGCGTTGTCTTTTAGCTGTTGTCTTTTAGCCGCGCACGTTTTGATACGTCGAAAAAAAGAAACCGAGTAATGAACTATAAACTAAGGAACGGCTTAAACACCGTAGATGTGTGAGGGATTCGCGCGCCACATCACCTTAGGAATATACGTCGGCTCCTCTCTTCTTTTCCTACGTGTGAACGCATACCAACACGCCAACGAAACAGCAAAGACCAAATCGTCATGCGCGCCCTCTCTCCACGCTTCGTAAGAATCATGCCCCGTCGCGATATTGACCTTGACCTGGAAGTTTTGCAGCTCGTTTATGAGCACGTCAGCGAACGGGAGGGCCCGCCCGATTTTGAGTTGTTTTTTTCCGAGCAGCACCTTAGCCGCCGCAACCAAATCACGCTTAGGCACGCGCCAACCGCTTTCGTCACAACTGACGCTTTGCCCGCCGTGAACGGTAACGGGTATAGGTTTTAGGCCGTCTCCTCTCATCGAGTCGATAACCGGCCGGCCCACTCCCGTAGCATCAACGATTAACGTTATTTGTTGGTCCGGATTCTTCCGCGTCGCGTGCGTGATGAGCTTTTTTATGTGCTGCTTCTGGTCCTCGTAACTCGTGCCAAGCGGCAACCGTTCGCAATGCCGTATATGAAACTCGTCTAAGAGTTCTTGACCGTCCGCGTTTTCGCTAATAGGATGCGATAGCTGCTCAGCGATAACGACGGCGCTATAATCCTGAGCTTGCCCGAGGTCAACGCCAACATAAAAACCCTGGCTCTCTAGCTTTTGCTCGTCTTGCTTTGCTTCCATTCTCTTTTTTTTCTATGATTCAGAAGCCCTTAAAGCCCGTCTAATTCTACAGTTCTAGTTCATCATCCGGACCAAATAGCGGCTTAACGTCGTCGCTCAGCGCTCCCATGATCTCGTCGTTTGAAAAGTACGCATCGACGTTCTCACTAAATTCGCAAAGATATTCTTGCTTAAAATGCCACTCTCCAAGCGCTAGGCGCTCCTCTTCTAAGAAGTCCGAAGCGATGCGCGGACACTCATAAGCAGTGATCATTATTTTTTTCCAGGCTTCGCTTTCGGTCCACTCGTTAAAGAAAAACCCACGCTTGCCGAATGGCGTTGACAGTAGGATTAAACGGCCCTGGGAGACGGCGAGCATAGGTCTAACAGCATAATAAAGCTCATCGGCAACCCTGGCGGCTTCGTCAACGATAAGGAGCGATACGCCACTAAAGCCTCTGACGGTTTGCTCTTTCCCTGGGAGTGATACGATGCGGCTTTTATTGTGCAGCTGCACGGTTAACGCAGTCTCCGTCTCTGACGCTATCGGCTTTCCTAAATCTTTGTAGAAGCCCATTATTTTTTTAAACAGCTCTCCGCTCTGACGGAGTGACGGAGATAAAACAAGCACGAGGGCCCCGGGTTCGTTGAGGGCGTGATGCAAGGCAAGTATAGCCGTTATCGTTGACTTTCCGGATTGTCGCGAACAGTTCAAAATAACTCTCGACTCAGCGGATAATAGCAAGTCACGTTGCCAGGGGTCCGGGTCAAGGCCCAGGGATTGAGCAAACCTAACGGGGTCAATGGCGAGCATCAGGTCAGCAAAGAACGCCTTTTCTAAGTTAATCGTCGCCGCCGTTGTTCTCATCTTCTACTAGTTTATTGAGGGCCTCAGATACTTCGAGCCTAAGCTGCGGGTGCGGCTCCAGGGTCTTTATTAAGATTTGTTTAAGCTTCACAAAGGACGGAGACATAAGGAGGTTAAGCTGTGGCGCTTCGTTCAGCTGGCCGGTCAGCTTCGCGGTTAATTCGAGCTGCTTAATCTCTGTTTGAAGCGCAAGCAGCGCGGTCCGTCTATCCCCTTCGTTGAGCGAATCCCTGAGGATCTCCAGGGTTTTTCCGTGTGATGTGGTTAGGGCGTTTACGACGTTGAGCCCTTCGACTGTGACAGGCTCCGGTTTCATTGACTCGCGGACCCTGGAAGCAACACAGTTACGCATGTGGCGTGATACGGTTGCTTTGTTACTGTTCGCAAGCTTCGCGGCGGCGGTCATCGAGAGCTCTTTAGAGGCAATCTTTCGCTCTAGCTCTTCCCTGTCCGGATGCTTACACATCGTGCAGCGTGTCAAATTCCTACCCTGGTTGCTGTCAAGGTGTAACGTTTCCGCTAACTTTCTACTAGACTCATTTCTTCGCAAACATTGGCTGTAATCTCGCTGATGGATCTGCTAAAGCGTTTTTGTGGGTGAGTTGAGCGCCTTATTTACGTGCGACGTGCCAATAACTGACTTAACGTTGGCCCTCTATCAGACAAGGTAAGTGAAAACATATTTGAGCAATGCCGATGCCTGCTTCTATGCTTCTCCATATACAAGGTGGAGCACGTGCCCCGCCGTTGGTTGTTGGCCTGGTGGGGCATATACTTGTCACCTTGATGTTTCTACGTTCCTATGCCGTTACTTTGGCGTCCTTACCTGACAGCCGTCGCTGCGGCATTTGCTTTATACCAACCACGGTGAAATATGGCACGTCATTTTTTGTCTTTTTTATCGTGCCGTCTTTGTTGCGCTGCTTGGCGACTTCTACCATGCACTCCTTTCCGACGACGGCTTCTGTGTCGAACACTTTCGGGAGCTCGCCCAACAGGCCATAGACAAACGCGCCCAGCTTTGTTGACGCCTTGTAGCTTTGCGTCGTTATGGCGCTCATCTCGCCCTTGTTCTTGCCGTCGCTGACGACAAACACCCATCGGTACGACGGTCCATATTGCTGTTTTTCTGTTTCGAAGTTCTCTATGCTATCTATCGTTGCTGGATAGTGTTCTCCGTCTTCCAGCTTCAGCTCTTCTTTTAGTTCTGATTTCATTTTTCGACTCCTTTTTTTCGGTTTTTTGGTTTTGTCTTGTATCATTTCCCTGCACGTACAGGGGCAATGACTGTCAACGGAGCATTTTTAGCGGCTGTTACCGGGTGTCGCGACTGTTAACCGACTGTTAAGCAAAAAATGCGCAGTCCTAAAGCCCTTAGATTGTCGTATGCGCATCATAACGCCTCTCGTTTCACCATGACCGTACGACTGTTAACGTTCTGATTTGTACACATACATGCACGTGCACATGTGGTACGTGGTCGACCTTGCTTTACGACTGTAAAAAAGCGTTTACAGTCTACACTACCTACTACTCTACTACTACTACACACTCCATATTGTGATTTAAGCGGCAAAACGCGGCTCTTGCTACTGTCCGCGATTTTGTTTAACAGTCGCTTAACAGTCGCTTGACAGTCGTTAACAGTCATTAAAAATCCTCCTTTTCGCCTTTAAGATGCACGACGCTGCTATATTCGTCAATGGTGAACGATTCGCGCCCATCGAAGTTAAGCACATAGAACCTTTTTTCTGTGCGCTTCGTTGCTGAGTCGTCGCTCTCTACCCATCGCTTTTCGCTGCTAAACCGCCAATATATGTTCTCCAGCTGGTCAGCGATTTTATACACGGACTGACGAGATAGCTTCATGAGTGCTTGCATCGTAGCCGTATCCGCTTCGCCTCCGACTTGCGCGAGATGTTGACAGAACTGCTTTTGCTTTTCGTCGAGATGGAGGCGTTGCATCCCTGCCCTCATGCCATAATGCCGCCTTGCATCGTTGAAGTCATCGACCGTCGCGATGATATTGCCCTCGTCGCTGAACTCCCGTTGCAAGAACCGAAGCATCGCGAATGACCGCACCATATCCATAAAAATGTTGAAGTTGCGGCGGTTCTCGGTGTCAGTCCAGACAATACGCTCCGCAAACGGTATGTCAACGCCGATGATTCGCGCTGATCCGTCTTCATTCTCTTTAAGTATCCTGATGATTTCGCGGCACGTCAAAACGTCCTCAGTTACTGGAAACTCCTCAACGGCATTGATGGCCCGCTGCTTTTCAAACTCAATATATGCTTTATCCTGCGCATCGCTCGTGTCGACGTCATACCCCATCTGCCGCTTGATGAGCTCCTCGCTGCCCTGCGTGCTCACTGAGGTTAGAAGCCAGTTGAGACGGGCCGGAATGTTTTGCGTGATGGCTTTGCTTCGGTCCCTGGCCGGCATCACACGTTCCGTTTCTCGCTGGAAATTCGACGTCGCCCGTTTGATGATCTGCTCAAGCTCGGGACTTATGGAGACGTCATCGCTGAAGATTGTCATTCCAGGTTTCAGTGTGTCAAGATACCACGCTGCTTTGTCGGTCAGCGACGCGTACAAAACATAGTCCTGCGGATGTAAGTGCATCATAGCGCGCGCCGCGTGTGACTTTCCTTTTCCGCTGTCGCCGGTCAGCTTTGACGGTACGCCCAGGGAATTCAACACGCTTTGCGCCGCTGTGCCTAAAAGAATCCCCTCGCCTATGTCTCTGTCTCCTACGTGTTGCTTGTTGTAGGTTTTGAGAATATGATCGATCGGGTCTTTTTCACTAAGTATCTCCATCGCTGCATCTTGGACGCCCTCCGGTACTTGTTCGGGTTCTTTGATTACCTCTCCACCTTGGTAGACTTCGCCGCACAATTCGAGCGCCGCTTTTATCGTTCGCTCACCGTATGTCATCGTACCTCGCTTTTCGTCCCATTTTGAGCGCATCAGTTGGGACTCTCGAAAAACACTGTCAATTTGTATCAGATCGTTGCCGCACCAAAATGCAAGCATATCACAGAGCGCCATGTCAGCTGATGAATCGTCGCCGCCGTAGTCGCTTATGTCGCCGTCGAAAAATAGTCGCTTGAACTTCTCTCCGTTTTTGGCTTCCGATGCTTTCTTGATAACCTCAACATTTGTGAGTTGCACAGGCAATCGTGAGAGAGTCGTCGACGCGGGCTCTTCACTGCCGAACACCGTACCATATACATCATTCACAGCGTCTCGATGTGACTCGATCGCGGCTCCGTTGAAGCGATCCCCGGTCATACAGAAAAACCGGCCAACGTCGTACATCTCAATCTTACCGCCGTTCAAGCCGTTTCGTTGCGCGCATCGCAGTCCTGGCTTTGTCGCTCTGTTGATCGTGTGCAGGCCCCGCCCGCTCTGCGAGTATTCAGTATAGGTGCTAAGATTCTCTACGTACCGAGCTATGTCAGGGTCAGAAATCTCGCCGTCTATGATGCAATTGTCAAAATCAGTCCCGGTATAATCGCGATTAAACACGAAGCCGATGCCATCAAACAGTCCGTCGTTCTCAAATGCCTGGAAACACGTTTCAAAGTCACTCCACGTCGCCGGGTTCGTTGAATCCGCGTTGTGTCCGTTTTGCTGCTTCGGTATCTTGGTTTCTTCCCCGTTGCGTATCTCAATGCTGTAGTTGACCCATTGATGTTTCTCTTTCAGCTCGTGTGGAATATTTGCAACATTGAGGCTCATGACAGCGTAGCCTCCCGTCACAGCTCAGGCACCGAATACAGCGCCGGTAGCGCCGTGAGTTCGGCGGAGATGCCCCCTACGTGGATTTTGGGGGTGTTCATACAGATCCTTCCCCTTCGGCGGTGTCGAGCGCCTCCACGATCCCGCGGAGCTCTTGCAGTCGCCGCCGCAATACCTCCCGGCGTCTCGCGTATGCGATTTCCCGCGTGCGCTCAAGAGAGGCGGCGACGGCGTCTTCGCGGCTCTCGATTGGGGCATCCCACGCGGGGCTATCGCAAGATATATTGCCGTCGGGTACTTGACTATGTGTGCAACATGTGGTGCGGAGCGCTTTCTGGCGCTCTTCTCCTTTTTCGGTCACGTTTGTGTGTCCTCTCTTTTCCCGTCTGCATTGTCTGCGAGCCCAACATACCGGTCCCGTCCGCGCCATTCGACGCGCAGTTTCCCTGCGGCGGCAAGGACGAGGACATGCACCATGACAGTCGTATACGGCCTTCCGATGGCGCGCGAGAGTGGGCCAACGCCCATTGCCCCGGCGCGGGAGAGGTGCGCGGTGATCACACTGTCAAGTTCATTTCTGTATCCTGTCTCCATCGTTTCCATTGTCGACACCGGAGAATTTTATGTAACGAGTCGATGCTGCATTTCAAGAGCGTGCGGTATTCTGGCTCTGGCTCTACCTCAAGCTCAGCCACGAAATCAGCACGCAATCCGCGAATGCGCAACTCAAGGAGGTATTGCCGTTTTTGCCTGCCAGAGAAATTCGAAAAGTCTTTATTGTCCTGAGTTAACCGCATTGTCGATTCTCCGCTCCTGAATCGCCGTGTTGTCGTCTCTTGAGTTCGACCTCGAGGCGGCCTTCTTTTCTTTCTCAGTTGCAAGAAAGAACCATGCGCGATGGTTTCGCGTTTTCTGTTCGCCGACTATCCCTTCTGCCATGAGCCTGTATAGTCGCATCCTGACCGAAGGAATGCTGATGCCGGTAAATTTAGCCAATTCAGGGGCTGCAGCCCTGCCATGCTCCTTCATGTAACCAAGCATCTCTTGGTTGACGACGTCGAGTTCAGTCATTTTTACATCGAAGGATACTTATCACAGAACATAATAAGTGTTTTTTAACTACATTTAAGTTGCTAGGTTAAAAAACAGTTTATTGGTGGGATCTCTATGAAACTAGACGCGCTTGTGAAATCCTTAGATGAGATAGGGGTCAAGAGTGTGAAGCAAGGCGATATCAAGCGATGGGCGTATACAGAAAAGATCATTTTCTCCGTCCCGCAAAGCAATGAACGCACGAAAAAAGGGGGACGCGGATGGAGAGCGGAGTGGCCGGAAGCGACGCTAGAACAGGCGGCTGCAGTGTGGGCAGTCCGTCGGGAAGCACCGCGGTTATCTGCGAAAGAGGTCCTAAAAGTACGGGGCATCGCTCTGTTCCTCTTCGCATCTCCACAGGCTGAGTACAGCGTATCATCTCCGTCTGGCTTAAGGTTCACTGCACCCGAGCCTCTTGCGCTCTACGATTACCGTTCTCTAAAGTTGCAACTCCGCAACGCCGAAAAGCTCGATCGTCTCGCGCGTGCGTGGTTCGTCGCGTTTGTTAAGGCGCGCAATCGCGAGCACATCGATTCGCCCTTCAGGATCGAGCTCCCCTGGCACTCCAGCCCTTGCGTAGATTTGGGGCGAGAGGAACCTGAAGAGAAGGTATCGATCCACGGGATGCTCGACTATATGTCGTCTCTTCCCCCGTTGAAACGCCTAGCAGCGAAAGTCGCTTTACTGCAGCAGCAACGTGCGACGTCATGCACCACCGCGCTAGACGAGGAGCTCAGTGGCGCCCTCTCAGACCGCGCAACGTTCAGGAAGGTTGCCGCGCTCATGGACGAGGTAACAAGAGACCTTAGAATGTTTCAACTGTTTGGACACACTTTTGAGCTGGAGGAGCCCCGTCTTATGGACTTTCCGGAACTTGACGGAGCCGAGATTGTCATCCTCATTGACGGAGTTGATATGCGAAAAAGGGCGTCGTTCTATTTTGCCGACGCATCAATCACTCCAGAACGCCGATTGCAGCGTGTGCCAGCCTCTAAAATGTAAATCGTTGTGATCTTTCATCTAGAGAGGCAGGTCTGTAGCAACAGTCCCTCAACTCTCTCTTTTCACACGCTCCCGCACCGCTATATATTTCTCATTTTGCGGCAAAAATAGAATGATCTACGGAATTGCCCGTTCGCTGTGATCTCTCCAATATGAACACCGATGCTCTCATCGCGAAAGTGAAAAACCATATAAGCGTCGAGCTCTCGGAGGGAACTCTAACCAGTGGGCGCGAAACGGACTCATTACCCGCACGATCGCAGGGCCAGTACGTTCCGATCGGATGGAGATTTAACTTTGACAGGGTAGAGCCCGAACCGACGTCGAACGGCCGCGACGAACTCGTGGTCTTCCTTGATGACCGAGATATCAGAAAAAAGGCGTTGTATGATCCGTTCGGCACCTACAACCCCTATGCAACGCATTACCCGGATCACATGGGGCTCTTCTGCTGATGAGCAGGGCTCCGATCATGAGAGGAAAAAAGAGAGGCGCCTAGAGCATAATGTCCTCCCACGCCTTCATATACACGTCATACACGTTTTCTGGCAGAGGGTGCTTGTAGTGCCCCCAATCCACCCCCGCAACGCCATGCGTCAAAATATAGGCGCGGTTCGACTGCTCCCATCCGATGACGTCTCCATGCTGCTCGGCGAACTTCCTCAAATCAGAGGCGATGAAATGACCGTTACACCGTGAGAGCGGGATCTTCTGTTTCTGTGTCCACTTCCGGAAGCTCTCTAACATAAACACGCGTTCGTTGTCTTCCCTGCCATCGCAGAGCTTTTTCATTACTTCCACCACGCGCGGGTGCAACGGCACGTAGTGCTCCATTCGTATCTTGTCCTGCTCTGCCATCACTCGGAGTACTGGTTTCTCCTGAGCGAGCGCTTCCCGCAGCTGCCCCACCGTGACCGTCTTCAATGTCGAGTATGGCCGCTGCCCCGTGTATGCCCCGAACAACACAAGCGCTTCAAACCCGACACGGTGACGGTCGGGAAGGGCGTCATCAGTGTTTATGTACGAGATGACCGCCTTGACATCGTCAACGGTGACAATCCGCCCCGTTACCGCCTTTCGCACCTTCACGGATTTGGGCATCTCCAGATACACGGAAAACATCTCATAGCGGGGGTCGAAGCGCGTCTTCCCGAGGTGTTTCAGAAACGCCTTGGCGAAGTTGAGCACCTTGCGCTTGGCGTCGATATCGGAGTATTTTTGCAGGGTGTATGACCGTAGCTTCCCGCACGCCTCACGGGACACCTCTCCTCCGGTTTGTGCCCACGCGATCTCGGCAGCCTTATCCAACCACACCGCCGACTTCCGCGAGATGCCCTCACACCTAAACCGGAGGTAATCGTCCAGCTCATCACGGGTGAACCCCTTGATCTGAATCTGAACTTCCTGCTCTGGAGTGGGTTCCGAGACGGATACGGAAGCAGGACCTCCATTCTGATTCTGCAGACGTGCCATCGCCGCGTCGCCGTCCACATCGTGATAATATGTCGCGACGAACTCCCGTAGCCACGCCTCTACCCCTGGAACCCCCTGCTGTCGCTCCTCCAGGAGCCACATCAACCCCTCATCGGTGGAGCCCTGAGCGCATGGCGGCAACGCTCGTTTTGCGACGCGCTCAGAAACGTCACAGCGAAGCGGGCAGCCCTCACACACGCTGCTATCGCGCTCTTTCATACCCGCCGTCCTCCGGCCACCCCCGGTATCTCTGGTGCGCACCCGGTGCGCATCCCGCAACAGGCTGCGATTCGCTTCATCTTCGTGTAGCACCCGCTGATCCAGATTCTTGCGGTGGCCGGTGCGCACCGCATACCCATCTCCAACGGAGCTATCTACGTTGTTTTCAGGCCAAAAAACAAGCGCCCGAGTCGGGATTTGAACCCGAGTCGGAGCCTCGACAGGGCTCCATGATAGGCCGCTACACTACCCGGGCTTGCGCACGCAAAGCGACTGCCTGACGCAGCACAGCTTACTAGCCGAG
>Ga0187884_10001749_pt1 | contig 19129 bp, 14 predicted proteins | sample June2016WEW_20_4_FD_132983 | JGI IMG/M metagenome (GOLD analysis project Ga0187884, IMG submission 132983) | Peatland microbial communities from SPRUCE experiment site at the Marcell Experimental Forest, Minnesota, USA - June2016WEW_20_40 | ecosystem: Environmental > Terrestrial > Soil >...
ACTGCTCGTATTCCGTGGGCTCCATCACGATCACTTCACCCCTCATCAGCGAGTGGTTGGTGCCGCAGTACTGGTCGCAGTACAGATCGAACCTGCCGGTTTTGGTCGCCTGAAACCACAGCGTCGTGTACATTCCGGGCACCACATCCTTCTTGACGCGGAATGCCGGCACGGAAAAGTCGTGGATGACGTCCTCGGACGTCATCGTCAGCTTGATGGGCTGGTTCACAGGGACGTGCAGCTCATTGATCTCCTCCACGCCTTCGGGATGCTGCAATTTCCACATCCACTGTTTGCCCACCACGAAGATTTCCGTGGACGCGGCTGGTGGGCGTGAATTCCGGATAAACAGGCTGGTGCCCCACAAGAACACCACGACACAGATCCCCAGCGGGATCAAGATCCAGGCAATCTCCAGAGGGAGGCTTCCTTCGATCTGTTTCGGCTGGTCCTGCTCCGAGCGCCGCCGGTAACGCAACGCGAAGTAGACGATGGTGAGAAAGATGACCGCCGTGAAAAAGAGGTCAATCGCGGTGAGGAAGTAGTAGAGGTAATCCACCCCTTGCGCAATGGTGGACGCTTGATCCGGCCTGATTTGGAACCCTTGCCACATGTTGTTCAGTCACCCTGACGACTTTGGATTTTAGATTTTGGATTTTGGATTACGAACCACCGCTCGCTTTGAGCTTCCCCTCCTTAATATGCAGGGGAGCAATGGGTGGTTGGGTCTTCCATCAAAAATCGCCAATCCAAGATTCAAGATTCAAAATCCCGAGTCCAAACTCCAGATTCAAAATCCCTAATCCAAAATCCAAAATCTAAAATCAAGTACGCTCGTGCCGGCCGCCTCGCGAAAGGGCGAAAATCAACGTTCCCATGGAGAGGAGGGTAATCACCCCGGCAATTTTCAGTACATGTGAAACGATCATGTTGTACTTCCCCGCAACCGGATCGTACTGGCAGCAGTAAAGCAGAACGGCATCGACGGGGTTCCCGATCTTCTCGTTGGATGCCTCGACCAACGCCAGTCGGATATCCCTGGACGGATAAAGAATCCCGTAAAAATAGCGCGAAACCTTTCCTTGCGGTGTCAGCACCACGATTCCGGTGGCGTGCGCGAACTGTCTGGTTTCCGGAATGTAGTTGTAGTGAAATCCCACCGCTTGGGTGAGCGCGCGAATCGAGGGCTCCTCGCCCACCAGGAAATGCCAGCCCTGTTTCGAGCCGGGCCGCCCATAAAGGCCCACATAGACGGCTTTCTTGCCCATGGCCATCTCGGGAGTTTCGGTGGGATCAATACTGACGGTCACCACTTCGAATTGTTCGCCGATGTTGAACTTCACATCCCGCAGCGCATTCAAAAGACCGTTTTCCGCCATCGTACACAGCATCGGGCAAGTGTAATAAACCAGCGAGAGGATCACAGGCTTCTTGCCGAAATAAGAACCTAGGGTCACGATCTGGCCGGTTTCATCGCGAAACTTCAAATCCAGCGGCACTTGATTGTTTAATCGCTGGTCAATTCCCACGCCACGCAACTGCGGGGGTAAAACCGAAGCATTGTCCTGTCCCGCCGCCCCCACCGCCAGGCAGAAGAGGAATAGGCTGAGTTGGGCCGCCACACCCACGCGGCGAACGATATCCTTTCGGCGATTCGGCGCGTTAACCCGCTGCGTCTTAGAGTTGGTAACGACACGCATGTTTACTGTTTCCCCTCCGCGCCCGCAGGGTTGGGCGCAGCCTCGTGATTCGCCGGTAGAGCCGCTGGCCGTGGCGCTTTCGCCGGGCCGCCCTCCGCCGGTGAACTGCCATGGACCGGGTACCCTTTTTGCAGGAGCAGATCCATCGCGCGGTCCACAGGAATCCTTACAATGCCGGCTTGGGAATCCACCCACCCGTAGCCGTCCAAAATCTTTTCCTGTTCGTCGCGGTAATGCTTCAAGTCGAGAGGCGCAGTGGTTTGCAGGCGCGGCTCGGGGGGCACGGTGCGGACGTCTTCAAAGGGTGAAGCGGGCGGCCCCAGGGGCTGGTGACTGACAAAAAAGTGAAACACCACGGCGCTGCCCAGCACGCCCAAAACGATCAATCCCACCACTCCCGCGGCAAAGGCAAACAACCGCCCCACGCTCACATCAGAGTCCTCATAGCCGCGTTGTTGATGTTCCGGTCCTTTAACAGGTTCAGACATGTAACACGCTTTCTCTTGTTGCTTGCACTGATCCCTAACCCCTAACCACCTCTACGCATGCTGCATTATTTCCTTCAAGCGTGGATCGTGAGCCGGCAGCAACGGCCACCCCTTCAACTGCGAGGCGAACCGCCACAGCCACAGTCCGCCGATTCCAAAAATCGCCAGCCAATCGGTAAGGTGGAATTCGGGTCCGGCTGGGTTAAAGGCCGGCGTCATGAGCCAGAAGATATCGACCAAGCTCATCACGAGGAGGCCCGCCGCCACCCAACCCAAAATCTCCGCGCGGCGCTTCACAGAGCGCGTTAGGAGCAGCAGGAAGGGCACCGCGAAGTGAAAGATGATCAAGATCAGCGCCACGCCGACCCATCCTCCCCGCGCGCGGGTCATGTACCACGGAATTTCTTCCCGCAGGTTTCCACCCCAGATAATCAAGAACTGCGAAAAGGAGAGGTACGCCCACAACATGGTGAAGGTCAACAGCAGGTTGCCGTAATCGTTGAGCACCCGCGAGGAGACCAGGCCAGCGAGCGATTTCTCTTTGGAGAGTAGAATCACCGTCACCGTCACCATCGACATCGCCGCCAGGGCTTCACTCACCATAAAGATCATCCCGAAGATGGTGGATGTCCAATGGGGTTCAAGCGACATCACCCAATCCACGGAAGCAAAGGTGACCGTCAACCCGAAGATGAGCAGGCCGGGCGCACTCAGTTTCTGGAGGCGTGAGGTCAAGTCGGCATCACCCGTCTCATCCTGCTCGTGCGACCACTTGTTCAGGAAGTAGGCGAGTGAAAGCCAAAGGGCAAAGTAAATCACTGTCCGCGCGATGAAAAACGGCACGTTCAGATAAAGGTGCTTATATTGCAGCAAGGAATCGGCCTGAACTTTGCCAGGATCGGCCCAACTGTAAAGCACCGGCAAACGGAACAAAATAGGCAGCACCAACACTGCCATCAAGAAGAACGTCTTCGTTCCGGATTCGAGCGGACGGCGCAAGGGGAATCCCCATGTGCCCCCGACCATATGATGAAGCATCAGGATGGCAGAGCACCCGAGCGGCAATCCGATCCAGAAAACGAAGGCCAGAAGATAGGACCGGAAGAACTGCGTGGGGTCGCGAAAACCCAACGCCGCGCAGAGGACCAGCGCCACCAAACCGCCCACCAGCGCGGGTTTCTCCAGGCGTTCGACTCCGGGTATGGATGTTTCAGCCGTGTTCATTTTGCTCCGCTTGTCAGTTGCTGCCGCTCTCGAGCCGGCACGTCATCGAGGGTGGCGTGCTGGCTCAATTGCAGCGCGCGGATGTAAGCCACGATCGCCCAGCGATCCTCTGGCGTGATTCTGCCCGCGTAGCTGTACATGGCGCCGTAGCCGTCCGTCATCACTTCAAAAAAATGTCCCGCCGGCGCCTGGCGCAGGCGCTCAATGTGGTACGAAGGCGGGGGCGGAAATCCCCGTTGCACAATCATTCCCCGTCCGCTTCCGGTGTAATCGTGGCAGGGTGAACAATAGATGTTAAAGCGTGCGCGTCCACGCTCCAGCACCTCGTGCGTGACGGGAAAGGGAAACTGGTCAGCCACCACCCCGTTAACGCGGCCCGTGTAAAGCAGTTCGTCGGTGCGCATGTGACCGCGCGCCACGGTGTCAGGGATCTCGGGGCGGTCAGCGCGTCCATCCTGAAAGAACCTGCTGCCGTCGTCGGGTTTCAGTTTCGGTTGCACGTGCATATCAACGCGGCAACCCCATGCGCACACGACGGCCAGAGCCACGAGCGCCCATCGCGCGCCCGCCTGAGAGGTTCGATTTTTCCAGCCGCTAAACCTCAATATCCGATACCTCACGGGGATTCAAAGTTTGTAAAAACTCCCGAGTCTTCTGCGCATCGAATTTTGTGTCTCGCGCCTTAATGCAAAGAAAGAATTTATTGCGCGTGGCCAACTCGAAGCGCGGCGCGTTAAACACCGGGTGGTAAGGCGTCGGCAATCCGTTCAGCGCCAGCATCCCAAAGACCGTCGCCAACCCTGCGCACAGAATGGTCAACTCAAAGGTGATGGGGATAAACGCCGGCCAACTGTTGTGAGGCTTTCCGCCGATGTTCAGCGGATAACCGATCACATTGGGCCACCATTGGAGAAAGAACCCGCCGGAGCATCCGATCAACCCACCGATCAAACAGATCAGGGGCACACGCGTTTTGTGAAAGCCAATGGCCTCCGCCAACCCTTCCACCGGGAACGGCGTGAAAGCGTCCATCTGGCGATAGCCCTCCGCGTAGGTGCGGTGGGCAGCGCTCAGCAGATCGTCCGTCGTGTTGAATTCGGCCATCAAGCCGTACAGCGGGTGTCGTTTCATCGCGAATGCTCACAGCTTACGGCTCACAGCCGACCGTGACTGTTAGATGTGAGCTGTCGGCTGTCAGCTAGCTCACCACTAGCCCTTCTTCTCTCCTAAATCATGCGCCAGCCCTCGCATCTCAAAGATCGAGATCATGGGCAGATAGCGAATGAACAGCAGGAACAGGGTGAAGAACAATCCGATCGTACCCAAAAACGTTGCCCAGTCCCAGCGGGTCGGGTAGTACATTCCCCACGATGAGGGCAAAAAATCGCGGTGCAGGCTGGTGACCACAATCACGAAGCGCTCGAGCCACATGCCCGTCTGGACGATCAGGGAGATGATGAACAGCGCCCCCACGTTCCGCCGAATTTTGGAAGACCACAAGGTGCCGAGCGGGATCACGATGTTGCAGAGGATCAGGCTCCAATAAACCGGCGCGTACGGGCCAGTCATCCGGTTCATAATCATATAACGGTCGTAGGAGGGTCCGCTGTAAAACGCCATAAAGGTTTCCATCATGTAGCCGTAAGCCACAATCAGGCCGGTGGCCATCAGGATCTTCGCCATGTTGTCGAGGTGCCGCAGCGTGACGAAGTCTTCCAAGCCGTAAAACTTGCGCAGAGGTATGGCCAGCGTCAAAACCATCGCAAAGCCGGAGTAGATGGCCCCGGCCACGAAGTAGGGTGGAAATATCGTGCTGTGCCAGCCCGGAATCACTCCCAGGGTGAAGTCGAAGCTCACCACCGTATGCACGGAAACCACCAGCGGCGCGGCCAACCCGGCAAGCAGCAGGTAAGCCATTTCGTAGCGGTGCCAGTGCATCGCCGAGCCGCGCCAGCCCATGGCCAGAAAGCCGTAAATCATGCGCGGCAGGCGGTCCTTGGTGCGATCGCGCAACGTGGCCAGATCGGGGATCAAGCCCACAAACCAGAACAGCAGCGAGATGGTGGCATAGGTTGACACCGCAAAGACGTCCCACACCAGCGGGCTGCGGAACTGCGGCCAGGTTCCCATAGTGTCGGGATAGGGCAACAACCAGAAAAACAGCCACGGCCGGCCCAAGTGCAGCAGCGGAAACATGCCCGCGCAGGATACTGCGAAAAGCGTCATGGCTTCTGCGAAGCGGTTGATGGATTGCCTCCACGCCTGGCGCATCAACAATAGGAAGGCCGAAATCAGCGTGCCCGCGTGCCCGATTCCGATCCACCAAACAAAGTTGACAATGTCGAATCCCCAGCCGATGGGGATATTGACTCCGAAGACGCCCACACCAATCGTTAGAATGATGCCGACGGCCAGGTTAAGAAGCATGAGCAGACAGAAGGCAATCGCAAACCCCAACCACCACCCTCGCCTCGTCTTTTGCAACAGGACGATGGAGCTGATCTTGTCTGTGATCGTCGCGTAGGTGTGCCCCGGAGCGAGAACCGGAGTGCTCCCTCCTACCGGCGGCGTATTTTCGAGTCCCTCAGCACCCACCGCTTACTCCTTGATCTCCGGATTGGGATTCCACAGCTTGGCCAGATAGGTCGTGCGCGGCCGCGTGTTCAAATCTGTCAAGAGCCCGTAATTCCGCGATTGCGCTTTCGTCTTCGCCACGCGGCTGTCGCGGTCGTTGATGTTTCCGAAAACGATGGCCTGGGCCGGGCACGTCTGCTGGCACGCGGTCAGGATTTCGCCATCCTTCAACTCACGGTTTTCTTTCTCCGCCGCGATCTTCACCTTGTTAATGCGTTGGATGCAGTAAGTGCATTTTTCCATCACGCCACGGCTGCGCACGGTCACATCCGGATTGCGCAGCGGCTCCAGACTCGGAGTCGTCCAGTCGGAGAAAAGTTCGAAGTTGAACCGCCGGACCTTGTACGGGCAGTTGTTGGAGCAGTACCGCGTGCCGACGCAGCGGTTGTATATCATTTCGTTCAGGCCCTCGGGGCTGTGCACGGTGGCACCCACCGGGCAAACATACTCGCAGGGTGCGTTCTCGCAATGCATGCATGGAACCGGCTGATTGTATATTTCGGGATTCGCCATGCCTCCCTGAAAGTAAGCGTCAACGCGGATCCAGTGCATTTCCCGGCCGCGCGAAACCTGGTCCTTTCCCACGACGGCAATGTTGTTCTCGGACTGGCACGCCACCACGCAGGCGTTACATCCAATGCAACTGTTCAAATCGATAGACATGCCCCAGGAGTTGCCATTGTACGGATACGCGGGATAGATGGAAGGCCCGTCTTCCTCCCCTTCCTCACGGATCATATCGGGGTCCTTGCGAAACTCCTCAAGCGTCGCCCCACGCACCAGCTTGCGTTGCAGCGCCGCCACGCTCTCCTCTTCGCGCTCTTCGCCTTCCTTGCCCATGATGTGGTGGTGCTGCGTCGTGACGAGCTGGTAAGTCTTCCCCGTCTTCTCGACGGTGGCGCTGCCGATCCAGGGGTTCGCGGAAGTCGAAAGCGAGTAGGCGTTGAAGCCTTTGCCCGTGCCCACGTGGCCGGCCCGGCGCCGTCCGTAGCCAAGGTGCAGGGTGAGGGAATCATCGGCATGGCCGGGAGTAATCCAGATGGGGGCTTCCACTGATTGTCCGTACGATTTCAACTTCACTACATCGCCATTGGTTACCCCCAGCTTCCGGGAGCTTGCGGGGCTGACGAGCGCGGCGTTGTCCCAAGTCAACTTGGTGATCGGCTTGGGCAATTCCTGCAACCAGCCATTGTTCGCAAAACTGCCATCCCCGATGGAGGGATCAGGGCGCAAGACGATTTCGATCCCGCCCCCATTCATTGCGGCACCATTTGCCGTTGCGGTCGAGAGCGCCGGGTTGCGCTTGACCGGCCTTGGAGCCAACGCTGAATCTGCGATAACGCCGCTATTCAGCGAGGTTTGCCAAAACTGTTCGAAATCGGCTCCCGGCTTCTGCCTCTGCCAATAGCCGCGGACAACGTCGTGCCCGGATGTTTCCTCCTGGCCTGCCAGCACCGCCAGGATTTCATGCGCCGACTTCCCGTCATACAATGGGGCAATAAGAGGCTGGATAATACTAATCGTTCCGTCATAGGCGCGCGCATCGCCCCACGCTTCCAGGAAGTGCGCCTCGGGAATGTGCCAGTGGCAGAGTTCGGCAGTCTCGTCCTCATAAAGGCTGAGGTGAATGCGCGATCTTACTTTCAAAAGGTTTTCGCGGAAACGCAAATCCGCCGGGGCGTTGTAAACCGGATTCACGCCCAGCATGAGGAGGGTGTCAACTTGGCCGGCTTGCATCTCGGCCACCAGTTCTTTGAGCGATTCGAGGCCGTTCACGGGGTTCGCTTCCACGGGGCCGGTGTAGTGCACGGTTTTGCCCACATTGCCCAGGACTTCGTTCATGGCGTGAGCCAGGGCGTGGACGGCGGGCGGCTGTTGGTCACCGGCAATCACGAGACAGCTACCATGGTGCTTTTGGAGGTCGCCGACCAGGGCAGAAATCCAGTCCGCAGGCAAGGCAATTAAGCGGGCTCCGGTTTTGACTCCCCCCTCTCCTTCAAGTTTCTCCCCACCTGCGTGCGAATGTTCTGCCCCGTCGGGTCCGGTCTTGACGTCCAGCCTCGCCGACAGAAGGCGCGCGAATAGCTCCACATCACCAGCGCGCAGCGGCAGGCGGTGATCCGCCATCGCTCCGGTAACGGTGGCCGTGCTTTCCACCACGTAGAGGCGGTTCATGGTGGACTCGGGTCCTGTGACGCGCCGCTTATCCGCGAAGTCCCGCGCATACCGCACCGCGCCAGGCCCGGCGCTGAGAAAATCCGCGTCCAGGGAGACGATCACGTCCGCCTGATCCAAGTGATAAACGGTGTTGACGTACTCGCCGAAGGCCAGCTTCGAGCCTTCGCGGACCGTGTCGCGGCTGCCCGGCTCATATTGATGCCACTTCGCCTGCGGGAACTGGGCGAGCGCCGAACTGATTTGATCCGCCAGCGCCGGGGAAGTCACCGCGCCCGTCAAAATGCGCAACCCCTCACCCTTGCGAGTGAGGAGCTCGGCGCGATCCTGTTCCATCGAGGTGAGGAACCGGCTCCAGTCCCCGATGCGGCCGCGGTAAATCACGACTTGGGCGCGATCGGGATCGTAAAGCGTCAGCACGGAAGCCTGCGCGAACACATTGGCGGCTCCCAGGCTCGCGGGGTGGCTGGGATTTCCTTCCACCTTCGTGGGCCGGCCCATGTGGCTCTCCACCAGCAACCCCGTGGCGTACCCCGCCATGGGCATGGCGGTGGCATAGAACAGAGGTTTGCCGGGGACAAAATCCTCCGGCTGTTGCTGCGCGTAGGGAACGATTTTTCCCGTGGGTAGCTTGGTGCAGCCCGTCAGGCCCGCGAGTGCCGCGGACGCCGCCATCAGCTTCAGCGCGCTGCGGCGGCTAACGCCTTTTGCTTCCGCGCGCGGATCGTGCGGAAACTCGCACGCGAGGAAGTCGCGGTACTCCGGCGTGCCCGCCAGTTCTTCCAGGCCGCGCCAAACGCGCTTTTCCGCCGACTGGTCGAGCTTCGCCTGGATTTGCACCAGGTCGAAGGCGTTTCCGCTATTGGGATTACGGATCATAGGAAAAAAGCTGTCACCTCCCTACCGGTGACACGTGTAACAATCGGTTATTTGCTTCGGCTCCTTGATTTTGTATTCCTTCACCAGCCGCCGGCCCAGAGCGAGTTGATCGGGCGGTTCCACGTAGTCGGCCTTGAAAACGTCGTCGCGGCGGCGCACGTGGCGTTCCGGATGATTGTGGCAATCGATGCACCAGCGCATATAGAGCGTATTGGCGCAGTAGGTGAGCGGCATCTCGCCAATCGGCCCGTGACAGGTGGTGCAGCCGATCCCTTTATTCACATGAATGCTGTGGTCGAAGTAGACGAAATCTGGCACGGCGTTCACCCGCGTCCATTCCAGCGACACATCGCGTGCGTAACTCGCGCGCACGGGCTCCAGCATGGAACTGTTCAGCCACAACTTTGAGTGGCAACTCATGCAGATCTGGGCGGTGGGAACGCCCGCGTAGGAGGACTTTTCCACCGATGTGTGGCAGTACCGGCAATCGATGCCGTCGTCGGTGACATGATGCTTGTGGCTGAAGGGAACCGGTTGCTGCCGTGCCACATTGACGTCGGTATAATAAGGAGATTGGTTCACGGCAAAAATCAGATACCCCAGTCCTCCCAAGATGAAGACCGCGCCATAGATCGTCACCTTGGAGATCGTGTTCGTGCTGCGATGGAAGATTTGCGCCATCGAAGGACTTTGCCTGATGCCCCTCGCGAGAATCCACCCCGGCAGGTACCCTTGCCCAGGCAATTCTTGCTACGGGGTAGTTACTTCCCCGGAAAGGCGTTATTCAAATGTTTTCAGCCCTGCTTGATTCTCCCGGGAGATCAATCTCGCCCCGGATCGTGCCGTGCTTTACATCTGTCTCTTGCCCATTACCGCGCCGCGGTTGTTCGCCACACTATGCATACCGGAGGCCCCCCGGGAAAGAACACTGGGGAATGGAAGAGATTCGGCCTGGTGTCAAAAGCCAAAGGAGTATTGTGACCCAAAGCAATTATCCGGGACCTATGCGCAAAGGGAGTCCTGAAGATTTCTGGTTCACGACCATCATCTTCACCTTGCATAGAATGTGCCCCAGAAGTAGAGAATTATATTTGGGTCGGGATTTATTTGTCAAAAGAAAACCGCCCGACCGCTATTGACGCGGCTGGCAGCATCTCGCGATCTTGAGGTGCGGCAAGCCTATATCGCAGTGTGATGCTTTTGGATCCCGCGAGGGCGCGCTGGACAGCGAATGCACGAGGCTTCTCACTTTTGCCTTTTGCGCTTTGCCTTTTGACTTTCTTCTGCGGCTGGGTCTTACCCTTTCTCGATCACCACCGCCGTGCCGTAGCAAAGGACCTCCGTCGCCGACCCTTTGCTGACCACTTCCGACGCGTCGTAGCGGAAGCCCACCACGGCGTTCGCGCCCATTTCGGTGGCGTGCTGGAGGAGCAAATCGTAGGCTTGCTGGCGTGCTTGTTCGCACATCTCGGTATACGCTCCAATACTGCCTCCAATAATGTTCTTGAGGCCGCCAAAAATTCCTTGAATAATCGTCGGCGATCTCACGATAATTCCCCGCACGATGCCCTTATATTCGTGAATTCGGTATCCTTCAAACGTGAACGTCGTCGTTACCGGTAGTGACATTGGGTGTCTCCTTTGTTGGTCCTACTCTTGTTTGGTTATTCCCTTCCTCTTCTGGCTGCGGAAGTCATTATTTTCCAAAAGTGAGCAATATTGTACAGATTTCAAAAACTCGCTTCGGTCAAAATGTCTGAATCATACATGCGGTGGCACCCTAGTTGTGCGATCCGAATCTCTAAGAATTGATAAGCGGCGGATGACCTTCCGCACCCTCCCCTCCACGGCTGCCAGCCTTGAAGTCAAGTTGCCAAAGCCAATTGGCACCTCGGTTTGGTCGAGGTGCCCTCCCCCCTTTTCGGCCCGAGAGAGGTTGGTGCTCATGATTGGATTGTGCATGGAATCGGCATCGACCAGAAAGAGGCTGTGAGAATACCGTAGGCCGGCGCAGACTTTGTGTTGGAGGAACCTCCTTAGGAGAAGGAATGATGCCATGATGCCATTTAATGAGAGGCCACCTCGCAGGCCAATCCCATCCTCCCCTTCCCCTCAAAGGGTCCTTCTGATTGACCAGGATGTGAAGGATCGAACCCATCGTGAAGGTTAGACGCGTGCCGCATCTTGCGATTGGGGATATTGTATGTTTGCTGGAGTGGATAGCCCTCATTTCCAAAAGGGCACGATGGACCAAGCCACAGCTCCGGATTAAAGGCGCTTCCGGCGAAACGGCGAGAGGCTACCTTGTCGTGTTAAACCTCCGGCATCGCGCAAGAGCGCCCAACTCCCAGAACATGAAAAGGAGGACCCCATATGCCCGAGTTATGCGCAAAGTGTGTTTTGCTCGTGGACGATGATCTTTCCATACGTGACCTGCTTTCGAGGAATTTGGAACAAGCGGGTTTCCGAGCAGTCCACGCAGAGAACGGGATTGACGCACTTGTAAAACTCCAGGATACGCTTCCCAAGGTCATTATCTCCGACATGCAGATGCCCCGCATGTCAGGATTCGAGTTTATTGGAGTGGTGCGCCGGCGCGACGCTACTATACCGGTCATCGCCCTCTCGAGCTCGATTCCAGATGAGCCTCCGCCGGAGATCAAGCCTGACCGCTGGTTCGAAAAGAGTACGCAACGATTTCCCGAATTCCTTCAGATCGTCAGTGATCGGCTCGAAAAACCCCTGATGCCGCTAACCTTCTGCAGGTGGTGAATACCCCTGCTCGCGCATCGCCAAGCTTCGCCGGTTACTTCATGCTGGACTGCACGGATTGCCTGCGCACCTTCAGGGCGACGAGTACACATGGGAATATGACGGCGGAGCAGACCGCCGTCTGCGTCTACTGCCAGGCTTGTGTGCCATTTTTGATCGAAAGCTCAGAGGGCTTCGGCTTTCCCTGATGAAGATTCGGGTACCCCAAGAGCGGGGGGGCGGCGTTACCTACTTGGGGAAGGGGCACTGCTTCGCAGCGCAGACCGATCGCCCTGTGCCAGCCCCAGATCTCCAGGTTTCGTCGCGACCGCGATCAGACGCCGTGCAGACAGACCGTATTTGTCTCCATCAAGGGTCCCATAGAGTCTCACATCGGCAAATCCTACCTGCTCCAGTCTATCCCTCATTTCCTGACCGGAATAGAGTGTGTGGTGGAACTTGAAACTCTTAGCCCTGCCTTGGCGGAGCAGTATCCATTCGTTTCGAACCCGGGTCCAATCATCGAATATCTCATGGTGCTGCACAAGCATCGTGCCGTCAGGCAGAAGCTCCGCTGTGGTCGGTTGGAATATCTTCGCAAGCTGTTCCTTCCCCACGACGTCCATGAGGAACACACCGGCAGGGCGCAGGGAGGCAAAGAGGTTTCGGAGAACGGCCAAGTCCTGTGTCTTGTCGTCGAAATAGCCAAAGGACGTGAACATACTCAACGCCAAGTCGAAGGAGTCAGGCCGGACAAAGTCGCGCATGTCCATCTCGACCCACTCGATCCTAACCTTGGCAGCTCTTGCCCTGGCACGGGCCTTGTCGAGCAGGTAACGGGTCTTGTCCACCCCGGTGACGGCGAATGCCTCTTGGGCGAGTGCAATGGCGCAACGGCCGGGGCCGCAGCACATGTCGAGAGCAGTCTTGCCGGTCGGCGCCGTCAGCGAAAGGACCTTCTGGATTTCCGCAGATGTGTCAGCGAATCGCTCTTTAGGAAACATGAAGGGGTAGAGATCCCGCCAGAACGTATCATCGTCGAACCATTCGCGCTTTCGTTTTATGGCCATCTTTGTCTCCCGCCGGAAAATGATCAGATTGATCCGCGGGGCGGCACAGAACTCCCTCATTGAGATCTGCGGCTTTCCCTTGGGCGTCATGCGTTGACGGCTAGTGGCCAAGTGAGGTGCTTGGCTTCCACGCGGTTTATTCGTGGCCGCCGTGCTGGCGCAGCAATTCCGCCACAGCCTTGTTGCCATAAAGCGCTGCCCAGTGCAACGGCGTCACGCCTGCGCTGTTCGTGGCATCGACGTCGGCCCCGTTGGCCAGCAGCAATTCCGCCACGTCCTTGTGGTTAGAAGCCGCCGCAAAGTGCAAGGGCGTCGCGCCTGTGCTGTTCTTGGCATTGACATCGGCCTTGCTAGCCAGCAGCAATTGCGCTACGTTCTTATGGCCCCTCTCTGCCGCCCAATGCAGCGGTGTCCATCCATTTTTATCCTTGGCATTGACATCGGCCCCGTTGGCCAGCAGCAATTCCGCCACGGCCTTCTGGCCACTATCCGCCGCGTAGTGCAATGGCGTCCTGTATTGGTTGTCTTTGCTGGAAACCAAATCAGGATTGCTTTTGAGCAGCGCCTGGACCTTTGCCAAGTTGCCAACCCCAGCCGCGTCATAAATCTCGCCTGTGACCATCGCGGTGTCAGATGTGCCACGCTTTCCGGATGCGGTCGGCGCGGGCTGAATCGGCGTAGAGATCTCCTGGCCGCCTTGCTGGGCCGGCAATTCCGCCACGTCCTTATGGTCAGAAGCCGCGGCCACCAGCGAAGGCGTCGGGCCGAGGTTGCCCTTGGCATTGGGCTCAGCCTTGCTGGCCAGCAGCAATTCCGCTACGTCCTGGTGACCGGCAGACGCCGCGTCGTGCGAAGGGGTATCGCCCTTGTTGTCCTTGGCATTGACGTCGGCCTTGCTGGCCAGCAGCAATTCCACCACGTCCTGGTGGCCAGCAGACGCTGCCACGTGCAACGGCGTCGCGCCGAGGTTGTCCCTGGCATTGACCTCGGCCTTGTTGGCCAGCAGCAATTCCGCCACGTCCTTGTGGCCATAAAGCGCTGCCCAGTGCAGCGGCGTCGCGCCTGTGCTGTTCTTGGCATTGACGTCGGCCCCGTTGGCCAGCAGCAATTTCGCCACGTCCTGGTAGCCATAAGCCGCCGCCCAGTGCAGAGGCGTCCGGCCGTTTTTGTCCTTGGCGTTGACATCGGCCTTGTTGGCCAGCAGCAATTCCGCCACGTCCTTGTGGCCCCCCTGTGCCGTCCAGTGCAACGGCGTCCAGACGTTTTTATCCTTGGCGTTGACATCGGCCCCGTTGGCCACCAACAATTCCGCCACGTCCCTGTCGCCGATACGCGCCGCCCAGTGCACAGGCGTCTGGCCGTTTTTGTCCTTGGCATTGACTTCGGCCTTGCTGGCCAGCAGCAATTTCGCTATGTCCGGGTGACCAGCCGACGCCGCGTAGTGCAAAGGCGTTATGCCCGCGTTGTCGTTGGCATTGACCTCGGCCTTGCTGGCCAGCAGCAATTCCACTACGTCCTCGCGGCCAGAAGCCGCCGCACCATGCAAGGGCGTCCAGCCGTTTTTATCCTTGGCGTTGACATCGGCCCCGTTGGCCAGCAGCAATTCCGCCACCTCCTTGTGGCCACCCTCCGCCGCGTAATGCAAGGGCGTCTTGTCGTGGTGGTCCTTGCTGGAAACCAAATGAGGATTGCTATTGAGCAGCGCCTGGACCTTTCCCAGGTCGCCAACCCCAGCCGCGTCATGAATCTCGCCTGCGACCATCGCGGTGTCAGATGGGCTACGTTGTCCGGACGCCGTCGGCGCGGGCGGCATCGGGGTAGAGACCTCCTGGCTGCCTTGCTGACCCGGCAATTCCGCTACGTCCTGGTGGCCGGCAGACGCCGCCGCCACTTGGGGAGGCGTCGCGCCGAGGTTGCCCTTGGCATTGACCTCCGTCTTAACGGGCAGCAGCAATTCCGCTACATCCTGGTGACCAGCCGCCGCCGCCACTTGCGAAGGCGTCGCGCCGAGATTGTCCTTGGCATCGGCCTCCGCCTTGTTGGCCAGCAGCAACTCTGCTACGTCCTTGTGGCCAGCAGACGCCGCCACGTGCAAAGGCGTCCAGCCGTTTTTGTCCTTGGCGTTGACCTCGGCCCCCTTTGCCAGCAGCAATTGCGCTACGTCCTTGTAACCATAAGACGCCGCCACGTGCAAAGGCGTCCAGCCGTTTTTGTCCTTGGCGTTGACCTCGGCTTTGCTGGCGAGCAGCAATTCCGCCACGTCCTTATGGCCACCCTCCGCCGCAAAGTGCAAGGGCGTCATGCCGAGGTTGTCGTTGCTGAAAACCAGACGAGGATTGTCGTTGAGCAGCGCCTGGACCTTTGCCAAGTCGCCATCACGCGCCAGGTCGCGAACTTGCGATGAAGCGTCCTGGCCGCCGTGCTGGCGCAGCAATTCCGCTACGTCCTTGTGGCCATGAGCCGCCGCCACGTCCAAAGGCGTCGCGCCGAGGTGGTCATTGGCATTGACCTCGGCCTTGCTGGCCAGAAGCAATACCGCTACGTCCTTGTGGCCATTCCGCGCCGCTAAGTGTAAAGGGGTCTGGCCGTCGTTGTCCTTGGCATTGACCTCGGCCTTGACGGCCAGTAGCAATTCCGCGATGTTCGGGTGACCCGCAGACGCCGCGTAGTGCAAAGGCGTATCGCCCTTGCTGTCCTTGGCATTGACCCGCGCCATGCCGGCCAGCAGCAATTCCACGATGTCCTTGTGGCCATTCCGCACCGCCCAGAGCAGAGGCGTCTGGCCGAGGTTGTCCTTGGCATTGACCTGGGCATTGCCGGCCAGCAGTAATTCCACTACGTCCGGATGCCCCGCAGACGCCGCGAAGTGCAACGGCGTATCGCCCTTGCTGTCCTTGGCATTGACCTCTGCCATGCTGGCCAACAGCAATTCCGCCACGTCCTTATGGCCACCATACGCCGCGTAGTGCAAAGGCGTATCGCCCTTGTTGTCCTTGGCATTGACGTCGCCGTGGTTGGCCAGCAGCAATTGCACTACGTCCTGGTGGCCATAAGCCGCCGCGTGCAAAGGCGTCGCGCCGGTGCTGTTCTTGGCATTGACCTCCGCCCCCTTGGCCAGCAGCAATTCCGCCACATCCTTGTGGCCGCCATACGCCGCGTAGTGCAACGGCGTATCGCCCTTGCCGTCCTTGGCATTGACGTCGGCGTGGTTGGCCAGCAGCAATTGCGCCACGTCTATGTGGTCTGAAGCCGCCGCAAAGTGCAAGGGCGTCGCCCCGTGTTCGTCTACGCTGGAAACCAAAGCAGGGTTGCTTTTGAGCAGCGCCCGGACCTTTGCCAAGTCGCCAAGCCCAGCCGCGTTATGAATCTCGCCGCAGAAGGAGAGGCTGCTCCAAGCCAGCGCGACCACCACCAGAGTGACGTCGGCGCGCCTGGGAATTGCAGAATGGCAGAGTCGGCTAAAGAAAGATGTGGTGTTCATGGTTACACCGCTATTCCAGCACGAAAATGTTCTTCTTCGCACAAATCTCCTTCAGGATTCTGGGCCATACCGTTACGCTGACCTCTCCCAGGTGCGCCTTTCTCAGCAATAACATCAGCGTGCGTGATTGGCCGATCCCGCCGCCAATCGACAGCGGAATGGTATTGTTCAAGATCCCCTGGTGGTACGGCAGCTTCATGAAATCGAGCTGATGGACCATTGCGAGCTGCACTTTCAGGGTTTCAGCCGTCACGCGGACGCCCATCGAAGTCAGTTCATGCCGCCGCTGGGTCACGTGGTTCCAGACAAGAATATCGCCATTCAAGCCGTGGGTGGGCTTGCCGGTTTCGGCGCTCGTATCCGTAACCCAATCGTCGTAATCCGCGGCGCGATTCTCGTGCGGATAACCGTCTTTCAACGGCCAGCCAATCCCGATGATGAAGATGGCCGGATACTCCTGGAGCACCCTCGTCTCCCGCTGCTTGCGCGGCAGGTCGGGGTACATGTCGAGGATTTCTTCGGCATGCAGGAAGGTCAACTTCTCCGGCAGATTGGGATATCGCACGTCGCACAATTGCGGGAACATTTCTTGCGCAAAGCGTTCCGCGCCCACCAGCACTCTCCAGATCCCGCCGACGATTCCCTTCAAAAAGGACAGGTTGCGCTGCTCGGCGGTCACGGCCCGCTCCCAGTCCCACTGGTCGACGTAGGCGCTGTGGTCGTGGTCCAGGAAATAGTCCTTGCGCACGGCCCGCATGTCCGTGCAGATGCCCTCGCCCACCTGGCAATGGAACTGTCGCAGCGCGACTCTCTTCCACTTCGTCGCCGCCTGCACTACTTGAGCATCGATGGGGTGCTTGTCGTAATCGTTGGAAATGTGGAATCCGACCGGCGTGCGCGAGCCGTCGCGGTCCAGCATGTCGTTCACGCCGCTTTCCACGTCGACGATCAGCGGCACCTCAACCATCATCAAGTTGAGTTCCTTACAGAGATGATCTTCGATGTACCGCTTTACCTGGAAAATCGCCTGCTGGGTCTCTTTTTCGCTCAATAAGGAGCGATAGTCTGACGGGAGAATCTTCTCCAATTCGCCGTAGTCACCAATCCCCGGGCCGGCGAGATCAGCTTTCTTGCTCGATGTCGCTCCGTTCATTGTCGTCATCCTTTCCTACTGCCTTCCAAGGTTCCTCGGTTGGCGAAAAGATGTTGGGATTAAACAACTTAATAAACTGCGATGCAAGGGGAAAGGGAAGGTGTCAGGTGCCGAAACGGGACACGGGATTCGGGACACGGGACACGGGATTCGGGACACGGGACACGGGCACGGGGTTACTTGTAGGGCCGAACGGCGTTCGGCCATGGGCCAGCGCCGCTGGCCCCCACGCGAACACGCGACGTAGCGCGGGCGTCCCGCCCGCTGGGGCGTGGGCATCCTGCCCGCGCATTTTTTGGCGGGAGCGGGACGCTCCCGCCACAGCGGGCGAGACGCGCTACGCTTGCTTTTGAATCCCTTTGGCGTATTACACGCTGAAGGTCATCGCCAAATCGTCCTGACCGAAAGGGAAGCGCCACTATCGATGTCCATTATCGCGAGTGCAATCGTTCAACATCCTTGTTTTCATTATGATAGCCTTATGCGGCGAAATAGATATCAAATTCGATAGAAAAGTGTTGACAAATTAGATGTCCCATGTGATTCTTTTGATGTCCACATGTGATGTCTGGACATTAACCGAGAGGAGGGAGACACTATGGCAAGGGCGCAGCGAGTGGTATTCTCGTTCGATGATCGAAGTCTGCAAAGTCTGCGGCGCATTAAGGAGCAGGGCCGATTCTCGTCCATGGCAGAGGCGGTGAGGGACTCCCTGCAAGTAAATCACGCGTTGCAAACCCAGGCCGAGCAGGGGTATACGGAATTGGTCGTAAGGAATCCCAAGACGGGAGAGGAGCGAGTCATCGTAATTCCAACGCTACACGCATCTTCAAGCTGAGCCCTATGAGCAACGAGGGAGTCATCAAGGATGAACAATCGGGGCGTTTAGATGAGGTGACGACTGGAGGAGAACCCATTGAGGGAGGCCACGTCGGGCCTCTTGCGGATGTCCCTTTTGAGGTCAGGCACAGAGCTCAAACCGCAAGGTTGCTAGCTATTGCGTTGATTGTCACACTTGGCGTCAGCTTCTTCCTTCATTACGGTGTCACCGCATATTTCCTTGCTAAAGGATAAGGTGGATGCAGTAGAGGGTTTGTCGCGTGCTTTCAATGTTTGGCTGCCCGTGATCTCCAGCCTTGCCGGAGCCGCGGCCACTTATTGTTTCACTCGAGGAAAAGAAAGATGAATCACACTGCACATTTGCAAGAGGTAGCGGGTAGCCACGGACAGTGCCTTTCTGTCCGTGGGCTCTTCCCTTGATGACGAACCTCCCGTCGATTGTGGCCGCAATGATTGCGTTTCCCGTGGGTTCTTGAAGGCATGGGGTGGAGTGGTAATCTGCGGGCGTGTCAAACGTCCACCGCCTGCGCCTCACCGACCGCATCTTCTTTGTCGGTATTGGGATCGCTTTGTGCGCGACGAGAAGAAATTCAATGAGCGTCTGGAGTACAGTAAGCGTCAAGGGAGGTACATGTAGCGAACGCTCTGTGCTGCTGACGAATTGGTTGCACCCTTGGCGTGATGTGTTTGGTGTCGAGGGAAGGCCTACGGTATAGTGATGGGCATGAGGTTTC
>Ga0187884_10001750_pt1 | contig 19128 bp, 9 predicted proteins | sample June2016WEW_20_4_FD_132983 | JGI IMG/M metagenome (GOLD analysis project Ga0187884, IMG submission 132983) | Peatland microbial communities from SPRUCE experiment site at the Marcell Experimental Forest, Minnesota, USA - June2016WEW_20_40 | ecosystem: Environmental > Terrestrial > Soil >...
AACTCCCCAATGGCGTACTGAGGCAGGGCATGAGTTTGCCCGTGCCGAATGGGAGAAGAAACAGGAGGCCGAACGTCCGGCACGCGAGGCCGCAGCAAAAGCGGAAGCCGACAAAAAGGCCGCGATTGAAAAGACCGCCAGCGACTGGAGGGCCGAAACGCAGCGGTTACATCCTAGCGGATTGAGGCCGGAGGACTTGAAGGCTGGTGCCGTTGTCGAGATTCCGCCATCTGTAATGAACGGTGAACCGATGCGATTCCGTGTGGCCTATGTCACCAAAGACGGTGGTGTTTATGGGCATCCGGTCGATGAGGTTCCGAGCGAAGCTCACGACGGCGGCATTGGGGCCATCGACACGCCAGGCGGCTTGCGGGTAGTCACGCCGGGGACGGATGATACTGCACAAGCGATGCGACTGGCGAAAGAGGGTGGTGCCGCGAAGTTCCTCGCCGGCGAAACCGATGAAAGTGTGAAAGAGTCGGCGGAACGACTTGGCAACAAAGCCAAAACGGAAGACCCTGAAGCTCCGTGGGAACAACAGTACGCCGATCAGGTTCGCGCCGAAGCAAAGAAGAGGGGGATTGCGGTTGACGAGCCCGGTGTCGCGCCAAAGGTTGAACCCAAACCGGAAGACGCCGAACACGATCCGCGATATGACGCTATTCGGGAGAAGTACGCTGCTGCCGGCATGGCCCCGAATGTTGCGGCAAGCAACGCGAGGACCATGATCGGGATTTTGAATGGTGCGACCTATGGCAACCAGGAATTGCTTGATCCGAACAATCGAAATTCTCGCCGAATATTTCAAGAGACAACCGGGATCAAGCTGCCACCGACCATTGGTGGAACGAAACAGGCCGTCGAGGATTATCGCAAATCACAAGTGGGACAGCCTCCAACAGGCGAACAACCCGCAGCCCCCCCAGCCGAAACGCCGTCCACCGAAGACGCCTACGCCCGTGCTACTGAAGCTCGTTATAAGATCATGGAAACCGGGTCGGTGGATCAGCGAAACGCGCTGATGAAGGAACTTCCAGAGGACGTACTTCATGAGTTGACGATACGCAATCCGTTCCATGATGTCGCCGGGTATGCGCAGGACGAGATTGATCGCCGTCGAAACGAAGCGCTTGCCAAGATTGGAAAGCCGCGCCCCACTTCAGCCGCCTTTCCCGAAAAGCCTGAAGGCGAACAACCGCCCGCCAAGCCCGGCATGATCGAATTGAAACAAGGCTGGCATGCCAAGCACAACCGCCCAACGTATGTCGCTCAGATTAGAGAGCGCGTTGACCGCGCCGAATATGAGCGGCTAAAGGCTGAAGCGGAGAAGCTGGGCGGACGGTACTCCAACTATAAGGGACACGGCGCTTTGGTGGGTTTCCATTTCCCGACCCCGGAAGCCGCGCAGCAGTTCAAGAAGGTCATTGACGGGGAGGAGGGGGAAATCAAGACTCCGGTGGAGCAGTTAAAGGAGAAGATGGCGGGTGGGAAACCGACCACCGAGGAAGGACAAACGCCAATCGAAAAGCTCCAAGAGAAAACGCAGCGTATTGCCGATGCGGGCGACCTTCGTCAGCAACTTGAGAAGGGGTACACCGGAAAGGCCAAGGATGGAACAATCTATTACATCCACAAGTCGCGCGATGGCCGCACTTGGACTGTTGAACGGTCTGAGGACGGGGTACGAATTACCGATGGGCCTGGGCCATTCGAGACATGGACACCGGAGCAGGCTATTAACCACGCGATGCGGTCGGCATATCCAGACGTAACGAATCCTGTCGGCGAATTAAAAGAGAAGATGGAATCTTCCGAAGGTGGTATGACGCCGGTGGAGCAGTTGAAAGAGAAGATGGCGCAAAAAGAGGCTGAAACCGAACGGCAGGAAAAGGCGGGATGGATACGCAAAGAGCCGAGATTGTCCGCTGGCCAGATTTCCGATTTCCGTCCTGGCACAGATCGCGTCGAGCGTCGAGACGGCAAGGCTTACGTCGTGGATACTGCTGGCGAGCGAGCGCCGGTCCAAGTCGGCGGAGATTTTGTCACTCCACAGCATGAGGAGAATCTTCGCAAACTAAATCCGGATCAATTGGATCGGATGGAATCCGAGACGCAGAAAACACCGTATCTCTCGAAAGAAGGAAAAGCGGAACGGCTGGCGCTGATTCAAAAGGTGCGGAACGATCCAGTCTACAACGCGCAGCATTTTGGAAAAGCGCCGACCCCCGTCGAGGGCTTGAAGCAGAAGATAGCCGACAAGCAGAGCGCAGATTTCGAGACGCGCCTGAAGCGTGCCGCGCCCGGTTTCCAAGAGGACATCGGCAACATCGCCAATAAACACGGGAAGACTCCCGCCGAGATATTTGGCGAATGGAGTAAGATGGCCGAGGACTATCGCAATGGCGATATGAGTCTGACCATGCCGGAATTTGAGCGGGCGATGCAAGAGAAGTTTGGTGGTGCGGCAAAATCAGAGAAGCAATTCCCTGGTGAGAAGTACCCCCGCAACTCTCGCGTGACCGTTCAATTCGCCGATGGCCCGAAGTCTGGGACATATTTGGGCGATATCGCCGGTGCTGAAGGCGAACCAAGCCGGCCACAGGTGAAGCTCGATGGCGGCGACACGATTGAGCCGCACCCAGATTATGTGAAAGCCGAAACTGCAAATCCGCCTGTCGAAAAACTCAAAGATCAGGTGGCCGAAAAAGAGCTTCAAGACGCGATGGGGCGCGAGGAGATCAAGGAAAAGGTCGGCACCGAAACAGAAAAGGCCCCGACTCCACAAGAAACCTCCGCCGTTTCCAAAACCGCCGATGCCGTGACGGCCCTGATCGCCAGCGGCAAGCCGTTCACGTTCCGCGAACTGTACGAAACCGCCAAGCAAAATGGCATGGGAAGTCTGGCCGAGGGCAGCGCATCGAGCAAAGACCTGTACGACGCGATGGAACTTGGCGTCAACCGGCATATTCTGAACGACAAGAGCGTCGATCCCACCGCCGCACTTTCAGAGGCGCAGGCAGCGGCGCAACGACTGGATGAATTGACAGGCCGGTTGCCGACCCAGACATGGCGAACAAAAGAACAAACCCAGTTCCAGCAATTCAGCACGCCGCCAGCCTACGCCTACGCTGCGGCTTGGGCTGCGAATCTGAACAAGAACGATACCGTGCTTGAACCATCAGCCGGGACCGGTTCGATTGCGGTGTACGGCATGAAGGCCGGGGCGAATACCATCGCCAATGAGTTGTCCGAGCGGCGCCGGGAAGTCCTGAACGCATTGGGCATCAAGACGATCCACGGCGAGAACGCCGAGCAAATCGGCAAGATTCTCCACGGCAAGATCGAGCCGACCGTTGTCGTGATGAACCCGCCGTTCAGTCAGACCGCCGGGCGCATGGGTGACAAGAAAGTGCTGATGACGGCGGCGAACCATATCGACGAGGCGCTGGCGCTTTTGCCGGAGAATGGCCGGCTGGTCGCCATCGTGGGCCGAGGCATGGACCCGGACTCGCCGACCTTCCGCAACTGGTTTAGAAAGATCGGTGAGAAATATAACCTCAAGGCCAACATTGCCGTAAATGGTGACGTTTACAAGAAATACGGCACACATTTCGGCACACGAATGCTGGTTATCGACAAATCTGCACCCGTAGGGAAAGAACCTATTGGCGGAGAGGCCGAAAACGTCGTACAATTGATGGAGAAGCTGGACGGAGTTCGCAATGAACGACCCGAAGCAAATCAACGAGTTGCCGGTGAACCAAGCCTGCAAAGCGGCGCTGCTGGCGGCGGGGGAGCAGCCGGACCAGTCGGTGCCGCACATCTTCCAACTGGCGCAATGGGGACTCCAGAACCTTCCGCCGGAGGCGGTGGACTCGCCGGACGTGCTCCTAAGCCTTCTCAGCCGCCTTCAGATATCGGGGAAACCGCGGGCGATGCTGGAAGCCTTTTTCCCGGAGGAGTCGGAGATACAGGACTCGGAAAGCCTCGTCTTCAACAAAACGCCGGAGCGGGCAGCGTCGGCGGTACTCGACCTCCTCGCGGCCCAAGCGGCGTAACGCCACCAGCGGCGCCATCATTCCCAGAACCACAGAATCAGCCGACTGCCGGAAACTCCCCAGACGAAAAGCCAGAGCCGCCTCGACCCAACGTTCCCGCCTCTGAATCTGCGGAAACGCCAGTACATGAGGATACGCCGGAGAGCGACGTTGACGACATTTACGATTCCTACAAGATTCAGCACCCGATCAACCTCCCCGCACAACGACACCCAACCGCACTTGCTGAATCCGCCGCAATGGCCGCTGTCCTGCCGCCGAAGCCAACATATCGCCCGAAGTTCACCGAGGATTTTGTCAAGAGCGGATCGCTTTCGGATGCACAATTCGAGCCGGTGATTTATGCCGGAGAGGCTCACAACAAGATGTTGCCGGAAGTCGAAAACCCGGATGGTACGAAGACGCAATATCGCCGCGGCTGGTTTGGAGGTTACGGTACTGGATTCGGCAAAGGTAGAACTGCCGCTGGCGTCATCATGGACAACTTCAATCAGGGACGGAAGAAAGCCATCTGGATTTCCAAGAACTTCGGATTGCATAGCGATGCGGTGCGCGACTGGAAGGCGCTGGGCGGCAATCCGAAGCAGGTCTATCGCCAGGACGATTTCAATAAGACCGTGAAGGATGCAACCGGGCAAGAGATCGGAAAAACGAGACTGCTGATGAATGAGGGTATCGTTTTTACCGGATATGACACTCTGGCCAAATACTGGAACGATCCAAAAAAGAGCAATCTCGATCAGCTTGTGAACTGGGTTGGAAAGGATTTCGACGGTGTGCTCGTGCTTGACGAAGCGCACCAGATGAAGAACGCCGTTCCGATCAAGGGCAAGCGAGGCACCACCGAACCATCGGATCGCGCTTTGGCTGGCGTCGAGTTGCAGAAGCGGTTGCCAAATGCCCGCGTATTGTATATGTCGGCCACGGGTGCCACGGAGGTTTCAAATCTTGGTTATGCAACCCGGCTTGGCCTTTGGGGACCAGGGACAGAATTCGCGGACGCGACCGATTTCTCCAATTCGGTCGCCGCTCGCGGCATCAGCGGCATGGAGTTGGTTTCTCAGTCGATGAAGCAGCAGGGCGCATATCTGGCCAGCCAACTGTCCTATCGTGGCGTTGAGCAGGACCGGCTTGAACACAAGCTCGATGACCATCAGCGGGCGGTTTACGATAAGGTCGCTGAAGGATGGCAGGTGGTTCTGCGGAATATTAACCAAGCGCTGGAACTGACTGCTGGAACGACAGATCGCAATGGAAAGACGAAGGTTGACAAAGACGCCAAGATGAAGGCACGCAGCGCCTTCTACGGTGCGCAAATTCGGTTTTTCGATCAGTTTGTAACCTCGTTGCAGATGCCATCGGTTATCGCCGATATCGAGAAACAGCTTGAAGAAAAGAACGCCGACGGCTCCCACAAAAACTCGGTCGTTTTACAACTGGTCAATACCGGGGGCAGTGGCGAGGCCCGCGAACTCGCCAAGATGAAGAAACGAAAGGAGGCCGCTGGTGAGGATACCAGTGAGGATGTTTCGATTGAGGACTTGGACCTGACACCGATGGAGCAGTTGGTGCAAATGGTCAAGAACTCGTTCCCAACACAACAGCACGAAGAATATACCGACGACAACGGACATCCCATGATGCGACCAGTCGTAGATTCTCAGGGTAATCCCGTGGAGAATCCGCAGGCGGTCGAAATGCGGGAAAATCTCTTGGCGGAATTGAAGTCGATCCACATGCCGCCTGGGCCGTTGCAACAGATCATCGACCATTTCGGCCATGAGTCCGTTGCCGAAGTCACCGGTAGAAACAAGCGGGTTGTTACCGATAAGGACGGTAAGCGCATCGAGCAATCACTTGGGCCAACGCACCGGCTTGTCGAGGCGGACGCGTTCCAGGACGGTAAAAAGCGGATTCTCGTATTCTCTGGTGCTGGCGGCACGGGCAAGAGCTATCACTCTGACGAGAACGCCAAGAACCAGCAGCGCCGCATTCATTACTTGGTTCAGGCCGGCTGGGTCGCCGATGCCGCCGTTCAGGGGTTTGGGCGCACCCACCGATCGGGGGAGGTCAACCAGCCGCTCTATCGCCTGGTTCACACGGATTTGAATGGGCAGAAGCGATTTCTCAGCACAATTGCCCGGCGATTGGATCAGCTTGGAGCCATTACCCGCGGGGAACGTAAAGCCGCGACGAAGGGCATGTTCACGGACAAGGACAATCTGGAAACCGAATATGCGAACAACGCGCTGACCCAGCTACTTCAGGACATTAACAGCAACAAAATTCCCGGACTCTCCATGTCCCAGTTTCAGGAACAGACCGGCTTGCAGGTCTTGAAGCAAGATAAGAGCGGCATGAAGTTGGAGACGCCGAAGATTTCCCAATTCCTTAACCGCATCCTGGCGATGAAGATCGAGGATCAGAACAGGGTTTTCGACGAATTCGATCATCGCCTTGAAAACTCCATCGAGGCCGCCCGTGCCGCTGGCACTTACGACATGGGTCTCGAAGCGATCAAGGCGGATATCGCTACGAAGAAGGACGAGCACGTCGTTTATACCGATCCGAAAACCGGCGCTCAGACCAAGCACGTCACAATTGAGGCCAAGAACAAGATCAAGCCGCGCTCGTTCGCTTCCGTGGCCAGTGCCAAGGGCGTCCAGTTCTTCAAGAACAAACAGAGCGGCAGGGTTTACGGATTCATTGATAGTGGTGCTAGGACCGATGCCAAAACCGGGAGAACGGAGAGTTTCTATCGCCGTGTAGCGCCGGTCGGTGCCAACAAAATGATCCGAAAGAGCGAGATTGATTATGATCGCCAGAAGTGGGAGGCGGTCGATAATAATTTGGACGCCGAAACCGCTTGGCAGCAGCAAATTGCGCAGGCACCACCGTATGAGACGGAAGAACATCATCTACTCGTGGGTTCTTTGCTTCCGATCTGGAAGAAGTTGAGCGACGATTCCAGAACTCGCCGGGTAAAACTTGAAAACGGGGAAAAGCTCCTCGGTGCCTTGATTCCAGAACACGACTTGGAACGGACACTGAAGAATCTCGGCGTTGCCCAAACCGGTCCCAAAGTGACGCCGCATGAGGCTATCGGCAAGATCATCAACGACAACAACCAGCTTCATCTCGTCAACGGTTGGAAGCTCAAGAAAGTGACGGTTGCCGGCGAGCCACGAATCGAGATCGGAGATATCGACTTCGCGGGGTGGCAGACGGCGCAGCATGCCGGAGCTAAGATGGAACAACAGGGGTATCAACGGAGATTCTTCGTGCCTCTTGGCCCGGAAGGTGCGCAGGTTATGGAGAACCTTTTCCGGGTATCTCCCGTCGAGAAAGTGACGCGCCGTGGAGCCGAAGATTTCAGCGCCGACGACACCGCCGTTGACGCCAGCGTTGCCCAGGCCCGCGGTGCGGTGGGCTTCTCGGCCACGATCAACGATCTTCGCAAGGCTGGCCATGGCCACAGAATCCACTCCTGCGGTCACTCCTCATCTTGTGGATGCGGGGAAGCGTACTGCTCATCACTGGCACCCTATTCGGTCGGCACGCCGTGCGATTACTGCGCCGCTGGCGCTCAATTCTCCGCCTCCAACCTATCGGCCATCGACAGGCTGAAACAGCGGATCAACGTTGTGCGGAAGCAAAAGCGGGAAGTTCTTGCTGCATTTCGGTGATTCATGCGATTTCGCATTCCAGACAGCGAAGTAGTTAACCTCATCGCGCGGTGGATGCCGACACAGGACCACATGACCGCTCTCGCGGTTTTCGCACATCAGCAGGTGAAGGACCGTCACGAAACACAAGGAGCATCGGGCGGAACACCCTGGCCGCAAAAGGTAATGAAGTCTCTCGGCTATGATGATGGCCGGGCGATACTTACCGGACCATCCGCCAAGATGCTCCTGAGTTGGTTCAGTTACGGTGAAGTAAACGGAAGCATCGGGCGGGCGGTTACTGCGAACGACCAAAGTTATAGTTTCGTGCATGAGCTTGGAACCGAAGGCAAAGGCGGAAAACTTCCCACAATCCGCCCCAAGACCGCCAAGGCGCTGTTCATCCCGATCACCGACCGCGCGATCGCGTGGTACAAAGCCAAGTCTGGCAGTAGCGTGCGGCTGCGACGGACGGCAACGGGCTGGAAAACCGAAACCGCTCCGGCGACGTTCGGGCCAGAGAAGAAAGCGCCGGGGGTATTGTCCTTTGGTGGGCTGATAAAGGGCCGGATCAAGAATGGCCGGCTGCAAAAGTGGGATGCGGATCAGCAGGGGTACGTCGATGGCGTCCCCGATTTCATTTTTCTCCAGAAATCCGATATTGCTCCTCGCCCGCAATTGCCGACCAGCCCGCAGGAGCGCGAGGCACAGGTGAAATTCTTCGTCGATGATTTGCTGGCACCACAACCGTAAATGCCCTCACCAGAAAACCTAATCCTCCAATACTTCGTGCTTGGCCTGCGCCTCAAGCTCAATCTAGCCGAGACACAAGTGTTCCCGTCGATCCTGCCGCTGCTCGATCCAGAATGGGGCGATGCGGTGCAGATTCAGGTTTCGCCCGGTGCGATACAGCCGTATGGGCCAGGGGAAGGCGCACAGGCCGGGGGCGCGATCTTGGTCCGGCAGTTCATCATCCTGACCGTTTACTACCGTCTCAACCTCGATCAGCCGGGGCGAAGCGACACCATCCTGACGGAAAACACCAATGGCCTGACCGATCTCGTCACGCGGATACGGGCGGTGTTCCAACAGACGTTTTTGAACGAAACGGTTTTCGAGCGCATCCGATACGAGGGGGATGGGCAAACGACCTGGGAGGATGGCGACCTTGGCATCGTGAAACGGCAGATCACCTTTTCCGCGGCCTACGGCCAGCCCATCGGCGGCGACAGTCTGACGGATGCGGAATTGACCCAGCAAATTGGCGTAACGGGATAGGCCGGCTATCGCGGCGCTTCAACATTTACCTACATTTGGAGATTAATCATGGCCTATATTAGCGGTCACACAAACGCCTTCTGGTCAGCAACTTCCGGCTCTGCCTCGCCGAGCTTTGTCAGTCTTGGCAGCACGGAATCCGGCTGGGAACTTATCGAAACGCAACACGATGAGCCTGTCGTTGATGACGCCTTCGGTATGGCACAGCCCGATGGCATCCAACAAGGCAAGGACCACATGCTGCGACTGACGTACATCGAATTCGATCTGTCGTCGGCGTCATTCTATGCCCAGGCGGCACAGGGCGTCGTCAATACCAACGTCGGCATCCCAATGACGGCCCTCTGCGGCGAGCTTTGCTTGATGCCGGTTATCGGGACGCCGGCCGCAACTTTGCTTGGGACTGGTAAGTGCTACCAGTTCTACAAGGCGATCTGCGTCAGCGATATTCCGACGCTCTTGTCTTCCAAGCTCCGCAAGGCTCCGCTCAACTTCCGGTGCTATCCCGACCCGACAAGCGGTGGCACAAACGGCAAGGTCTACGCCATCGTGACAGCGCCGAGCGGCGTCAACGGGACCAACCCGACCGGACCTGGGGCGTAATTATCCTTTCGTTTTTAGCGAGGAATTAGAACGTCCGCGCGCGTGTGCGGCGATTGTTCACTGTTTTTAGCGAGGAATCTCTATGACCAATATCGAGTTGGACAAGGTTGCAGAACCGAAGTTCAAGTTCAACGTGGACGGCAAGGACGTTGAAGTCCAGCCGTTCGAGACGGCCGCGAAGATGGAGGAGTACAACAACGTACTTTTCAAGGCGAGCGGAAATTCCCTGTGGTCCGAACGGAACGCGATCCGCAAGGCGTTTGGTTTCCCAACCGACGAGGAGCTTGACGCCGTTCCTGAAGGCCAGGAGAAGCCCAAGACTCTCACGCATCATCAGTGTGTGGCTCTGAGCAATGCCCTGACCCAGTTCTTGCAGGAGCTTGATGTCTCAAAAAAAAGACAAAAGCTATTGCGGAGTTGATGGCCTTCTACGGCCAAAGCTGGGAATACTGGACAAACATGGCGGCGGAGAACCCCGATATCCTTTGGGGTCTCCGCCACAACATGGCGTCGATTATCGCCCGGAAGCGGCTTGAACTCATCGACAACATCGCAATAGCCATGTCCACCGAGGACGAGGGCAAATCGTTCAAGATCACGCTTGCCCAACAGGCGTTTGACCAGGACGATCCCGCGCTGGCGTATACCATTGAGGCGTTGAGCCGGAAAGCGAAGTGAATCTATGGCGCTCAATTTGACCCTGCTCACCGCCCAGGTCGGGAAGCTGATAAAATGGATCAACCTTTTTGTCGCTTACCAAAACACCCTGCTCGGTTCCGGTACGGGTGCTGACGAAATCCTGACCGAATATGAGACCCAGCGCCAGCTTGTACTTGGCGTCGAGCAACAGTGGCTTGGCCAGGGCAACGCCGTCGCCGGCTGGGGCGCGACCCTCAAAAGCACGATTGACACCACCCTCCAAAACCTTCAGCTTCCCCTCAACGCTCCTAACAACAGCGTTAGCACGATCCTACCCCTGCTTGTTGACTATCTTGTAGCCAACAGTCAAACCGTTCTCGCCAACACCATCTCTAGCCCAACTGTCACGCCATCCGGCGCAAACGCCGGAAGCGGTGTCCTTGTTGCTTCGTGTAACAACGTAGCGGGCGTGGCGGACCAGCGGATTATCACCGAAACCGTGCAATTGACCTGTACGCGCGATCGTTTCTCTGGCACCCAGGCTGGCGGGGAGCAATTCTCCGTTGTCGGGTATCCCACGGTGAATATCTACAGCAATGGAACGCTTGGGAATGGCACTGGCGTGCCGGTGAGCGTGGCGGACAACCAGAATATCCTTCAGAACGGCGCGTTTACTTCGTTCTCTGGCTCGACGCCGAATAACTGGACGGTGAACGCCGGCGCGGCTGACATTTCTCAGGAATTGACCAATGTGCATATCACTGGCGGGGCGGCACTGAAGTACGCCGGAGATGGAAGCACAACCACGGTACAGATTACTCAGCCCATCGCATCATCTAATGCGGTGAACACCCAGAGCATCTATGCCTTGGGTGTCTGGTTGCGTAAGGGCGGTACGGTCAGCAGCGGCAGCACGCTACAGGTTGCCATGACCGGAACGGGGTTTTCTACGGTCAATGTTTTCGACGCCGACCCGACAACGCTTACAACGTCATATCAGTTGTTCAAGGTGTTCCTGCCGATTGGGGCGTCATATCCAAATGACCTCGCTATCACTATTAAGTGGTCGTCCGCGAATACTGCGGGGGCAACGGCGGTGGTTTACATCGCCAACATCGTGCTGGCGATACCGACCGCTTTCGGGATTTTCGGCTCAACGCAGTTGGCGGTATTCCGTGGTGCGGCGGATTTCCTACAAGGCGACAGTTTCACGCTGACCACCGCGAACAACTACGGCGGCATCTGGCAGACATTTTTTAGCAAAACATACAATACGCAACTTCCCTCAACTACTGGTTCTCCTACAATCGCTGAGGCTCTGGCCAGTTAAAAGGCAACATATATATGGACGGAAGTACAAGGCACGAAGAGATTATTAGGCTCGTTTTGGAGGCCGACGCCTCAAAAGTCGGCCCCGCCGTTCTGTCTGAACAACAGCGGGTGAACCGCCAATTGCGCGACCAAGGAACGGGCAGGCCCGGTGCGCCTTCCGGTTCTGGACCCGGTGGAACTGCTGCGCCGCGTCCTCCCGGCGTTCCCACTGATCTGACCAATACCTACCGTATGTCGAGCTATGAGACCCGCGCCATGCTGGCGGGTTTTAACCAGTTCGCGTCATTGTTCGGCTCGCGGGGGATGTTCTGGGCGACCCAAACGCAGCTTTACTACATGTTCCGGTCGATGAGCAGCCGGATGGCGGCGGCGCGATCCGTGGTACAGGCGACAGCGCCATTCACGGTCCCGGCGGTTAATGAGCGTGGACTGATACCGCTCTGGCGAGAACCCGATGCGATTCGGGCGATACGGCCAATGTATCCTCCGCGTCCCGCGTTTGTCGAACGATCCGTCCGAGATAGAGCCTCCATGCTTGAATCGTGGAGAAAGGGCGCGCTGACGCCGTTCTACAACATGCGGGCGGCGCTGGGACCGTTGACAGAGTTGAGGGAAAAGCCGGATCGTCCAGCCGACCCAACCGCTATTGTAAGGTCTCAGTCTGCCGCCAAGTTGGAAGGATCGTCTGCTACCGCCTCGGTTGTTTCCGCCGCAACCTACGGCTCTAACATGGCGGCGATTGAGAAATACGCCGCGAAAGACCCGGCATTGGCGGCGAAGATGCGGGCGGCATACGCGGCGCAGTACGGCGGCGCGCCAGCCGCAACATTGCCGGCCGTTCAGGCGGCACAGGTGCTTGCCAATTCGCCGATAATAGGCGGGAGTAATATCCCGTCTGGTGCTACAGCGACAACGAAAGAGCAGGCGGTAGGCGCGGCGGATGCCGCAGATGCGGCCAAGGCTGCTGCCGCGGCGGCAAAGATTGGACTTGTCGTCGGCGGCGTTATTGCGGCGATGGCACAGATTAAGAGCCTCCAAGAAGCGTTTAAGGAATTGACCGGGGGCATCAAACAAATGGCGACCTCGTTCGTCTCTGGCGATATGTCCACCGCCGTCAAGGGATTCGTTTCCATCCTACAGGGTGGGGCCAGAACAATCGTGACGGCGATTGGCTCGACCATTGGCGCTTTGGTCGGTTCCATCTTCGGCCCGCTTGGCGCGATGATCGGTTCAGTTCTCGGCCCGATGCTGGGCGCGGTGGCAAGTAAGCTCATCGGAGTTATCAGTAGTGTCGTTGACAGCCTCGACGGGCTGCTCACGGCGCTCGGCAAATATAACCCGATGGTCTACGCACAGACGGCGCAGTACGAAATGATGCAACGGATGTTCCGGTATCGGATGGCTTTGGCGATGCAACCAGTGATGAGCGCGTGGGTTCAGGTGAAAGAACTGTTCTTGACCACACTCGTTAAGCTGGCCCCGATGATTACGTCGCTTGCGACGGCGCTAGCGCCGATTATCACCATGCTCGGAAATACATTGCCAACAGCAATCGCTGTCTTTTTGGCGGCAATGGCCACGGCTGCGGACATGTTTTCAAAAGCCGCGAGCATGTTCGGACTTTCTGATCTTGCCGAAAATCTAAAGGGTTTTAGTCTGCTCCTGCGACAGGGAATAACGGATGTTCTCTCCCCAGCCAAGAATGCGATCGACAATCTCAACGACCTTCAAAAGCAATTTAACGCGGCATTCGTCGGTGCTTTGGGTGGAATCAAGGGCAACGTCGGTGCTGGCGGCGTCGATCTGAATCGCCCCAAGTCCGGTTCTGGCGCACTGGTGATTCACGGTGGCGTTGCCGCACCACAGGCGGCGGCAACAACGATGCTCCAAGCCGCCAACACGATGAATGCTGCGGCGAACACGATGCAGGGTGCGGCGGTAGTACAGGCAACGTCCGCCATAACTGCGGCAGCGGCAGTAACGCAAATTCCGCCCGAACTTCAACACCCCAAAAGCGCGGCAGACGTGGCTAAATTACGGGCGTTTATGAGGGCGCATCCGGGCGCTACGATAAGCGGTGTACCCGCTTGGAAACCGGGCGATAAAAATGCATGGTATGGCTTGGGTTTGACCGACCAACAAAAAGCGGATGCATGGTATGGCTTGGGTTTGACCGACCAACAAAAAGCGGATGCGTGGTCTAAGGGCAATCCGTCAATCGGCACACCACACAAGCCGGGAGATACTTCCAGTGGTTACTACGGGGCGCAGGTAGATTGGTCACAGTACACCGGAAGAACGAGTCCAGCGGCGAATATGTTTCCAATTGGAAGTGGTTTGCCACCGTCTTATGTGCCGACTTACGACCCGTGGGGTAGTGGATATGGCGGAGGATGGATCGGAACTTCTGGAGTATATCTTCCCGGAAAATCTACATACCCAATTGGCCCAATGAACTACTGGGGGTCAAGTTCGGCAATACGGAAGAACACGGGATATTCTGCTCCTGGTCCCTATTACAATGATGCTGGATGGCCGACGTTCAATACTCCACTAAAGGTTCCTTATGCTCCGCAGACTGGTCTTACCGGGTTAGAGGAGTCGCAACGGAAAGACCCGTATTATGATCCGGGTGCCTTCCAAGCTGGTCCTGGCGACAAGCTCGTGATGGGCATGTATCATGCTTATTCCTCGATCTCTGGTGCCGTTGGCTCGGCATACAATTATGTTAAATCTGGGCTTTCCTCTTTTTTGAGCAGACCACCATCTTCCTTGATGCCTGGTATCTTAGATGCCATTGGATTGAGCCCAGTTGCCGCCTTGATCCCATCAATATCTGGCGGATCATCCACCGCTCCCACCACACCTGCGATTAGTGGAGTTACTTCCAATTCTGACTCGCGTTCTGGTTCCGGTCCTACCGCCGCGACCCAGCCCTCCGTACCCGATCCCAATGCGGCTTATGCTCAAACTCTCAAAGAGCAAAAAGACGCGAGAGATCGAGACCGCGCAACACACAAAGCCCCTCAAGCCAAGCTGCCGCAGTTCGCGGCGAACATCCAGAACACATTTCAAATGGACGTGATGAACGAGCAAGCCGTCATTGAATCAATGATGCAAGTTCGCGAGAAACTCCTCCGCACCCTGGATATGTGCCGTCAGGAAACCCAACTCTACGTCGCCACGCTTGAAGGCTCGATGATCGCACACGGCTTGTAAAATGCCATATCATCGCATTACCTACAACGGGTTCACCTTCGGCTACGTTCGCATGAACGTGACGGAAACCCCCGTCTATGCTGACGATCACCTGACTCTTGAAGGTACGAATTACCAGTTTGAATTCAGCGGCACGCTCTGCGCAAGCGGATCAGCATGGACGGTGGATCAGTTTCAGACCGCGCTTGAGGACATGCGATGTGCCCTGGCCGAACCGCGCGGGGCGCTATCGGTCCAGTGGTCGGAGGATAATTCAAGTTGGACAACCGATTGGAACTTCCCGGCCTATGGTGGGAACGCGGGCAACGGTGCGGATATGTCTTGGGGTCCGTTCCCCGGCGAACTTCGCATCGTCAAGATGATCGGCGGGCGTTCGGCGCTCTACGGCTGGTCGATACGCTGCTTCCGTAAGGATTGCTTTGGTGGTGACTGCTCATTGGAGAGTACGAGCAACCCAATACTCTCAATGGTCCGGCGTTGGCAGCACGATATTGACGGGAGCGGGTACACCACGCGCACCTGTAGCGGACGATTGGTCGTTCAAGCCTCGACAACGACTCCGGCGGACAGTTACCGCGACATTTGCGTTCCGGCGTTGCCGACAAATTTTAAGCGCGAGCGGCAATCATTCACTCAATCCGAGGATGGACGAGTACTCGATTTCAGCGTCGTAGATCAAGAAGTCAAATGGACGCTGCCATGGCCGATTAGTGAGGGTAACGTCAACTGGACGGTGCGGATCGAGGAAATGGGCATGAGGGTGGTATTTGTCCTGTCCGGTCGGCTCGCCGCCCCGCCGAGCATTGCCAAATCCACCATATTCCAACAGGTATTGGCCATCGCGTCGGTGAAGTTCCCGATAAACGGCCCTTCGCCGTTGTTCTTCGACCAGCGCGAGATTTCCGAAGATGTCTATGGCAACAGCATCAGCTTCATGATCCAAGCCTGGACTTCCGCCGGACAGGCACAGGGTTCAACCAATCCATCCCTGCCGAATCTTTACACCGGACTGAATTCATTTGGGGTTGCGCCGGTAACAAACAGCGGACAAGCGTATCCGATTACGTCTTACGGTGGAGATCAAAACGACAACAGCGGAGTCATCGCACCACCGCCGTACGTTTATGATGCGTGTGGAGCGGGGCTGGCGTCGTCGGGAGCAAATACCGGGGGAATCCAAAGCTATTCGCCGAGCGGGGGTTTGTCTGGAAGTCCCCCAAACAGTGGAACTCCCGTTCAAAGCTCTAACAGCGGCGTGTCTCAAGGCCATATTACGGCCATGTTCGTTGCGGTACATGAAAGGGTCAGCTTTGAGGTTGATAACGGTTTGGTGGTGTTTCCAGCGAAGGTCAAAGGGCAGAACCCAATCGTTCAACAAGCTCACCCGCCAATTACGACGATCATTCAGGCCGGATACGCCAGCCGATACGCGCAAAGCATTCAGGATGTTCCGCAGCCCAATCCCCCGATGATTGTGCCGGATGGAACAACCGTTCGGTGCCAACAGTTCTTTGTGGAGCCGCAGACCCCACAACCCGTTGGTGACGGATTGACAAATCTCTACACGGTAAGCTGGCGATACATCCTCAAGCTGGTAAACGGCCAAGAGGAAAACGGGATTGCACGGCTTGGCATCGCTTACCCTTGGGACCCCCGCCGCACGGATCAACCCTCGACCACCCCACTTCCGCTCGATTCCTTCCCAGAACTCATCGCTGTGCCGCACTAAAACATGCCCGGCTCAATCCTCAACTCCATCAAACTTGGCGGAAAGACCGTCTACGACGCACCCCTCGGCGGTCGGCCGACAAACGTGTTCACTATGTATACCGGCGGTTCCAGATACGGGACTGGCCGGTTCCTCATGCTGGCGAGCGATTTCAACGCGCTGATGGAGGATACGCCGGCCGGGATGGTTACTCTGGAGATGAACGGGTCGCCTGGACCGGGTATCTCGTTCTCGGTCTGTCTCGCCGGTGCTATTCCTTACGTCACCAGCCCCACCGCCTCGGATGGTAATCCCGCCAGTACCCAATCCTTCGCCAATATGGTCGAGGCCATCGTGTTCGATAACCGATGGCAGTTGACCGATCCGATCAGTAATTATTTGAACGTCCAGCAGCAGTGGTTTCCATACTCTGGCAGCGGATGGACTACTCCGATCTTTTACAAGGAAACCGCCAATGGCGACATGACTACGGCCTGGCAGTGGTCGGATGTCTGTACGCAACTAAACGTCGATCCCGAAATTCCCGATCCGGTTCCGTCGTCGTGGAAGCCGCGGAATATGATCTACGACAATGTGGCTGAGGGAAAGGTTCTGGATGATGTTGCGGGGCAGTTGTTCCTTGTGGTGGGATTTTCTGACGATAGTTATACCACGACGGATTTTTACAATCCCGGCAAATCTCAAGGCGGTAATAGCCAAAGCGACAGCGGGAACACGGCAACGCTTCAACAGGCGTCGAATTACATCATCGCTGGCCAGGACTGGGTTCGCAACAGTTCGCGGTTTCCCAACAAGCTTGGTGTAACCTTTCCGGTTTACAGCGGTTCGTCCGATCCATACTCGGACATTTCTGCTGATCCCACCAGCGGGAACAATACCCGCTGCTACGAAGTGGACGTGAACCAGACGGGGGAGGGGGGGTCGCAGACGTTCACGGTCCCGATGACGTATGGGAATTTTGTTGCGATTTACTCCGGTGGCAGCGTCGCCAACACCAGCGAGCTTACAACCGTCGCAAACGACGTGGGCGGGCGCTGGTACACGATGATGCAGTTGAAGATGTCGGAGAAGAAGTACGCCGGCATCTGGCCTTTCGTCCCCGATGGTTTGGTCCGTGGCATTCAATGGGTGTCTAATGCAAATGGCGCAACAACGACCATCCGATTCAACGATGAGCGGGATTTCAGCCCGGCGATGGAACCGATGCGGGCGGTCGATTCCATTAGCAATCAGCTTATCATTGGAATGGGAACGACCCAATCGACGACGGCACCGCAGGGTTCGCGGTTTATCATCGGTGGTGCTGGCCAGAACGCCGTCCCCGTGCAGTTCGGCTCGGCGTTGAGTGCGACCCAGCCTGGATTTTATAATGGCCTGTTTATCTTGGGGACAGCTAACAGTATTAGCAATGCCACTCCAGGCGGATCGCCTACCTCTCCAACAGCCTTGCCGACAAGTCCGCCAAGTGGCGGAGGGTTGTACACGGGAGCCGCTTGTATCATCCAAAACATGCCGGATGTTTACCTGTCTGGGGCGTGGCCCGTTCCATCTGGAACCCAAGCCGAAGGAATTATTATCGGCCAAAGCAGCAGCAGCGATACTCCGGCCAGCCTTGCAATTATCCGATGCCGAGTAATTACTGACATGGATTGCGGGGCGTGAGTCCATGCGTAAGCCCGTGATTCTTGACAGGTTTGGCAACCCCGCCCCAAGCGCCATTCGGCGCGTTTCTATCTTCTCACAGACATCTTGCTCTATCTGTTCGCGGCCAATCCGCAGGCGGATTCACTATGCGCCGAGATGGCTGCGCCCATTGTCGGCGTTTAACATGGCTGTGGGGCAGTATTCCAGATATACAGAGACGGGGTACTTTGGCAGATATCTCCGAGATTTCACGACTGGAAAATATTTCCGCCAGCTTTCGGGAAGTTCAAGTTCCGGTCCACTTGCACCGTGCTGTTGTCAACCATGCGGAGCATGTGCGGGAGCGAACAAATGCCTGTCTATCACCTTTGCGGGAATCTCAAGTGCTGTCGGAGTAGCAGGAGACCCAAGTCCGTTAAATCAAAACTTTGTTCTACCATTAATAAACACAGTCGGGGGTGCTGGACTTACTTATCCGGGCTGCGTTTATGCCGCAGCCTTTATAGTTTCACCTCCGCCATTCGGAAAGTGCTGCGGGATTTTTATTGAGGTTGTTATCGGAGGTGGTGGCGCAATGATAATCCAGGAGGTCACCGTTGTAGGTTGTCCCGGACTAAATATAGACAACGAGATCGTCGGTAGCACTTTTTCTGCACCAAGCGCCGACATTTCTTCTTGGTGTAGCCAATCAAGCAGCAGTGCGGAATCATCTGTTACAATTGATAATTCCGGAGGGATTGATAATTCCGGAGGGGATCTAACGTATGGAGGCACGGCAACCCTGCAATGGAGCGATGAAAGTAGTTGTCCGGTCTTCGTCGGCAATTGTTCGCTTATCGAATCGATCTGCCAACCCCCCTCTAGTTCCAGCAGTTCCAGTTCCAGCTCTGCCCCGCCAGAATCGTCAAGTTCTTCCAGTTCCAGTTCTTCGTCAAGCTCTAGTTCATCTAGCAGCAGTTCT
>Ga0187884_10001753_pt1 | contig 19094 bp, 18 predicted proteins | sample June2016WEW_20_4_FD_132983 | JGI IMG/M metagenome (GOLD analysis project Ga0187884, IMG submission 132983) | Peatland microbial communities from SPRUCE experiment site at the Marcell Experimental Forest, Minnesota, USA - June2016WEW_20_40 | ecosystem: Environmental > Terrestrial > Soil >...
CAACCGCGTCACTGCAACCATGAAGCCGTATCCGCCCAAATTCAATTAAAGCTATGATGACAACCTACGAACGAAAGCAATTCCTGGAGCTGGTGCAGCAGTTCAGGCTCGCCACGGAGGCTAACCGCGAGGCCTTGGCCTCCAAGTTCGCCTCCATCACACAGAAGCAGGCCAGCGAGGGGTTTCCTATTCAGCCGGTTCTTGGATTTTGCATGGACGAAGCAGGCAACAAGGAGAGAGGCGAGGCCATGTTCAACTACGTGCTGTCGCGCTGTGACATCGTTTACTGGCCAATGCCGTCCGTTGAACCCTCCCTGCGGAAGAAAGCCGAGGTCAAGCAGGCCGCCTACAGGCATGCGATGGTCCCCGTCAAGGTCACCAAGCACATCGTCATGCTCTGCGGGACCAACCCCCACGACATCGATGGGATCCGCAGCCTTTTCAATCTCGTAGCCACCGGAGAGCAGTACCCGATCTTCGTGCTCAGCGAGCCAAGCCGCATAATGCAGGCTTTAACCCAGTTTGCCTAAAGCCTATGAACATGGACATTCCACCCCAAACGCTCAACGACGTCTACAAGACCATCGCCCAGCGACACGAAACCGAGCCGGCAAAGCTGCCAAGGGAGAAGATCGAAGAGGACGAGTTTATGGCGGCGCTGGCCTACAACAGAGGTTCCCCCCTCATTGAACCGCAGGACCTGAGCGAGGATCTCATCGGAATGTGCCGTCAGAGCTCCCGCGAGCTGGATCCGAGGGGCATGGCCGAGTACCGGTTTGTTCCGCTGACGATCCGCGGACAGACCCTGCTGGTCATCAGCAGCTGCCCCTGGGACCCCATGATGGTCGAGGTGATCTCGGGGTACTTCCCCCAGTGCTCCCAGGTTCGGTTTGCACTGACCAGCCCGCAGACCCTCGGCCAACTGCTAAGCCAGCTGCAGGGTGAAGTGTCCGCTCCAATGGCCGGCTACACGTCCGGCAAGCCGGCTGCGCCAACTCGTCCATTGATTCCGACAGCGCCTCCGCCGCCGAAGGCCGCCGCGCCGGCGCCCCCGCCTGCCGGATCCGCTCCTCCGGCCACTGGACCTGGTTCCGCGGGCATTCCTCCCATTGCAACAGCCGGAGCGCCGCCGGCGCCCAAGTACGCGCAGCCTCCCAAGCCCGCAGAGTCACTGAAGCCAGTTCCGGGCGCGCCGGGAGCCGATGCCGGCTCGCTTTCCCAGGACGAGGTTAATTACTTGATGAACTTGCTGCTGCAGGAGGCTAACAAACTTTTGGCCCGCAAACGCATGACAAGGCCCTAAAATAAGCAGATGTCAGAAACCTTCCAGATCGAGTCGAAGGAGACGCTCTACGAGGTGCTTCACCAATTGGTCAAGCTTCGCGTCAGCGACATCTACATTACTGCCCGGAAGCCCTTGGAAATACGGAGGATAGGAGACATACTCAGCACCTCTCACATCGCGCCATCCGAGGGCGTCATTGTTGAGTTTCTCAACAGCGCAGGAGACGTAAAGATAAGCGGCCTGCTCTCGGACCCGGCCCAATACCCTGCTGGACAGATAGACGGCGCCGTCTCGCTGCCTGACGACGCCGGGGCGTCGCAACGCTTTCGCTACAACTTCTTCCGGGTGCTGGACCCCATCAGCAAGCATCAGACGGTGAAGCTGGCATTGCGCCCCCTCAGCGACAAGATACCCGCAACCGACGAACTGCTAATTCCAAAACGCCTGGTCGAGGACATGGACGGCATGAAGCAGGGCCTCATTCTGGTCTGCGGGAAAGCAGGGCAGGGGAAATCCACCTCCTTGGCCTCGCTTCTCCAACATCGGGCCGAAAAGTTCAAGCACCACATCGTCACGCTGGAGCAGCCAATCGAGTACATCCTGCAGAGCGGCAAGTCCAGCATTTCGCAGCGGGAGATAGGCGTGTCCACGGATAGTTTCTCCGGGGGCCTCAGGGCAGCTTTGCGCCAGGCGCCGGATTTGATCTTGGTCGGCGAGATACGCGATCGCGAGACCGCAGAGATTGCCCTGAGCGCAGCGGAGTCCGGGCACATGGTCTTTGGAACCCTCCACACGTCCAACGCCGCGCAGAGCATCGAGCGCTTCGTCAATATTTTTCCGACCGAGGCGCAGCCATCCGTATGGAACGTGCTGAGCTCGGCCTTGCGCGCTATCATCTGCCAGATCCTTGTCCGCGACACGGAAGGGCACCGCGTGGCTGTGAGGGAAATCATGCTCGTCAACAATAGCATCTCGTCCTACATCAAAAAACAAGACATCCAAGGGGTGCGCCGGGGCATAGAGTCAGGCTTCAACGACTACGGAATGGTCAACTGGGAACGCGCCGCCGAGCAGCTTTTGCAGCAAGGAATCATCAGCGAGGCAACCAAGAAGGAATTGACAGCACTAGGAGAATAACATGCTCAGCGACGTCATAAAAATCCTGACCTTCCAGCCCTACCGGGTAAGAACCGACGACCCCTTCATACCCTTTACGAAGAAGGTGAAGGGAAAGCCGTTCACGGTTGCCATACTGGGGCACCAGCAAATCAAGTACGCCAAGGCCCGGTTCCGCAAAGGCACCTTGGAGCTGATGAAGGCCAGCACTGCCTTCGTTGACAATTTCCAAAATGCGGAGCAGGACTCCGCATGGGTGGTGGACTTCATCGCGGAGGCGGGGGATGCCAGGAGCCTCTTGCTGGGCATAAACTGCATGTTCTCGAACTTGAAGATCTACTCCAAAGACTCTCGCTTGAAGGACGTTGAGAAGGCTCTGGAGGCGAATCCCGAGGAAGAGGTGGGCAAGTCGTACGAAAAGCAAACCAAGTACTTCCTGACCCAGGCGGGCGACCAGATCAGCCTGAACGGCGTGGAGCGGGAAAAGATTGTGAAGCCGATCGAGAAGTTCCGCCGCTGGGGCTTCGATGTGGTTGGGGTTTTCCACTACCCGACCAGCGTCATCGCGCGAGTCTCCACTTTGCCGCTCAACTGGACGGCGCCGGGGATTCTGGTTTACTACACGCAGCGGCTCATCTTCTTCATGGGATGGACCGGCCACGAGGTCGTCACGCTCCGGAGCAAGCTCTTCGCGGAGGCGACGCGCAACCCGACCGGGCAGAAGCCGCTCCTGAACTCCATCCAGCGCGAGATCGACACCACGCTGAACATCATCAGCAACAAGGCCCCGGGCGCCGAGGTCAACCTTTACACCTGCCACGACAAGCAGGATCCGACATTCAGCGGTTTGGAGGCCGTTTACAAGGACAGCCAGCAAATCACCTGGCCTCAGGACACCTTCGAGAGCGACCTGAAGCCGTACCCGGAACCGGACATGGCCATCATCCGTGAAATTGATGCGCAGAAAGCAGAGAGCAAATGAAGGCGTTCACCAAGAAATTGCCGGTTATCATCGATCTGCAGCCCGAACCGCAGGAAGTGATGCTCCGTTTGCCCGAGTGGATGAAGTACTTCTTCGTTCTTCTTTACATTGCGACGCTGACGGGGCTCGGGCTTCTGCTCCGGGAAAGCATCGATGAGTTCAAGCTCTACAACGAAATGGTGCAAGCCCGCCGAACAACCGAAAACACGGTGCGCGAGATCAACACGATGCAGTCAAAGCTCGTGGACAACAAGAGCGTTCAGAGGGATTACGACCTTTACAAAATGCGCCAAAAGCAGATCACCCGGCCGGGAGCAATCCTGGAATGGATCCCAACGCTCATCAGCAAGACGCAAAGAGCCAACACCATTACACTGCTGCAGCTGGGGGACAGCGCGAGCGTGCGCGTGACGGTGGAGAAGCCCATCACCGAGCCCGTCGTGCGGATCAGCACTGCTCCCGCGGATTACCTTTTGCAGTCGGCCGGAGAGGAGACTCCGAAGTACAACGAGCTTCCCAGGGGGCAAAAGGCGAACATCAACAACGAGTTTACCGCTGTGGTCATTCAACTCAAAAAGCAATGAACTTTAACACGCGCGCTCAAATTGCAGCCATCTTGGGCATTTTGCTTTTGGCGGCCGTCACCGTTGCGCCCTGGGTGGCGGTGTCCCACTGGTTGAAACCGCAGGAGGCCAAATGGAGATCCATCATTACGCACAAGGATGACCTGGTCCGCCAGATGCTCGCCCTGGACAAAGAGGTGTCTTCTTACCAGAACATCCCGGAAAAGAAGGAGGCTAATATAACGTTCCAGAAGAACATTGCAGCCACAACCTTGGATTCCCTGCAAGGCTTCGTGAACAGCAACCCCAAGTACCAGGTGTTCAACTTCAAGACCATACAGGTCCCGGACTCCAAGGAGGTGAAGTTCAGCCTGGTCGCCTCCTACAACTCACTGGGGCAACTGCTGACTGACATGTGGAACACCTTTCAGTTTATGGAGGTCAACTCCATGATTATGCAGCCCAACCCCAACAAGCCTGACGAGGAGGTGATCACTTCTGTCTCCATAAGGCTGCCCTGACCCAATGAAGCTTGTTTTTACAATTCTCCTGTGCCTGGCAGCCTTGGTTGGCGGGAAGGCCCAGCAAGTATCCACCCCCATGGGGAGCATGGCCGGCTCAGAAGGGCGACCGCGGCCATTGCCTGCGTCGGACAACACAAACAGCGCGGCGGGGCCAAACCCAATCTTGGGCGGCGTTTACCTGAAGTCAGACTGGCACTCGATCAAGAACCCGTTCCGGTTTGAGGTCCAAGGTGAAGCGGCAGATCTGCCCGACCGGAACGAGCAGATGGAGCTGACTGGACTTTCAAAAATGCCCGACGAGGAGGGCGTAGTGCAGACGTATGCTTTCGTCGTCAAGACCTCTGAGGCGCGAGCGCCCGAAGCCAGCACGAATGGCAAAGGGACCGAACCCAAACCCAAGCGAAACGACAAGACGCTGCAAGAAACCCATGTGCTCCAAGCCTTCCCGGAGATACTCGACGAGAGCACGACGCCGACCGAAGAGCAGGCGGAAAAGAGCTCCATCATGCTGACAAGCGAGCAGCTCTGGTTTGTCGGGGCTGTCAGCATCAGCAACAAGACGTCCGCAGTATTCTGGCCCGTCGGGAGTTACCCTGTCAAGGAGGAGTCCCTGCGGCAGTTCGATCTGGCCGACTCCATGTTAAAGGATCTGCCAGATCGGAGGACCAGGGCCGGTGAGAAGATCGGTGGAGAAAAGGATGTAAACGTGCTGGCCAGGGTCAACAAGGCAAAACAGGCGAAAGACGCCCAGACCAGCCTCCAAAACAAGGCCGATGCGCCAAACGCAGCCAAGAAGGCGCCGGCGGCCCCGAGGCTGTCTGCTCCTCCACGTCCGCCGGAACTGCCCGTGGCGGCCCAGTCCCCCGGTCCAATCATCCCCACGCCCAAGCCCGTGCAATCCGGCAATGTGCAAAACGATGTGAAAAAAGCCCTCCAAGGCCCGTAAAGGTTTGAACCATTAGGAAAAAGCGCCGCTGCAATAGAATCCCAAACTAAATTAGGTGGAACAAATCTACTTCAATGTATCCGGGGACCTGCACCTCGAACGAGTGCAGTATGGCATCCCCGCGCGATATCAGGACAACCAGAAGTGCATCGAGGCCATCGTTAAAAACACCTGCGCAGATCCTGATTGCCGGGGAATCATCCTGACGGGAGACAGCTTTCACAAGAAAGCGCTGCTGCCCCGGTTTCAACTCTTGTTCCGAGACATGCACGCCAGGATAAAGAACGGAGACAAGAAACTGTGGGCGATTGACGGCAACCACGACGGCAGCGACGCCAGTTGGCTGGACACCATCGATCCCGCGATCAACGCGAACGGCCGCATTCTTTCCATCGGCAGCAAGAAGGGCGCCTTCTTCGCATTCCAGGAGCGCACTCAACTGTATGGGAACGTCAAGAAAGCTGCCCCGCAAATTCAGGTGCTGGTGCTTCACGGCCGGCTTTTGGAGCTGTTGACCTGGGCCAGGGCGCAGAAGGAACCCGACTATGACTTCAGCGCCCAGGAGCTGCGAGACCTCGGCCTCCGGCACTGCACGGTGCTCATGGGGGACATCCACACCTACAGCGACTTCTATGACCCGGCCGGGGACAACTGGTTCATTTATGCAGGGTCGACCGAGATGACGGAGGTCGGCGAGGGGAACGTGCTGAGCGAACGCTTTGGCAACAAGTACGACACCGTCAAAAAATACATCCGCTTCTTCCCCGACCGCCCGCACGGGGAGAACTGGGAGCTCGTAGATCTTCCAAACCGTCCGTTCATGAAGCGGATCATAACGCTGGCTGAGGACGTGGACCTCGCCATCCAACACCTGGACCGCTGGGTCTGCGAGCACCCGAAGGGCATTTTGGCCCTGCGCTACCCATTTGAATTACGGGGGGTTCTGCAGCCCCACCTCGCCCGCTGGAAGGCTGCCCTGCTGGCGCTGTTCGATGCGCCTGTGTCGGCTAACATATCCAAGCCGCTGCAGGATATGAGGGAGATAGACATTCTGTCCATAGCGGAAAAGGAGCTGAACCCCGGCCAGATTCAAATTCTAAAGGTCGTGCTCGCCAACGAACAGTTCGACAAGGAACTGAAACAGGCGCTCGCGGCGGGCGGAGTCACGTAAACCCGGGCTTGCCCCATGTCCAGCACAACGCCAACCCATCCCGGTTATTTTTCCATCGCGCCGGCGACTGGCGCCGGCTTAAAAAGCCTTGCCGGGCTGGAGTGCTGCTGCGCAAAAACCAATAACCTGCCTGCCATGCAGGGATGGGGAGCTATGGCAACTGATGCACATTGACTTTCGAGCAATTCTGAAGCGCCTCCCCCATGGCGACAGCCGCAAGGCTGTTAACAGCCTGGGTTGGCTGATGGCCGACAAGGTGTTCAAGCTGGTGGTTGGCGCCGCGGTTGGAATTCTCGTTATTCGCTACCTTGGTCCCGCCCGCTTTGGCCAGTGGAGCTTGTTGCTTTCATGGTTGCTGCTCATCACCTCCATTGCCCCTCTCGGCTTGGATCGGATAGTTATTAGGAACCTGGCAACCAACCCCGACGCCAGGCAGACGATCATCGGCAGCACGCTCGTCCTTCGTTTGTTCGCGGGGATTGTGCTGTATGCGGCATTCTGCCTGACCGTATATTGGGTTGCCGGCCCGCAGATGCTGGGGACCGCCTGCGTTTGCGGAGGAAGCCTGGCCATTCAGGCCCCCTACGTTCTGGATTATTGGTTCCAAGCACGGGCGCAGCAAAAGTACTTCATCCTTTCACAAGGGATTGCCTCGGTCATTGGATGCGCGGGAAGGGTGGTTGTTATCGTCCGCAACGGGGGCCTGGTGGGGCTCGCCGCGGTCACCATTGTGGAGAGTTGCATAACCTCCCTGTGTATGATTCGCGTCTATCGAATGCAATTCCCCCTGCGGCTGTCTGTTTCATGGCCGGCACTTCGAGCCTTGATGAAGCAAGGATTGCCCCTCTGCCTGAGCTCCGTTGCGGTCGCCACCTACACCCGCTGCGATCAACTGGTCGTATCCAAATCCCTGGGAACCAGCGTCAACGGCCTTTACGCCGCCGCCGTGAAGATTTCAGAGTTCAGTTACATCCTGCCGGCGATGCTGTGCGTCGCGCTTTACCCAATGCTCTCCCGGATGCGGAGCCAGGATAAGGAACGCTTTGAGCGGTGGAAATCTTATCTGTTGGATTTTGCCACGGGCGCCGCTCTCCTCCTCGCTGCGGCTGTTTCCTTCAGCGCCCCGCTGCTCTGCCGCCTCATCTACGGCCCGCAATTTGCGGGGGTGGATCACGTTCTTAGCCTCCATATTTGGACGCTTCCCTTTGTTGCCCAAGGATCCCTGCGGAACACCATTTTGATCGCCGAGGGAAAGTCCTGGTTCATTACCAAATCCGCCATTCTTAGCATGTTTGTGGGAGTTGGGCTGTCAATGTGGCTTACCGCCACCCAGGGGGTGCTGGGGGCGGCCATCGCCACCGTTGGAATTTACGCTGTCAGCTCCTATCTGACGTCCCTTGTCTTTGGAGAAGGAACCCTATGGCGGCAGCAAACTGCAGGGTTTCTCATTCCCTTCACTTTTTGGAAATACATCCCAATGCGCAGAATCTTCAAGGGCTGGCAAACACAGAACGTATAATAGGAGGGTGAGGCTATGAGGATCGCAACCATTACAACTACGCACCATAATGTGGGAGATGACTTCGCCCGCGAGGGAATCATGCATCTGGTCGATGAAGCCGGCGGTGGGGCCGCCGAGTACGTACACATCCACAAGCACCTGCCCATCACTTCCCGGCGCAATTGGGCCTGGCTGCACAACCGCGGTGTTGCAAAGGCTCTTGACAGGCTGCCCGGCATGCCAGGCTCCAGGCTCGCGCACCGGCTGGACGCCTTGGTACCCCTTGCTTCTAACGATGCAATACGCATGGCAGACTTGGTCATTCAATGCGGGGCGCCCATTTACTGGAGGAACGAATACAGCACCTGCGCCACAGCCGAATGGGTAAACCCTTTGTTGCGCAGGAGGGTTGCGGACGGCGGGAAGCGTCTGTTCAACATTGGAGGAGGAACCTGCCTAGGATACCACAGCAACGGGGGAGAAGTAAGCGCCGACGAAGCCATCGCCAGGTTTATCCGTTGGTATTGCGACATCGCAGAACTCACCATCGTCAGGGACCGCCTTTCCGCCCAAATACTGGAAGCTTGCGGGAGAAAAGCGCTGTTGCTCCCGTGCCCCTCGCTTTTCGCGCGGGATCGGTGGGGAATATCCGAGCAAGACCCTGAATACGCTGTTGTGAACCTTATGCCGCTGGGCGGGCATTACGACCTGGACGGGGATTTGAAGCCGGACCGATGGCAGCAGGTGCTTAGGCAATTCGTGCCGAAACTCCATCAGCAATTTCCCTGCGTAATAGCGTGCCACAGCAAGAACGAGGCAAACATGGCCAGGGAGCTTTTCCCAAGCATCCCGCTTTTTTTCTCGCCACGATTCCAAGATTACTTGCCGTTCTACTCAAAGGCTCGTTTTGGCATTGGAAATCGTGTCCATGGCGCCTTCGCCATGGCCAGCTTCGGCCGGCCATCTCTGGTGGTTGGCACGGATAGCCGGGCGCGCATGGTCGAGATGATTGGGCTCCAACACCGCTATCTTAACGACATTTCGGCAGGGGAAGCGCTGAACCATGCGCAGAGGCTGGAAAGCAGCAGGGAGGCATTTGCGCGCCAGATGGTCAGCCTGCGAGAAACGACGCGGAAGGAATACCTGGAAGCCCTTGGCAAGAGGCTGTCCCCAAACTGAGCCTCCTGCTTTATCACGCCCAGGAAGACAAAACATGAAGCAGAGCGCACACCGGATCCTGTCCAGATTCCATCTCCCATCTTGGGGGAGGGGAGAGTGCTGCATTTTTAAGCCAGACGCCCTGGGAGACTTGATTTTGGCCACAGGCGCCATCCAGCGGCTGAATCGGCACTTCGGGGCTGGAAACTGCACCCTCATCACGTCGAAGGCGAACCACGAGTGCGCTGAGTACCTCTTCCCGCATAATCCGAAGATCAACACGGGCCACAGCTTTGGAGGCCGGCAGCACGGCGAGCCCCTGTCGTCCCTGTTCAGAGTGATGCCCAGGCTGAGCCGGGCGCGGTTCAACACACTGGTCTGCCTTCGTCATCAGCGCCTGCCTCTGCATCAGGCCATGCTGCTCACCTGGATCAAAGCGCACCGGCAATTCGGAGTGAACAGCCCGCAGGCCCCGAGTTGGGACCGGTTCCGTGAAGCAGACATTTCCTACCCCGGACCCGGAACGCAGAGGAACGGCGCCTGTTTGGAATTGGAAGCCCATGCCGCCGTCCTTTCGCAATGCACCGGAGTGCAGTTCACCGGGGCTGATTTAAAGCCAAAGCTGGAAACCATGCCTGGCGAGGGCTACCTGCTCTTCAACCCGTACGGGAGCGAAGAGAAGAAGCAATGTCCCATCCCCAGGTGGGTTGAGATCGTGGATGCTATAGAGAGGGACATCCCTGGCCAGATTTGCCGTGTAAGCTGCCCACCCGGCAAGCTGCTTGAAGCCCGCGCGACGTTCAGGAGCCGAGTCATGCCTACGGCATCCTTCCGGGAGTACTACGAGTCTGTCGCCAGGGCGCGCGCCGTGGTGACAATCGATACGGCCACGGCCCACCTGGGCATTGCCATGGACAAACCCAGCGTTGTTCTTATCGGAGGCGCTCAGTTCGGGATGTTCGGCCCCTGGAAGACAAGCGAGCGACAGAGGTGGATCCACCACGACCTGCCCTGCTACCAGTGCCACTGGCACTGCTCTCAGCCTGAAGCAACCTGCCTCACGGCCATCCATCCCAAACAAGTGATATCCTCCGTCAAAGCGCTTCTGGCAGACGCGGGCCAGGGAAAATAGGCCCATGACTTCATCTCCGGCCATATCCTTCTACACAACGGTACTTCGCCCTGGCCAGGAGCTGGCCAAGACCCATGCGACACTGGCTGCCGCGGCGGGCGAGTTCCCCTACGAGCATGTGGTGTCCGTCGCCGAAAAGTTCGACGCTGCCCGAATTCATCCCAAGCCGCCCACCAAACCTGAAGCTGGTCTCCGCACCGAAGTCGTCAATCTCAGAAGGCTTCAACATTGCGATCCGCGCATGTTCGGCCCCGCTCATCATGGTTGCAAACGCGGGGGATCGTATCCTCGACGCCACGCCCCTGGTAAGGGTACTGCAATCCCAGCCAAGGGCTGATTTCGCCTATGGAGATATTCTGCTCAACGGAAAGAGAGTCGGCGGGCGGCCATCTCCGTTGTCCCCTTGGTCCCTGTATTTGCACGGAATGGGCTTTTGTCACGGGGCCTGCGCAACCCGCCGCGATTTCCACGACCGCTACGGCTACTACGACCCTGCTTTCCGAATCTCGATGGACTTTGCGGTTTTCATGAGCGCGGTGGCCCGCGGGGCAGTCATGGCGAAGGTGCCCGACCTCATCTCCGATATCGAAGCCCCGGGAAACAGCAGCCAGCGGCTCGAGCGCACGTTGGACAATTACCGGGTTATCCGCCGACACCTGCCGAGATCGATGGCGCTGCCGATAGCGGCGAAGTGGCTTCTCGCATCTTGGCTGGGCGAACTGGCGAGGAAATGATGCCCACCATCGCTGTTGTCATCATCGGGCGAGACGCCGCGGGGCTTCTACAGAACGTGCAGCAGCGCAATCTGGCTGTCTTTTCACAGGCGCAGCGCGTCGTCTACGTCGATTCGAACTCCTCGGATCAATCCTGCCGCCTGGCAAAAGCCAACGGATGGACAGTGGTCAAGCTTGATCCCGGCAGCGTTCTTTCTGCGGCAGCTGGGCGTCACGCTGGAACCTTGCACTGCCAGGAGGATTACATCCTTTTCCTGGACGCGGATATGGAGCTGCAAATCCCCAGCTTCAAATTCCTCAACCGGCTCGACCGGCTAAGGGCTGAAGGCATCGCCGGAGCCTCCGGTTCCATCGTGGACATCTTCCCCACCGGGAACAGGCACACGCGGCACAGCCCGGAGCCCCCGATGGGAGATCTTCTCCACTTCGGAGGGATGCTCCTCATCGACAGGAAGGCGCTCTTGAGCGCGGGCAACTGGAACCCGGACGTCATCGCCCACGAAGAGGATGAATTGTACTCAAGGTTAAGAAAGTCAGGCCGGCGGTTGGTCCGGCTCCCAGAAATGGTCTGCCTGCACTACACAGACCAGACGAGCCTGGTGAGAAGCCTCATCATGAACTACATCCCGCTGACGGCAAAGGAGAGGAGAGTGTTTCCAGGCATAGGGATGGCATTCAGGTCGGCATGGCAGGCGGGTTCCACCATAGACCTGCTTAAAATCACCCCGGAGCCGGCCATCACGGCCCTGGCCTTCGCCTTTATTTTGTGTCTGGGCTGCTGGAACGGATGGCTCAGCGTTATTCCCTTGGTTCCGTGGATGGGATTCGTGATGACCCGCAGATCGCTGCCTTACCTCGCGGTTTGCCCTGCCAAAACACTCCAGATGATGGTCGGACTGTTCTGCTACAGGAGGAAGCCACTGCTCTATAATGAAATGTGAGTTCAAGTATTTCAAAGCTCAAGATGCTGTATGTTGCCAGCGTCCCGCTGCACCTCTACACCTTTTGGATACCTTACGCTCAACATTTTCGCAGCAAGAACTGGGTCGTTGACGGGGCTTCGGCTGACATCACCCAATGGGGGGATCTAGACGGGGTGTTTGATCAAGTTTTTGACATCAATTTTGTTCGCAACCCGCTGCAGAACCCCTTGGCCGCCCTGGCAGGCATCTTTGCGACCCTCAAGCATATCCGGAGCCTGGTCGCCGAACAGGGTTACGACATCGTTCACGTCAGCACGCCAACGGCAGCATTCATGGTCAGGCTCGCCCTGAGGGGGGAGCGGAGCCGCACGAAGGTGATCTACACGGCGCATGGCTTTCACTTTTTCAAAGGAAACAGCCCCACTCGCAACCTGCTCTTCCGGGGTCTGGAGCGCATGGCCGCAGGCTGGACAGATGCATTGATCACCATCAACCGCGAGGACTTCGATGCGGCGAACAGTTTCGGCACGATTGCCCCCGGGAAGGTCCGGCTGATTCCAGGAATCGGGGTCGACCCGGCCAAATACCGGAAGGTGCCCGAAACAATAAGGCAGGAACTCGGGTTAGAACCGCGTCAAGCGTTGCTCCTAGTAATAGGGGAAATGATCCCCAGGAAGCGGCACAAGGATGCGATTGATGCCTTTGCCAAATTAACAGATGCCACCACACACATGGCGTTCGCAGGAGACGGCAAGCTGCGCCAACATCTGGAAGCATACGTCCACAGCCAAGGTCTCAGCCAGCGAATGCACTTCCTTGGCTTTCGCAAGGATATTCCAGCCCTGCTGAGTGCGAGTGATGTGCTCCTGTTGCCCTCCAGGCACGAAGGGCTGCCGCGATGCATCCTTGAAGCCATGTGCGTTGGAACCCCGGTAATCGCCAGCGATATCCGCGGATGCCGAGATCTGCTGGCTAACGGCTGCGGAGTTCTCTGCCCCGTGGGTGACATTGAGGGGCTGTCGAAAGCCATCCAAGAGGTTCTCGGCAACCACCGGATGCGGTCCCAGTTGAGCAGGCGGGCGGCTGAACGCGTAAAGGAATGCAGCCAGGACATTTTAATTGGCCGGCACGAGGAGATATACGATGCCGTGCTTGCCAACGAGGCCCCGGCGATGGAGTTCGTGTTTCCAACCACACCCGCGGTTGAGTCAGAGTCTTAAGCCCATGAACCGGATCATCCTTTTTTCGATGCAGGGGTTGCTCGCGGCCCTTCTTCTGTTCAACGGCGCCACATCGACGGCGGAACAAGCGGCATTCCTTGCAGTAACGGGAATCCTTTCCCTTGGAACCCTTGGCGCCCACCGGAAGGTCGCGCTCCCAGCCTGGTTTCTCGCGTGGGGCCTTGGCGCCTGCGTTTACTGTTTGCTCCGGTGGCAAGCTTCGGCAGCCTTCGCCGCAGCCGGCGCGGATGTAACTCTGATCCTCGCCTATGCCTTGCTGGCATTTCTGGGCATGGTTGTGTTCCAAGAGCGGGAGCCTCGCGAAAAGATACTTCTCACCATCCTTGCCGTAGCCGCTCTGAATGCGCTTGCGGGGGTTGCGCAAGCGGTCACCCATTCTGCGGTTGTCCCGTCTGTTTTCCAGCACCTCCACCTCGCAGTGAATGCAAGAGCCAGCGGCATGCTTCCCAATCCAAACTACCTGGGCGAACTGGGCGCGATCGGGCTGCCTCTGGTGATAATTTACGCCTTCTGGCCTGGCCGCGAAGGAGCATCGCGCGCGCGCGCGACCAAGTGCGTCCTGACAGGTCTCCTGCTGGTTGGAGCGTTGAGCGTTTCGGGGTCCCGCGGCGGGATTGTTTCCTGTTGGATCGCCACCGCGCTGGCCTGCTTCTGGCTGCTTCGCAAGGGAGTCTCAATCAAACCGCTTTTTCCGGTGATCTTATCGCTCCTCGTTTTCCAGGCGGCCACGCTCGTTTTGCATGGTGACGCTTTATCCCGCACGGCCAATATAGGGAAAACCACCCTGCAAAACAACGTCCCAGCCGCCGGCGAAGGGCTGCGCATGTCGTGCTGGAAGGCCAGCCTTGAATTGTGGAAGAAGGAGCCGCTGCTTGGCGTGGGCCCGCGCATGTACGATCTCCGCTGGCACGAGGTTCAACCGGAGAGAGTGCAAGACCTGCCCGTCAGGGTACACGATCTGTGGCTCCAGGTGCTCTGCGAATACGGGGCCGCCGGACTGATGATCCTCGCAATCCCGCTCATCGCGATCGGGAGGAGGCTGGTTCCCAGAGGAGACACGGAGGACTGGACGCGGGCAGCAGCTGCCTGCGGGTTGATGGCGAGCCTGATCCACGAGACCTTCGACTACAGCTATTATTGTCCGCTCATCGGATTTGGCGTCATGTGCCTGTTCACCGTCATCGCCGCCAGACCGCCAGGCAGAGCCCAGGTCCCACCGATCGTAATCCAAGTCGGCCTGGCAGCTTTAGCCGGAGTGATCCTCCTGTTTGGGGTGCGCACCTTGGGAATGGACCGCTGCGAGAGGCGCGCGCTCGCCTGCAAGGACATGGGTCAGATGGAAGCAAGCATCAAAGCGGCATCCAGGTGGATGCCACAATCGGACGCAGTTCTCCTGCAGCTGGGAAAAACACGTCTTGCGCGTGAAGCCGCCATGCCGCCCTCCGGCCGAAACTGGACCGAGGATGCGCGAATCTTCCAACAAGCCCTTGACCTCAACCCTTACTCGATGGAGAGCAGGTACTTCCTCGCCCTGAGCTTGGCTCCCAACTCGCCGCAAGCGGCCCTCAAGCAGGTCGAAGAACTTGAGAGCATGGCTCCAAACTCGGCAAAAATGGCAGGCCTGAGCTTCGAGTTTTATTCCGCCATCGGGCAGACCAACACCGCGGTCAAATGGAACCAGCGAATGACGGAGCTGTTAAAATACAAATCGGGAGGCTTTGCGATTTCCGCCGAAGTCGCACGATAGCATGGAGATGATACACACAGAGCAGAAGATGTTTTACAAGGTTAGATCCAGGGGCTGGGCCTTGATCGACGGGGCTTGCGGCGCCCTGGTCACCTTGATGGCCTTTGGGCTCTCCCCCTACTCCCATATTGCCTATACGAGCACCCGGCACGTTGCGCTGCTCACTGCGGTGGTCACCGTGGGGCTGCTGACGAGCCTTTGTGCCCATGTGCTTGGCCTGCACGACACGCTCGCCCGAAAAGACCCCTGGCATCTTGCGACGAGGAGCATCGCCGCCACCCTCGCCGCGCTCGTGCTGTTCATCATTTACGTCACCATCATCAAGTTCGAGCAGGTTGGGCGTTACATCATAACCGAAATCCTGCTGTACCTGCCGCCGCTGATGATTGGCGCAAGATGGCTTTTTTGCCACGGATGGCTCAAAACCGAACGCAAGCTGCTGGTATTTGGAGGCGACGGCGACCGCCAGGAAATCCAGGCCGCCGCTTCGTCCGCGCAGCTCCCGATCAGCGTCGTCGGCAACACAGCCGACATGCAGCAGGCTCTCGCGCTGGCCAGGGCGCAGCAGGTCGATGAGATCATCTACGGCATGGTGGAGGCTCCATCCGCTCAGGTGATGGAGAGCCTCATGGAATGCCAGCAAGCAGGAGTCCAGATATCGGACATCTCTCTCTTCATCGAGAACAACTTCTTCCGAATTCCCCATGACCGGATCGGCTCGCAGTGGTTCTTGCTGGCCGGCATCGAGCATCTCCACTCGGGCTACCACGTCGTCAAACGGCTGATTGACGTGGGCATCAGCCTCGGCGCCCTGTTCCTGCTCAGCCCGGTCATGGCGGTCATCGCTGCGCTGATCAAGCTGGAAAGCCGCGGGCCGGCATTCTACTCGCAGAACCGCGTTGGGAAAAACGGAAAGGTGTTTCGGATTTGGAAGTTTAGATCGATGCGCGCCGATGCCGAGGCAGCGGGCCCGCAGTGGGCGCAAAGGGGAGACCGCCGGGTCACCAGGCTGGGCGCTATCCTGCGGAAAACACGCCTGGATGAAACGCCGCAGTTCTGGAACATCCTCGATGGAAGCATGTCATTCATTGGTCCCCGCCCCGAGCGTCCAGAGTACGTCAGGGTTTTCGAAGCGCAGATTCCCCTCTACAGGCAGCGCAACCTGATCAAGCCAGGGCTGACCGGCTGGGCGCAGATCAACTACCCCTACGGGGCCGGCCTCAAGGATGCAGCAGCAAAGCTACAGTTTGATCTCTTCTACATCAAAAAGATGTCACCGTCCATTGACTTTCAGATACTGCTCAGAACCGTTGGTTCCATCATGAAGGGAGCACGCTAACGGGCATGGCCAAAACTGAATGCATTGCGGCCGATACAAACCGAGCGCTCACGAGCGCCAAGGCCGCGCCGCGCTTGCTCTCCTTGCTGACGTACGTCGTCGCTTGCGCGGCGGTCGCCCTCAACGGAGGCTGGTTTCCTCAGCAGCAGGTCATCCTGCTGGCTGCCGGCAGCCTCATGCTGGCCCTGTGCGCCTGGGCAGCCTGCCGCAGCACCTTTGGGCTCCCCGATTGGGCCCTTGGTTCGGTGGTAACATTCTGCGTGTTGAGCATCGCTTACTGGCTGACGTCTTCCGCTCCATTCCTGGCGCGCCGCGACGTAGTGCTCATCTTGCTTTACGCCGGGTTTGTGTTTGCCACCAGCATCACCCACACCTGCTTCGCAGAAAGGAAGCGCGCCCTTCTTTTCCTGGCTGGACTCGCGTTGCTGAATGCCGGCTGCGGCTTGGCGCAACTGTTGCTCCACAAAGACCTTGTTCCCACCCTGTGCGGGATGATGCCGTCCCCCGTCCCGGCGAGGTACGACGGGTTGTTCCTCAACCCCAACCACCTCGGAAGCTACTGCGTGATGGCCCTTCCCATTGCCTTGATCCACGGCCTCCGACCTGGGGCGGGCGTGCTGCAGCGGCGCATGGGTTTGATCTGCGCGTCTGCATTGGCCGCAGGCATCGCCGCGTCGGGGTCCCGGGCGGGCCTGGTCTCGTCGTGCCTGATGCTGCTCTTGAGCGGCGCGGTTCTGGCTCGGAAGGGATGCAGCAAGAGAGCAATTGGCCTGGCGTTCGCCCTCCTCATTGCAGTGCAGGCGGCAACCTGCCTGGCGAACCGAGAAGTATTTCGCAGAACTGCAGACATCGCAAAGACGAGGGTTTTAGACACGGACCAGCTTCAGCAGGGGGAATCCCAGCGCATTGCATACTGGATCGGGAGCCTGAAGCTCTGGAAGACCAGCCCGGTGATAGGAATTGGACCGGGGCTGTTGGACTCCCGTTGGCCGGAGGTGCAGCCAGAAAACACGCAGACGATGCCCTACCGCGCGCACAGCATCTGGCTGCAGCTGCTCTGCGAGTACGGGCTGGCAGGCTTTGCGCTGGTCGCCTTCGCCCTGGTGCGGCTGCTCCAAGAAGAGGCCGGGGAATTACGCAGGAATGGAGAGGACTGGAACTGGCCCAGAACCGCGGCCGTTTTGGCGCTGCTGGGAATGTTGGCGTGCGAGACCTTCGATTACAGCTTCTACAACCCGGCCCACGGGATCGCGGCCTCCATCCTCTTCGGCATCGCTCTGGGCGGATTCCAAGTGGAAAGAGATTCCTTTCGGAAGACCACATGCGCCTGCTGCGCGATCTTCGGTTCGATCGTAATCGCGCACTGCGTAATGGAGCAGGGAGCCTTTTACTACGAATACAAAGAGGCCCAGGCGCCGGACGCATCCACGAAGTTCCTCTTGAGGCTGCACGCCATCCAGTGGGACAAAAACGCCCCGCACCTTTACAGCGCCGCCGCAGACATGGCGCTGGGAGGAGCTCGCGAGATGGAGCACACCAAGCCAGGCAGCGGGGACTTCAGGCAAGCCCTGCTTCTCTACAAGGAGGCATGGCGCTGCGACCCGCACTCCCTGCTGGTGCAAAGTCGCATGGCCGAGTGCCTGTGGCATTACAACCGTGCCGCCGCCAACCAGGCAATGAAGGAGGTGGAGAGCACAGGGCCGCACAGCTGCAATGTCGCCCAGTACGCGGCAGCGTACTACCGCGAAACAGGGCAGACCAACGACTTGCTGAAGTGGGAGCAAAGGTCCGCGCAGCTGGAAAAGTTCCTCCCGCACGGAGGGTTCCAAGCGCAGGCCCACTAGGTGAAACGCCGCGAAACATGATGAAAGGATGAAGCTAAAAGTCCTGGATTTAGAGCACTGGTGCCAACACACCAGCCTGCACATCGAGTTTCCTGATACTGCCATCGTTCGCATCAGCGGGCCGAACAATGTCGGCAAAAGCAACCTGATTAAGGCCATCGGAAGGGTGCTGGCCCAGGGGCGCAGCGACTTCGGCGATGCCGCCGACATCCAGTATGGCGCCAAGCAGGCTACTCTGAGGTTGCAGGCTGAAACTTCGGAGGGATCGCCTTTCACCATCGGGCGCGTCGTGCGCGAGAAGCAATCGAAAGTGTCACTTGAGTTCGATGGCCTCCCTGCCCCAATCGCTTCCGCAGAAGAGGTCGAAGCCAAGCTCACCGAGTGGTTCGGCCGTCTCGACACGCTCCTCTCTTTGTTTATCGCCCCGCAGGGCAGGATCGCCAGCCTGCTGAAGACGGGAGGCAAACAGAGGCTGGTCGACTTCATCGAGATTTGCGGCTTCAAGAGCTTCATCCTAAAGCAAAGCTCTCTGAACAAGTTCATCAAGGCCTACCCCATCATCCTTGATCCGAGCATGACCCTCGCGGACATCCAAGCAAAGGCCCAGTCCGCCAAGGAGCAGGCCTCGGAAAAGCAGGCAGCCATCGCGGCTTTACCGCTCCTCGCCGCGGTCAAAGCGGAGTTGGACGGACTCCAGGCAGAGAAGGCATTGCGCGCGCAGCAGAAGACGGATCTGGCCGCAAAACAGCAGGAGCTGCAAGGCAAGGAGCAACTGACTGCAAAATCATTGCCCGACCTGAAGCAGCTGGAGCAATCCACCCTGCAACAGCAGGCCAACGCCAGGCAGCACAAGATTTGCTTGCAGTACCAGAACCTCCAGAAGGAGCA